>ERZ1023359.2-NODE-2-length-69667-cov-6.321252_pt1 | contig 69667 bp, 65 predicted proteins | sample MGYA00520861_ERZ1023359 | MGnify/ENA primary metagenome ERZ1023359 (study PRJEB32759, sample SAMN07749875) | skin metagenome | biome: transportation; feature: city; material: polyester macromolecule | host: Homo sapiens | place: Hong Kong:ER line | collected...
CGCTCTGAAGCTTGGAGCCGGACGGCTACCCGAGGGTGTCGGGATGGGCAGCGTGTTTGGCGGTGCGGCGCTTTCGGGGATCGGGTTCACCGTGTCGCTCCTGGTGATCGGCCTCGCGTTCGGCTCGACGTCCGACCTGGGTCGGCAAGCGACCGTCGGCGTGTTGGTCGCGATGGTGCTCGCGACCGCGCTGGGGTGGCTGATTTTCCGGGTTGCTGCGAAACGCTGGGGAGAGGAGACGGCAGATCTGCCGATGGTGCTCACACCACCCGTTGATCCTGAAGTCGACCACATCCGCGGACCCGAGGACGCCCAGCTCACGCTCGTCGAGTACATCGACTTCGAATGCCCCTATTGCGCGCACGCAACGGGTTCCTGGGAGGACCTTCGCAGCCGGTTCGGGGACGATCTCCGGTATGTCGTTCGCCAGCTGCCACATCACCCTCACGGCCCCCTCGCCGCACGAGCGTCGGAGGCGGCATCGAATCAGGGGATGTTCTGGCCGTGGCTGGACTTCGTCTTCACGCGGCAAGATGCGCTCGAGCGCGAAGATCTGATCCGCTACGCCGAAGAGCTGGGCCTGGATGTCGCCCAGTTCACGGCTGACCTCGACAGCGCCGCCGTACGTTCCCGTGTGGAGCGGGATCTCGAAAGCGCCGATGCAAGCGGGGCGCACGCCACCCCGACGTTCTTCGTCGACGGCCGACGGTTGCTGGGCAGCTACGACGCTCGAACGCTCACCTCAGCCCTCGAAGCCAGCCGCCGAGGCACACGAACCCAGGAAGTGCGCTCCTGAGTCGTCGGGCGTCGCGGGGCCCGTCAGAAGAGCGGCCAGGGCACGGCCGGCGTCCGGCCGCTCGGGGCAGGGAAGATCCCGTCGTCGAGCAACTGGGCACAACGCTCGGCGAGGGCTTCGACTTCCACGGCACTGAGCCGCTCCGCCAGCCCCCGCCCCAGCTCACCGTCGAGCCCGTCGAGAACTCGGGCGACGCCGTCGCGCTCCTCCTCGCTCAGCGCCTCGCCCAGCCATCCCCACAGCACGGTCCGCAGCTTGTCCTGCACGTGGAACGTGAGCCCGTGGTCCACCCCGTACCGGTGACCGCCGGGCATGGCGAGGATGTGGGCGCCCTTGCGGTCGGCGTTGTTGACGATCACGTCGAACACCGCCATGCGGCGCAGCGCCGCCGAGTCCTCGTGGGCCAGGACCAGCCGATTCCCGTCCTCGTCCTCACCCTCCAGGATCGTGAGCCACCCCGAGGCCGGCACCTCGTCCGCCGGGAACAGGTCCACGGCGTCCTGCTCAGGATCCTCCTCCTGCCAGAGCTGCACCATGCCCTCGCCGAACGGGCCGTCGCGCAGCCAGGTGCGCGGCACGATGTCCCACCCCAGCGCCTCGGACACCCGGTGCGCGGCCACTTCGCGGCGGGCCAGGGTTCCGGTGGGGAAGTCCCAGAGCGGGGCCTCGCCGGCCACCGGCTTGTAGACCACCGGGGTGTCACCGATCGCGCCGAGGAACGTGGCGTTGGACGCCGTCGTGATGCGGCCGGTGAGCGTCAGCTCCCCGGCCACCAGCTCGCCGGCGGGCACGTCCGCGGCGCTCATCAGGAGTCGGGGAGAGTGCAGTCGTGGCCGTCGGGGTCGATGGGCTGGCCGCAGTCCGAGCAGATCGGACGCCCGGCGTCCACGACCTCCCGGGTGCGCCGGGCGAACGCCCGGGCGGCGCCGACGGGCATCCGCACGCGCACGGCCTCGGCGTCCGCCTCGAGCGCCGGGTCGGCGTCGTCGTCGGAGAGGGGGTGCGCGTCGATGAGCACCTGCGCGGTGGTGGGGTCCCAGCCCAGGCCGATGGCCCCCACCCGGAACCACTCCTGCACCGGGTCCAGCGGATCGTTGTCCACGAGTTCCACGGGCGTGCTGGCCGGGACGCTGTGCGGGTTGCCCTCCAGCGCCATGAGATCGTCGAGGATCTCGTCGATCATCTCCGCCATCAGGGCCGACTGCTGCTTCTCCAGCGCCAGGCTCACCAGCCGGGGCCCGGTGCGCACCTGCAGGTAGAACGTGCGGGCGCCGGGACGCCCGAGCGTCCCGATCACGACCCGATCCGGCCAGTCGAACTCATGGGCGGGGGCAGGTGCATCAGTCATGCCACGATCCTAGGCGTCCGCTCGTCCACCGCGCCGGGGCCGGTGCCCGCTCCGCCGCCCACCGGGGCGTCGTCGGACGGGCCGAGGGTCGAGAGCCAGGACAGGTCCCCGGCGTCGGTGTTCATCGCCCAGACCCGCGGGCGGCTCGGACCGTAGCTCACGATGGACACGGAGGCGGGCCCCACCTCGATCCGCTGGAACAGATCCAGGTGCGTGCCGAGCGCGTCGGCCAGGATCGACTTGATGACGTCCCCGTGGCTCACCGCCACCCACACCGCCCCGGGCCCGTGCTCGGCCTCGACGGCGGCGTCGTGCCGGCGGATCGCCGCCACCGCGCGGGCCTGCATGCCCGCCATGGACTCCCCGCCGGGGAAGACGACGGCGGACGGCTGGGTCTGCACCGTCGCCCACAGGGGCTCGGTGGCCAGGTCGCTGAGCGCGCGCCCCTGCCACTGGCCGTAGTCGCACTCGGTGAGGTCGTCGTCGACCAGCGAGGACACCGTCCCCGGCTGGCGATCGAGGAGGGCGCGGGCCGTCTGCGCGCACCGCTCCAGGGGGCTGGCCACCACCGCGGCCACGGGCACGGCCGCGATGCGGTCCGCGGTGCGGGCCGCCTGCTCCCGTCCGTGGTCGTCCAGGCTGACCCCGGGGGTGCGGCCCGCCAGCAGTCCGGTCGCGTTGGCCGTGGTGCGGCCGTGCCGCACGAGAAGTACCGTCGCCATCACTCCACCCTACCGACGGGGCGCGAGGGCCTCAGCGGGACGGGTCACGGGGCAGGGGAGTCCACCGCAGGGTGAGGCCCTCGACGGCGGCCAGCGCCGCGTGGGCGTCGTCGGCGGCGTCCTCCAGCCCGTCCGCCACGTCTTCACCGGCCGAGGTGAGCAGCAGGACGGCGTGGTCGTCCGCGCCGGGCTGCTCGCCCGGGTCGGCGCGCCAGCCGCCCCTGCCCCGGACGCCGTCCTCGTCCCCGGGCAGGGAGCTCAGCCACGCGGCGGCGGCCCGGGCCGCCCCGGAGCCGACGACGTCCAGCCGCAGGGTCGCGGGGGAGCCGTCGTTGCCCGGCGGGGTGCCCCACAGCCAGTCCAGGTCAACCTGCCACGGCGGGGCGCCCGCGGGGCCGCCCGGGGACGGAGGCTGCATCACGCCTCGGCGTCCGACTGGCCCGAGGTCCAGCCCGCCTCACCGATCCACCGCAGGGCGCTGAGCGAGGGCATGAAGAGGTACTCGCCCCCGGCCATCCGGTTGAAGGTGGTGATGCCGTCGATGCGCTTGCGGGCCGGCTCGGCGGGGATGGTGAACCGTCCCTGCGTCGGGTCGTCCTCGTGCAGACCGACGATCGGATCCCGCTCGGAGCCGAGGTCGACGAAGTTGCCTCCGTTGATCCACTCCTGCTGCATGAACTCGATCGTGTCGAAGGCGCGGGCGCTGATGAAGATGAAGTAGATCCCGCGGTCCTCCTTCGCGTCGTCGGCCGAGCTCACCTCCGGCGACCACCCGGGACCGTAGGTCGAGGAGCGCCGGATGATCCGCTTGATGTTCACGTCCGTCATGATCGACAGGTCGCTGTCCCGCGGGTTGAGGCGACGCATGTGGCTGGAGTGCGGGCACATCAGGCCCTTCGGGTCGTCCTCGAAGGTGAAGTCGTTGCGCCGCTCCGGGTCGTTGCCCAGCTCCTCGTCGTCGTGGTCCGGGGAGAGCACGAGCGGGGCGCCGCTGCGCCACCGGCCGAACATCTTCGCGGCGATCCGGTGCTGCTCCTCCGGGTCCGGGCTCTGCGAGGCCAGGTACTCGTTGAAGGCGCCCACCCGACTGGCGAACTTGCGCAGCACCACGTAGGTCCCGTTGCGGCCCAGCACATCCGGCTGCGGCACGGCCAGCGGGGAGCCGGTCTCGCTGTTCTCGCCCAGGATGAACTCGCCGGCGGAGATGGAGCGCTCCTGGCCCGGCTGGGGCCGCACCCCGCTGCCGGCCACCGTCGGCTGCGAGATGGAGTCCCGGAAGCCGAAGGGGTTCTTGTTCAGCTCGTCGACCCCGAACCGGTGGGTGGCCACCAGGGTCACTCCGGTGGAGTGCTCCAGCACCTCCCGCGCCTGGTCCAGGGCGGCGTCCAGGGCGTCGGCGTCGGCCGCGTAGATCGTCAGCGCGATGTGGCAGGCGTCCTGGGTGAACGCCTCGTCCCAGTGCTCCGGGGCGTTCGGCCCGGTGTCCATGAGCTGCTGAGCGCGGGCGGCCATCCCCTGCTGGTAGGGCAGCGGGAAGCTGGCCAGGGAGTCCTCGGGCAGCCCCAGGGCGCGCAGGCCGGCATAGCTGATCGCCACGCCGGTCCAGGACTGCAGGTCGTCGGCCCAGTCCTGCGCGGAGGTCACGTACTCGGCCAGGCGACGGACGAAGTCCCGGCCGCCTTCGGCCTCCTCCACGGTCAGCATGGCGTGGGCGCCGACGTAGGGCTCAGGCCGCGACCGCAGCACCAGGCCCTGGATGTCGTCCAGGTCCAGCTCGACCCGCTCCCGATCGAAACGTTCCTTCAGGTCCTTGAGCACGCCCATCTCAGTAGTCCACCGCCTCGGGGGTGGAGATCGTGTCGGTGAGCTGCTTCAGGGCGGCCGCGGTGTCCTCGTCCAGGTCGGTGCGCCCGGCCATCTGGTCCAGGAAGGTGTTCACCGCGTCCTCGGTGCGCTGCAGTCGGCGCGTGTCCACCACGGTGACCTGCGGGTTCGCCACGAACCACCCGGAGGCGGTGATCTGGTGGTCGGCGATGAAGTCCTTCACGGTCGGGCTGTCGATGCCCGGCCACCCCTCCACGTTCTGGAAGAGGAGGTCCATCAGCTCGGGGATCTTGGTGGCGAAGTCGTTGATGTACGCGTCCCAGTCGCCGTCGTAGGCCGTGGCGAAGAGGATGCGGGTGTTGTCGTCGAAGAAGACGAAGCGCATGTCGTGGAGCGTGGACACGCGCTGGGCGCCGTCCATGTTGCCGCGGGTCAGGTCGAAGATGCGCTGCAGCCGTTCGGCGCCGCCCGGCTTGAGGCGGGCGATCGCGGTCAGCTCCGAGACCTTGCCCGAGCGCATCCCCACGCGGCCGGCGGAGTCGGCCGTGCCGGACAGGTCCGGGTTGTGCTCGCGGATCATCGCCTCGAGGGCGATCTTGGCCAGCGTGGGGGCGTCCTGGGCGACGTCCTCGACGGCGCGCTTGACGGCGTCGAGACGGCTCTCGTCCTGGAGCCGGGGGTCTGAGCGGTCAGTCATGAGGTCCTCCTTCGAGAATCCTTTGGGGTGAATGGTGAGGGGTGGGGCCGGGATCAGTCCGGGATGTCGTCGAGCGACGACGGCTCGGGGGCCGGGCGGTCGTTGAACTCGTGGCGGAAGCGAGTGGACTGCTCATAGGCGCGCTTGCGGACGCGCATGATGGAGCCCAACGGCTGGTGCTCGACCACGCCGTTCCAGGGGTTGAAGGTGAGGGCGTCGTCGCCGTAGACGCGGCGGGGATGGCTGTAGCTCTCCTGCGCCTCGATGCGCAGGGTGGCGACGGGCTGGTGCGGGGCCTCCTCCTCGTCCCACAGGACGGAGGCGTCCTCCACCGGCATGCGCTCCGGGTCGGTCGCCAGCTGCGCCCGCAGGACGTACTCTGCGCTCTCACGCGAGAAGAAGTCGGCGACGATCTCGCTGATCGAGGAGAAGTCCTCCACCTTCATGTCCTGACCGGTCAGGGCGCGCACGTTCGCGGACTCCGGCGCCAGCGAGACCTTGGCGATGTGGTCGCCGTAGCGCAGGGCGCCCTGGGTGAAGTACGTCTCGCCGAGGACGTGGGCGTTGTCCCGCCCCAGGCCCTCCAGGGTGGCGCTGGGGGTCCCCCCGACGGTCTCCACCGCACCCCGGACCACGCGCGCGGCGCCCGTCGTCAGGCGCTGCAGCAGCTCGGGGGACTGGGAGTTCTTCTCCAGCAGGCTCAGCATCTCCTTGTAGCGGGCCACGGTGCCGAAGGCGAGCGTCGGGAAGTTCACCATGAGGAAGTCCTGATTGTGGCTGTCCAGATCCGGCAGCAGCCGCTTGCCCTCCACCCCCAGCACCTTCAAGGCCCAGCCCCGCGGGGCGGGAGTGCGGTCGGTGTGGATGTCCCCGGGTGCGGAGGAGAGCCGCGCCACCGCCTCGTAGGTGCCCGGACGGGCGAAGATGCCCTGCGCCAGCTCGGGAGCCAGGCCCTCGTGCACCTCCAGCGTGGCCTTGAGGACGGCGTGGCTTTTGGCGTGGGCGTCGCGGTGGGCGTGCTTGTGCTCTCCCGCCGCGCGGCGCTGTGCCGCGCCCATCTGGGCCAGGATCTCGCGGGTCAGGTCCTCCTCGCGGTCGACCGAATGCTCGATGTCGGGCGTGTACTTCACCGGTTCAGTCATCAGTGCTCTGCCTTCCCTCTCTGGAGCGCCGTGTGCGCCGCGCGGAGCCGCGCACCTGACCCTGGCGACGCTATGACTCTTCCCATGTCAGGGCAAGGAAGGAAACGCGCCGCAGGTCTGGGAGTCGGGGCCCGGGGGCGGTGCCCCGGGGGATCTGTGACAGTGTGGCGGTGACCCGCCCCAGGGAAGCGCACTCGAGCCAGGAGAAGCATGACCGCCACCCTCGTCGCCTCCGGCCTGGCCGGCGGCCACGGCCATCGCACGCTGTTCGACGCGCTCGACCTCACCGTCGCGCCGGGGGACGTCGTCGGCGTCGTGGGGGCCAACGGCGCGGGCAAGTCCACCCTGCTGCGCATCCTCGGCGGGGACCTCGCGCCGCAGGCCGGCACGGTCAGCCTGGCCCCGGCCGACGCCTTCGTCGGCTGGCTCCCGCAGGAGCACGAGCGCGTGTCGGGGGAGACGGTGGCCGGGTACATCGCCCGCCGCACCGGCTGCGCCGAGGCCACCCGCGAGATGGACGCCTCTGCCGAGGCACTGGCCGACCCGGACGTCACCGACGCCGCCGCGGACCGCTACAACACCGCCCTCACCCGCTGGCTGGCCTCCGGCGCCGCGGACCTGGAGGAGCGCATCCCCGCCGTCCTGGCCGACCTCGGCCTGGACCTCTCCGCCTCCCCGGAACAGGTCCTCATGACCTCCCTCTCCGGTGGGCAGGCCGCCCGCGTCGGCCTCGCCGCGCTGCTGCTCTCCCGCTTCGACGTCGTGCTCCTGGACGAGCCCACCAACGACCTGGACCTCGACGGCCTGACCCGCCTGGAGGCCTTCGTGCAGGAGCTGCGCGGCGGCGTCGTGCTGGTGAGCCACGACCGCGAGTTCCTCGCCCGCAGCGTCACCCGCGTCCTGGAGCTCGACCTCGCCCAGCGCACCAACCGCGTCTACGGCGGCGGCTACGAGGCCTACCTCGAGGAGCGGGCCACCCTGCGCCGCCAGGCCCGGGAGAAGTACGAGGAGTTCGCCGAGCAGAAGCAGGACCTCGTCTCCCGCGCCCGCACCCAGCGGGAGTGGTCCAGCCAGGGCGTGCGCAACGCGATGAAGAAGTCCCCGGACAACGACAAGCTGCGCCGCAAGGCCAACAGTGAGTCGAGCGAGAAGCAGGCCCAGAAGGTCCGGCAGATGGAGAGCCGCATCGCGCGCCTGGAGGAGGTGGAGGAGCCGCGCAAGGAGTGGAGGCTGGAGTTCACCATCGGTGCGGCGCCGCGCTCCAGCTCGGTGGTCGCCACCCTCAACGACGCCGTGTTCCGGCAGGGCGGCTTCACGCTCGGCCCGGTGTCCCTCCAGGTGAACGCGGGGGAGCGGATCGGCATCACCGGGCCCAACGGGGCCGGCAAGTCCACCCTGCTGCGCGGGCTGCTGGGCCGCCAGGCCCCGGACGAGGGCATGGCCGCCCTGGGGTCCAGCGTGCAGATCGGGGAGATCGACCAGGCGCGCTCGCTGCTGGCCGGGACCGTCCCGCTCGCCGCGGCCGTCGAGGCGCTCGTGCCCGAGATGGCCTCCGGGGAGGTGCGCACCCTGCTGGCCAAGTTCGGCCTCAGGGCCGACCACGTGAACCGCCCCGTGGACGAGCTCTCGCCCGGCGAGCGCACCCGGGCATCCCTGGCCCTGCTCCAGGCCCGCGGGGTGAACGTCCTGGTGCTCGACGAGCCCACCAACCACCTGGACCTGGAGGCCATCGAGCAGCTCGAACAGGCCCTGGAGACCTATGAGGGCGCCCTGCTGCTCGTCACCCACGACCGCCGCATGCTGGACACCGTCCGCACCGACCGCCGCTGGCAGGTCCAGGACGGGCGGGTGACGGAGCGCTGATGTCCCGGGCACGGCGGCCGCGGCGTGAGGCTGGTGGGCGCCGTCACCCTTGCCCGAGATTCGGTTGTGTACGACCATGAGAGTTCAGTCCCCACCGACGAAAGGGCCCCAGACATGTCCCGCATCCTGATGATCCTCACCTCGCACGACCAGCTGGGCGACACCGGCCGCAAGACCGGGTTCTGGCTCGAGGAGTTCGCCTCGCCCTACTACGTCTTCACGGACGCCGGCCACGAGGTCACCCTCGCCTCGCCCCGCGGCGGCCAGCCGCCCATCGACCCGACGAGCTCGCAGCCGGAGATGCAGACCGACGCCACCCGCCGGTTCGACCAGGACGAGGAGGCCAAGGCCGCCCTGGCCCACACCACGCCCCTGGCCCAGGTGGACGTGGACGGGTTCGACGCCGTCTTCTACCCGGGCGGTCACGGCCCGCTGTGGGACCTGGTGTCCGACGCCGACTCCACGCGGATCATCCTCGACAGCGACGCGGCCGGGCGCCCGCTCGGCCTCGTCTGCCACGCGCCCGGGATCCTGCACCCGATCACCGCCGCCGACGGCACCCCGTTCGTGCGCGGCCGTCAGGTCGCCGGGTTCACCAACGGCGAGGAGGAGGCCGCCCAGCTGACGGACGTCGTCCCGTTCCTCGTCGAGGACTCGCTGATCGCCGCCGGCGCGGACTACCGCAAGGGCCCGGACGGGGAGAGCTTCGTGGTCACGGACGGCACCCTGGTGACCGGTCAGAACCCGGCCTCCTCCGCCGACGCCGCCCGCCGCCTCCTGGACCTGCTCGCGCGCTGACCCTCCACCGAGCCCGCCGCCCCGACCCCGAGGAGACCACCATGAGCACCCCCACCCGCACGCGCGAGATCCACCTCGCCTCCCGCCCCCACGGCGCCCCGACGCCGGAGAACTTCCGCCTCACCGAGGTCGAGCTCCCCGAGCTCGCCGAAGGCCAGGTCCTCGTGCGCAACACCGTGATGTCCGTGGACCCGTACATGCGCGGCCGCATGAACGACGTCGAGTCCTACGTGCCTCCGTTCCAGCTCGACGCCCCCCTCGACGGCGGCGCGGTGGGCACCGTGATCGCCTCGCGCCACGCGGACGTGCCGGAGGGCACGTCCGTGCTCCACGGCCTCGGCTGGCGCGAGCACGCCGTCCTCGACGGCGACACCGTCCAGGCCGTGGACACCTCCCAGTTCTCGGACAGCACCTACCTGGGCGTGCTGGGCATGACGGGTCTGACCGCCTACACCGGCCTCGTGCACGTGGCCGAGATGCAGGAGGGCGACGCCGTCTTCATCTCGGGCGCCGCGGGGGCCGTCGGCTCGGTCGCCGGCCAGATCGCCCGCCTGCTGGGCGCCTCGCGCGTGGTCGGCTCGGCGGGCACGCCCGAGAAGGTGGCGCGGGTGAAGGAGCTGGGCTTCGACGCCGCGTTCGACTACCACGACGGCTCGCCCACGGACCTGCTGGCCGAGGCCGCGCCGGAGGGGATCGACGTCTACTTCGACAACGTGGGCGGCGACCACCTCGAGGCCGCCATCGCCGCGATGCGGGTCGACGGCCGCGTGGCGATGTGCGGTGCGATCGCCCAGTACAACTCGACGGAGCCGCCGGCCGCCCCGCGCAACCTCGCGCTGGCAATCGGCAAGCGGCTGACCCTGCGCGGCTTCGTCCTGCAGAAGTACGCGGCGCAGGTCCGTCCCGAGTTCCTCGAGCGCGTGGGCCCGTGGGTCGCCGACGGGAAGATCCAGTGGGACGAGACCGTCCGGGAGGGTCTGGAGAACGCGCCCCAGGCGTTCATCGACCTGCTCGAGGGCGCCAACACGGGGAAGATGGTCGTCCGGCTGTGACGAGCGACGGCGCACTCGGGGGCGGCATGGACACCTTCCGGCATCAGGGCCTGACCTTCGATGTCCGCGACGGCGGGCCGGCCGAGGGGGAGGTGGTCCTGCTGCTGCACGGCTTCCCGCAGGACGCCACGTCCTGGAGGCACGTCGAGCCGCTGCTGCACGCCGCGGGGCTGCGCACCCTCGCGCCGGACCAGCGCGGCTACTCCCCGGGGGCCGCGCCGCGGGCGACGGCGGCCTACCGCCTCCCGGCGCTCGTGGGGGACGCCGTCGCGCTGGCGGACGCGGCGGGGGCGCGGCGCGTCCACGTCGTCGGCCATGACTGGGGCGGCGCCGTCGCCTGGGCGCTGGCCACCGCCCACCCCGAGCGCGTCGCGTCCCTGACCGTCCTGTCCACGCCGCACCCGGCCGCCCTGGCCCGCGCCCTGCGCGGCCCGGACCAGCTGCGCCGCAGCTGGTACATCGCCGCCTTCCAGGCACCGTCCCTCCCCGAACGGATCCTCGCGCGACGGCTGGGCTCCCTGCTGCAGCGGGGGCAGGTCCCCGGGGCGGAGCACTACGCCCGCCGGTTCTCCACCCCGCAGAGCCTGCGCGGTCCGGTGAACTGGTATCGGGCGAACCCGGATCTGGTGACCACCACGCGCAGCGCGCCCGTGTCGGTCCCCACCACGTACGTGTGGGGCACCCGGGACGCGGCCCTGGGGCCGCGGGCCGCCGAGCTCACGGCCGGGCAGGTGGCGGGGGAGTACCGGTTCGTGAAGCTCGACGCGGACCACTGGCTGCCCGAGCGCGAGGCGGACGCCGTCGCCCGGGCGATCCTGGACCGGGTGCGCTGACCCGCGCTCCGCGCGGGCCGCTCCCGCCGTCTCAGCGCGGCCCGGCGGCCTCGGTGATCCGGTTCAGCAGGTCCATGAGGACCTGGCGCTCGGTGGTGTCGAGGGGGATCCGGGTGAGGGCGTCCACCGGGACCGTCCGGGCGGACGCCCGCAGCGCCCGCCCCTCGTCCGTCAGCCGGACCAGCACGCGTCGCTCGTCGTGGACGTCGCGCTCCCGCGTGACGAGCCCCATGCCGGCCAGGCGCCGCACCAGGGGTGTGATCGTCCCGTTGTCCATGCCGAGCCGGTCCCGCAGCGCGCCGACCCCCAGCGCGCCGGCGGCGTCCGACGTCGACGCCTCCGTCTCAGCCGAGGCGTCACTCTCCACCTGCCACAGGGTGAGCATCACGAGGTACTGCGGGTAGGTGAGGCCGAGGCGGGAGAGCAGGGGGCCGTAGCCGCGCGTGACGGCGCGCGCCGCCCGGTGCAGGGCGAAGCAGAGCTGGTCCTCGAGGGCGAGGCTGGGGGTCGGCGCGGCATCCATGGGAGCGATTCTAGTGGTCGCTGGGGAGCGACTTGGTTGCGCGCGACCTAACCGGGTGGCAGGCTGGAGCCGACTCGTCCCGCACGGGGCGGGCGGATGAAAGGACCTCCCATGGAGACCATCTACACCGCCGAGGCGCTCAGCACCGGCGCCGGCCGCGACGGCCATGTCCGCACCACCGACGGGCGGGTCGACCTCGACCTCGCCGTGCCCACCGAGATGGGCGGCTCCGGCCAGGGCACCAACCCCGAGCAGCTGTTCGCCGCCGGCTACGCCGCGTGCTTCCACTCGGCCCTGCAGATGGTCGCCCGTGCCTCCCGTGCCGACATCACCGACTCCTCCGTCGGCGCGCGCGTGGGCATCGGCCGCCAGGGTGAGGGCTTCGGCCTGGAGGTCACCCTCGAGGTCGTGCTGCCCAATGTCCCCGCGGACCAGGCCCGCGCCCTCATGGAGCAGGCGCATCAGGTGTGCCCCTATTCGAACGCCACCCGGGGCAACATCGACGTCGTCCTCGAGCTCGGGGAGGCGTGATGACGAAGCGCCGGCAGTCCGCCCCCCTCTCCCAGACCGCCGCCCGCCTCGGCCTCGGCGGGTTCATGACCGCCGCGGGGCTGTCCCACCTCACCGTGGCGCGCCGTGAGTTCCGCGCCCAGGTGCCCTCGTGGGTCCCGCTCCCGGCGGACCTCGTGGTGCTCGGATCCGGCGTGGCCGAGATCGGCCTCGGGGCCGCTCTGCTGGCGCTCCCCGGGCAGCGCCGCCTGACCGGCACCGCCCTGGCGGCCTTCTACACCGCGATCTACCCCGGGAACATCGGGCAGTACGCCGAGCGCAAGGACGGCTTCGGGCTGGACACCGACGGCCGCCGCCTGGCGCGGCTGTTCGGCCAGCCCGCCCTCATCGCGGCCGCCCTGTGGGCCGCGGGAATCCCCGAGCGGGAGCAGGGCGGGCGCGGCTGACGCCGTCGCCGGCCCCGCGGGCCTGGGCCGGCTCCGGGCACGTGCCCGGAGCCGGCGTGATCTCACCCTGCCGCGAGGCGCGGCCCACTGTAGGGTGCCCCGTCGCAGGTGTCCCGCAGGTGTCCCGCAGGTGTCCGGACCGGCGGGCCGTCAGCCGTGACGCATCGTCCCGGTCTCGAGGAAGCGCTGGTGCCAGGACAGGGCCTCGCCCAACAGGTGCGGGGTGTGCAGGCCGTCCGACCCGCGCATCGCGCGGTCGAAGTAGTCCCGCAGCTGCTCCCTGTAGTCCGGGTGCGCGCACGTGTCGATGATCGTGCGGGCGCGCTGCTTGGGGGAGAGGCCGCGCAGGTCGGCCAGCCCCTGCTCGGTGACCACCACGTGCACGTCGTGCTCGGTGTGGTCCACGTGCGAGACCATCGGCACGATGCAGGAGATGTCCCCGCCCTTGGCCGTGGACGGGGTGAGGAAGAACGAGGTGAACGCGTTGCGGGCGAAGTCGCCGGAGCCGCCGAGACCGTTCATCATCTTCGTGCCCATCAGGTGCGTGGAGTTCACGTTGCCGTACAGGTCGGCCTCGAGCATGCCGTTCATGGCGAGGATGCCGAGGCGGCGCACGAGCTCGGGGTGGTTGGAGATCTCCTGGGTGCGCAGGATCAGCTTGTCCCGATACTTCGCGGCGTTGTCGTTGAACCGTTCGGCGGCCTCGGTGGACAGGGAGAACGCGGTCGCGGACGCGGTCGCCAGGGTGCCGGAGTCCAGGGCGTCGAGCATGCCGTCCTGCACCACCTCGGTGAACGCGGACAGGCCCGTGAACCGGGACTTCACCAGCTCGGACATCACCGCGTTCGCGATGTTGCCCACGCCCGACTGCAGCGGCAGCAGCCGCTCGTCGTACCGGCCCTGGGCCACCTCGTGCTCGAAGAACTCCACGAGGTGCTGGGCGATCGCGATCGAGTCCGCGTCGGCGGGCTTGAAGGCAGAGTTGCGGTCCGGGGCGTGGGTCTCGACGACGGCCACCACCTTGGCCGGATCGCACCGCAGGTACGTCTCACCGATGCGGTCCGCGGGGTGGGTGAGCATGATCGGCGTGCGGTGCGGGGGCAGCGCGGTGCCGTAGTAGACGTCATGCAGACCCTCGAGGTCCTCGCTCTGCCACGAGTTGACCTCGAGGATCACCTGATCCGCCAGGTCGATCCAGGACTTGTTGTTGCCCACGGAGGAGCTGGGGACGAGACGGCCGTCCTCGCGGATCCCGGACACCTCGATCACCGCGGTGGTCATGGGCCCGTAGAAGCCGTTCCACACGGTCTGCGCCAGGTGGGACAGGTGCGTGTCGATGTACTCGATCGCGCCCGCGTTGATCTTGGCGCGCATCGTCGGGTCCGACTGGAACGGGGTGCGCAGCGCGACGGCGTCCGCCTCGGCCAGCGCACCGTCCATCTCCGCGGAGGTGGACGCCCCCGTGTGGAGGTTGATGCGGAACTCCTCGCCGCGCGCGTGCAGCTCCTTGGCCCGCTCGGCCAGCGCCATCGGCACGGCCTTCGGGTAGCCGGACCCCGTGAACCCGCTCATGCCCACGGTGGTGCCGTGCTGGATGAACGCCGCCGCCTCCGCGGCGGACATCACCTTCGACCGGAGGCCGGGGTGGTGGATGCGGGACGACATGGGTGAGGCCTCCGTGCGGGTGAGACGAGTCGAGCGAGAGCGCTGTGACGTGGAACAGCGATCAGCGTACCCGCGTCACGGGTGGCCGTGGGGATGATCACGCCGGAGGTCACGGGGCCCGCCCTGCGTGATCGACGACGGCGAACAGGGCTCGGCACTCCGGGTCGGCGCGCCTAGGCTCGGCGGCATGCGAGCACTCGTCCTCCAGTCCTACGGCGGCCGTGAGGCCATGGCCCTCACCGACGTCCCCGCCCCCACGGCCGGCGCCGGAGAGGTGCTGATCCGCACCCGCGCGGTCGGCCTCAACCCCGTCGACGCGATGCATCGCGAAGGCGACTTCAAGGCCATCGCCCCCGACGACTTCCCCACGGTCGCCGGCAACGAGCTCAGCGGCATCGTCGAGACCGTGGGCGCCGGGGTGACCGCGTTCGCCCCGGGTGACGCGGTGATCACCCGCGTGGACCCCTCCGGCCACGGGGCGTTCGCCGAGCTGGCCGCGGTGCGCGCGGACTGGGTGGCCGCCGCGCCCGCCCGCATGCCCCTGACGGACGCGGCCGGCCTGCCGCTCGCCGGCCTGACCGCCCAGCAGGCACTCGGCCCGGAGCACCTGGACCTGCAGCCCGGGGAGCGGCTGCTGATCACCGGGGCCGCCGGCGGCGTCGGGCTGATCGCCACGCGCTTGGCACACCTGCGCGGCGCGCACGTGACCGTGACCGCCTCCGCGGCGGGTGAGCCGTACGTCCGCGAGGCCGGCGCCGACGCGGTGATCGACTATCGCGCCCGCACCGTCGCAGAGGGGGGCGAGCGCTTCGACAAGGTGTTCGACCTCATCGGCGGTGATCAGATGGCCGAGCTGCTCGGCTCGATCGAGCCCGGCGGCCGGCTGGTGACCATCGCGGGCCCGCCGAGCCCCGGCAGCCTTCGCGAGACCGCGCGCCCGTCGCGTCGGCCGCTGGCCGCCGTCGTCTCCCGGGTGGCCAGTGCGAAGGTGCGCCGGGCCGCGAAGAAGGCCGGGGTGACCTACGAGTTCTTCCTCATGCATCCGGACGGGGCGGGCCTGGCCGAGCTCGTCCGGCTCGTGGACGCCGGCGAGCTGGCCGTGACCGTGGACAGCCGCTACCCCCTGGCCGACTGGGAGCAGGCGTTCGAGCGTCTCGAGTCCCACCACGCCAAGGGCAAAGTGCTGCTCGAGTTCTGACCGGCGGGCGCGTCGGCGCCGGCCTGCCCGGGCCGGCACCGCCTCGTATCCTGGCCTCGTGCACCCGTCTGTGAGCGAGCCCCTCACCCGACTGCCGGACGGCACCGTCAAGCAGCGCAACCCCTTCACCGGCACCGAGGTCTGGACCGTGCCCGGCCGCGGCCACCGCCCGCTCGGCCTCGTCCGGCCCGCCCCGCAGCCGCTCGACCCCGCCCAGCACGGCCGGCACTGCGCCTTCTGCGAGCACCGGATGCTGGAGACGCCGCCGGAGAAGTCACGCATCGTCTCCATGAGGGCCGACGACGGCGCCCCGGCCTGGCAGATCCTGCGGCACCCGGCCGCGGAGCGGCTCGGGGAGACGACCCCGGCCTTCCGCCGGGTCCCCAACCTCTTCGAGATCCTCAGCTACGACTACTGGCGTCTCAACCACGGCTACGAACTCCCCCCGGACGCGCGCCGCCGCCGTGACGAGTACCTGGCCACCGAGGCCGGCCGCGCCCACGTGCGCGCCGTCGTCGCCGCGAAGCTGCGCGCCTCCGGCCGCTCCGCCGAGGAGGCGGCGGCGATGTCCGAGGCGGAGCTGATCGCGGCGTCGGCCGCATTCTTCGGCGGCACGCACGACGTCGTGATCGCCCGGCGGCACTTCGTCGACGGCGCCGTGGACGACCACCAGCTGGCCTCCTCGGGCACCCTCACCCCGGACGAGCACCACGCGTTCCTGGCCCTGACCGCCGACGCGATGCGGGACCTCTACGCGACCACGCCCGCCGTGCGGTACGTCTCCGTGTTCCAGAACTGGCTCAAGCCCGCCGGCGCCTCCTTCGACCACCTGCACAAGCAGCTCGTGGCCATCGACGAGGTCGGCGCGCAGAACGCCGCCGCCCTGGACCGGCTGCGCGAGGACCCGCAGGTGTTCAACCACGCCGCGCTGGACGTGGCCGTGGCGCACGACCTGATGATCGCCGCGAACGAGCACGCCGTGATGTTCGCCGGCTTCGGCCACCGGTACCCGACGGTCGAGGTCTACTCCACGAGCCCGGTGGGGCAGCCGTGGCGGCAGTCCGCGGCCGAGCTGCGCGCCGTCTCCGACCTGCTGCACGCCGCCCACGCGGCCACCGGGCCCGATGTCCCCTCCAACGAGGAATGGCACACCCGCCCGCCCGGCGTCGCGTCCCCGATGCCCTGGCGCGTGATGCTCAAGTGGCGCGTCTCCACACTCGCCGGCTTCGAGGGCGCCACCAAGATCAACGTCAACACGATCAGCCCGTGGGACGTGCGGGACCGGGTGCTGGCGCGGCTGCGGGAGCTGCGGGCGGCGGGCGCGCTCGCGGACGGGGTGCGGATCGGGGCCGACGCGCGGATCCGGCCGGGCGCCCTGCGGTACGCCGACGGAGCGGCGAGGCTCACCCCTCCGCGCGGTCGGTAGCGTGGGCGTCATGGCCCTCCACCTGCAGCGCTACCGCGAGATCGCCCACGTCATGGCCCGCAACGGCCTCAGGGCCACGGCCGTGCAGGCCGGGCTCTCCCGGTGGCTGCCCCTCGAGGAGGGGGAGCCGCACCTGGGCATCGACGCCGAGGCCCGCCCCGAGCTGTTCGTGCGCACGTTCGAGGAGCTGGGCGTCACCTTCGTGAAGCTCGGGCAGCTGATCTCGGCGCGCCCGGACCTGTTCCCCGAGGCCTACTGCGCGGCGTTCGCCCGCCTCACGGACAGCACGACGGCGGTGCCCTTCGAGGCCGTCGCCCGGACGGTCGAGGAGGACCTCGGCGCCGACGTCGACACCCTGTTCGCCTGGTTCGACCGGGCGCCCCTGGCCACCGCCTCCATCGGTCAGGCCCACCGCGCGCGCCTGCATGACGGGCGCGCCGTCGTCGTGAAGGTCCGCAAGCCCGGTGTGGTGGAGCAGGTCCAGGCGGACCTGGAGATCCTGCGGACGCTGGCGGCCACGTGGTCGCGGGCCTCGCGGACCTTCGCCGATCTGGACGTGCCGACCATGGTGGATGAGTTCGACCGCTCCCTGCGCGCCGAGCTCGACTACGTGGTGGAGGCGCGGGCCTGCGAGGAGATCGCCGCCGGCTTCCGGGACACCCCGGGCGTGCGGTTCCCGTGGATCGAGTGGGACCTGACCACCTCGCGCGTGCTGACCATGCAGGAGCTCTCCGGGCTGCGCGTGGACGATCTGGCCGGACTCGACGCCGCCGGCATCGACCGGGAGGAGCTGGCGTACCGGGCCGCCGACGTGCTGCTGGCCATGGTGTTCGAGCACGGCGTGTTCCACGCGGACCCGCACGCGGGCAACCTGTTCATCGAGCCGGACGGGACCGTCGGGTTCATCGACTTCGGCTCCGTCGGGCGGATCTCCCCGTCCCTCCGGCGCCGGTTCGCGGGCCTGGCCATGGCGCTGGCCCGGCAGGACACCGACGGGCTGGTGCGGGCCCTGCTGGACATCGCCCCGCCGCGCGGCCCGGTGGACCGCCGTCGGCTCCGGCTGGAGGTGGCCCGGATCGTCGGCCGCCTCGAGGGGCGCGAGCTCGAGGACATCCGCGTGGCGCAGCTGGTCTCGGAGATCTTCGCCCTGGTGCGGCGCCACCGGCTGTCCCTGCCGCCCGAGCTCGTGCAGCTGCTGCGGATGCTGATCATCGTGGACGGCATCGGCCGCCGCCTGCACCCCGGCTTCGACTACACCCGCGTGCTCGACCCCTTCGCCCTGCGCCTCGTGGGGGAGCACCTCGACCCCCGGCGGGTGGCGGGCCGGATCGGCCGGGCCACGATCGCGGCGGCCGAGCTCGGCATCGACCTGCCGGAGTACGCCCGCAAGGTGATGGAACGCATCGACGACGGCGGGATCGACGTCACCGTCCGCGCGAGCGAGCTCGAGCCGCTCGTGACGCGCCTCGAGCGGACGGGCGACCGGGTGGTGGCCGCCATGGTGGTGGCCGCGATGATCACCGGCGGCACGAACGTGCTCGTGGCGTACAAGGACCGGCTCGGCCGCTTCGCCGGGCCGGTGGTGGCCGCCGGCGGCGCCGCCCTGACCGGCGGCAGCGCCTATCTGGCCTGGATCAGCCGCCCGCGGCGTCGCCCCCGCTGAGGGCCACGGGCGGGGTCAGTCGTCGGGATCATGCCCGCACCAGGCCGACCGCGGCGCAGGCCGTCTCGAAGTCGTCGAGGCCGAACGCCTGGATCGGGCTGACGACGCCGGCCTCGCGGGCCCGGCCTGCGGCGAGCTGCCGGGCGCCCCAGGCCATGAGGTCCCCGGTCAACGTGTAGGCGTTGGGGCCGCGCAGGTGCACGTCCGCCACGATGCGGCCGGCCGCGTCGCGCGCGATCGCCCCGACCCGGGAGCCCGTGCGGGCCCGGTCTGCGGCGTCGGGGCCACCCGGGTCGCCGGCCAGGGGCCGCAGCAGGGCCTGCACGCCGCGGGCGACGCCGGGGAGCCACCCCACCGCGCCGAGGGCGGCGGCGCCGATCTGCGTGGGCCGGGCCGGGAACCAGCCGTTGAAGACCTCGACCTCGTCCAGGCCGGGCTGCATCCGCGGCAGGAACAGGGACTCCGTGCCGCCGAACAGCACGCCGCGGCGGTCCTGCCCGTCGACCCGGAAGACGGCCGACCGGCTGGCCGGGCCCGTGGTCGCCAGCCGCCCGCCGCGCCACGTGATCGTCCGCTCGGTGAGGGCGCCCACCATCGTCTGGCGCGTCCCGTGGCTGAGGTCGACGCGCGGGTCCAGCTCGCCGTCGGCGAAGTAGCCGATCTGCAGGGACCGTGCGCGTCCACCGGCCTCCGCCAGCGCGAGCCCGCCCGCGAGCATGCCCGGCGCGTAGTCGAAGCCGAGGGCGGGCAGCAGGGTGGCGCCCGTGCGTCGGGCGGTGGCGTCCAGGTCCGCCTTGAGGTCCTTCACGAAGCCGACCTCACCGGTCGAGTCCACGTAGTGCGCGCCCCGCTCCGCGGCGGCGCGGGCGACCGGTCGGCCGTAGCGTTCGAAGGGGCCGACCGTGGAGACCAGCACATCGCCCTCCGTGACCAGGGCCCTCAGCGAGGCGGGGTCCCCGGCGTCGGCGACGGCGACCTCCAGCCCGTCGTGCCGCCTCGCCGCGTGCTGGAGCGAGTCCCGGTTCCGGCCCGCCAGCACGGGCCGTGCGCCCTGGGCCACGAGGGCGTCCACGACGAGGGATCCGGCGTAGCCCGTCGCGCCGAGCACGATGATGCGGGGGGCGTCGGGGTGGTCGAGGTGCAGGGGAGAATCCGTCATGGCCCCACGCTAGGCCGCGCACGCGGAGACCTCACGGGCTCGGCGACGCCGATCCGCGTGGACCCCATCTCGCGCTCCCGGACCGGCGGACCCGGACATGGCGAGCCTGGCCCGGCACCCGCCTGCAGGGGCAGACTCGGGGGATGACCCGTACCCCGCCCGCCGTCGCCCCGCCCGCCGCCGAGTCCGGCGGCGAGAGCCTGCTGACCGTCCTGATCGCCCTCGGCGTGAACACGGTGATCGCCGTCGTCAAGTCGATCGTGGGCGCGGTCACCGGCTCAGCCGCGATGGTGGCGGAGGCCGCGCACTCCTGGGCCGACGCCGGCAATGAGGTCTTCCTGCTGCTGGCGGAGCGTCGGGCCGGCCGAGCCCCCGACGCGCGGCACCCGCTGGGCTACGGGCGCGCGGCCTACGTGTGGTCGATGGTCGCGGCCTTCGGCCTGTTCGCGGTGGGCTCGGCGGTCTCGGTCTGGCACGGGATCACGGCCTGGTCCGCCCCCGAGGAGGAGGCGGAGTACACGATCGCGTACATCGTGCTCGCCGTCGCGTTCGTGCTCGAGGGCATCTCGTTCCTGAACGCGCACCGGCGCGTCCGCCGCGACGCGGAGCGGCGGCACATCAGCGATGCCACGTTCCTGCGCCAGACCTCGGACCCCACCCTGCGCGCCGTGTGGGTGGAGGACGCCTCGGCCCTGATCGGCCTGGCCATCGCGGCCGCCGCCCTCGCCCTGCACCAGCTCACCGGGGACCCCCGGTGGGACGCCGCCGGCTCGATCCTCGTGGGCGTGCTGCTCGGGGTCGTCGCGATCTTCCTGCTCTCGCGGAACATGGCGTTCCTCGTCGGCGAGGTCGCCGACCCGGTGATCCGGACCCGGGTGCTGCGCTGGCTGCTGGAGCGGCCCGAGGTGCTCTCCGTGAGCTACCTGCACCTCGAGTACGTCGGCCCGGAGAAGCTCTTCGTCGTCGGGGCCGTGGACCTGGCCGGGGACGAGCGGGAGAGCGAGGCCGCGGTCCTGCTCCAGCGCGTGGAGGACGCCCTCCTCGAACACCCGCGCGTGGCCGCCGTCGTGCTCTCCCTGTCCAACCCCGCCCACGCGCCCCTGGCCCCGGAATCGCAGAACACCCGCGTCTGAGCCCGCGCGGCCGGCGGGCGAGCGGCCTCAGTCGAGGCCGGGGCGGCGGCGCGTGCGCTTCACCTCGGAGCGACGGTGTTTGGCCTCCAGGCGGCGCCGCCGAGAGCCGCGCGTCGGCTTGGTAGCCCGCCGCGGCGTCGGCGGGGCCAGGGCCTCGCGCAGCAGCGCCGCGAGCCGCTCGCGGGCGGCCACCCGGTTGCGCCACTGGGCCCGGTGCTCCGCCACGCTGACGGTGAGGACCGTCCCGGCCAGCCGGGGCGCCAGCCGCGCGAGGACGCGGGCGCGCTGGACGTCGTCGAGGGCGGAGGTGGCCGCCAGGTCCAGGCTGAGCTGGACCCGCGAGTCCGCCGTGTTCACGCCCTGACCGCCCGGGCCGGAGGCGTGGGAGAAGCGTTCGACGAGTTCGCCCGCGGGGATGATCAGCCCGCGGGGTGCGCCGGGGCCGGGGGTGACGCGCACGTCGCCGGGGCGGGGCTCAGCCACGGGGGGCCGCCGTCCGTGGTCCGCGCAGGTCCGCGAGTGCGACGAGGAGCGCGAGGGCCATGCACCCGGCCACCAGCGCGAAGGCGGCCATGAACGCCCCGTCCCAGTCGGCACCGGAGGCGACGCCCAGGAACACCCCCACGATCACGGCGGTGCCGACGGCCGTGCCGACGCGCTGGCCGGTCTGCAGGACGCCGCCGGCCGTGCCGGAGTGCCGCGGCGGGACCTCGGCCAGGCTGAGGGTCTGGTTGGGGGAGACCACCAGCCCCTGCCCGGCACCCAAGATGGCGAGGGTGAGCAGCAGCCACCACGGGCTCAGGCCGAACTCCCGGTTGGCCCACGCCACCCCGATGGAGCCCACGACGGCGAGCAGCGCCAGCGCGATGCCGAGGACGACGATCTTCCGGCCCGTGCGCAGCACCACGCGCCCGGCCACGGTGGACATCACGCTCGACATGACCGCCGAAGGCAGGCCGATGAGCGCGGCGTGCAGCGCCGGGTAGCCCAGCCCGTTCTGCATGAACATGGCGATCACGACGAACATGCTGGTCGAGCCGGTGAAGTAGATGGCGATCAGCAGGGCGCCGCACGCGAAGCTGCGGGTCTGGAACAGGCGCAGGTCCACCATCGGGGCGCGGCCCCGTCGTGCGTAGCGGGCCTCCCACCGCGTCCAGAGGGCGGCCAGGCCGATGCCGACGGGCACGAGCACGAACCGCCACGGCCCGAGCCCCCGGTCCAGGAACGGGAGCATGACGGCCACGAGGGCGCCGGCCAGCAGGACGACGCCGACCGGGTCCAGGTCCGGACGCCGCGCCCGCTCGGGGACGGTGCGCGGCAGCCACTGGCGGGCCACGATCAGGGCGCCGAGGGCGATGGGCACGTTCACCAGAAAGGTCGCGCGCCAGCCGAGGTCGCCGCCGAGCCACGCGATGAGCCCGCCGCTGAGCAGCGGCCCCACCGCCACGGACACCCCGACGACGGCGCCGAGCGCCCCGAACGCCCGGGCGCGGGAGGCGCCGGAGAACTCGCCCTGGATGAAGCCGGTGACCTGCGGGTTGAGCAGGCCCGCGCCCACGCCCATGACCAGGCGCGCGAGCACGAGCAGGACGCCCGTGGGCGCCAGGCCGGACAGGAGCGCACCGAGCGCGAACACGCCGAGGCCCACCATGAACAGCCGGCGTCGTCCGAAGAGGTCACCCGCCCGGCCCGCCGGCACGAGCACCATGCCGAACACGAGGGTGTAGCCGGAGATGGCCCACTGCAGCTCCGCGTCGCTGGCGTCCAGGCCCCGCTGCAGGGCGGGCAGGGCCACGTTGATGCTGGACACGGCCAGCAGGGACATGAAGATCGGGATGAGGAGCACCGCGAGGATGCGCTGCTGGTGCGGGGTGAAGACCGAGGACGCGGCGCCGTCGGACGGACGCGGGGCGACGGGCATGCGGTCTCCTTCACAAGGGTGTCTCGGGCGCTCTCCAGGATCGGCCCTCGTCCCGCATCGTGCCAGGTCCCAGGGTCCTCGGCCCGGTGCGGCGCACGGAGGCCATGACCGCGGTCGACGCCCTGCCGCCCCTCACTTCGCGTCCGCGTACGACCCCACGCTGGAGACGGTGAGCGGGAAGTCCACGGGGGCGGGACCGAACAGCAGGCGGCCGGCGGCGCTCGCGGACTCCGCCACGACCGTCCGCACGGCCTCGGCCTCCGTGGCCGGGCCGTGCAGGACGACCTCGTCGTGGACGAAGAACACGAGTTCCGTGCGCATGCCGGCCGAGCGCAGTCGACGGCGGATCTCGCCCATCCAGCACAGCGCCCACTCGGCCGCGGTGCCCTGCACCACGAAGTTCCGGGTGAAGCGGCCCTGGGAGCGCCGCCGTCGCCGGGCCGCGGACTCGGCGGCCTGGGTGCCGACGTCGGACACGGACTCCTGCCACTTCCGCCCCGGCGCGGGGGACCAGCGGCCCAGCCACGTGGACACCTGGCCGCCGCCCTCGCCGACGGAGGCCGCCCGCTCGAGCAGGCCGATCGCTCGGGGGTAGAGCCGGCGCAGGTGCGGCATGAGCGCCGCGGAGTCGCCCGTCGTCGAGCCGTACATCGCACCCAGCAGGGCGATCTTCGCGCGCCCGCGGTCGGCCAGCGCGGTGCCGGCCGCCCGGCCCTGCTCCGCCACCTCCCGGTACAGGTCGGGCGTGGTCCCGGCACGGGCCAGCGCCTCGTCGGCGGCCATCGCGGCGAGGATGCGCGGCTCCACCTGGGAGGCGTCGGCCACGGTCAGCGTCCACCCGGGGTCTGCGCGGACGGCGTCGCGCACCCCGGCCGGGACCTGCATGGCCCCACCGCCGTGGGCGGCCCACCGCCCGGTCACCACGCCGCCGACCAGGTAGGCGGCGTGGAACCGGCCGTCGTCGCCGATCCACTGGTCCAGCCAGTGCCAGCCGTTGGCCGTCCACAGCCGGGCCAGGGCCTTGTACTCCAGCAGCGGCGCGAGCAGCGCGGCCCGCGCCTCGCGTTCCGCGCCGCCGGCGTCGATCCAGTGCTTCAGGTCCCACTGCCGCGTGGACTCCACGGCCACGCCCGCCGTCTGCAGCGCCCGCAGCAGGCTCGGCTGCGAGTCGGGGCTCAGCCCGGGGGAGCCCAGGACGTCGGCGATGCGTTCGGCCAGGGTCTGCAGGCGGGCGGGACGCTCGCCCGGTGCAGGCCGGGGGCCGAGCTGCTCGGCGAGGAGCGCCTCGTGCACGCCCCGGTCCCACGGCAGACCCGCCGCCCGGATCTCCGCGGCCACGAGTGCGCCCTGCGACTCCGCCGCCGCGAGCAGCCGCAGCCGGTGCGGGTGGGCCGAGCCCTCGACGGCCGCCCGCTGCGCGGCCAGCTCCGCCGCGAGCACGGTGACGTCCGGAGCGGGGCCGGCCTCGTCCGGCAGGTCGAAGAAGGACTCCTGACCGGCGGGCACCCGCGCCGGGCGCTCGGGCTCCGTCGGGTCGGCGACCTCGAGCTGCGCCACGGGCGTGTAACGCACCCCGCTGCCCGGCGCCGTTGCCGCGTGCCGCAGGATCCGCTGGACGAGGGCCAGGTCCCAGCACCGATCCACCCGCACCCCCGCCGCCAGCCAGGCGGCGTACTCCGTCCCGACGTCGGCGAGCACCCAGCGGACCGTGCTCGGGTCCACGCCCAGGCGGGCGGGCAGACCGGCCACGAGCCCGGCCACGGACCCGGCGGCGCAGGATCCCAGGGGAGAGGCGCCGTCGCCTTCCCCGTCCAGGGCCCACCAGGCGCCGGGGCTGCCGACGGAGGCGGGGGCGGGGCCCAGGACGACGAACATGGCCCTCATTCTGCCCCGTGACCCGAGGCGCCGTCTGCCGCAGCCCTGTGCGGCAGACCTCCCGGCACGGCGGCGACCACGGCGGGCGCAGCGGGCACGGTTCCCCCTGATGTCCCGCCGCCTCCTCGGGGGGCGGGGAGAAGGGCTGTGCGACTTGCACGCTCGCTGAGCGGAGAACACACTGTGCGGACGCACCGGCGCGCAGCGGGCCGTCGGGCGCCACCCAGAGAGGACCCACCATGACAGCGACCCGGTCCGGCGGCGCCGCGACGTCTCGCCTCAACGCCAAGGTGGTCGGCATCTCGGTCGCCGCCGCGCTCGGCGGCTTCCTGTTCGGCTTCGACACCTCGGTCATCAACGGTGCCGTGGACGCCCTCGCCGGGGAGTTCGGCCTCGGCGCCGGTCTCACGGGCTTCGCCGTCTCCTCGGCGCTGATCGGCTGCGCGCTGGGCGCCTGGTTCGCCGGGCCGATCGCCAACCGCCGCGGCCGCGTGCCCGTGATGGTGATCGCCGCGATCCTGTTCCTGGTCTCCGCCATCGGCTCGGGCCTGGCGTTCGGCGTGGTCGACCTGATCGTCTGGCGCATGGTCGGCGGCCTGGGCGTGGGCGCCGCGTCCGTGATCGCTCCGGCGTACATCGCGGAGGTCAGCCCGGCCCATGTGCGCGGTCGCCTCGGCTCGCTCCAGCAGCTGGCGATCGTCCTGGGCATCTTCGCCGCGCTCCTCACGGGCGCGCTCTTCGCGACGATGGCCGGGGGAGCGGCGCAGCCGTTCTGGCTCGGCGTCGACGCCTGGCGCTGGATGTTCCTGGCCGAGGCCGTCCCGGCGGTGCTGTACGGCCTGTTCGCCCTGAAGCTGCCGGAGTCCCCGCGCTACCTGGTCGCCCGCGGCCGCACGGACGAGGCGGCCGAGGTCCTGCACGAGTTCACCGGTGTGGACCGGGTGAACCTGATGATCGAGGACATCCGGCGCTCGCTGGACTCGGAGCGCCGCGAGTCGCTGGCGGACCTGCGCGGACCGTCGGCGGGCCTGCAGCCGATCGTGTGGATCGGCATCCTGCTCTCCGTCTTCCAGCAGGCCGTGGGCATCAACGTGATCTTCTACTACTCCACCACCCTGTGGCGTTCGGTGGGCTTCGGGGAGTCGGACGCCCTCACGGTCACCGTGATCACCTCGGTCACGAACATCGCCGTCACCTTCATCGCGATCGCCCTGGTGGACCGCGTCGGCCGTCGCCCCATGCTGATCGCCGGCTCCGCCGGCATGGCGGTCAGCCTCGGCCTGATGGCACTGGCCTTCTCCTTCGCGCAGACGGGCGGCGCCGAGTCCGTGTCCCTGCCGCAGCCGTGGTCCACCGTGGCGCTGGTGGCCGCGAACGCCTTCGTGGTGTTCTTCGGCGCCACCTGGGGTCCGCTGGTCTGGGTGCTGCTGGGCGAGATGTTCCCGAACCGCATCCGCGCCGGCGCGCTCGCCGTGGCCGCCGCCGCGCAGTGGGCGGCGAACTTCACCGTCTCCACCACGTTCCCGTGGCTGGCGGACATCGGCCTGACCCTCGCCTACGGCCTGTACGCGGTCATGGCGGCGCTGTCCCTGGCCTTCGTGGCGGCCTTCGTCCCCGAGACCAAGGGCAAGACGCTCGAGGAGATGAGCGACGTCGTCGTGCGCTCCCCGGGGCAGCGGCGCGCGGTGCGCGCCGAGGCGGAGCGGGACCTGCGCGGCTGACACCGCCCGTCCCGACGACGGCCCCCTCCCAGAGCTTCTGACAGGGAGGGGGCCGTGGTGTGTGCGGGGCGGGTCAGCCGGCGTCGGCGCCGGTCGCGGCCCCCTCGTCGTCGAGGCGCTCCAGGCCCTCGTCCTCGGAGTCCTCGATGAGACGGTCTCCGGCGATCTTGTCGACGATCATCGCGATGGCGGCGTCGCCGGTCACGTTGGTGGCGGTGCCGAAGGAGTCGATGGCGATGTACGTGGCGACCATGAGCGCGACCTGCGGCTCGGTGAAGCCGAGCATCGAGGACAGCAGGCCCGAGGCCGCCACGATCGCGCCGCCGGGCACGCCGGGCGCCGCGACCATGGTGACGCCCAGCATGAAGATGAAGCCCACGAACACCGGGACGTCGATCGACTGGCCCGAGAGGAACAGCACCGCGATGGAGAACGAGACGATCTTCACCGTGGAGCCGGCCAGGTGGATCGTCGCGCACAGCGGCACGACGAACGAGGCGATCGGCCGGCGCACGCCGAGCAGCAGGGTCTGGCGCAGGGTCACCGGGATGGTCGCCGCCGAGGACGAGGTGCCCAGGGCCGTCGCGTAGGCCGGCAGCATCGTCTTCAGGGCCGTGAACGGGTTGCGGCCCGCGATCGCGCCCGCGACGACGTACTGGACGAGCAGCAGCACCACGGTGAGGCCGAAGACCAGCAGGATCACGCCGAGGAACGTGGTGATGACCTTGAAGACCTCGCCGGCGGCGGTCATGTTCAGGAACACGCCGAAGATGTAGACGGGCAGCAGCGGCACGATCAGGCCCATGACGACCCGCTCGATGATCGATCGCAGCTGGTCGAAGCCTTCGTGCAGGGCACCGCGCGGCAGCGTCGTCAGGCCGATGCCGAGCACGAACGCGAGCAGCAGGGCCGTCATCACGCCGAAGGGCGGGTCCATCTGCACCTCGAACAGCGGGCCGAGCAGCGCGTCCTCGGGGTTGGCCATCGCCTCGAAGGACCCGGGCGTGAGGATCAGCGGGAAGACGAGCAGGCAGACCAGCAGGGCGCCGAAGCCGCCGAACAGGGTGGAGCCGTAGGCGATGCCGCCGGTCAGGGCCAGCAGCTTCCCCGCGCCCCGGCCGATGTCGCCGATGGCGGGGGCGACGAGCGCCAGGATCAGCACCGGGACGATGAAACCCAGGAAGTTCGAGAACAGCCCGTTGAAGGTGGCGAAGGCCTGCACGAGCCAGGTCGGCGCGACCAGGCCGACGAGGACGCCGGCCACGATCGCGACGAGGATGCGGGGCAGCAGGCCGACGCGGCGGCGGGGCACGGCGACGGCGCCCCCGGAGTCGGGGCCGGACGCGTCGAGGGCATCGGAGTGGGAGCGAGACATGGCCGACACGCTAGCGCAGGCCGTCCTGCCCGTCGCCCGGTCGGTAGGCCATCCGTGGCGGTGCCGGTGACCCCCGTCGTGATGCAGAACACAGGGAGCGCCACCGTCTCGGGTAGCGTGCAAGAGCACGCCCGCCCCACCCGGACCGAAGGAGACGACGATGACGGTCCTGCCCCGCCCCGCAGACGCCCGGGCCGCCCAGGGGCGCGCTGCCGGCGTGGAGGCCGCATGAGCGAGTTCCTCGCCTCACGCTGGCCGGACATCCTCTTCCGGGCGTGGCAGCACGGGTGGCTCGTGCTGCAGGCGCTGGCCATCGCCACCGTGCTCGCCATCGCGCTGGCCGTGATCGCCACGCGGATCAAGGCCCTGACCCCGATCGCGAACGCCTTCACGGCCGTCGGGCTGACCCTGCCCTCCTTCGCGCTCATCGGCGTCCTGATCCCCCTGGTGGGCATCGGGACCGTCCCCGCCGTCGTGGTGGTGGTCTTCTATGCCCTGCTGCCCATCCTCCGCAACGCGCTCGTGGGTCTGCGCGGCGTGGACCCGGAGGTGCTGGAGGCCGCCCGGGGGATGGGCATGGGGCCGGTGGCGCTGTTCACCCGGGTGCGTCTCCCGCTGGCCTGGCCCGTGATCCTCACCGGCATCCGGGTCGCGGGCCAGCTCGGCATGGGCGTGGCCGCGGTCGCGGCCTACGTCCTGGGGCCCGGACTGGGCTCGTACATCTTCACGGGGCTGGTCTCCCTGGGCGGCGCCAACGCGTTGAACTACGCCCTCGTGGGCACCCTCGGCATCGTCGTCGTCGCCCTCGTCCTGGACGGGCTGCTCGTGCTGCTCGGCCGGCTCACCATCTCGAAGGGACTGCGCGCATGAGCACCGACCGTGACGCCGGGGCCGAGATCCGTCTCGAGTCCCTGACGAAGCTCTATCCGGGGCAGGACCGTCCCGCCGTGGACGCCCTGGACCTCATCATCCCCGCGGGGGAGACCGTGGTGTTCGTCGGCCCGTCCGGCTGCGGCAAGACCACCTCGTTGAAGATGATCAACCGCCTCATCGAGCCCACCTCCGGGCGGATCCTGATCGGTGGGGAGGACATCACACGCCGCGACCCCACCCGGCTGCGCCGTCAGATCGGCTACGTCGTGCAGGGTGGCGGGATGATGCCCCACCTGTCCGTCGCCGAGAACGTCGGCCTGGTGCCGCGCCTGCTCAAGTGGGACCGCCGGCGCATCGCCGACCGCGTGGACGAGCTGCTCGACCTGGTCGGCCTGGACCCGGCGATCTATCGAGACCGTTTCCCGCGCGAGCTGTCCGGCGGACAGCAGCAGCGCGTCGGCGTGGCCCGGGGCCTCGCGGCGGATCCTCCCGTGCTGCTCATGGACGAGCCCTTCGGCGCCGTGGACCCCCTCACCCGCCAGCGCCTGCAGCAGGAGATGCTCGACATCCAGGCCAGGGTGGGCAAGACCATCGTGATGGTCACCCACGACGTGGACGAGGCCGTGCTCCTGGGCGACCGGATCCTGGTGCTCGAACCCGGCGCGCACGTGGCCCAGTACGCCACCCCCGAAGAGGTCCTGGCGCGGCCGGCCACCGAGTTCGTGGCCGACTTCGTGGGGTCGGGGGCGGGGCTCAAGCGGCTGGGGCTGCGGTCGGTCGACTCGCTGCCGCTGCGCCCGATCGCACAGCACCCGACGGGCACGCTGCCGGGCGGGCCCGTGCTCGACGCGGCCACCCCGATCAGCGAGGCCCTCGCCGTGCTGGTCACGGCCCCGGCGGAGGAGATCGCCGTGGTCCGTGATGGCACGGTCATCGGTCTGCTCGACTATCCGACACTGCGCGCGCACGCCCGCGCCGGCGACGAGCAGGCTCGGCCATGATCGCCCGGCTGCGTGCGGCCTCCGCCGAGGACCGCCTGCTCCTGATCGGCCTGCCGCTGCTGGTGGCCGCCCTGCTGATCGGGTGGACCGTCTGGGTGCGCGGAGCCGCCCTCGACGACGTCGAGGCCCGGCTGCTGACCTGGCCCACCGTCCTGCGCCTCACCGCCGAGCACCTGGCCCTCGTCGGCGTGTCCACCGTTCTGGTCGTGGCGACGGCCGTCCCGCTCGGCGTGCTGCTGAGCCGCCCCGCCGCCCGGCGGTTCACCCCCGTCGCCATGGGGCTGGCCAACGCCGGCCAGGCCGCTCCCGTGATCGGTGTGATCGTCCTGCTCGCCATGGCGTGGGGGTTCGGCTTCCGGGTCGCCGTCCTGGCCCTGTCCCTCTACGCGTTCCTGCCCGTGCTGGCCAACACGCTGGCCGGGCTGCGGGGCGTCGACCCCACCGTCGTCGAGGCGGCCCGCGGCATGGGCATGTCGCCGCTGCAGACCCTGCTCCGGGTGGAGCTGCCCTTGGCCCTGCCCGTGATCATGGCGGGTCTGCGGACCGCCCTGGTGCTGCTGGTGGGCACCGGGGCGTTCGCGACGTTCATCGACGCCGGCGGCCTCGGCCTGCTCATCCAGACCGGGATCGTCCTGTTCCGTTTCCCGCTGCTCGTCTCGGGGGCGATCCTCGTGGCCGCCCTCGCCCTGATGATCGAGTGGATCGGCCGCCTCGTCGAGACGCTGGCCACGCCGAGGGGGCTCGCATGACCACCCCGCGCGCGACCACCCCGTCCCGCCGCCGCGGCCGGACCCCCGCTCGTGCCGCGCTCGCCGCGCTCGGCCTGGCGGCCTCCCTGGTCCTGTCCGGGTGCGGGCTGAGCACCGCCGGCGGCTACCTGCCCTCGGGCACGCCCGCCGGCGACGTCGCCGGGATCGACCTCGAGGGCGCCCACGTGGCGGTGGGCTCCAAGAACTTCAACGAGGGCGTCGTGCTCGGCAAGATCACCGCGATCCTGCTGCGCTCCGCGGGGGCCGACGTCGAGGATCTGACCAACATGCCGGGTTCGCTCAGTGCGCGCCAGGCCCAGGTCGCAGGCGTCGTGGACGTCGAGTGGGACTACACGGGGACGGCCTGGATCACGTACCTGGGCCACACCGATCCGATCCCGGACGCCCAGGCGCAGTGGGCCGCGGTCCGGGACGAGGACGCGCAGCAGGGCCTGGTGTGGCTGCCGCCGGCCGAACTCGACAACACCTACACCTTCTCCGTGCGCCAGGACCGGGCGGAGGAGCTCGGCCTGGAGACCCTCGCGGACATCAAGGACCTCCCCACGGAGGACCAGTCCTTCTGCGTGAGCGCCGAATTCGCCGCCCGCAACGACGGGTTCCTGCCCATGCTCGAGGCCTACGGGATCGAACGGCCCACCGGATCCCGGCTGCGCCAGATGGACATCGGGGCGGTGTTCGCCGCGGTGGCGGACGGGTCGTGCACCTTCGGGGAGGCGTACTCCACGGACGGGCGGATCGCCGCGCTGGACCTGACGACCCTGCAGGACCCGCTGAGCTTCTTCCCGAAGTACAACGCGGCCCCCATCGTGCGCGAGGAGGTCCTGGCCGAGCACCCCGAGATCGCCGACCTGCTGGCGCCCGTGACCGCGCGCCTGGACAACGCGACGGCCGCGCGCCTGAACGCCCGGGTGGACGTCGACGGCGAGGAGCCCACCCAGGTCGCGTGGGACTGGCTCCGCGAGGAGGGCCTGATCACCGACTGACGGTCCGCCGACGCCGCCGACACCGCGGATCAGGCAGCCGTCAGCGTGCGCGAGTAGACCGTCCGGCCGGCGGCGTTGATCAGACGCACCCGGAACTCGCGGCCGTCCTCGGGGATCTCGACGTGGCCGAAGTACTGGTGCTCGCCGGAGCGCGGCGAGCCCATGACCGGCCCGTGCGCCTCGAAGTCCAGGCGCGGGCCGAAGGTGCCGTCCAGCGTGTTCGGGCCGAACGATCCGGCGTTGATGGGGCCGGCCACGAACTCCCAGAACGGCTCGAAGTCGGTGAACGCCGCGCGGTCGGGGGAGTAGTGGTGCGCCGCGCAGTAGTGGACGTCGCCGGTGAGGAACACGACGTTCTTCACGCCGTGGTCCTTGATCGCCTTCAGGAGGCGGGCGATCTCCAGCTCGCGGCCCAGCGGGGCGCCGTCGTCGCCGTTGGACAGGGACTCCTGCCCCGTGCCGTCGGGGACGATCAGGCCCAGAGGCAGGTCGTTGGCGATGACCTTCCACGTGGCGGTCGACGCGCGCAGCCCACGGATGAGCCACTGCAGCTGCTCGTCGCCCAGGATCGGGGTCTCGTGGGTCTCGAGCCCCGGGGTGTTCTCGCCCTTGTGGGTGCGCATGTCCAGGGCGAACACGTCGAGGGTCGCGCCGCGGGGGATCCTGCGGTAGATGCGGGCGGGCTCGAAGCCCGAGCCGCGGCGCAGGGCTGTGGAGTCGGCGATCGGCATGTACTCCTGCCACGCGCGGCGGGCGCGGGCGGCCAGCGTGTCCACGTCACGGACCTGGGTGTAGCGCGGGTCTTCGAGGACCTCACCCGGCCACCAGTTGTTGGTCGTCTCGTGGTCGTCCCACTGGGCGATGACGGGGACGTCCGCGTACAGGGCGCGGAGGTTGTCGTCCATCATGTTGTAGCGGTGGCGGCCGCGGAACTCGTTCAGCGTCTCGGCGACCTTGGACGTCTCCTCCGTGACGAGGTTGCGCCAGGTGGGCTCGCCGGCCACCTCGAGGGTCTCCGGGATGGGGTTGTCCGCGTAGATCGTGTCGCCGGAGTGCAGGAAGAAGTCGGGCATCGTGGCGTGCATCGCCGCGTAGCCGCGCATGCCGCCGATCTCCGGGTTGATGCCGTAGCCCTGCCCCGCGGTGTCCGCGGTCCACACGAAGGACTGGGCGGCGGAGGTCTTCCGGCCGAACCGCGCGCCGGGCGCCGTCGTGAAGCGGGCCACGGCCGACTCGCCCAGGCGGCCGGCCTCGTCCTCGAACGCGTACGTCACCTCGAAGCGGGTGCCGGAGGGCAGCGTGTCCGCGAGGATCTTCGCGGTGTGGTCGGTGGCCCCGTCGACCCAGCCGGAGCGCAGGGTCAGCCCGCGAGCGAAGCGGCCGCGCAGCACCTTCCCGTCCTCGTCGACCGCGCGCAGCGTGGCGTGCAGGCGCGAACGGCCGGACGAGCGCGCCCACAGCACGGCCGAGTTCGAGGTGACGTCGCCGGTGGCGACGCCGGACGGCAGCGTCAGACGGGACGCGACCAGGCCACCGGGGGTGTGGCGGGCCGGACGGGCGGCGGCGGGGCCGGCGAGGGCGGCGGGGGCGAGTACGGCGGCGGACGCCGCGGCGAGCACCGAACGGCGGGAGGCGGAGTGGGACAGGGGTGCGGTGGTCTGCTTCACGGGGCCAGGGTGGGGCACGCAGGCGAGGCACATGTGGCGTCGGGCTGACCCTCGGGTGAACTTTCGACGCCGGCCCCCGGCGGCATCGGGGTCGACCGGCCCGGGGCCGCTCAGCGCAGGGCGGTGACCGTCCGGACGGCGGCGACGATCGCGTCCGCGGCGGCGTCGAGCAGCGGGGCGTCGGCGTCCGGGCCGAACGTGCAGCGCAGGGCCGTGCGGGCCTCGTCCTCGCTGAGGCCCAGCGCGAGCAGGGCCGGGGACGGCTCGGCGTCGTGGGCCGAGCACGCGGACCCCGCCGAGGCCAGCACGCCCCGGCGGGCCGCCTCCTCCAGCACCGACTCGCCGTTCACGCCGGGCAGCACGAACGAGGCGTGACGCGGCAGCCGCCGCGCGGGATGGCCGGTCAGCCGCGCGTCGGGCACGAGCTCCCGGACGCCGTCGAGCACGCGCGCCGCGAACCGGTCCCGCAGCCCGGACCACGCGTCCGCGGCCGCGGCGCGCTCCGCCTCGGCCTCCTCGAAGGCCGCCGCGAACCCGGCGGCACCGGCCACGTTCTGCGTCCCGGACCGCCGGCCCCGCTCCTGGCCGCCACCGGGCACGAGCGGTTCCAGGGCGTGACCCGGGCGCACCCACAGCGCGCCGACCCCCTTGGGCCCGCCGACCTTGTGCCCGGACAGCGCCACGAGATCCGCCCCGAGGGCGCGCACGTCCACCGGGATCTGCCCCGCGGCCTGCACCGCGTCCACGTGCAGCGGCACGCCCGCCTCCCGGGCGACGGCGGCCAGCTCGGCCACCGGCTGCACCGTGCCCACCTCGTTGTGGGCCAGGTGCACGCTGACCAGCGCGGTGTCCGGGCGCAGGCGGGCGGCGAGGTCGTCCGCCGAGGTCAGGCCGTCACGGTCCAGCGCGAGGTGCTCGACCTCGACGCCGTGCAGCCGGGCCAGCTGGTCACAGGACTGCCGCACCGCGCTGTGCTCGATCCCCGTGGTCAGCACGTGGCCCGCCGGGCGGCCGGCGAGGATCCGGGCGCGCACCGTGCCGAGCACGGCGAGCGCGTCGGCCTCCGTGCCGCCCGAGGTGAACACGACCTGCCCGGCCCGGGCGCCGATCGCGCGGGCCACCCGCGCGCGGGCGTCCTCGAGCAGGGCCGCCGCCGCCCGGCCGGCCTCGTGCGCCGAGGACGGGTTGCCGTAGACGCCGGTGAGGGCGGGCCACATCGCCTCCAGCGCGCTGCGCCGGACGGGCGCGGTGGCCGCGTGGTCCAGGTCGAGGGTGGTGCTCATCGGCGCGGCGAGCCCTCCTCGACCACGGCGTCCAGGCCCAGGTCCAGGGACTGGACGGTATGGGTCAGCGCTCCCACCGAGATCACGTCCACGCCCGTGGCCGCGATCGCCCCGATCGTCTCGAGGCTCACCCCGCCGGAGGCCTCGACGACGGCGCGGCCCGCCACGAGCTCGACGCCGGCCCGCAGCTCGGCCGGCGAGAAGTTGTCCAGCATGATCGTGTCGACCCCGGCGGCGAGCACCGCCGGGATCTGCTCGAGCCGGTCGACCTCCACCTCCACGTGGGTGGTGTGCGGCAGGCGGGCCATCCCGGCGCGCAGGGCCGCGGTGAGGGCCTCGCCCGGGTCGCCGGCACCGCCGAACCCCAGCGCGGCCAGGTGGTTGTCCTTGAGCATCACGGCATCCGAGAGGCTGAAGCGGTGGTTGTGCCCGCCTCCGTCCCGCACCGCCTGCCGTTCGAGCACGCGCAGACCCGGGGTGGTCTTGCGGGTGTCCACCACCCGCGCGTGCCCGCCGCCGGCGCGCGCGGCGGCCACGTGGGCGGCCGTCGTCGTGGCGATCCCGGACAGGCGCTGGACGAGGTTCAGCGCCACGCGCTCGGCGCGCAGCACCGAGCGGGCGGGGCCCGCGACCTCGGCGACGACGGCGCCGGGGGACAGGTCGGCGCCGTCGGCCAGGTGCAGGGTGACGGACACGGCCGGGTCGACGAGCCGGAAGGCGGCCTCGAGGGCGTTCGTGCCGGAGAGCACCCCGGCCTCGCGGGCCACCACGCGCGCGGTGATCCGGGCCTGCTCCGGGACGAAGGCCTCCGAGGAGACATCACCCCAGGGCGCGTCCTCGGCGAGCGCGGCGGCCACGATCCGCTCCACGTCCGGCTGCGGGGCCGGCGTCGCCGGGGCGCGGTCGGCCGGGGTCACGTCCCGGCCCCGGCGGACTGCGCGGCCGACTGCTTCGGCGCGACGGCCAGCATCCGCTCGAGCGCGGTGCGGGCCGGGTCGGCGACGGACGCGGGCACGGTGATCCGGTTGACCACGCGGCCGGCCACGAGCTCCTCGAGCACCCACGCGAGGTAGCCGGGGTGGATGCGGTACATCGTGGAGCACGGGCAGATCACGGGATCGAGGCAGAAGATCGTGTGCTCGGGGTGCTGGGCGGCCAGGCGCTGCACGAGGTTGATCTCGGTGCCGATCGCGAAGGTCGAGCCGGCCGGCGCCGCCTGGATGGCCTTGACGATGAAGTCCGTGGACCCGGAGGAGTCCGCGGCCTCCACCACGGGCAGGGGGCACTCGGGGTGCACGATCACCTGGACGTCCGGGTGCTCGGCGCGGGCCTGCTCGATCTGCGCCACGGTGAAGCGGCGGTGCACCGAGCAGAAGCCGTGCCACAGCAGGACCTTCGCGTCCCGCAGGGCGTCCTCGGAGTTCCCGCCCAGCGGCAGGCGGGGGTTCCACGTCGGCATCTGCTCGAGTGGGATCCCCCTGGCGCGGCCCGTGTTCCGGCCCAGGTGCTGGTCCGGGAAGAACAGGACGCGCTGGGCACGCTCGAACGCCCAGTCCAGCACGGCCGAGGCGTTGGAGGACGTGCACACGATGCCGCCGCGCTCGCCGACGAAGCCCTTGAGGGCCGCGGAGGAGTTCATGTAGGTCACGGGCAGCAGGGGCACGCGCCCGTCGTCGTCCGGCTCGGTGCCGTAGACCGCCTCGAGCTGCTCCCACGCGTCCTCGACCGAGTCCAGGTCGGCCATGTCCGCCATGGAGCAGCCGGCGGCGAGGTTGGGCAGGATGACGGCCTGGTCCGGGGTGGAGAGAAGGTCCGCGGTCTCCGCCATGAAGTGCACGCCGCAGAACACGATCGCCTCCGCCTCGGGCCGGCCCTGGGAGGCCCGCGCGAGCTGGAAGGAGTCGCCCACGAAGTCGGCGTGCTGGACGACCTCGTCGCGCTGGTAGAAGTGGCCCAGCACGACGACGCGTTCGCCGAGCGTCTGCCGCGCCGCGCTGATCCGGGCGTGGAGCTCCTCGTCGGAGGCCCGCTGGTACTCCTCGGGGATGCGGCCCTGCACGGGGGCGTCGGCCGGGACGGCGTCGTCCTGCGATGCGCCGGGGCCGTAGGCGGGCAGGCCGGCGTCGAACGCCCAGGGGCCGCGGGTCAGGTCGGGGGAGCACGAGGAGCCGCGCGCGGCGTCCTTGTCGATCAGGGTCAGGGTGCGGGCCACCGAGGCGGTGGTCCCGGTCGGGGTGGTCATGGGTGACTCCTGGGTCGGGGCTGGTGGGTCAGCGGCGGGCGTCCGGCCCGGCGGGATCGGGGTCGGTCCCGGGCCCGGCGGGCCGGTAGCGGTAGAGCTTGGGCGGGCGGTGCGGGGTGCCGCCGCGGACCTCGCCGGTCTCCTCGAGGGCCCCGGCGGCGAGGGTGGCGCGGCGGAAGTTGGCGGCGTCGAGGCCGCGGCCGAGGACGGCCTCGTGCACGGCGCGCAGCTCGGCAAGGGTGAAGGAGGGCCCCAGCAGCGCGTGCCCGACGCCGGCTCGCGGCAGGTCCGCGCGCAGGCGCGCCACGGCCGCCGCCAGGATCTGGGCGTGGTCGAACGCCAGCGCGGGCGGCGCGTCGGCCCGGTGCCAGCGCACATGGACCCCGATGGGCAGCCCGGCCACGTCCGGGTCCGGGCTGGACGCCGGGGCGGCGCCGTCGTCGTCCAGGGCGGGGCTGAGCGCCCAGTGGGCCACCGTGAGGACGCGTCCGGTGGGGGAGCGGTCCACGGCGCCGAACGCCGCCAGCTGCTCGAGGCGACGGACGGGACCGGGCACGCACTCGGCGGCCACGCGTGCGGCGACGTCGGCCAGCTCCTCGTCCGCGCCGAGCCACGCGCCCGGCAGCGCCCACCGGTCCAGGAACGGCTCGCGCATCCGCGGGACGAGGGCGACGCAGAGGCGGGGCACGCCGTGCGGGTCCGGGCGCACGCCGAAGACGGCCGTGGACACGGCGACGCTGACGCGGGCCTCAGCGACCGGCATGGGACCTCCCGGGGCGGACTGGCGGGGCTGTTCTGGTCAGTATGACACTGTTCGCGCCCATCTCAGAGGGTCGAGATGACTGTAAGGCGGGGGAGGCACCGGCGCGGTCCCGCGCTAGCCTGAGTCGGGTGAACACGACCGCCGCCTCCGCCCCGTCCGACGCCCCCCTGGCCTCCACCCGCATCGGGGAGGGCTCGCGCCGCGTCGCGTTCCTGCACGGCCTCATGGGCCGCGGCCGGAACTTCACCGGCCCGGCCAAGGAGCTGGGCGACGACTTCACGGTGGAGCTGATCGATCTGCCGGACCACGGCGCCTCGCCCTGGACGGACCGGGTGGACTACCGCGAGATCGCGGACCGGGTGGCCGCCCACCTGCGCGCCGGGCTCGCCGCCGACGGGCCGGTCCATCTGCTGGGCCACTCGATGGGCGGCAAGGTCGCGATGGTGCTCGCCCTGCGGCACCCGGAGCTCGTGGACCGGCTGATCGTGGAGGACATCTCCCCGCGGCTCTCACCGCAGGCCACGGACGAGTTCGTGCACCTGCTGGGCACCATGCTGCGCATGGACCTGGACGCGTACGACTCGCGGGCCGAGGCCGACGCGGCCATGGCCGAGCACGTCCACGACGCGCGGGTGCGCGGCTTCCTGCTGCAGAACCTGCGGCGCACGGCCGGGCACTTCGCGTGGCAGCCCAACGTGGCCATGCTCTTCGAGCACCTGCGGGAGATCGGCTCGTTCCCGGACCCGGTGGTCCCCGAGGACCCGGAGCGCGTGTTCGACCATCCGGTCCTGTGGCTGGCCGGCGCCGAGTCGGACTACGTCCAGGACGAGGACGTGCCGCGGATGAAGGAGCTGTTCCCGCGCGTCGTGCGCGTGACCGTCCGTGACGCCGGCCACTGGCTGCACGCCGACCAGCCCGAGGCCTTCGTCTCCGCGGTGCGCACCTTCCTCACCGCCGACTGACGGGGCCCGTCGGGAGACGGAGACAGCGCCGAGGCCCGCAGACGCGCCGCTACGTTCCGTGCGTAGCGGCGCGTCTGCGGGCCTCGGCGTCGGGCGCGGGTGGGAGTGGACCGGTCGGCCGCCGCGTCAGTGGGCGGGCGCGGCCTTCTTCCCGCGCAGGCGTCCGACGAGCAGGACCACCCCGAGCGCGACCGAGCCCCAGAGCAGGCCCCACACGGCCGACGTCGCGGTCTCCGTGAGCCAGCCGAGGAACGTGCCGGCGGCGTGCGTGACGGGCTCGACGATCCCGTGCTGCACGGCGTAGGGCCACGGCACGCCCAGCGCGTCCAGCTCCACGAGGGCGATGTGGCCGCCCACCCAGAGCATCGCCACGGTGCCGATGACGGTCACCACGCGCAGCACGTGCGGCATGGCCTTGACCAGCCCGGCGCCGAACGAGCGGCCGCCGGAGGTCGAGGCGTTCTGGTGCAGGTGCAGGCCGACGTCGTCCATCTTCACGATCAGCCCCACGGCCCCATACACGCCCACGGTGATGAGGACGGCCACCACCGCCAGGACCGCCGCCTGCATCCAGAAGCCCAGGTCGGCCACCTCGTTCATGGAGATGACCATGATCTCCAGGGACAGGATGAAGTCCGTGGTGATGGCCCCGCGCACCACGGTGTCCTCGGCCTCCGGACCCCGCTCGACGGCGGGCTCCTCGTCGTCGGCATGCCCGTGGCCGGTGAGCTTGCCCCACACCTTGTGCGCGCCCTCATAGGACAGGTAGGTGCCGCCGGCCAGCAGCAGCCACGGCAGGATCCAGGGGGCGAGCCAGTCGAGCAGCAGCAGGGCGGGCAGGATGAACACGAGCTTGTTGCGCAGGGAGCCCTTGGTGATCCGCCAGATCATCGGCAGCTCGCGGGCCGCGGCCGCGCCGGCCATGTACTGCGGGGTCACCGCGGCGTCGTCGACCACCACGCCCGCCGCCTTGGCCGCGGCGCGTCCCGCTCCGGCGGCCACGTCGTCCACGCTCGCGGCGGCGAGGCGGGCGAGGGCGGCGACGTCGTCGAGCAGGGCTACGAGTCCGACCATGGTTCCTCCTGGGGTGGGGCCGACGGGCGCGCCGGTGCGCGGGCAGGGCGCAGGTCGAGCATAGCGGCGGGGACGGACACGCACCGGCCCGGTCCCGTGGGGGACCGGGCCGGTGCGTGCGCGGCCGACGAGGCCGCCGGTGGGCTCAGGCGTCGTTCTCGGTGGTCTCCACGGGACGGGAGCCCAGGCGGCCGTCGATGCGGAGCAGGCCCGAGCCGTCGTCGCCGACGAGCTCGAGCTGGCCCACGATCTCGGAGACGGTGGCCTCCTCCTCGATCTGCTCGTCCAGGAACCAGTTCAGCAGCGGGCGCGAGTTGAGGTCGCCCGCGGACTCGGTGGCCCGGTACAGCTCGCGGATCGCCTCGGAGACCTTCTGCTCGTGCGCGAGCGCGGCCCGGAAGATCTCCAGGGCCGACAGGCCGGCCTGCACGGGCGGGGCCGGGATGGCGCCGATCGTCGGGAAGCTGTCCCGGTCGGCGACGTGGTCGATGAACTTGTTCGCGTGGACGATCTCCTCGTCCGCCTGGTGCCGCAGCCACGCGGCCATCCCGGACAGGTCCAGGTCGTCGGCGGCGATCGCGAGCTGGCGGTAGACCATGGACGCCTCGAACTCGAGGGTGATCTGGTCGTTGAACTTCTGCAGCAGGTCATCGGTGAGCTTCATGCCTCGAACTCTAGGCAGGCGGCCGGGGCGCGGTGAAGGCGCGCCCGCCCCTCATCGAGGAGCGACGACGGCGGGCGGCCGGTTCCGCCGGATTCGGCGCCCCGCGGCCCCGGCCCTAGGCTGGGCGCCGTGTCCGAGACCCGCCGCGCCCGCCCGGGCGTCGACCCCGTGTCGACGCCGCCCTCCGACGTGCCGCGGGGCCCGGGGGGCCGGGACGCGCTCGTGCGCCGCCGCGTGTTCCGGACGCCCCTGCTGCGCCGCGTGGTCTACGCGGTGGTCTTCGAGCTGCTCGCCATCCTCTTCACCACCGTGATCCTGGCGGCGCTCGGCAACGGCGGCGGGCCCTCGCTCGCCGTGGCGGTGGTGTCCTCGACCGTGGCCCTGCTGTGGAACATCGTGTTCAACTCGGTGTTCGAGACCCTCGAACGCCGCCTCGGGATCACGGGCCGGCCCTGGTGGGTGCGCGTGGCCCACGCCGTCGGCTTCGAGGGCGGGCTGATCGTGTTCCTCGTGCCCGCGGTGGCGCTGATCCTCGGCATCGGGCTGGGGGAGGCGTTCCTCATCGAGGCCGGCCTGCTCGTGTTCTTCCTCGTCTACGCCGCGGTGTACGCCTATGCGTTCGACTCGGTGTTCGGCCTGCCGGACTCGGCCGCCCGCGCCGAGGCCTGACCCGCCGATCGGAGCAGGCGCGGCTCAGCGGGAGGCCGGCAGCCCCAGGAACGCGCGGATCGCGGGCATCTCGCGGCGCACCTGGTCCAGGCCGAGCTCGTGGGCGGCGGCCAGCTTGGCCACGGACCGCTCGCCGTTGGCGATGGGCATGGTCTCGGGCACGAACAGATAGGCCCGGCCCTGCCGCTCCATCTCGAACAGGCGCTCGCGGGTCGCGTTGTACCGGCGCCAGCGCGTGAGCAGGGCGTCCGCGACGGCGGGGTAGCGCCGGAAGGTGCGCTGGTAGAACGAGGGGAACCGTTCGGGCCGTTTCACGTACCCGCGCTCCCGGGTCAGGACCACGAGGACCTTCTCGAACCCCGCGTCCTCCGCCGCGGTCAGCGGGATCCCGCCGTCCACGCCGAGGGCGCCGTCCACGAACACGGTGCCCTCGGCGTGCACGGGGGGCATGAGGACCGGCATCGTGGACGACGCGCGGACGCGGACCATCAGGTCGGTCAGGGTGGTCATGTCGGAGCGGTCCCACCAGCGGGTCTCGCCGCTCGCGGCGTCGAACCCGCCCAGCACGAGCCGGGCGGGGTTCGCGCGGAACGTGGCGAAGTCGTAGGGCAGGTCCGCCTCGGGCAGGCCGGCGTGCTCGTAGATGTACTCGGCGTTGAACAGGCCCTTGCCGCGCACGAAGCTCAGCCAGTTGCCGAACCGAGGATCGTCGGCGAAGTCCACGAACGAGCGCCGCGCACGGGCCGGGTCGCGGGACAGGTAGTTCACGGCGTTGGACGAGCCCGCCGAGATGCCGGCCACGAAGTCCACGTGGATCCGCTCGCGCAGCAGCTCCGCCACCACGGCCGAGGTGAGCGCGGCGCGCATCCCCCCGCCCTCGAACAGCAGCGCCGTGTCGGTGACGTTGGACGTCATGGGCTCGGTCATGGTCGGTCCCTCCGTGTTCGCCGTCCGCCGAGCCGGGCGGGGAGTGCTCCCGTCCGGCCGCGCCCATCCTAGGCTGTCCCCATGGCGACGACCCACATGAAGAGCACCCCCGTCCACACCGTCGGTGAGCTGCCCCAGGTGGGTTCCCCCGCCCCCGACTTCACCCTCACCGGGGCGGACCTGTCCCCGGTGACCCTGCGGGAGCTGCGCGGCCGCCGCGTGATCCTGAACATCTTCCCGTCCCTGGACACCGGCGTGTGCGCCGCCTCCGTCCGCGAGTTCGACTCCCGCGTCGCGGACCTCGGGGACACCACCGTCGTGGCCGTGTCCGCGGACCTGCCGTTCGCCGCCGCGCGCTTCTGCTCGGTCGAGGGCATCGACCACGTCCGCAGCGGCTCTGTGTTCCGCTCGTCGTTCGGCGGCGACTACGGCGTGCGCATGACCGACGGTCCGCTCGAGGGCCTGCTGGCCCGCGCCGTCGTCGTGGTCGATGCCGACGGCGTGGTCCGTCATGCCCAGCTCGTCCCCGAGATCTCCGAGGAGCCGGACTACGAGGCCGCCCTGGCGGCCGCCCGGGGCTGAGCGTGACGCCGCCGGGCTGGCCGCCGCGCGCACGACGCTCGCCCCTGGCGTTCGTCATCGCGCTGTTCGGCGTGCTCGGGGCGCTGGTCCTGGCCGGGGGCCTCACCGCGCTCCTCGCCGGCCGGATGGTCGACGTCGCCGCGGACTCCGCCCCGACCGTGCCCGCCGCCGAGGCCCCGGCACGGGAGGCGGGCGAGCTCGCGGCGGGCCTGACCCACGTCCACGACGGCGTGACGGTGGACTGGTCCGCATCGGCCCACGACGGCTCGTCCCTGGACCCGGGCCAGCCGGTCGCGGACGCCCCGGGCATCCTCCTCGTGGAGACCGCCCTCGGCGCCCGCACCGGCACGGGGACGGGCATGGTGCTCTCCCCGGACGGGCTGGCGGTGACCAACTACCACGTGGTCGAGGACTCCTCGGAGGTGCACGTGGTGGTCGCGGACACCGGCGCGCGGCACACGGCCACGGTGCTCGGGCGCGATGCCGAGCACGACATCGCGGTGCTCGACGTCGAGGGCGTCTCAGACCTGCCGGTGGCCAGCGTCTCGCTGGACCCGGTGCGGCGCGGGGACCAGGTGGCCGCCGTCGGCAACGGCGGAGGCCAGGGTTATCTGACGGCCGTGCGCGGCACCGTGCTCGGCACGGACCGCTCGATCATGGCCGCGGCCGAGGGCACCGATCAGTACGCGCGCCTGTCCGGCCTGATCCAGACGGACGCGGACGTCGTGCCCGGCTACTCCGGCGGCCCGGTGGTGGACGACGCCGGCCAGGTGGTCGGCGTGACCGTGGCGGCCAGCGACGGGACCACCGCAGACGAGGTGGACGGCTTCGCGATCCCGCTGGAGGTGGCCTTCGACGTGGTGGACCAGGTCCTCTCGGGTGAGGAGACGGACACCGTGAGCATCGGCGCGGACGGCGCCCTGGGCATCATGGTCGGCGCGGATCCCGACGTCGGCGTCGTGGTCATGCAGGTGGACGCGGGCTCCGCCGCCGAGCAGATCGGCCTGGTCGAGGGCGATGTCATCCTCGAGATCGAGGGGCGGACCGTCGGCGACGACGCCTCCCGGATGTCCCGCCTGGTCAACGACCACAACGTGGGGGACCGGATCACCGTCCAGTGGCGCACCGCCGACGGCGAGGTGCGCGAGGCCGAGGCGGTCCTGCAGCCGGCCCTCGTGAACTGACCGGCCCCCCGGCGCTCAGGAGAGCAGGTCCAGTGAGAGGGCCATCGCGGCCACGCCCAGCAGCACGCCGCCCAGCGCCGCGGCGCGGCCCCCGGCCGCCCGGGCGGCGGGCAGCAGCGCGTCGAGGCTCACGGTCACCATCACGCCCGCCACGGCCGCGAAGACGGCGGCCAGGAGCGCGGGTGTGAGGAACGGGGCCAGCAGCAGCCAGCCGATCAGCGCGCCCAGCGGCTCCGCGATCCCCGTGAACGCGGCCCACGCGAAGGCCTTGCGCCGCGATCCGGTGGCCTGCCGCACGGGCACGGCCACGGCCACGCCCTCGGGAACGTTGTGCACGGCCATCGCGACGGCCAGCGCGAGGCCCACCGACGGATCCTGCAGGGTGCCGGCGAAGGTGACGAAGCCCTCCGGCAGATTGTGCAGGCCGATCGCCAGGGCCGTCACCGTGCCCAGGCGCAGCATCCGCCGCCGGTCCAGGCCGGCCGGGTCGTCGACGTCGCCCGGCATCTCCGAGACGGGGTCGGGGACGGCGCGCTCGAGCAGCACGTAGGCGCCTGCGCCGAGGGTCAGGGCGGCCACCGCGACGGCGGTCGCCGCGGGGCCGACCGCCCCGCCCAGCCCCTCGACGGCGGCCGGCAGCATCTCCAGGAAGGAGACCGCGAGCATGACGCCCGCGGCGAGGCCGAGGGCGGCCCCCAGCCCGCGGCCCGAGGGCTCGCGTCCGACGATCGCCAGGACGCCGCCCAGCACCGTGGCCAGCCCGGCGAACGTCGTGAGAGCGAGCGCGGTCCAGAACGGGTCCACGGGGGAGGGCCTCCTGACGGGCGGCGGGCGGGGTGCGACCATCCTAGGGACCACAGGAGGAGACCATGACCGAAACCGCCGCCGGCCCCGGATTCGCGCTGCCCCGGGGCGTCGAGCCGGGCCGCGCCGTCGTCGTGGGCGCCGGACCCAACGGCCTGACCGCCGCCGCCCTGCTGGCCCGCGAGGGCTGGGAGGTGGACGTGTTCGAGCGGGCCCCGGTGCCCGGCGGCGCGTGCGCGTCCGCGCCGGTGCTGGGGGAGGGGACCGTGGTGGACCTCGGGGCGGCGGGCCATCCGTTCGGCGTCGCCAGCCCCGTGTTCCGGGAGCTGGGGCTGACGGACCACGGGCTCGCCTGGCTGCACCCGGCCGTGCCGATGGGACATCCGCTGCCGGACGGGCCGGCCGCCCTCCTGCACCGGGACCTCGAGGCCACCGCCGCGGGTCTCGGCGTCGACGCGCGGGCCTGGCGGGCCGTGCACGGGGCCCTGGTCGACCACGTCGACGAGATCCTGGCGGGCGCGCTCGGCCCGGTGTTGCGACCCCCGCCCCATCCGGTGGCGATGGCCCGCTTCGGCCTGCGCGCCCCGTGGCCGGCCGATCTGCTGGGCCGGGCGATGTTCCGCACGGAGGCCGCCCGCGCCCTGTTCACGGGCTCGGCGGCCCACGCGATCCTGCCCTCGAGCCGGCCCCTGACGGCGGCGTTCGGTGCGCTCTTCGGCGCGCTCGGGATGAGCTCGGGCTGGCCGGTGGCGCGCGGCGGGTCGGGGGCGATCGTCGAGTCGCTCGTGGCGGTGCTGCGGGCGCACGGCGGGCGGCTGCACCTGGGCCACGAGGTCACGGACCTGCGCGCGCTGCCCGCCGCGGACGCCGTCGTGCTGGACCTGACCCCGCGCCAGGTGCTGCGCGTCGCCGGCACGGGCCTGCCGCCGCGCTACGCCGCGGCCCTGCGCCGGTGGCGCCCCGGGCCGTCCGTGTCCAAGGTCGACTTCCTGCTCGACGGGCCGATCCCGTGGCGCGACGCCCGGCTCGCGGGCGCGGGGACGGTGCATCTGGGCGGGACCGCCGCCGAGATCCGGCGGGCCGAGGACGACGTCGCGGCCGGCCGGATGCCGGCGCGGCCCTTCGTCATGCTCTGTCAGCAGCAGGCGGCGGACCCCACACGGGCCACCGGGCCCGCCCGGGGGCACACGGTCGTCTGGTCCTACGCCCATGTGCCCCACGGCCACCCCGGCGACGTCCGTCCGCTGATCGAGGCGGAGGTGGAGCGGCACGCACCCGGCTTCCGGGACCGGATCCAGGCCGCGGTCGCGATGCGCCCGGCCGATCTGGAGGCGTGGAACCCGAACCTCGTGGGCGGCGACATCGCGGGGGGATCGCTCGCGGGAGCGCGCGCGCTCCTGCGCCCCACTGCGTCGCCCCGGCCGCACCGGGCGGGCCGGGCCGGGCTGTATCTGGCCTCCGCCTCCACCCCGCCGGGCGCCGGCGTCCATGGCATGGGCGGGGCGTGGGCCGTGCGGACTCTGTTGGCGGACCGTCGTCGCTGACCGCGCCGCCGCCCGGGCGGAGCGGCGCCGTGCCGGGGTCTGCCGGGGTGTCGGCGACCGCTGTGCGACACGGCTGAGACGGATCCGGATCCGGACTTTCGCGAATCGGAATGTGCCCGCTACAGTGTGGTCCATCTCACGGAACGTCCCGTCTCGGCGGAACGGCCCGGGGGTCGTCTCGCACCATCGGATCCCCACAGGGATGCGGGCGCGCGACGTCCTTGCACCTCTCATGAACGGAAGCACCTTCCATGAAGTACACGAAGCTCTCCGCTGCCGCGGCCCTGGCCGCCGGCTCGGCCCTCATCCTCTCCGCGTGCGCCCCGGGCGGCGGCAATGCAGGCGACTCCAGCAGCAACGGCTCCGGCGCCGGCCAGGGCGGCGACTCGGGCGCCGGCAACGTCATCGAAGGGGACAAGGGCCAGAAGCTCACCGCCGAGGCCTCCGGGCCGGAGATGGCCGACCTGGGCGACGTCAAGACCCAGGACGGCTCCATCGCCTACTCGGTGGGCGCCGATGACTTCCTGTCCTACAACGGCCTGCAGTCGAACACGTACACCACGTACAACTCGGCCGTCGCGGACCGCATGTTCTCGTCCTTCTGGTACTTCGGCACCGACGGCTCGATCATCCCGAACGAGGACTTCGGCACGTACGAGAAGACCTCGGACGACCCGCTGACCGTGAAGTACACCATCAGCGACGACGCCAAGTGGTCCGACGGCACCCCCGTCACCGCCGGCGACTTCATCGTGCACTGGGCCGCGAACAACGACACGGTCAAGGCCGAGGGTTCCGAGACCCCGCTGTTCGACTCGATCTCCTTCGAGCAGGGCAAGTACATCCCGGAGGCGCCCGAGGGCGAGGCCGACGGCAAGGAGTTCACCGTCACCTACCCGGAGCCCTACGCGGACTGGGAGATCCTCATCAGCACCGCACTGCCGGCGCACATCGTCGCCAAGGAGGCGGGCATGAGCTTCGAGGAGCTCGTCACCGCCGCGAAGGAGAAGGACGTCGAGGCGCTCACCCCGGCGGCCGAGTTCTGGAACGACGGCTGGGACTTCAGCCCCGGCGAGCTGCCGGACGCCTCGCTGGTGCCCTCCATGGGCCCCTACAAGTTCAAGGACGGCGGCTGGCAGGCCGGCCAGTCCATCACCCTCGAGGCCAACCCCGAGTACTGGGGCACCCCGCCGGCCACCAAGGAGCTCGTCCTCCGCTTCGCCGACCCGAAGACCCACGTGCAGGCCCTGCAGAACGGCGACCTCGACGTCATCGAGCCGCAGGCCACCGTGGACACCCTCCAGCAGCTCGAGGGCCTCGGCGAGGACGTCAACGTCCAGACCGGTGACCAGCTGACCTGGGAGCACGTGGACTACAACCGCGGCGAGGGCTCGGTCTTCGCGGACTCCCCGGAGCTGCGCGAGGCCTTCGCCCTCTGCCTGCCCCGCCAGCAGATCGTGGACAACCTGATCAAGCCGATCTACGCGGACGCCCAGGTCATGAACCTGCGCGAGGTCTTCCCCTTCCAGGACAAGTACCAGGAGGTCGTGGACGAGGCCTACCCGAAGGAGATGGACGAGCCGAACATCGAGAAGGCGAAGGAGCTCGTCGAGAAGTCGGGCGTCTCCAAGCCCACGGTCCGCCTCGGCTACCAGGCCGGCAACCAGCGTCGCACCGAGACCGTCGCGCTCATCAAGAGCTCCTGCGACCAGGCCGGCTTCGACGTGCAGGACGCCAACTCGCCGGTGTTCTTCAAGGAGGTCATGCCGGCCGGTGACTACGACGCCGCCCTCTACGCCTGGGCCGGCTCGGGCCAGAAGGCCTCCGGCGCGAACATCTACCAGTCGGACGGCGCTCAGAACCAGCAGAGCTACAACAACCCCGAGGTGGACGCGGCCTGGGACAAGCTCGCCACCTCGCTGGACGAGAACGAGCAGCTGGAGCAGGTCAAGACCATCGAGAAGCTGCTCTGGGAGGACTTCCAGGCCATCCCGCTGTACGCTCACCCGGGTCTGGTCGGCCACAAGGCCGACGTCGCCAACGTGCGCGACACCGCCGCCCAGTCGGGTGCGCTGTGGAACGTGGAGCAGTGGGTCCGCGTCCAGGAGTGACGCCCCGCTGACCTCTGACCCGGCGGTCCGCCTCCCGCGGACCGCCGGCGTCGGGATCGAGGACAGAGCCCGGCCGGGCACCGGCCGGGCTCTGGCCGTGAACCGCGGCGAACCCGCACCCCTCCCTTTCCCTTGCACTCGCACGGAAGGTCACCCCCTGTTGTGCTGAAATTCATCCTCAAGCGCCTCGGCAGCTCCCTCCTGGTGCTGTTCGGCGCGTCGATCCTGCTCTTCTTCCTCGTGGCCCACTCGGGTGACCCCCTCCAGGACCTGCGAGAGTCACAGAACCCCAACCGCGAGACCCTCATCGCCGCCCGCACCGAATTCATGGGGCTGGACCAGCCCTGGTACGCCCGGTACTGGGACTGGCTCCAGGGCATCGGCGGCTGCGTCACCGGTCAGTGCGACCTCGGCCTCAGCCGGAACGGTCAGTCCGTCGGTGACCTGCTGAGCAACGCCGCGGCCTCCACGCTGCGCCTCGTGGTGCTCGCGACCGTCCTGGCGATCATCATCGGCATCGCGATCGGCATCGTCACCGCGATCCGCCAGTACTCCGGCCTCGACTACGTGGTCACGTTCCTGATCTTCCTCTTCTTCTCGCTGCCCGTGTTCTGGGCGGCCGTGCTCCTGAAGGAGTACATGGGGATCCGGTTCAACGACTGGATCCGCAGCCCCGAGCTGAACTGGCCCCTCCTCATCGGGGTCGCCGTCCTCGCGGGCCTGGTCCTGCAGGCCGTCATGGCGGGCGACCTCAGGCGGCGCGCCTTCACGTTCGGCGCCACCGCCGCGTTCATCCTGCTCGCCGGCTGGGTGCTGTTCGCCGTCGACTTCTGGCGGCATCCGCAGATGGGCCCGGTCGTGCAGCTGGTCATCGGCCTGGCCGCCGCCGTCGGCGCCACCGCGGTGATCTCCGGTCTGCGCAACCGATCGGTCCTCAAGGCCGCCCTGGTCACGGCCGCGATCGGCCTCGTCGCCTACTACGCCACCTACGGCCTGCTGTGGCGGACGCCGTCCGCGCTGCTGCTGGCCGGCCTCGGCGTCATCCTCGTGCTGGTGGCCATCCTGGTGGGCCGCCTGCTCGGCGGCTTCTCCAAGGGCTCGGCCGTGTCCGCCTCGCTGGTGACCGCCCTGATCATGGGCGTGGCGATCGTGGCGGAGCACCTGATGAACTACTGGCCGACCTTCCTGAAGGTCAAGCCGCGCCCGATCTCCACGATCGGCTCGGGCACCCCGAACCTGGACGCCCACTTCTGGGTGGTGTTCCTGGACCGCGGTGCGCAGCTGCTGCTGCCCACCATCCTGCTGACCATCATCTCGGTGGCCACGTACTCGCGGTACACGCGCTCCTCCATGCTCGAGGTCTCGCGCCAGGACTACATCCGCACCGCGCGCGCCAAGGGCCTGCCGGAGCGCCAGGTGATCCTGAAGCACGCGTTCCGCAACTCCCTGATCCCCATCACCACGATCATGGCCTTCGACTTCGCCGGCCTGATCGGCGGCGCCGTGATCACGGAGCAGGTGTTCGGCTGGAAGGGGATGGGCGAGCTGTTCGCCACCGGCCTGCGCGACGTGGACCCCATGCCCGTGATGGCGTTCTTCCTCGTGACGGGCACCGCCGCCGTGCTGATGAACCTCGTGGCGGACGTGCTCTACGCCGTCCTCGACCCCCGGATTCGAGTGTGAGCCAGATGACCACCAACAACTCCTCGACGACGGGCGCGCAGCTCGACGAGAAGCAGATCTTCGACCTCGCGGAGGCGGAGGACGCCAAGCTCCGCGCCAAGGCCGGGAAGTCCTACTCCCAGGGCGCCCTGGTCCGCAAGCGGTTCTTCCGCCACAAGGCGGCGATGATCTCCCTGATCGTGCTGGTCTTCATCACGCTGATGGCGTTCTCCTCCATCGGCTTCGCCGGCATCCCCGGCTGGTGGGACAAGTCCTACACGGCCGCGGCCTCCGTGGTGAACGGCGGTCGCCCGACGCTGTCGGTCGTGCCGCAGGCCTTCGGGGGCGAGGGCATCCGCTGGGGCGAGCACCCCTTCGGCCAGGACACCACGGGCAAGGACTACTTCGCCCTCGTGATGCGCGGGACCCAGCAGTCCATGATCATCGCGGCCATCGTGGGCCTGCTCTCCACCGTGATCGGCGCGGTCGTCGGCGCCGTGTCCGGCTACTTCGGCGGCTGGGTCGACTCCGTGCTGATGCGCCTGACCGACCTGATCATCGTCATCCCGCTGCTCGTGCTCGCCGCGGTGCTCGGCCAGATGGCCAGCGGCATGAAGATGGGCATCCTCCCGCTCGCGGTGGTGCTCGGCCTCGTGTCCTGGACGTCCCTGGCCCGCCTCGTGCGCGGCGAGGTCCTGTCCCTGCGCGAGAAGGAGTTCGTGGCGGCCGCCGTCGCCATGGGCGCCAAGCCGGGCCGCCTGATCTTCAAGCACCTGCTGCCCAACACGATCGGCGTGATCGTCGTGAACGCGACGTTCGCCATCGCGGGCGCGGTGCTGCTGGAGACCTCGCTGTCCTTCCTCGGCTTCGGCGTGAAGGCGCCGGACTCGTCTCTGGGCCTGCTCATCTCCGACTACCAGAACGCGTTCACCACCCGTCCGTGGCTGTTCTGGTGGCCCGGCATGATCATCCTCGCGATCGCCCTGTCCGTGAACTTCCTCGGCGACGGCCTGCGCGACGCCTTCGACCCGCGCCAGGGCGCGGGCGCCCACCGCAGGCCCCGCTTCTTCGGCCGCCGCGCGGCCGCCACCGAGGCCGGTGCGACGACGGCGGGCGGTCTGGCCGCGGCCCCGACGGCCGGCCGGATCGAGGCCCCCGCGGAGGAGGCCGGCGGATCCGCACGGATCTCCGACGCGGACGAGGACGGTCAGCGATGAGCGCGAACGACAAGAAAGGCCGATCCATGTTCGGCAAGAAGAACGAGAACGACGTGACCGCCGGCGGGCAGGGCTCGCACGCGGCGTCGTCGGCCGACCTCGAGGCGCGCGGCGCCGCCGTGCCCGGCTCCTCCGGCGCCGGCGGCGTGCCTCCGGGCCCCGCGACGAGCGCGATGGGCGTCGTGGCCCGCCACGACGACCTGGGCGGCGAGCCGGTGCTCGCCTTCCGCGACGTGGACGTGAAGTTCGCGACCGAGTTCGGCGAGGTGCACGCGGTCAAGGGCGTGACGTTCGACGTCAAGCCCGGCGAGGTCGTCGCCCTCGTGGGCGAGTCCGGCTCCGGCAAGTCCGTCACGAGCGCCACCGCCATGGGCCTGCTCCCGGGCAATGCGGACATCACCGGCTCCGTGAAGCTGGCCGGCCGCGACGTGCTCACCATGACCCCGGGGCAGCTGCGCGACATCCGCGGCGACGAGGTGGCGATGGTGTTCCAGGAGCCCATGACGGCCCTGAACCCCGTCCTCACCGTGGGCGACCAGCTCACGGAGGCCCTCGAGCTGCACGGCATCGCCTACGGCACCGAGGCGGACAAGCGCGCCGTCGAGCTGCTCACCATGGTGGGCATCCCCGACGCCGCCACCCGGCTCAAGCAGTACCCCCACCAGTTCTCGGGCGGCCAGCGCCAGCGCATCGTCATCGCGATGGCGATCAGCTGCTCGCCGAAGGTGATCATCGCGGACGAGCCCACCACGGCGCTCGACGTGACGGTCCAGGCCGAGATCCTGGAGCTGCTGCGCTCCCTGAAGAACAAGATGAACACCGGCATCCTGCTCATCACGCACAACATGGGCGTGGTGGCGGACATGGCGGACCGGGTGTGCGTGATGCTCCACGGCGAGCTCGTGGAGCAGGGCTCGGTGCACCAGGTGCTCCAGCACGCCCGGCACCCGTACACCCAGAAGCTGCTCTCGGCGGTGCCGCGCCTCGGCGAGCCCCTCGAGGTGGCGGAGCCGGAGCCGGTCACGGCCACGCAGACGCAGGCCCGGTACGCGATCGAGGCGGAGAACCTCCACCTCGAGTACGACCACCGCGGCAAGAAGAACCGCGTGGTCCACGACGTCAGCTTCCAGGTGGCCCCGGGCGAGATCCTGGGCCTGGTGGGCGAGTCCGGCTCGGGCAAGTCCACCATCGCCAAGTCGGTGCTCGGCCTGCTCACCATCGCGGAGGGCTCGCTGCGCATCCAGGGCCACGACCTGGCGACGATGCCCAAGGCCGAGCAGCGCGCCCTGCGCAAGAACATCGGCGTGGTCTTCCAGGACCCGGCGGCCTCGCTGGACCCGCGGTTCCCGATCGGCGACATCATCACCGAGCCGATGGTCGTGCACAAGGTGGGGGACCGGCGCTCGCGCCTGGCCCGCGCCGAGGAGCTGCTGGACGCGGTGCGTCTGCCGCGCTCCGTGGTGAACCGGTACCCGCACGAGCTCTCCGGCGGTCAGCGCCAGCGCATCTCGATCGCCCGCGCCCTGACCCTGGACCCCCAGGTGCTCATCGCGGACGAGCCGACCTCGGCCCTGGACGTGTCCGTCCAGGCCGCCGTGCTGGACATGTTCGCGGAGCTGCAGCAGCGCTACGAGTTCGCGTGCCTGTTCGTGTCCCACGACCTCGCGGTGGTGGACATGCTGGCCCACAAGGTGCTCGTCCTCAAGGACGGCCGCCAGGTGGAGCAGGGCCCCACGGAGGAGGTGCTCCACCGTCCGAAGGAGGAGTACACCCGTCGCCTCCTGGCGGCGGCGCCCGTGCCGGACCCGGACCAGCAGGCGGAGCGTCGCCAGGAGCGCCGCGAGTTCCTCGCCTCCCTCGGCGAGGGCGTCTACTGACCGCGCGGGTCGGCGGCGGGCGCGTCCCGCCGCCGGCCCCGGGCCCACCGGCCCGCCTGTCCACGGCGGCCCCTGCGCGTACAATCGCACGGGGGCCGCCGTCGTCGTGCGCCTCCACCCCTTTGATGTCGAACCGGACAGGACGCCCATGACCTCGACCGAAACCCGCCGCTCCGATCTGCGCAACGTGGCCATCGTGGCCCACGTGGACCATGGCAAGACCACGATGGTGGACGCCATGCTGCGCCAGACCGGTGCCTTCAACACGCACGGCGACGTCGCCGAGCGGGTCATGGACTCCGGGGACCTGGAGAAGGAGAAGGGGATCACGATCCTCGCCAAGAACACCACGGTGTTCTACTCCGGCCCGTCCGCCCCCGAGGGCGAGACCGTCACCATCAACGTGATCGACACCCCCGGCCACGCCGACTTCGGCGGCGAGGTGGAGCGCGGCCTGTCCATGGTGGACGGCGTCGTGCTGCTCGTGGACTCCTCCGAGGGCCCGCTGCCCCAGACCCGCTTCGTGCTCCGCAAGGCCCTCGCCGCCAAGCTGCCCGTGATCCTCGTGGTCAACAAGACGGACCGCCCGGACGCGCGCATCGACGGGGTCGTCTCCGACTCCATGGACCTGCTGCTCGGCCTGGCCTCGGACCTGGCCGAGGAGGATCCGGACCTGGACCTCGACTCGGTGCTGGACGTCCCCGTCGTCTACGCCTCGGGCAAGGCCGGCCGCGCCTCCCTGACCCAGCCCGCCGACGGCGCCCTGCCGGAGGCCGAGGACCTCGAGGCCCTCTTCAACGTGATCATGGAGCACATCCCGGCCCCGTCCTACACCGAGGGCGAGGTCCTCCAGGCGCACGTCACCAACCTGGACGCCTCCCCGTTCCTCGGCCGCCTCGCGCTGCTGCGCATCTTCAACGGCACCCTCCGCAAGGGCCAGCAGGTCGCGTGGGCCCGCCAGGACGGCGCCCTGAAGACCGTGAAGATCACCGAGCTGCTGGCCACCAAGGGCCTCGAGCGCGTGCCCGCGGAGGAGGCCGGCCCGGGCGAGATCGTCGCCGTCGCCGGCATCGAGGACATCATGATCGGCGAGACCCTCACCGACGCGGAGAACCCGAAGCCGCTGCCGCTGATCACGGTGGACGACCCGGCCATCTCCATGACCGTGGGCATCAACACCTCCCCGCTGGCCGGCCGCGTCAAGGGCGCCAAGGTCACGGCCCGCCAGGTGAAGGACCGCCTGGACAAGGAGCTGATCGGCAACGTCTCGCTCAAGGTGCTCCCCACCGAACGCCCGGATGCGTGGGAGGTGCAGGGCCGCGGCGAGCTCGCCCTGGCCATCCTCGTGGAGCAGATGCGCCGCGAGGGCTTCGAGCTCACCGTGGGCAAGCCGCAGGTGGTCACCCGGACCGTGGACGGCAAGGTCCACGAGCCGATGGAGCGCATGACCATCGACATCCCCGAGGAGTTCATGGGCGCGGTCACGCAGCTCATGGCCGCCCGCAAGGGCCGCATGCAGGAGATGTCCAACCACGGCACGGGCTGGATCCGCATGGAGTTCCTGGTCCCGGCCCGCGGCCTGATCGGCTTCCGCACCCGCTTCCTCACCGAGACCCGCGGCGCGGGCATCGCCTCCTCCTACGCGGCCGGCTACGAGCCGTGGACCGGTGAGATCGAGTACCGCACCAACGGCTCCCTCGTGGCCGACCGGGCGGGCTCCGCCACGCCGTTCGCCATGATCAACCTGCAGGAGCGCGGCACCTTCTTCGTGCAGCCCGGCGCCGAGGTGTACGAGGGCATGATCGTGGGCGAGAACTCGCGCGCCGACGACATGGACGTGAACATCACCAAGGAGAAGAAGCTCACCAACATGCGTGCGGCCTCCTCCGAGTCGTTCGAGGGCCTGACGCCCCCGCGCCGGCTCACCCTCGAGGAGTCCCTCGAGTTCGCCCGCGAGGACGAGTGCGTGGAGATCACCCCCGAGGACATCCGCATCCGCAAGGTCGTCCTGGACGCCAACGAGCGCCTGAAGGCCGCGCGCGCCCGCGCCCGTGCCTGAGCGTCCCCGCCGCCGCGCCCGGCCCGCCGACGTGGTGGGCGGGGCGCTGCTCGGCGTCGTCGCCGGCGCGCTCGGCACCGCCGTCCATCTGAACCTGGCCTCCCTGCCGGGCGGCTGGACCCTGCCCTGGGGTGCGGTGCTGGCGCTCGTGCTCGTCGGCTCGACGCAGCGCTGGTGGATGGTCCGACGCGCGGACCGCGGCGGGCGCGCCCTGCCGGCGGGGGCCGCGGTCGTCGCCGGCGCGTTCACCGCCGTCCTGGCCCTGCAGCGCCTGCCGGTGGACGATGCCCTGGGGGTGTCCTGGACGGCCGGCCTGTGGGCGGCGGCGCCGGGCGCCGTCGTCGCCTCCGTGGCCTGGAACGTCGGCCAGCCGGTGCTCGGTATGGTCCTGTTGGCCGCGGGCCGGCGGCTGGACCGCCGACCCGCGGAGGCCGCCGAGGCCGCCACGCGCCCCTGCCGGGCCACTGTGACCGCCCGCGAAACGCGTCCGGGGGAGCGAGTACCCTGGACCGCAGCCCCGCAACCCCGTGCCCAGAGAGAGGTGGACGGTCAGCCATGACCTACGTGATCGCGTTGCCGTGTGTGGACGTCAAGGACAAGGCGTGCATCGACGAATGCCCCGTGGACTGCATCTACGAGGGTGAGCGCATGCTCTACATCCACCCGGACGAGTGCGTCGACTGCGGTGCGTGCGAGCCGGTGTGCCCCGTCGAGGCCATCTACTACGAGGACGACACCCCCGACGAGTGGGCCGAGTACTACAAGGCCAACGTCGAGTTCTTCGACGACCTGGGCTCCCCGGGCGGCGCCGCCAAGCTGGGCATGATCGCCAAGGACCACCCGATCATCTCCGCCCTGCCCCTGCAGAACGCCGACGCCTGAGCCCCATGCTGACGCTGCCGGACTACCCGTGGGACACGCTCACCCCCTACCGTGAGCGTGCCGCCGCCCACCCGGACGGCGTCGCGGACCTGTCCATCGGAACGCCGGTGGATCCGACGCCGGCGCTGATCCGCCGGGCCCTGACCGAGGCCGCCGACGCGCACGGCTACCCGACGACGCACGGCACGGACGCCCTGCGCCGCGCGGTCGTCGACTGGTACGCCCGGCGCCGCGGGGTGTCCGGGCTGGACCCGGCGGCCGTGGTGCCCACGGTCGGGTCCAAGGAGTTCATCGCGTGGCTGCCCACGCTGCTCGGGCTGGGCGCAGGCGACGTCGTCGTCCACCCCGAGGCCGCCTACCCCACCTATGCGGTGGGCGCGCTGCTGGCCGGGGCGGAGGCCGTGGCCGCGGACGACCTCGACGCGCTGGCGCCCGAGGTGCGTGAGCGGGTGCGCCTCGTGTGGACCAACTCGCCGGCCAACCCCACCGGCGCCGTGCTGGACGCGGCGGCGCTGCGCCGCACGGTCGACGCCGCCCGTGCCGTGGGCGCCGTGGTGTGCGGGGACGAGTGCTACGCCGAGCTCGGCTGGGACGCGTGGGACGGGGCCGTCGTGCCCTGCATCCTGTCCGACGAGGTCTCCGGCGGCGACCTGACGGGCCTGCTGAGCGTCTACTCGCTGTCCAAGCAGTCCAACCTCGCCGGCTACCGCGCCGCGTTCGCCGCGGGGGATCCGGAGCTCGTGGCGACCCTGGTCAACACCCGCAAGCACGCGGGCATGATCGTGCCCGCCCCGGTGCAGCACGCGATGGCCGTGGCCCTGGCCGACGACGCGCACGTCGCGGAGCAGAAGGACCGCTACCGCCGCCGTCGGGACGCGCTGCGCACCGCGCTGGAGGCCTCCGGCCACACGGTGGACCACTCCGAGGCGGGGCTGTACCTGTGGACCCGGCGGGCGGACCTGGACCCGGCCGACGCCACGGCGCAGGACTCGTGGGATCTGCTGGGCGACCTGGCGGACCTGGGCATCATCGCCGGGCCCGGCGTGTTCTACGGTGCCGGCGGCGACGGCTACGTCCGCGTCGCGATCACCGCCACGGACGAGGCGGTCGCCCGGGCCGCGGCGAGACTCACCGCCCGCGGGCCGCGGACCGGCTGAGCCGGGGCCGAGGGCCGTCGTCGGGGGAAGCGATCGCGCGCCCCGGGCCGGTCCTTGATAGTTTGGAGCAGAGTCGTCCCCGTGTGGGCGCGCCCACACGGGCGCGCGAACCCGGGCCATCGAGAAGAGAAGACGAGGGAGCACACCCGTGACCCATCACGAGTCCGTCCGGCTGACCGTCGGCGAGCAGAGCCTGGACCTGGGCGTCGAGCACGCCACAGAGGGCAACAACGGCATCAACATCGCCCCGCTCCTGAAGGAGACCGGCGACGTCACCTACGACCCGGGCTTCATGAACACGGCGAACGCCAAGTCGGCCGTCACGTTCATCGACGGCGACCAGGGCATCCTGCGCTACCGCGGCTACGCCATCGAGGACCTCGCCGAGCACTCCTCCTTCATGGAGGTGGCCTACCTGCTGATCTACGGCGAGCTGCCCGAGTCCAAGGAGACCCTGGAGGCCTGGGAGACCAACATCCTGCGCCACAACATGGTGCACGAGGACCTCAAGCTGTTCTTCAACGGCTTCCCGCGGGACGCGCACCCCATGCCGGTGCTGTCCTCCTCCGTGTCCGGGCTGTCCACGTTCTACCCGGACTCCCTGGACCCGCACGACCCGGAGCAGGTCCACATCTCCACCGTGCGTCTGCTGGGCAAGCTGCCGGTGCTGGCCTCCTACGCGTTCAAGAAGTCGCTGGGCCAGCCGTTCATGTACCCGCACAACTCGCTGAACTACGTGGAGAACTTCCTCCGCCTGTGCTTCGGCGTGCCGGCCGAGGAATACGACATCGACCCGGACGTGGTCAAGGCCCTCGACCTGCTGCTCATGCTGCACGCCGACCACGAGCAGAACGCCTCCACCTCCACGGTGCGCCTGGTCGGCTCCACCCAGGCCAACCTGTTCGCCTCGGTGTCCGCCGGCATCAACGCCCTCTACGGCCCGCTGCACGGTGGCGCCAACGAGGCCGTGCTGAACATGCTCCGGAAGATCAAGTCGGAGGGCATCACGCCCGAGGACTTCATGGAGAAGGTGAAGAACAAGGAGGACGGCGTCCGCCTGATGGGCTTCGGCCACCGCGTGTACAAGAACTACGACCCGCGGGCCAAGATCATCAAGAAGACCGCCGAGGACATCCTGGGCAAGATGGGCGGCAACGACGAGCTGCTGGAGATCGCCCAGCGTCTCGAGGAGAAGGCCCTCGCCGACGACTACTTCGTGGAGCGCAAGCTCTACCCGAACGTCGACTTCTACACCGGCGTGATCTACAAGGCCATGGGCTTCCCGGAGAAGATGTTCACCGTCCTCTTCGCCCTGGGCCGCCTGCCCGGCTGGATCGCCCAGTGGCGCGAGCTCATGGAGGACCCGGCCACCAAGATCGGCCGCCCGCGCCAGATCTACGTGGGCGAGCAGCTGCGCCAGTACCCGCAGCGCTGACCCGGGGGCGCTGACCCTGCGTTGGGGGGCGGTTTCGGGTGGTATTCCGACGGAATACCACCCGAAACCGCCCCCAATGCGTTCGCCGGAGCGTCTTCATGTCGAGGCGGAGTGGCCGAGGCGGCGTCGGACCACCGCGACGACGCCACGGAAGTCCTCGCGCCCATCCGCCCAGGTGACGCGGAGCGTCGTCCAGCCGCGCGCCTGGCCGTAGCGGTCCCGGCGGGCGTCGCGCGCCTGCTGCTCCCGCGTGCGGTGCCCCGCACCGTCGTACTGCAGGGCCAGGCGCACGTGGCGGTAGGCCAGGTCGGCCACGGGGGAGAAGGGGTCCCCGGGTTCGAGCGCGGCCTGCAGCTCCGGCTCCGGCAGCCCGCCGGCCACGAGGGCGAGGCGCAGGCGGGTCTCGGGCGGCGAGTCCGCCCCGACGCGAACGGAATCCAGCGCCTCCCGGGCGGCCGGGCGGCCATGGAAGCGTCCGGACGCGCGCAGCGCGGACCGCAGCGCGGCGATCGTGGTGGCCGGATCCGTCCGGCCCGCGGGCGTCCACGGGTGCCTGACGGCGTGGTCGCCGGCGGCCACGAGGTCCTCGAACGTCCACGGGGGAGTCAGGGAGCACAGGTCCAGCCAGGTGCGATCGACCGTGGTGACGCGCAGGCCGTGCACGTGCGTGACGAACTCGGGCGCCAGCGGCCGGCGGTGGTCCAACAGTCCGGCCCGCCGGACGCGTCGCGTCCCCCGGGCCACGGTGAGGTGCACCGGCGGGTCGGCCTCGAGTTCGCCCGTCGCCGGGTCGCGCCGCCGCCAGGCTCGCGCGGGCATCGGCAGGCCGTGCAGGTGGGCCGCGGTCTCGTGGGAGAGGACGGCATCCGGGCGTCGGCGCAGAAGCGCGGCAAGGTGATCAGGGGAGAAGCCGTGCCCGGGCTCGGGCAGGCCCAGGTCGGCCCATCCCGTGCCAGGGTGCGCCCGCTGCCGGTGGAAGCCCTGTCCGACCCGCTCCAGGTCCGACCGGCGGGCGCGGTCGGGCGGCAGCCCCAGTCGGGCCAGGTCCGTGGCCAACAGCACGGCGGGCTGGTCGGGCGGCAGAGGAGTCACGACGCGCGGCATGCACCCATCGGACGACGCCGGCGGGGCGCCCGGGGCGCGCTGGCCGCGGCACGGGGACGACGCGCGGGGCGGGCGCTGCTGTGCAGGAGCCGACGGCCCGCGCCGCGTGCCGCCGTCGTCGCCCCGCCCCCGGACCGCCGTGGAGCTCCGGGGGCGATAGTGGGCGTTATCCCGGCGGGATACCACCGGAAATCGCCCCCCAACGCGGCGGGGAACGGGGAGGGAAGGGTCGCGGGTCGCGGGCCGGGGACCGGGTGCGCCGGGTCAGTTCGCGTGCAGCGCCGCGTTCAGTTCGACGGTCCGGCCGGCGCGGGGGAGGGCCTCGACCCCGCCCGTGGTGGAGTTGCGGCGGAACAGCAGGTTCGGCACGCCGGAGAGGTCCACGGCCTTCACGGTCCGCGCCGCCTCGCCGTCCTGCAGCACGCTCACGCGCGTGCCCGCGGTGACGTACAGACCGGCCTCGACCACGCAGTCGTCGCCGACGGAGATGCCCACGCCGGAGTTCGCGCCGAGCAGCACGTGCTCGCCGATCACGATCCGCTGGGTGCCGCCGCCGGAGAGCGTGCCCATGATGGACGCGCCGCCTCCGACGTCGGACCCGTCGCCCACCACGACGCCGGCCGAGATCCGGCCCTCCACCATCGAGTGCCCCAGGGTGCCCGCGTTGAAGTTCACGAAGCCCTCGTGCATCACGGTCGTCCCCTCGGCCAGGTGGGCGCCCAGGCGCACCCGGTCCGCGTCGCCGATGCGCACCCCGGAGGGCACGACGTAGTCCGTCATGCGCGGGAACTTGTCCACGCCGTACACCTGCACGGCGCCGCGGGCACGCAGCCTCGCCCGCGTCAGCTCGAAGTCGGCGACCGCGCAGGGTCCGTGGTTCGTCCACACCACGTTGGTGAGCAGCCCGAAGACGCCGTCGAGGTTGAGCTCGTTCGGCCGCGCCAGGCGGTGCGAGAGGGCGTGCAGGCGCAGCCACGCGTCCGCGGTGGAGGCCGGGGCGGCGTCCAGGTCGACCTCCAGCTCGACGACGGCCTGCGTGGTCCCGCGGTCCGCGTCGTCCGCGGCGAGGGCGCGCAGGGTGTCGCGCAGCGAGGCGTCCGCGGCGGAGAGCGGGCCGGCCACGGGGGCGGGGAACCACACGTCCAGGACGGCGCCGTCGGCGGCCGTGGTGGCCAGGCCGTGGCCGGAGACGAGACGGGAGGAGGGCTGCTGTGCGGCGGTCTGGGTCATGCGCCTCAGCCTACTGAGTGGCGGTGGCACGCTGCGGGGCGACGGGAGGCGCGTCCGTAGACTGGACACATGAGTCTCACCCCCGTGCCCCTGCCCGACCTCGCCGATCCGGACCTCGACGTCGCGGCGCTCACCGCCACCCTGCTGGACGTGCGCTCCGTCTCGGGGGAGGAGGGGCCGCTGGCCGACGCCGTCGAGCAGGCCCTGCGCGCCCTCGGCGGCCTCGAGGTGCGGAGGTTCGGGGACGCCGTCGTCGCCCGCACCGCTCTGGGGCGGCCGACCCGCGTGATCCTGGCCGGGCACCTGGACACGGTGCCCCTGCCCACCGTGCCGGGCTCGCGCGGGACCGTGCCCTCGGCGTGGGACGGGGACGTGCTGTACGGCCGCGGGGCCGTGGACATGAAGTCCGGCGTCGCCGTGCAGCTGGCCCTGGCCGGCCGCTTCGGCCGCGCGGACGGCCCCACGCCCGTGCACGACGTCACGTGGGTGTTCTACGACCACGAAGAGGTCTCCTCGGACCTCTCGGGCCTCGCCCGCGTGGCCCGCCAGGCCCCCGAGCTGCTGGAGGGCGACTTCGCGGTGCTGCTCGAGCCGACCGACGGCGTCGTGGAGGGCGGCTGCAACGGCACGTGCCGGTACCGCGTCACCTTCTCCGGTGTCGCGGCGCACTCGGGCCGCGCCTGGCGCGGCGACAACGCGATCCACAAGCTGGCCCCCGTGCTCACCGCCCTGGCGGCGTACGAGCCGGCCACGGTCACGGTGGAGGGCCTGGAGTACCGCGAGGGGCTGCACGCGATCCGCGTGGCCGGCGGCGTCGCGGGCAACGTCATCCCGGACGAGGCGTCCGTGGACCTGAACTACCGGTTCGCTCCGGACAAGACCCTCGAGCAGGCCCACGCGCACGTCCGCACGGTGCTGGAGGGGGCCGGCGTGGACTGGGACGCCCAGGTGCGGATCGACGACGCCTCGCCCGCCGCCCGCCCCGGTCTGGACCGGCCGGCCGCCGCCGCGTTCGTCGCCGCCGTCGGGGGAGAGCCCCAGCCCAAGTACGGGTGGACGGACGTGGCCCGGTTCTCCCAGCTGGGCGTGCCCGCGGTCAACTTCGGCCCCGGCGACGCCCTCCTGGCCCACACGGACGACGAGCACGTGTCCCGCGAGGCGGTCCACGCGTGCCTCGCGGCGCTCGCGGCCTGGCTGGCCGGCTGACCCACGACGTCGGCCGACCCCGTCGGCCGCCGCCCGGTCAGGCCGCCTTGTCCGTGGGCGCCCCGACGAGCGGGGTCGCGGGGGCGCTGGCGTCGCCGGCCGTCCGCGACGACAGCCGCCTCGAGAGCCGGGTGGCCGCCCAGGTGAGGAGGAAGTTGATCACGATGAAGATCATCGCGGCCACCACGAGGGACTGCAGGATGTTGCCGTTGCCGGAGCCGAGCTGGCGGGCGTACTGCAGGAGTTCGAAGAAGCCGATGAGGTAGCCCAGCGCCGAGTCCTTGAGGATCACCACGAACTGGCTCAGCAGCGAGGGCAGCATGGCGATGAGGGCCTGGGGCACCTCCACGAGCCGCAGGGACTGGGTGCTCGTCATGCCCACCGCCGCGGCCGCCTCGCGCTGGCCGCGCGGCAGCGAGCGCACCCCGGAGCGCACCAGCTCCGCGATCACGGACCCGTTGTACAGGGTCAGCGCCGCGATCACCGCGTAGTACGGGCCGTCCTGGGGCTGGATCGCCCCGGTGCGCGCGACCTGTGCGAACAGCTGGTAGAAGAACACCATCATCACGAGCACCGGCACGGCCCGGAAGAACTCCACGACGACGGCGGCCAGCCAGCGCACCGGGCCGACCGGGGCCAGCCGCAGGAAGCCGAACACCAGGCCGAACACCACGGAGGAGACCACGGCGATGCCCGCGGACTGCAGGGTGAACTGCAGGCCCGGCAGGTAGTAGTTCCGCCACGCGTCGCCGTCGACGGCGGCCAGCCAGCGGCGGCCGGAGAGCTGGCCGGTGGCGTTCATCTGGATCAGCACGAGCACCGCCACGACCAACACCGCGGCGAGGGAGACGAGGTTGGCGAGGAGGATCCGCCGGCGGGCGATCGGACCCGGGGCGTCGAAGAGGACGGAGGCCTGGGCACTCATCGGGCCACCGCCCACTTCTCCGAGGCCCACGTGGTCAGCAGGCCGATGGGGATGACGATCAGGCAGAAGCCGATCGCGAAGGTCAGGAAGATCGCCACCATCACGTCCGGGCTGAACTCGATCATGCGCTTCATCAGGCCCGAGGCCTCCGCCACCGACGCCGCGGCGGCGACGGTGGTGTTCTTGGTCAGCGCGATCACGGTGTTGCCCAGCGGGGTGATGGCCCCGCGCAGCGCCTGGGGCAGGATCACGTGGCGGGCCGCGGGCAGGAAGCCCAGGCCGATGGAGCGGGCGGCCTCGGCCTGCCCGAGCGGGACGGTGTTGACGCCGGAGCGGATCGCCTCGCACATGAACGCCGCGTGGTAGAGCGAGAGCGCGATCACGGCGTAGATGAAGAAGTTCAGCGTGAAGTCGGACGAGAAGCTGATCTTCAGCTGTCCCCAGACGGCGAGCACGCCGAGCAGCATGATGATCGTGAGCGGGGTGTTGCGGACCACGTTGACGTAGCCGGCGCCGAGGGCGCGCAGCGAGGGGACGGGCGAGATGCGGAACAGGGCGAGCACCACGCCGAGGACGAACGAGCCGAGGGTCGCGAGGAACGCGAGCCTGATGTTCGTCCAGAACGCGAGCGGGATGTCCGCGCCGTAGTCCGCGAGGAGCGAGGAGATCGATTCCATGAGTTCTCCGAGGGTCGGGACAAGGCTGACGGGCAGGGGAGCCGCCGGGCGGGCCGAGGGTGACGGTTCAGGTCACGTCCCAGGCCCACCCGGCGGCGCAGGTCGTCAGGCGCAGGGCTCGAACTCGGCGTCCTCGCCGGAGTTCAGCGTCTCGTCGTAGGTGTAGCCCGTGCCCTCGGTGTTGGACTCGAGGGCCTTCTTCCACTCGCCGGAGTCCTTCATCTCCTTGATGGCCTCGTTGATGTCCTCGCAGCGCTCCGAGTCCTTCGGCAGGCCGACGCCGTAGCGCTCCGTGGTGAAGGTGTTGCCGACGACCTTGAACTTGCCCTTGTTGGCGTCGGCGGCGGCCAGGCCCGCGAGGATGATGTCGTCCGTGGTCACGGCGTCCACCTGGCCGGACTCGAGGTAGGTCACGCATTCGGCGTAGCCGCCCTGCTCCACCAGGTTCACGCCGGAGGCGAACTGGTCCTTGATCTTCTGGGCCGAGGTGGAGCCGGTGACGGAGCAGAGGTTCTTCCCGTCGAGGGACTCGGGGCCGGTGATCGCGGTGTCGTCCGCGCGGACCAGCAGGTCCTGGCCGGCCACGAAGTACGGGCCCGCGAAGTCGACGCGCTCCTTGCGGGCGTCCGTGATGGAGTACGTCGCGAAGATCATGTCGACCTCGCCGTTCTCCAGGGCGTTCTCCCGGTTCGCGGACGGGGTCTGGACCCACTCGATGTCCTTCTCGGCCACGCCGAGCTTGTCCGCCACGTAGCGGGCCACGTCCGTGTCGAAGCCGGTGGGCTGGGCCGAGCCCTCGCGGTAGCCCAGGCCCGGCTGGTCGAACTTGATGCCGATGCGCAGGCTCTCGCCGGAGCCGGACGACGTCGACTCGCCGGCCGAGGACGAGCCGGCGGCGTCGCCACCGCCGCCCTGCGACGAGGAGGGGGCGCAGGCGGTGAGGGACAGGGCGGCCGCGGCGGTGACGGCGGACAGGGTCAGGAGCTTCGTGCGGAGCATGGTGCTCTCCTCTGGTTCGGTGCGGTGGGGTACGACGGGGGACGGGGTCAGTGCGCGAGGATCTTGCCCAGGAAGTCCTGGGCGCGCTCGTGTCGGGGGTTCGTGAAGAAGGTGTCGGGGTCGGTGTCCTCGAGGATGGCGCCGTCGGCCATGAAGACCACGCGGTCCCCGGCCTTGCGGGCGAAGCCCATCTCATGGGTGACCACGACCATGGTCATGCCGCCCTCGGCGAGCTGGACCATGACGTCGAGGACCTCCTGCACCATCTCGGGGTCGAGGGCGGAGGTCGGCTCGTCGAAGAGCAGGGCCTTCGGCTCCATCGCCAGGGCGCGGGCGATGGCCACGCGCTGCTGCTGCCCGCCGGAGAGCTGGGCCGGCATCTTCTTGGCCTGCTGGGCCACGCCCACGCGCTCGAGCAGCTCCATGGCGTGCCGCTCGGCGTCCGCCCGGCGCTTGCCCTTCACCTTGATGGGCCCGAGGGTCACGTTCTCCAGGATCGACTTGTGCGCGAAGAGGTTGAAGGACTGGAAGACCATGCCGATCTCGGCGCGCAGCTGGGCGAGCTGTCTGCCCTCGGTGGGGAGCGGCCGCCCGTCGATCAGGATGCGGCCGCCGTCGTCGTCGATGGTCTCGAGCCGGTTGATCGTGCGGCACAGCGTCGACTTGCCGGAGCCGGACGGGCCGAGGACGATCGCCACCTGGCCGCGCGGGATCCGCAGGTCGATCTGGCGGAGGGCGTGGAAGTCGCCGAAGTGCTTGTTGACGCCCTCGAGGACGATCAGGTCATCGCCCGCGGCACCGCGACGGCGCCGCACACCGGCCTCGTCGGGGAGGTGGGCGCCGTGGGGCTGCTCAGGCGTGATCTGCGTCATGCCAGTGGAATATAGCGCACGCCACACCCGGCGCGGTGCGCCGTGCGACGCCGGCCCCGGCGGCCCGCCGGCTCGTTAGGCTGGCGCCATGGCCCCACATGAGCACCCCTCGGGCGGCGACGTCGCCGCCGCGCCCCCGCGCGTCCGCCGCGGCGGGCAGATCCTGCGCGGGGAGGCGGCGCACACCCCCACGTTCGACCAGCTCCTCCTCGACGGCCGGCGGCCCGGCGACGCCGCACGCCCCGCCGCCGACGTCACCTCGACGACGTCCGAGGCCTGGCGTGTCCTGCGCATCCAGGCGGAGTTCGTCGAGGGCTTCGGCACCCTCGCGGGGCTGGGTCCCGCGGTCTCCGTGTTCGGCTCGGCGCGCACGCCCGAGGGCAGCGCCGAGTACGCCCTGGCCCACGAGGTCGGGAGCCGCTTGGCCCAGGCCGGGTACACGGTCATCACCGGCGGGGGGCCCGGCACCATGGCGGCCGCCAACCGGGGCGCCCACGAGGCCGGTGGAGAGTCCGTGGGCCTGGGCATCGAGCTGCCGTTCGAGACCGGCCTGAACCCCTGGGTGCACGTGGGCGTGGACTTCCGCTACTTCTTCGTCCGCAAGGTCATGTTCCTCAAGTACGCGCAGGGGTTCATCGTGCTGCCCGGCGGCCTCGGCACCCTGGACGAGCTCTTCGAGGCCCTCACCCTCGTGCAGACCGGCACCGTCACCCGCTTCCCCGTGGTCCTCGTGGACCGCGGCTTCTGGGGCCCGCTCGTGGACTGGATCCGCGGCACGCTCGTGGAGCGCGGCATGATCTCGCCCGAGGACCCGGACCTCGTCCAGCTCGTGGACACGGCCGAGGAGGCCGTCGCGTGCGTGCTCCGCTCGGCGGGGAGGGCCGACGCGTGAGCGGGCCGCAGTGGATCGTCCTGGTGGCCGTGCTCGTCGTCGTGCTGGCGGCCCTGGCCGCCGCCCTCGCGGGCCGGCTCACGCTCCGGGCCGACGACCCGGCCGGGCGGACGCCGGGGCACCCCGTGCTGCTGCCGGAGCGGCCGCGCGCGGCGGATGTCGACCTGCTGCGGTTGGCCGTCGCGGTGCCCGGCTACCAGCGGGACCAGGTGGACGCCGTCCTGCTGCGGCTGCGGGACGCCCTGGCGCAGCGCGAGGACGAGGTGACCGCACTGCGGACACGGGTGGCCGAGCTCGAGGCCGCCGACCCCTCCCGGAGCGATCCGGCGGGGCGTGCCTGAGCCGCGGGCCGGGCTCGGTGCAGGCCATCGTTTGGCGCGAACACGCGGAATCCGCGATAATGGTGATGTGACCGGCCTCGCGCACGCTCGCGTGCGGGGGCGCCGGAGGCGTCCGGACAGTGCCCGCTCCCGCGGTCACCCGACGCCGTGACGGGAACATCATCCAGAAGGGAAGTCGCAATGGCCGCCATGAAGCCCCGCACCGGGGACGGTCCCATGGAAGTGACCAAGGAGGGGCGCAGCCTGATCATGCGCGTGCCGATCGACGGCGGCGGCCGTCTCGTGCTGGAGATCAACGCGGACGAGGCCCGCGAGCTCAAGGAGTGCCTCGAGGGCGTCATCCAGGCCTGAGCCCGGACCCCTTCGACGCGGACGCCCCGCGCACCGTCACGGTGCGCGGGGCGTCCGCGTCCCCGGCGACGCCGCGGATCAGCGGCGCACCGCGATCAGCACGCCCGTGCCGGAGGGGACGACGGCGGACAGCCAGTGCTCGTCCTCCCGGATGAGGCGGTCCACCGCCCGGGCGGACACGGTGGACTCGTCGCGCACGGCGGGCCGGGGAACGCGGTCGCCGTCGAGGGCGTCCACCACGACGAGCACGCCGCCGGGGGCGAGCATGCGCGCGGCCTGCTCGACGTCGAACTGACGCGCGGCCGGGTCCCCGTCCACCAGGACCATCTCATAGGCGCCGCTCGTGAGCCGGGGGAGGACGAGCCGGGAGCGCCCCGTGATCATGCGGGTGCGGCTCGTGGGCAGGCGGGCCTCCGAGAACGCCTCGCGGGCCGCGCGCTGTGCCTCCGCGTCCGGGTCCACGGTGGTGAGGACCGTGCGCTCGGGCAGACCGCGCATCAGGGCGAGACCCGAGACGCCGGCGCCCGTGCCCACCTCCACGACCGCCGCGGGGGCACGCGTGGCCGCCAGCACCGTCAACAGGGCCGCCGTCCCCTCGCTCACCGGCGGCACGTCCAGCTCGGCGGCGCGCTCGCGGGCGCGCAGGACGACGTCGTCCTCGGTGGCCCGGCTCTCCGACCAGGCCCAGGACGCGTGCTTGTCGGTGGGCTGGGGCTGCAGGGCGCTCATGGCTGACTCCGGGACGACGACGGCGGGACCTCGCCCGCGGCACGGGCGACGCGGGCCAGTGTACGGGCCGGCACGCGGCCGCGACCCAGTGTTCTCCCAGGAGGCGGGCCGATGATGGGACACGGCACGAACCGGCTCCCGCCGTGCGGGAGGCCGTTCGCCGGACCGAGGACGCGAGGACCGAGGAGGTGGCCGCATGGGACGTCGACACACCCAGCGCCACATGGACGCCTACCTCGAGGGCGCCCTCCCCGCCGCGTCCCGGGCGCGCATCGCCCGCCATCTGGACCGTTGCCCCGAGTGCAGCGCCACGGTTCAGGCCCGGGCCCGCGTGCTCGACGCCGCCCGCACGGTGCACCAGCGTCCGGCCGGCGCCGTCGTCGCCCCGGTGCTGCGCGCCCGCGGCGTCTCCGGCCGCCTCGTGGTGGGGCTGCTCACCTTCGTCGTCCTGCTCGGCGGGCTGTTCACCGCGGTCTGGGTGGCCGGCGCGCCCCGCACCACGGCCGTGCGCACGGCCCCGACCCCGACGGACACCGTCGCCCTGCCGGCAGCCGGGACCGCGTCGACGGACCGGCGCGGAACCGTCGCGGAGCTGCGGGGTCAGGGCTGGACGGTGCCCTCCCTCGTGGGGGCCGGCCTGGAGCCGCTCACCGTGGACACCGCCCAGACGGCCGAGGACGTGGAGGTCGTCGTCGGCTGGGGTCGGGACGAGCCGACCGTGACCGTCCGCGAGTGCCGACCCCGGATCGTGGGAGCCGCCCCGGAGGGCTGTGCCTCGACCGCGCCCCTGAGCACGGGGGCGCAGGAGCGTCGACTGGCCGGCGGCGGCGTCTACCGGATCGTCCCGGCGGGGGGCGAGGACGGCTGGACGGCCGAGCTGACCACGCCGCAGGCCGCCTACCGCGTGGAGGCCACCCTGCCGGACGAACGCGCCGACGCGGTCCTCACCCACCTGCTGGTCTCCGAGCGGGCACGGGTGCTCGAGCTGGGCGGCGGAGACGCCGTCGAGGAGCGCCTGGAGCGAGGCCTCGAACGCATCGCGGACGCCGTGCCGCGCCCCCGCGGCTGAGCCGCCCCGCCCCCGCGGCTCCGGGCTGTGGGGCGGTGCCGCTCTAGTAGAGTTCGGAGGGTGTTAGGTATCAACGGCAGCGAGTTCATCATCTTGGCGGTGCTCGCGATCGTCATCCTCGGGCCGGAGAAGCTCCCCGAGTACACGCGCGCCTTCACCGACTGGCTGCGCGTCATGCGCGACAAGGCCGAGGGTGCCAAGGCGCAGTTCAAGGAGGAGACCGGCACGGACTTCGACGAGGTGGACTGGCGCAAGTACGACCCCCGCCAGTACGACCCGCGCCGCATCATCCGCGACGCGCTCCGCGAGCCTGCCGGCGGCTCGTCCACGCCCGCGTCCCGGGCGGCGCAGGCGACGGGCATCAGCGCCGAGGACGTGCACGGCGGCCTCACCCACCAGGACCTGGCGGACATGGATCCGCGGACGCTCTTCCGCCGCCCCGCCGGGGGCGGCAGCACCGCCGCCGCGGAGTCCGTCGCCGCCGCACAGACTCGGTCCACCGCGCCCGCCGCGGGGGCGGCCGCCGTGGGCGGTGCCGCCGCAGCCCTGATGGCCTCCGGCCGCGCCGAGGCCCTCGCAGAGGAGCGTCCTGCCGCCGTCGAGACCGAACCGGACCCCCTCGAGCTGCTCGGGCTGGCGCCCGCCCCCTTCGACGTCGACGCGACCTGACGCCGTCGCGCGCGTCGGGTGCCCCGGCCGGGGCGCCGGCACCCGAGGTCAGCGAGGGGTGACCGGCAGGCGCCGCCCGGCCAGCCCGCGCGGCCGCACGGCCACCCGCTGCGCGATCTGCGTCAGCGCCCGGCCCGCGGGGCTCTCCGGCGCGGACACCACCACGGGTTCGCCGGCGTCGCCGCCCGCGCGCAGCGCCGGGTCCAGGGGGACGGTGCCCAGCAGCGGCACCTGCGTGTCCAGCACCCCGGACAGCCGCTCCGCCACCTCGGCGCCGCCGCCGGTCCCGAACACATCCAGGACGGTGCCGTCCGGCAGGGTCATCGGCCCCATGTTCTCCACGACGCCGGCCACGGTCTGGCCCGTCTGCTCCGCCAGCTGACCGGCGCGCGCGGCCACCTGCGCGGCGGCGTGCTGCGGCGTGGTCACCACGAGCAGCTCCGAGGCGGGCAGCAGCTGCGCCGTCGAGATCGCGATGTCCCCGGTGCCCGGGGGCAGGTCCACGAGCAGGACGTCCAGGT
>ERZ1023359.5-NODE-5-length-49041-cov-3.680929_pt1 | contig 49041 bp, 43 predicted proteins | sample MGYA00520861_ERZ1023359 | MGnify/ENA primary metagenome ERZ1023359 (study PRJEB32759, sample SAMN07749875) | skin metagenome | biome: transportation; feature: city; material: polyester macromolecule | host: Homo sapiens | place: Hong Kong:ER line | collected...
TATCAAAAGTCAGATTTAGCTGGTGTTCTTTAACAAAGATGTTTTGACCCAGTGCAAGCGTGACCGTGCGAGTGGCATTGGCTGGCTGGTTGACTGTTGAAGGCGTTGGCTTGGCGGGCAACGTAGGCGCAGTCATACAGGCGGTTAATAGGCTCGTAGTGAGTAAGGCGATACTTGTGGTTTGAATGATTTTTTTCATCAGTAATTTCCTTTTTTCTTAACGGTTAATTTTATTTCTGATTTTTAGTTTTTAGTTTTTAGTTTTTAGTTTTGATTTTTAGTGTTATTTTTAGCGGCAAAAAAACGCTGTAGTCCCGCCAATACCAAGTCTTGCCGAATTTCCACGCTGGCTGATAGGTGCGGCTCAAAAGTATGGGCATCACCGCCTGTCATGGTGATTTCAAATTGTGGGTAGCGATGAATGGTTTCATTGATTGCCCCAACAATGGATAACATAATACCATGATGCACCGCGTCTTGGGTATTGGTGCCTGAATCTATACTATCAAAAGTGCCATCAATAATACTAATCTGGCGCGTTCCTGAGAATAGCGACTCGCGCTGCAAATAGATACTGGGGAAAATATAGCCCCCCAAGTGATGACCCTGATCGACCAAATCAATGGTAACGGCAGTGCCGCAGCCAATCACGCATTGTTTTTTGCTAGGCTCGATGATACCGAGCATTTGTAGCCAGCGGTCAACGCCAAGTTGGGCGGGGTTATAATCGCTCGACATCAGTGCGTGCTTGGCATGGACTTGGGCAAATTCAAACGGTTTTTGCAATCGCTCTAGGCTTTCTGCGACGTGATTATTGACGGCTTGTCCAAGCACGGATGATACCCCGATAAAGTCAGGATTGAGTCGTTCAAGCCGAAAGGTCAACCCCTTGAGCAATTCGGCAGGGGCTTGCAAATGCTGCTCAGCCGCATGATCCAGCACTTGACCGCTATCGTCCGTGAGCCAATATTTTAAGCGGGTATTACCCAAGTCTAGCCAAAGTTTTGTCATAAATAATAGCCTTTGAATGGGATGCTTTATTTGTGTTTATTTGCCTGCAACGATGAAACGGCTGAATCCAAAACTTGAATGGTGCCTGTCCAAATCGTTTGTATGCTGCCATCTGCTTGCTCAATGGTTAGACAGCCTTGCGCATCGATACCTGCTGCAATGCCTGTTATTGATTGCTCAGATAAGGCGTTATGAATTTGCAAATGCTTGTTTTTTAATACGTCTCTTTGGGCAAAATCATGGATAAATTGCTCGCTTGCTTCAGTCGCTTGCAGCTGATTAAATTGCCCAATCGCATTAGCTATGGCATCGGTAATGGGCTGATAAAATTCACGGGGCTGTAAGCGCTGCGCTGTCAAATCTTGCAGGCTTACCGCTTGGTAGTTTAAGCCTTCTTGGGTTTGCTCGGTCAGCACAGGGGCATGGGCAATATTGACCCCCACACCGATGACGACCCCTAGCATGTGACCTGCGACATTGACAGGCTCTATCAAAATACCCGAGAGTTTTTGAAATTGGTCAGGTAGGTTGTCTTGTGGTTGATAAAAACCCACATCGTTCACCCATTTGACGCCAATGGTTGGCAAATGCTTTGCCAGTCTTGTTTGATTGATGTGTTCTATGATAGGTATTTGACTGAGCTGATAACCCACGCACAGTGACAAGCGACCATCTAATCGATAAGATAAGCAAAGATTTTGCGGTAATGCATAGGCTTGTGTCGGCACATACAGCGATAAATAAACATTGCCTAGCGGTGATTGCCATGTTCTGCCATGTTGACCACGTCCGCCTGATTGGGTATCGGCAGTCAACAAATGGGGTCGGCTAAAATGCGGTCGGTTATGGTCGGTGGGCGACTGCGCTTGATAGCTTAGCACCATCCACTCAATCAGCTGGCTGTTGGTTGAGTGGGTGCTGGCTAAATGGGTATGGCAAAGCGAATCAATTCTCATAAGGATGGGTACATAGGGTCGGGTTCATAAGCTTAGGCACAATGTTACAAACGTCAAAAAGATAAGTTTGCTATACTAACGCTATTTTTAATCAAAGGAAATGCAAAAAATGATGTATCTGTGGTTTTTGCTGGCGGGGGCATTTGCTGGCACTTGTGCGGGTCTGTTTGGTGTCGGTGGCGGATTGATTATCGTACCTGTGCTGATGGCGATTTTTAAAGCGTATGGCTATCCAAGCGATGTCATTACCCATTTGGCGGTAGGGACATCGCTTGCCACGATTGTGGTGACATCGATAAGCTCCATGCAATCGCACAATAAGCGCGGTGGCGTGCGCTGGGATGTATGGCGCAACATGTCAATTGGCTTGGTGGTTGGTAGTTTTGTTGGTGCTTATATCGCAGATTTATTGCATGGTAAGGTCTTGGCGTTTTTGATTGCTGGCATGGCGCTGTTTATGGGGCTAAAAATGCTTCTGGCTAAAAAATCGGAAGTTGTCGCGACCACTCACTTGCCATCTGCGCCTGTGCAAACAGCGGTGGGCGGGTTCATTGGGGCAGCATCGGCGATTTTTGGTATTGGCGGTGGCAGTTTTACCGTGCCGTTTTTGAGCCGTTTTGGTTTGACCATGCAACAAGCGGTGGGTACGTCAGCAGCCTGTGGCTTACCGATTGCCATTGCAGGGGCGCTCGGGTTTATGTTCTTTGGTAAAGATGTACAGGGCTTGCCCGCTGAGGCGATTGGCTTTGTGCATATCACCGCGTTTTTGTGTATTTCAGTGATGAGTTATTTATTTGCCAAAGTGGGGGCAAAATTGGCGCACCAATTGCCTGCCAACACCTTAAAACGCATGTTTGGAGGTCTGCTGCTGATTGTGGGGGCAAAAATGATGCTGGGCGCGCTAGGGATTAATTTATGGTAAAAATAAACAATGGGTTTTATGTTATGTCATGAGAGTGAATTCTATAATCCATTCTCAATCATATGCCCCATGCGCGCTTTTTTGGTGTTGAGGTAGGCTTCATTGTGGGGGTTGACACCCACCAACAGCGGTACACGCGCTACCACCTCAATACCAATATCATTGAGATACTCAATTTTGTTGGGATTGTTGGTTATCAGCTTTACCTTATCCACACCGACATGCTCAAGCATCGGCTTGCACATCTCATAGGTGCGAGCATCGGCAGGTAAATCGAGCAGCAAATTGGCATCAAGTGTATCATGTCCTTGGTCTTGCAATGCGTAAGCACGGATTTTGTTGGTCAGTCCAATCCCGCGTCCTTCTTGGCGCAAATATAAAATCGCCCCGCAGCCGCCATCTTTAGCATAAGCTTGAATCATCTGCATGGTGGCGTTGAGCTGGGGACCACAGTCGCATTTAAGCGAACTAAAGGCATCCCCTGTCAAACATTCGCTATGAATGCGTACCAATGGGATTTTGGATTTATCGGCCGTGGGCAAGCCAACCGTCAGCATGACGTGTTCATGTTTGCGATTGCCAAGCGCATCGCGTGCCGTGTCGTCCGTATCTTCAAACACATGAATATCAAATAGCCCATGCGCTGTTGGTAAGGTTGCTTGCGTGATAAATTGATACGACACCCACTACTCCAAAAAAATGACCCACTGACCCAAACAACTGAACCAAGTCGGTAAACCCAAAAATAAAAGTGCCCTTTACATGAAGGCATTGATTAAAATATCAAGAAGGATAGCGTCATTACGCATCTTATCAGTAAGCCGCAAGCTAGGCTTGCATGCTATCTGAGGTAACTTTTTTGTCAAAATTTATCAAAAATTCAAGGCGCTAAGCTAAACTTTATAGAAGCTATAAGATACAATCTAAAATAGCGAGGTTTGATGTTTAATCAACAAAAAAATGCTATTATGCCACATTCATGCGCCACATTGGCAATTCAAAGCCGGTAATGCCAGCTTAGCCACCTAGATTTTCAAGCGCCCAACGCTTTGGCAGTCTGTCAACTTTGTGCCCGTATCTTGTGCCAATTTTGTGCCAACAATAAGGTGTTAATAGTCATTGTGCGTTTTACCATTTATTTTTTTCACCTGTGTCAACAGGGCTCATCGAGTGCCTGTAAGCAATGAAAAGTGTCAGCCAAGATATGTCAAAAACTAAAATAGCTAACCAAAAATACCCATTAAAAACCTTTGATACCATCCCTATGCTAAAGCCGCATACGCCGCTGCTCGATGGGGTGGACAGTCCTGACGACCTAAAAAAAATGAGTACCGCGCAATTGCAGCAATTAGCCGATGAACTGCGCGAGTTTTTGCTGTATACAACGGGCGTCAGCGGCGGGCATTTTGGTTCTAACCTTGGCGTCGTTGAGCTTACCATTGCACTGCATTATGTCTTTAATTCACCCAAAGACCAAATTGTCTGGGACGTAGGGCACCAAGCCTATCCCCACAAAATTTTAACGGGTCGCCGTGACAAGCTTACCACCATTCGTAGCCAACATGGGCTGACTGCTTTCCCTGAGCGTCATGAGTCTGAGTATGATACCTTTGGCGTTGGGCATTCATCGACGGCGATTTCTGCAGGGCTAGGCATGTCGCTTGCTATGCGCTATTTAGGCAAACATGACAAAGTGGTTAGCATCGTCGGTGATGGTGCTATGACAGGCGGCATGGCGTTTGAAGCGATGAATGACGCGGTGCAGCAAAATGCCGATTTGATTGTGGTGCTCAACGATAATGACATGTCAATTTCGCAGGCAACGGGCGGATTTTCTAAACATTTAGCCACCCTTTGGCAGCGTGGTTTGGCAGTCGATATCGATAAAAATGGTGATGCGATTTTTACCAAGCGCGTCATCTCCAGTGAAGACCGCCGTATTCGTCATTATTTGCACATGGCAAACGAAGCTTTAGATGATTGGACCTCGCGCCTGCCCAATAAAATTGTCGAAAAATTGGCAGAAAAAGGTATTCCTAAACCCTCTCAGTTAGAGACATTACCTGAGAAAATCGCCAATAAACTCATTGATGAAGTGTTCCCTGAAAACTTGTTTAAAGCCATCGGTTTTCAGTATTTTGGACCGTTTGATGGGCATGATGTTGCCAAATTGACGCAGGTATTTGAACGGGTCAAGCAGTTACAAGGTGCGGTACTTGTCCATGTACATACGGTCAAAGGTAAAGGCTTTTTACCGGCAGAATGCGACCCGATTACTTATCATGCCATTACCAAACTTAAAAAAATCAACCCAGCGCAAGAAAAATCTGTGCCAGTTGACAGCCAAAAGCCGGCACCCACCCCCGCCAAAAAATACTCGCAAGTGTTTGGCGAGTTTATCTGCGATAAAGCCGCCACTGACAAACAACTGATGGCGATTACCCCTGCGATGGCTGAAGGCTCAGGCATGACCGAATTTGCCAAGCGCTTTGCCAGCCAATTCTTTGATGTGGCGATTGCCGAGCAACATGCAGTGACCCTAGCGGGGGGCATGGCGACCCAAGGCGTCAAACCGATTGTCGCGATTTACTCCACATTTTTACAACGTGGCTATGACCAACTGATTCACGATGTGGCTTTGCAAAATCTCAACGTGATGTTTGCCATTGACCGTGCAGGCTTGGTCGGTGAAGACGGTGCGACCCATGCGGGGGTGTTTGATATCGCCTTTATGCGAACTGTGCCCAATATGGTGATTGCTTGTCCAAAAGATGAGAATGAGTGCTATAACTTACTTAATACCTGTTATGAGCATATGGGACCCGCTGCGGTGCGTTATCCACGCGGTAATGGCATTGGGGCAGAGATTGATAAAAACCAAGCGATGTATCCAATCGGTAAGGCAGCGCTTGAGCAGACTATTGATGCCACTGGAGCAGATACGAGCAACGTGGCGAAAAAAGTTGCGGTGCTTGCTTTTGGTACCATGGTAAAGACGGCGGTCACGGCGTGTCAAAACTTAGCCGAAACTTACCCAACGACGACGTTTTTTGTTTATAATATGCGGTTTGTTAAACCGTTAGACAGCGAATTACTGGATACGCTATTGGCGCAAAACTGCTCCATTGTTACCCTTGAAGAACACCAAGTCATGGGCGGTGCCGGTAGTGCGGTCAATGAATACCTAGTTGCCCAAGCAGCAAAAACAAGCCAAGCCTTGCCAACGCTAATCAACATCGGTATCCCCGATAAATATATCGCGCATGGCAGCCCTGAGCAGCAATTAGCCGATTGTGGGCTAGATGTCGCGGGTGTGGTCAAACAGATGCAAACGATTTTGTCATAAATTTTAGATTTTTATCCTTCAACAAAAGGTCAATTATGGAACCGATGGTCGTCATGGCAGCCCGCGCTGCACAAAAAGTAGGTCAAGAGATTTTAAATGCACACAACAATCGCCACAAGCTAGAGTTCACGATTGAAAGCAAAGGCTTAGATGGTTTGGTGACCCAAATCGACCGTTACAGCGAAGAATTATTGATCGCGATGCTCAAAGAAAGCTACCCAACCCACTCATTTTTGGGCGAAGAATTTGGGCTACAAGAAGGCAAGGGCAATGATAAAGACTGGTGCTGGGTCATTGATCCATTAGATGGTACCCACAACTTTATTCATGGTTTGCCGCATTTTTGTGTCTCAATCGGTGTGCAAAAAAATGGCGTCACCGAACATGGCATCATCTATGACCCAGTGCGTGATGAGATGTTCTCAGCCAGTCGTGGTAAAGGCGCGCGTCTCAACCAACGCCGTATCAGCGTCAGTGAGCATAAAACCATTGATGGCGGCTTTTTTACCACAGGTCATCCGCTTGAGCGTAACCGCGCGGAAGGTAAAGTATCGTATGCCAAAGAGCATTTTGAAAGCTTACAAAAAATCTGCGAACAAGGCGGTCAAGTGCGCCGTGTGGGTTCAGCCGCGTTGGATTTGGCATATGTAGCAGCGGGACGGTTTGATGGTTATTTTGAAATGTCTATCAAACCTTGGGATATCTGCGCCGGTGAATTGATTGTCACTGAAGCACGTGGTACTGTGGTTGACCATACAGGCGCGCATAATGCGATGCAAACAGGTTCTATCTTTGCGGCAAATATCAAACTGTTAAAACCATTGATGCAAACCGTGGTGCCAGTTTGGGGCAGTGCCGTTAAAGGCTGATGTTACTGTGACACTAAAAACGCGCTAATCCATAGCGCGTTTTTTTATTTCATAATCAATTCGTAAAAAAATAGGCTAAGCTAAAGAGGTTAAGTTAAGCAGATAGACAACAACGTTGGCATAATACCAAGGCTGGCATAATAAGAGATGACAATATAAAAACGGCAATCAATATTCACTGATTGCCGTCCTCGTTCTATATGCTGTTTTATAGCATCTTGTTTATAGCATCTTGCTAAAATTCACCTAAATGGCGTATGTTAGAAAGGCTATCTTTCAATATACTGTAATTTATTGGGTACGCCATCCCATTCTTTGGCATCGGGTAGTGGGTCATGCATGGCTGAGATGTTTGGCCATTTTTCGGCGAGTTCTGCATTCAGTTCGATGTATATTTCTTGACCTTTTGGTACTTCATCTTCAGAAAAAATCGCATTGGCAGGGCATTCTGGCTCACACAGCGCACAGTCAATACATTCATCAGGATGGATGACCAAAAAATTCGGACCTTCATAGAAACAGTCCACAGGACAGACTTCAACGCAGTCAGTATATTTACAACGAACACAGTTATCAGTAACGACGAAAGTCATGGCGGTGGCTACCTTTTTTTAGTTGCACAAATGTTAAAAGCATAAAAAATACAATCGTATTATTTTAGCGCGTTACGCCTTTTTTAACAATTCCTTTAATGAATAAATAAATTCTAACGCCTGTTTCGGCGTCAGCTCGTCAGGGTTTAGGGCGTTTAGTTGTTGAGTAAGTTTATATTCATCAGCCTGCAACGTTTGATAGTCAGCCGCGGTACTTTGCAAATCCAGACCCATTTGTTTCTCGTCTTTTGTTGGATAGGGTAAAGGATGGTTTGGCAAACTTTTTTGTTCGCTTTGGTTATCCAAATAATATTGCGCTTGGGCTAATAAGTCTTGCGGCAAACCTGCCATTTTGGCGACATGCAATCCAAAACTGCGATGCGTCGCCCCGGGTGCGATTTTATGCAGTAGTAGTAACTGCCCGTTGATTTCTTGGGTGACAAGGTGCTGATTAAACATTTTGGGGTGGCGCTCAGCCAGTTCAGTGAGCTCAAAATAATGGGTGGCAAATAGGGTCAAACAGCCGATTTTTTCTGCTAAATAATTCACGCACGCATGCGCAATCGCTAGACCATCTTGGGTGCTGGTGCCACGACCGACTTCATCCATGAGTACCAATGAGTTGGCATTGGCTTGGTTCATGATATTGGCGGTTTCAATCATCTCGACCATAAAGGTTGATTTACCACTTGCCAAGTCATCTGCCGAGCCAATGCGGGTAAAAATCCGCTCAATACGACCGAGCGTCACCGACTGCGCAGGGACATACGCGCCACAACAAGCAAGTAGCACGATGAGGGCGGTTTGACGCATGTAAGTTGACTTACCGCCCATATTGGGACCTGTAATGAGCATTAGGCGTTCAAGTTGGGTGGCTGTTCCCATGACACAGTCATTGGCGACAAATGGGTCAAGCGATGCCGTCTGATGGTGAGCTTGGCGCTGTTGACCTGCTTCAACCACGATATGGCGTCCGCCTTGGATATTGAGGCTTGCGCTATCATCCGTGGTATTAAACAACGGGCGGCACCAGTTTTTACTATGATGAGAACGATTCTGCAAACGCGTTAGGCTGACCCAGTTGGCAAGTACGTCCAAATACCCAATCGCTTTGGCAAGGCGCTGCACCTCGCCAAGCTGTGATTTGAGCTGATGGAGCAGATTTTCATAGATACGCTTTTCAAGGGTCAACGCTTGCCCTTGAGCCGATAAATAGGATTCTTCAATGGTTTTGAGTGCTGGCGTGATAAAGCGTTCAGCATTTTTGAGCGTTTGACGGCGAGTAAAATACTCAGGTGCGTTCTTGGCTTGTAGGGCGCTAAGTTCAAAATAAAATCCGCTCACTTTATTAAAGCCCACTTTGAGCATGGGCAGGTTGTTTTTTTGCCGCTCTTGCACCGCCAATGCTTCCAAAGTTTGCTCGATATTGCCATGCAGATTTTGTAATTCATCAAGCTGTGGGTCATAGCCCTTTTTTATCATGCCGCCATCACGGATGTGGGCGGGCGGCTCATCGACAATCGCTTGCTCTAGCAAGGCATGGATATTGGCAAAGCTATCAGTTAAGGCTAAGTCAGGTAGCTGTTTGCTAAGCATGGCAAGCAAAGGCGTCTCGGCAGTTAGCGTCGTTATGTTGGTAAAATCAAAATGTTGCTGCAACTGCTTTGACAACGCTAACGCTTGCGCCAAGCTCAGACGCAATTTGAGCAAATCGGTCGGTTTTGCTGAACCCAAGCCAATGCGTCCCCCAATGCGTTCGATATCGCTGATTTCGCTTAAGGTTTGTTTAAGCAATTCAAACGCTGCTATCGGTAATGTCATCAGTTGTTCAACCGCATCAAGCCTGCGGTTAATCAGGGTGACATTGCGTAGCGGTCGGTGCAAATGATGCACTAAAGCGCGTTTATCCATCGGCGTTTGGCAATGATCAATCACCGATAACAGCGAAATACCCGATGCCAACACGGGTTTAAAAATTTCCAAATTTTGCTGACTGATGGTATCAAGCTGCAAAAAATCGCCGTTATGCTCGAGCTGCAGGCTGCGAATATGGCGTAAATCAGCTTGCTGGGTCTGTTTGCCGTAATGCAGCACAACCGATGCCGATGAGATGGCAAGCGGTTTTTGCTCAATGCCAAACCCTGCCAGCGTGGTGACGCTTAGATGCTGGGTCAGATGTTCAAGGGCGTTATTGGGCAGAAAATAACTGTGCGGCTGTGACAAAATCGGCGGCAGGGTGGCTGTTGGGCTATTTGCGCTCAGACAATCCTGCAAAAAATGTTGCCACGCCTCAGACAGCTGCTCATCTATCAGCACTTCACTGGGATCAAAGCGGGCGAGCGCGTTAGCAAGCTCGCTTTGTAGTGCAGTATGGCTGTCGCAGTTAAGCTCAGTGACGCGGATTTGCCCTTGTGCCAAATCCAGCTGTGCCAATCCCACCGACATTTGCTGTTTGGCAAAGCTGATCGCGACGACCGTTGGCGTCTGCCCTTGGGTGATGAGGTTATCATCGGTCAGCGTTCCTGCGGTTAAGGTACGGACGACTTTACGTTCCATAATCTTAGCGGCATTGGCTTTTGTTTTGCTGGTTTTTTTTGCTATGCTTTTGGCTGCAGTGTCTGTTGCTACAGTGTTTTCTTCAAGATTGTGTTTTAGGTTGTCTTCTGAGACGGCTTCTGGCTTTTCTTCTTCGACTTGTTCACAGACCACCACGGTTTGCCCGGCATTAATCAGCCGAGCAATATAGCCGTCTGCCGAATGAAACGGCACACCTGCCATCGGGATGGTATTGCCCTGTTTATCTTTGCCACGTCGGGTCAAGGTGATGCCCAAAATATCGGCAGCAAGCTTGGCATCATCGAAAAACAGCTCATAGAAATCGCCCATCCGGTACAGCACCAAGGCATGCGGATAATCCGCTTTTAGCGTGAGGTATTGCTGCATCATGGGGGTGTGATGGTCAAGATTGTGAGGCATGGTCTGGGGCATAATAGTTAAACGTTATAAAGTTAAGCAACAGGTGCGTTTGTCGCACCATGTTGGGTGGGTGAGGTTGGTTAAGGCTGGGACGCACAAATGCACGTTAGTTCCAGCCTATTTTTTCGAGCTTGTTTCTTCCAGCTTATTTAAAAGCTTAAAGCGATTCGATTTTTGAGATCCAATGCTGTTTTTCAGCATCCCCTATAAAAGACGCGTTAAAGCTGTTAATCGCCAATTGTTTGATATCGTCATTTGATAGCGCTAACGCTTGCTCAATAGCGACAAAGTTGTCATTCATATAGCCACCAAAGTACGCCGGGTCATCTGAGTTCACCGTCACGCACACACCTTGGTGCAGCATGGTTTTGATATTGTGCTCGCCCATGTCTTGCACCACTTTTAGTTTAAGGTTACTTAACGGACACACCGTCAACGGCATTTGCTCCGCTATCAAGCGTTGCATGAGTTTATCATCTTCTGCCGAGCGCACACCGTGATCGATACGATTGACCTTTAACAAATCCAACGCTTGCCAGACATACGCGGGATCGCCTTCTTCGCCCGCATGCGCAACCGTCAAAAACCCAAGCGCTCGCGCTTTGGCAAATACCCGTTCAAACTTGGCGGGTGGATTGCCCACTTCGCTAGAGTCAAGCCCCACGCCAATGATATTATCTTTAAATGGCAAGGCCTGCTCAAGGGTGGCAAACGCGCTGTCTTCGCTCAAATGACGCAAAAAACACAAAATCCAATGCGAGGTGATACCCATTTTTGCTTTGGCATCTAAGCTGGCTTGATAAAGCCCTTGAAAACAGGTGGCAAAATCCACCCCCCGCTCAGTATGGGTCTGTGGGTCAAAGAAAATTTCCGTATGCACCACATTATCAGCCTGGCATTTTTCAAAATACGCCCACGCTAAATCATAAAAATCCTGCTGTTTGACCAAAACGTTTGCGCCGGCATAGTAGATATCCAAAAACGATTGTAAATTATGAAAATTGTAGGCATTTTTGACATCTTCAATGGTTTGGTAGGGTATATCGATTTGGTTGCGTTTAGCGATGGCAAACATCAGCTCCGGCTCAAACGTGCCTTCGATATGCACGTGTAGTTCGGCTTTGGGTAATTGATGAATCAGTTGTTGTGGCGTCAATGGGGCAGTCATGGCAAACTCGATAGCATAATGGCAAAGATGGGTTAAAATCTTTCAAGAAAATTTCAACAATGAAAATCTCGAAAATAAAGTTCAATTATGGGGATGGATTCATAAAGATAAAGATAAAGATAAAGGTAATAGAGGCAAGCGGTTCAAACTTACAGGCTGTCATAACCTTGTATCTAAAAAAAGCAAACCCATATATAATAGCAAAATTTATTTTGAACACCTTTATTAACCGTCATCGTATTAAAAGTCATCGCACTTATTGATTTGAGCACTTTAGGAAAACCCTCGTATGTTAGGCAAAATGATAGGCAAGGTTATCGGCACCAAAAACGACCGTGAGCTTAAGCGAATGCGTAAGTTGGTCGACAAAATCAACGCCTTAGAACCCAAAATCCAGCCCCTCTCTGACGAAGCATTAAAACAGAAAACTGCGGAATTTAAAACCCAGTTTGAGCAGGGTACTAGCCTAGATACCATTTTACCTGAAGCCTTTGCGGTCTGTCGTGAAGCCTCAAGCCGTGTCCTTGGCATGCGTCACTACGATGTACAGCTCATCGGGGGTATCACCCTGCACGAAGGTAAAATCGCCGAGATGCGCACGGGTGAAGGTAAAACCTTGATGGCAACGCTTGCGATATATCTCAACGCGATTAGCGGTAAAGGCGTGCATGTCGTCACCGTCAATGACTACTTGGCAAGCCGTGATGCCGAATTAAACCGCCCGTTGTTTGACTTTTTGGGCTTGACTGTCGGCGTGATTTACTCACAGCAAGACCCGATGGAAAAATTTGAGGCCTATGCCGCAGATATTACCTACGGTACCAACAACGAATACGGCTTTGACTACCTGCGTGACAATATGGTATTTCGCCTAGATGAGAAAAAACAGCGCGGACTCAACTATTGTATCATCGATGAGATTGACTCGATTTTGATTGATGAAGCGCGTACGCCGCTGATTATCTCGGGTCAAGCCGAAGACTCATCGGCTATGTACAGGCTGATTGACACCATCATCCCGCGCCTCAAACGCTCAGAAACCGAAGAAGGCAACCGCGAAAACCGTGAGCAGGATTTTTGGATTGATGAAAAAAATCGTCAAATCGAAATCAGCGAAAAAGGCTACGAGAAAATCGAAAAATTCTTGGTGGAAAAAGGCGAGCTTGGCGAAAACGAGAGCCTATATAGCCCAACGCGCTTGCCACTACTAGCCCACGTTCAAGCCGCGATTCGTGCGCACCATTTATTTGTTAAAAACATTCACTATATCGTGCATGAAGGCGAAGTCATCATTGTCGATGAAAACACAGGGCGTACCATGCCCGGTCGCCGCTGGTCAGAAGGGTTGCATCAAGCGGTTGAAGCCAAAGAACAAGTTGAAATCCAAGCCGAAAACCAAACGCTTGCCACCACGACATTCCAAAATTATTTCCGTCTGTATGACAAACTCTCAGGCATGACAGGTACAGCCGATACCGAAGCTGCGGAGTTTAAACAGACTTACGATCTAGATGTGGTGATTATCCCCACCCACAAACCGATTCAGCGTATCGACCTTGATGACCAAATTTTCCTAAGTAAAATGGGCAAATATCAAGGCATCATCCGCGAAATCAAACGCATTCAAGAAAAACAGGCACCGATTTTGGTGGGGACGGCAACCATTGAAGCCAGTGAAGTGCTTTCAGAGTTACTGACGCAAGAAGGCATTCAACATAACGTCCTCAATGCCAAACAGCACGAGCGTGAAGCCGATATTATCGCGCAAGCAGGTAGACCCAATGCGGTCACTATTGCCACCAACATGGCAGGTCGCGGTACTGATATTATCTTGGGGGGTAACTGGCAAGCCGAGCTCGCCAAAATCGACAACGTCACCCCTGAAATGAAAGAGCAAGCCCATGCCGAATGGCAAGTGCGAAACCAACAAGTGCTAGAGGCGGGTGGTTTACATATCATCGGTTCTGAGCGTCACGAATCGCGCCGTATTGATAACCAATTGCGCGGTCGTGCGGGTCGTCAAGGTGACCCGGGGGAGTCGCGTTTTTTCTTGTCGCTTGAAGATGACTTGATGCGGATTTTCGCTGGCGATCGCGTGGTGAATATGATGCGCGCCATGGGGCTAAAAGAAGACGAAGCCATTGAGCACAAAATGGTGTCACGCTCGATTGAAAACGCCCAAAGCAAAGTGGAAAACCGCGACTTTGATGCCCGTAAGAGCCTACTCAAATACGATGACGTTGCCAACGAACAACGTAAGGTTATCTATAAACAGCGCGATGAACTGCTTGCCGAAAGTAATCTACAAGCAGGTATCGAAGCGATGCACTACGATGTGTACAATGCCTTGATTGACCAGTTTGTGCCACCCGGCTCGATTGATGACCAATGGGACATTGATGGGCTTGAAGACGAGCTTGAAAATGAGTTTCGTATTTATATGCCAATCAATGACTGGCTAGATGCCGATCGTCGTCTGGATGAAGAAGGTTTACGCCAAAAAATCATTGAGGCTGCGTTACTCAACTACCGCGCTCGCCGTGAGCAAATGGGTGAAGAAAATGCTGCCCAGCTTGAGCGTCACTTTATGCTATCTAGTCTAGATAAGCATTGGAAAGAACATCTAAACCAAATGGATCAACTGCGTAAAGGTATCCATCTGCGAGGCTATGCGCAAAAAAATCCTGAGCAAGAATATAAATCTGAATCTTTCTCATTGTTCCAAAGTATGCTCGGTGCTATCAAGTCTGAAACCGTGCAAGATTTAGCGCGTGTTCATATCCCAACGCCAGAAGAAATCGCTGAGCTTGAGCGCCAGCAACGTGAACAAGCCGAGATGATGCGTCTGCATTTTGAGCACCAAGAAATGAATGGCGTGACCGGTGAGCTAAGTGACGATGAAGACATGATTGCGCGTAACAGCCAGCAACGCACGCGAGCCACGTATTCATTTGGTCTAAGCGGCTCAGCAGCGGCAACCGCGAGTCCAGAGATGGCTGAAAATGGTGAAAATCCTTATGCCAACTTAGCAATTAGCCGAAATGCCCCTTGCCCATGTGGTTCAGGGTTAAAATACAAGCAATGCCATGGTAAAATTTAAGGTGACATCATTATCATCTTTAAATTAGCAAACTCGTTGATTGAGCAATTTTTACTATATAGGCTATCAAGTACGTTGTCGGATTGAGCGATTTATTGATAGTAGAGGAATACCCATGCAAAACACACTAGCAAAAATCACCATGCTGAGTTTAGTATCGGCGCTTACGTTGACAGCTTGTGATAAAAAGACTGACAGCACAGACAACGCCGCGGCAGCATCAGCGGCAGAATCACAAGCCGTACCAATGTCAGCTGCGCCTGCCGATGAAAAAAATAGCGCCGCTGTGACCGAAGCCAATGCCACCGTAGATGCCGGTCCTGACGCTACCAGCGCCAGTGGCACGGCGACCACTGTAGATGCGATGCCAGCGAGTAGCGATGAGGTAGAGGCTGCAGATGACGGCGGCGCGGATAATTCAGACATGGATAAGATTACGGAAAATGATACCGTGATTGATAATGCGCCTGCCTCGCCCAACGCACCAAAAGCCAGCGATGATGCAGCGCCTGCCGTCGGTAACCAAAAGGTTGGTCAATAATAACCAGACCCACAAAAAAAGCTGATACTCATCAGCTTTTTTTAACATGGCAACTAGACGCTATTCAAACTAAATGCGGTTCAAATAATTATCAAAACGCACGATATCATTTGATAGGCTTAGGTTAGGCGATTGATCTGCAAGAAAAGGCGCTGATTTGGGTCTTTTGACTACTACCACACCCTGTGGGGTTATTTGCGCCAACGCTGCTGACAATAATTGTTGTGATTGCGCAATCGACGGTGGGGTCGTCACAGTATGCAACATCTGCATATGTTTATTAACCGCTGATTTGTAGCTATCAGCGGGAAACATCGGGTCTAGATAGACACGGTCGACTTTTAGCAACTTAGCCAGCAATTCTATCGCATCGCCATGATAAATCGTTAATCGACTCATCAATTTTTGCCAGTTGCGATGCTGCGCCATTTTTTGCTGTTCTAGTTGCAGTAGCAAAAACATGAGTGGCTGCTGTTCAAGCAAAGTCACACTGGCACCGGTACTTGCCAAGATTAAGCTATCATGCCCAAACCCTGCGGTTGCATCAATGACAGTCATGCTGGCTTGTAGCTGCATGGCTTTGAGTAGCAGTTCAGTTTTTTTGCCCGCTTTGACCACCCGCTGTTGTAGGCTTTGCCAATTTGGGCTGACTTTCATGCCCGCTGCGATGACAAAAACATCGCCTACCTCATCAATCAGCACACTGTTATCATCGACTGATTTCAGCCATTTTTGAGTTACTTTGCTAGTAATCTTTTGTGGTTGTAAATTGACGGATAAAGGGGCGAGTATGGTTTCGACGTTTGCCAAACGCTGCTCGCTTGGCAAAGTGTCAACATAATACAGTTGGATTGATTGATGAGATAGCATAGGGATTTAAATATAGCCCAGCATACCAGCGATGAGTACCAGTACGCCTACCACGATGCGCCACCAAGCAAAAATCGTAAAATCACGGGTACTGACCCAGTTAACCAACCATTTGATGAAAATCATGGCAAAAATAAATGAGACCACCACACCCACTGCCATGATGGTCCAGTCTTCAGCGCTGGTCAAAATATGATGGTTTTTGGTCAGATCTAGTAGCCCAGCACCCACCAATACAGGAATCCCTAAAAAGAAAGAATACTCCGCAGACGCCTTACGTGATACCCCCAAAAATAGCGAGCCGATAATGGTAGACCCTGAGCGAGAAGTACCAGGAATCAAGGCAAGACATTGAATCAAACCAATGATAATCGCCGTTTTAATATCAATATCTTCCGCTTCGGCATATTTGACCGTATGTTTGTGTTGTTGGCGCTCTGCCCAAAAGATAATCAAACCACCGACAATCAATGAGATTGCCACCACGGTTGGGTTAAATAACGCCGCTTTTAACGCTTTATCAAACAGCAAACCTATCAGCATAATCGGAATGGTGGAAATAATCAGCGAGATGCCCAATTGACGCGGGTTGTTACGCTCAGGGTCTTTACCCGTAATAAGTCCCATCAAGGCGCGCCATAGCCGCCCCCAGTACAAATAAATTACCGCTGAAATCGCACCCAGCTGAATGACGACGATAAACAAGTCGGCTTTGTCTTTGGTCCAAAAATTTAACAGGGAGTCGGCAAGAATTAAATGCCCGGTACTTGAAATCGGTAAAAATTCGGTAATGCCCTCAACCATGCCCATGATGATGGCTTTAAAAATCAAAATAAGATCCATAACGTATCCAACTATGTTAGTTATTAACAGTCAAAGCTAACAATTTTTGCGCTTATAACAAGGTAAAGGGTAGCGAGTCAAACTTAACACAATCTGAGCAATCAGCCGATAAATTAAGCCTTTTGTTGTTCGGCTAGGGTTTTCCACGCATTATTTCTTAAATAAACCGGTAACGCCAGCTCAGCAGGGACGGATTGATGCTGCTGATACAAGGTTAGCCCAAGTTTGGCAATGATAACCGCTGAGGGGCGAATATCGGCAAAGATGGCTTGACCTAGCTGCGCATTGACCAAGGTTGCGCCATTCCCTACTAAGGCTAAGTCTTTGTCTATCACACTGTCATAATCAAGCAAATGCTCAGTAGCGCCTGCCACAAGCTGCATGATACCATCGCTCATGGCGTATTCACCGGCGTACACTTGGTTCATGCGCGCATCTGTCAGCGCCAATACGTGGGGGCTTTGGTGTCGTTCAAATGCCGCTTGGGCGATAGCTTGCAGGCTTGATACCGGCAAACAAGGCACATCATGGGCAAAGGCGATGGCTTGCGCTACCGCCGTATTAATGCGTATGCCACTAAAAGCCCCGGGCCCTCGATTAAAAGCAATCGCAGTCAGTTGTGACCAATCAATCGATGATGCCGTCATCAGCGCGTGTATCATCGGCAAAATTTGCTGGGTTTGCAGACGATTTCCCGTCAGGGTCTGTTCAGCGATGACATTACCTGCTAAATCCACGAATGCTACTGAGCATTGGTCAAACACACTTTCAAGTGCCAAAATCATAACAAATTGCCTTTACCGTTTGCAGCAATCATGCGCTTAAAGCACACAAATTTTGCCTAAAAAATTGCTTGGTATGATACCACTAAAAACAAATTTGAGCATAATTTAGTTAACAGGGATTTAGGCAAAAATACCCTCAATCCCGTCAATAAAATGCTATAATCCTTACTATTTTTAGGGATTTAAAGCCAATGTATTAAAGTTGATAGCTAACGGTTAACAATGGTTTGCAAAGTCATTCAAAGTCCCTCAAAGTCACTTTGCTGCACAATTTTATAGCGTGTGTGATAGCGTTTTTTATCAGTAGTTTAAGTTTTATTTGTCGGTTAAATGGGTAGATAGGTTATGAGCGGTAAAATAATTTTTGATAATGGCAAGCATCAGTGCATTATGTTTAGTGATTTGGTAAAAGGTGACGGTATTCAGTCCAATCAATTTTTAATTTTGCACTCAGATGAAGAAACTGTCGGCGCGGTTATTGACCCAGGTGGGGATTTGACCTATACGCCGCTAACCCTAGCACTGCTCAAACATACGGATATAAGGCATATCCGCTATGTGATTGGCTCACACCAAGACCCCGATATCATTGCGTCATTGCCGCGTTGGCTATTGCATACCCAAGCCAATATCGTCATCTCAAGATTGTGGGAGCGTTTTTTACCGCATCTTAACTCCGCGTTTACCACTGACCGTCTGCAAGAAGGGTATCTTAAGCGCTTGATTGCGCTGCCAGATGAAGGCGCGGTGTTGCCTTTGGGGAAAAGCCAGTTATTTGCTTTGCCTGCGCACTTTCTGCATTCAGAAGGTAATTTTCAGTTTTATGACCCCATCAGCAAAATTTTATTTTCAGGCGATATGGGGGCTTCGTTGCTAGGTGATGCGGATGTGCCAGTGGAAGATTTTGACGCGCATATTCCGACCATGCGAGGGTTTCATCAGCGCTACATGGTCAGTAATAAAGTCACCCGTTTTTGGGCAGATGCGGTTCGGCAGTTAGATGTCGAGATGATTGTGCCGCAGCATGGCAAATCTTTTGTTGGCAAAGCCATGATTAATCGCTTTTTGGATTGGATAGGCAATTTGCCTTGCGGGGTTGATTTGCTCACACAAGACGATTATGACTATGCAGGGCTGATTAATAGTGTTAAAGTTGACTGATTTGTTGTTTTAGTCGATGATGTCCTGTACTGTCACCCCTGTTTTTGAACAATTTGCCACCTCATACGATGCCGCCACGCCGATTCAATCGCAGGTGGCAGAGCACTTGGCGCAGCTCATTGTGCGTTACCATACCGGCGTAACCGATATGTGCGTGGTTGATGTGGGCTGTGGCACAGGAAAATTGACGCAGGCGGTGATGTCAAAGTTTTTACAAAATGCAGCGTTAGCTTCCGCTCAGTTATATGGCGTCGATACTGCTGCCAGTATGCTTGCAATTTGGCAACAGCGAGTCGCGCATCTTTTGTCGATGCCGCTGTCATCTACCTCATCCTCACCAACTTCTCCAATGACGCTGCACAGCCAAGCGCTTTGCGCCAATATGGCAGATATGGCATTGGCGAATCAATCAGCCGATTTGGTGATGAGTAGTTTTGCCCTTCATTGGACATCGCCAAGCGTTATCGCAGAGCTTGGGCGCATTGTCAAAACCAAAGGTCAGCTGCATTTGGCGATTCCGGTGGCAGGTTCTTTTCATGAAGTCCGTCTGCGCTTTCCCAAGTTACCTATTTTTGATTTTTTACCCAGTCACGCTTGGCTAGCGGCGATAGAGACCTTGCGGCAACAGCGCCAAGGCACGCTAATGTATCAAGCCGAGCAATCGTTTGCTGTTTCTTATGACAATTTAAAAAGTCTGTTAAAAAATCTCAAGCAAATGGGCGGCGCCGTCTCTGGCAAAGACAGCATCGATACGGCGACATTTAGACGCTATCTGCAAGACCAATCACCGATTGGGCTGGATTACCAACTGCTGATGATTGGCTTACAGCTGTAAGGGTAACAAATTTATCGACGATTTGGCTAACATTTAGCGTTACACTATTGCTTAGCGTGACACCATTGCCTAGCGCTACGCTAGCGTCAACCTTCTATTCTTTTTTGATTAGTTTAATTAAACATGCTATGACTACACACACTCTGTCTTTTAAAGATAAGCTACAAGCCTATATTCACCTGACCCGCTTTGATAAGCCTGTGGGCATTGAGCTGGTGTTTTGGTCGACTTTATGGGCGGTGTTTTTGGCGGCAAAAGGGTTTGAGCAATTCCCCCCTTGGCATGTGGTGGCAATCTTTGCGGTGGGTGCGGTGTTGATGCGAGCGGCAGGCTGTGCCATCAATGACTTTGCTGATAGAAAAGTCGATGGGCATGTGTCGCGAACCAAAGGTAGACCGCTGGCGGATGGTCGCTTGACGGGTAAAGAAGCAGTTTGGACGTTTTTAATTTTATCTTGGGTGAGTGCAGCGTTATTAGTATTTTTGCCTGTGCAGGTTTTTATTTGGTCATTTGGTGCGGTGGCGTTGGCGTTTATCTATCCGTTTATGAAACGCTTTACCCATTTGCCGCAAGTGTTTTTGGCGGCGGCTTTCGGCTGGGCGATTCCGATGGCGTATGTTGCGGTATCGCAAGTATTAACGGGGCAGACCGAGGTTGATATTTGGTGTTGGCTGCTGTTTTTCGGCTATATGTGCTGGACGGTGGCGTATGATACCCAATATGCGATGGCAGATCGTGAGGATGATTTAAAAATTGGGGTCAAATCCACCGCGATTTTATTTGGTAAACACGATGTGTTGATAATTAGCCTACTTCAAGGGGTATTTTTGCTCAGTTTGGCGGGCGTGTTTTGGCATTATTTTGGCGCGCTTTCAGTATTGGCGCTGCTACCTATCGTTGCCATGTTTTATCGACAAAATAAACAATGTCTTACCTATGATCGCAAGCTTTGCTTTAACGCATTTTTAGATAACGTGTGGGTAGGGCGCTATGTATTTTTGCTAATCGTGATATTGAGTGTATCCACGCTTCGAGGGTAAACTGTAATAAACATAAAAAATGCCTAAATTTGATTGTAGGCGTTTTTTTTGACTATAACTATAATCTGACTAGAGCCATAACTTAATAGGCAAATTGAGTCCAAGGCGGTTGGTGAGTTGGTTATTTTTAAGCGAAACAATCCGCTCAGCAAATAATCCCACCACCATAGGCAGCAGTTGGTGCTCCATCGCATGAACGCGCTGTTGTAATTGGCTAGCATTCTCAGCCGCGTTGACGCAGGTCACCGCTTGGGCGATGACTTCCCCTGCATCGAGTTCGCTCGTTACCAAATGCACGCTGCAACCATGATAGCGCTCGCCAGATTGTAGCACACGGGTATGGGTATCTAAGCCTTTATAATTGGGTAGCAGTGACGGGTGCAGATTTATCATCGGCACGTTTAATCCATCCTTGCTGGTCACCCCATCAATAAACAGCGGCGTTAAAATCCGCATAAATCCTGCCAATACCACCAAATCAGGTTGCCACGCGCGTAATTCTTGCAGTGCCTGTTGCTCAAAACCGACACGGGTATATTTTTTGCCATTATCGTCACGCTCAATCACCGCGGTTGCAATATTGGCTTGCTGCTCATTGGCAAGGCGGATGCGCTCAAGTGCATAGGCATCGGCTTTATTACTAATCACGCCCACGATTTGAATGTTCAATAGTTGCTGTAGCTGCTTATCAATTAATACTTGCAGGTTACTGCCACTGCCAGAGACGAGGACGGCAATTTTTAACGGGGTAGGGTTTGTCATGTTCAACTTCATAAGGATAGCAAAGCAATAGGTTGGAAAAACTAAGGTGCGTAAAAACGCACCTTTTAAATTAACTAAAGGGTAAATTGGCTCAAGGGTAAATTAGCTTAATGGTAAAATAGCCCAATAGTAAAGTAACCGATTGAGTCGCTGATAAAATTAGCGATAGGTTACCGCATCGCCCTGTCTTTCAACGATTTCACCCAATTTCCATGCGGTTTCGCCTTGTTCATTGAGTAAGTCAATGGCTTGGTCTGCTTTATCTGCCGGTACCACGACGACAAAACCCACGCCGCAGTTAAAAGTGCGGTACATTTCCATCTGCTCGATATGACCTTTTTGCTGAAGCCATTGGAACACAGGCGGGAATGTCCAAGAATTCACATCAATTTGCGCCGCCAAATGGTCGGGCAATACGCGTGGTAGGTTCTCCGTCAAGCCGCCGCCGGTGATATGTGCCATCGCATGCAAGCTTGCGTTGCCCAAGGTTTTTTGCAGTTGTCCAATGGCTTTGACATAGATTTTTGTCGGTGCCATCAACACGTCTTTTAATGCTTTGCCGTCTAATTGTTCAGTGGCAACATCGGCACCACTGACTTCAATGACTTTACGCACCAGTGAATAACCATTTGAATGCACGCCGCTAGAGGCGATACCGATTAACACATCACTGTTGGCAACGTTTTTACCCGTGATAACTTCCGACTCTTCGACGACGCCCACACAAAAACCTGCCAAATCATAGTCGTCATCTTGGTACATACCCGGCATTTCAGCCGTCTCGCCACCGATGAGCGCACAATTTGCCAATTTACAGCCGTCACCGATACCGGTGATAACCGTTGCTGCGGTATCGACGTCTAGTTTTCCTGTGGCATAATAATCCAAGAAAAATAACGGCTCGGCGCCACAGACTAGCAGGTCATTGACACACATCGCGACCAAGTCTTGACCAATGGTGTCGTGCTGCTGAAGTTGTAAAGCCAGTTTGAGTTTGGTACCGACACCATCAGTCCCTGAGACCAATAAAGGGGATTTATAGCCTTGCGGAATACGGCACAAGGCGCCAAATCCACCCAAACCACCGACTACTTCAGAGCGGCTAGTTGCTTTGGCAACTGATTTAATGCGCTGAACTAACGCTTCGCCAGCATCGATATCGACGCCAGCATCTTTATAACTTAACGAAGTGGGTTGTGTAGTCATGGTCTTCCTATCGCCAGAATCATTGGGAAAAGTAATACGCGCATTATACCCAAATTCCCATCAAAAAGAAAAATAATCCATCGCTTTGCTAGCTGGCTAATATTGGGCTGTTTATCGTTCATGACGCCTTCTAGCCCCACAAATGTGATAGGGCTTTATAACATAGCTTTGAATATTTGTATGAGTTGTGCAGTTTGCGCTATCTATTTTTGTCAAATTACCTAAAATTAGTCGAAAATACAACGATGGCAGTGACCGTCTTTTATTTGACATTACCCTTATATTTTTGGCGTATTTGGCTTTTTTGAGGAACCTATGTACAACCCATTCCCTTATCGATTTACGAAAGATGTGTTTTTCAAACGGGTATTTATATCGCTATTTTTGGTTGCAATAGGCTATATCATTTATCAATTACAATCGGTAATTTTGCCATTTTTGGTAGCATTTATTTTATCGTATGCGATTAATCCGTTGGTGCAAAAATTACAGGACAAGGCACACATTCGCCGCTGGGTGGCGATTTTGCTGGTATATTTGTCCACTGGGCTGATGATTGGATTGATACTCTGGTGGCTCATTCCACTGGTGTGGGAGCAGTTACAATCGGCATGGAAGTATGTACCGACGGCAATTGACTATTATAACAATACGCTGCGAGGCTGGGTGCGTTCTCACACGCCGATACGCTTGCCTGCCATGCAAGTACGTGATATGTCCAAAGGCTTGGTCGATTTTCTCAAAGAAAACTACAATATCACCGATGCGCGGTCATTTTTTACCAATTTAATGTTATCAGGCATGAATATAATCAACGTGGCGGGCATTGTGGTACTGGTGCCGATTTTGATGTTTTATTTTTTATATAATTGGGATGAGCGCTTGGTAAAAATGCGTCATATGATTCCCAACCGTTATATTCCATCGGTCTATCGTATCGCCAAAGAAAGTGATGAAGCGTTGATGTCATTTATCAAAGGTCAGCTACTGGTGATGGTGCTGCTTGGTATGGTGTATGCGGTGCAACTGCAACTCATTGGACTTAAAGTCGGTCTTATCATCGGTATGATGGCGGGTATCGCAAGTTTTGTGCCGTATCTTGGCTTTACCCTTGGCTTTATTGCGGCGATTATTGCAGGGCTATTTCAATTTGGCGTGGACTGGGTACATTTAGTGCTAATTGTCGGTGCCTTTATGGTAGGGCAGGCGGTGGAAGGTTATGTTTTGCAGCCGTTATTGTTGGGTGATAAAATTGGTTTATCACCATTGTGGGTGATATTTGCGGTACTTGCCGGGGCGGCACTGGCAGGCATTGCAGGTATGCTGATTGCTTTGCCGCTCGCCGCTGTGCTCAATGTGCTATTCAAACATGCGTATGACAGTTACCGTGAAACTGAGTTTTATAAAGGCGATGCCCAATATAGTCTATTTAAAGAAAAAAATCTGATGGATATCAAACTTGAGCAGCAACAAAAACAAATCGAGGAGCAAATGAAAAAAGAAAATACCAGTTGGATGACGCGGATAAAAAATATCTTCTAAAACAGCAAGATGTCATTCAAATGACTACAAGCGCGTAATTTTGCCGTATAATAGCCGACTATGTGATAGGCGGTTATAGATACGCTCAATCAAGCATTTATTGTGAGGGGGTTGGTCTGCCTTACGTTAAATGCTTTTTTTTATTTGCAATTTTTCCAATAAATAACGCGTCGTTGATAGCCGATAGCGTCCTCATAGGTTTATTTATTGGTTTATCATCAGTTAGGTATCTTATGCAATCAAACAATTCTGTAAACCCAGCGGCAACCATGTCTGCCGCTGAATTAAATCCCCAATTATCAGCCCAACTATTAGAGAGTGACGTAGACTCAGATAGTGACATAGATGGGCTTGATGATAATGATTGGGATGATGACGCGTCAGACAATGATGCTTTAGACAATGAAGCGTTAAACGAAGCGTCAAACAATAAAGCGCAGCAGACCTTGGGCAATGCCAAAGGTAACAGCCAAGGCGATGACATCAAATCCGCGCGTTTTCGCAAGCTACAAAAAAAATTACGTAAGCTGGTCTCTTGGGCGATTCGTGACTACAACATGATTGAAGACGGTGATGTGGTCATGGTGTGTATTTCAGGCGGTAAAGACAGTTTTACCTTACTGGATATTTTATTGTTCTTAAAGAAAATAGCACCGATTCAGTTTGATGTGATTGCCGTCAATCTTGACCAAAAGCAACCTGACTATCCTGAAGATATTTTGCCCAACTATCTGACCAAGCACGGCATTCCGTATTATATTTTAGAAAAAGACACCTATAGCGTGGTCAAGCAAATCGTACCAGAAGGTAAAACTTACTGTTCTGCGTGTTCACGTCTGCGCCGTGGGTCGTTATATGGATTTGCCAAACAAATCGGTGCAACCAAAGTGGCACTGGGTCATCACCGTGATGATATCATGGCGACGTTTTTCTTAAATTTATTTCACGGCGGTAGTCTCAAAGCGATGCCACCAAAACTGTTATCGGATGATGGGCAAAATATTTTGATTCGTCCGCTTGCGTATGTGGAAGAAAAAGACATTATCAAATATGCCAATTATAAGCAGTTTCCGATTATTCCTTGTAACCTGTGCGGCAGCCAAGAAAACCTACAACGGGCGATGATTAATGACATGCTGCGCACATGGGATCAACAATACCCGAATCGCTTGGATTCGATATTTGGCGCGATGCAAAATGTCGCACCGTCACAGCTCGCTGACCGTGAGTTGTTTGACTTTGAAAATTTGCAGTTAAAGCGTGATGAGCATATCCGTGTATTTGAAGGGGAAAACATCCAAGCGGGGCAGATTGATGAGCAGCTTCAGCAAAGAGGAGTGCCAACCGCTCCCGCTGTACAAAGCTTTGACCCTACCAAATCTCAGAAAAACAAAGCGCCTCAAAAATCCAACGCCAGCCAAAACGCTGAGAGCCAAAAAATACCGACAATCAATCCTTTGATTTGATAACCAAGCGGGTCAAGCACACGGATATTTTGGCTGCTGTAATGGGTTAGGCTATTGAGGTGATAAGCGGTTGATTTAATAAGCTACTGGTTTAATAAGAAAGTTCGGTTAAATACACCCGAACTTCTTTTTTAGTTCTAACCTGTAAATTATTGTCATCACGCAGCGAGTCGTATCGCTAAACGAGATTTCAAAACAAAATTTCACGATAAGTTCGTCGCGTTGTTTTTTATCTTAGCCGCGATTATTTTTTTGACCCTATGGTTGCATCATTGCTAGGGGTAACGGGGCGAGGCGCTACAGGTTGGCTTGATTTAGGCTGATGGGTATCAGTGTATTTTGGGTGGCGGTTGTTAGGTACACTCCGTGGATAATACGGGCGTGACCTTCTATCTAAACCGCCCCAACCACCAAAACGACTACCGTAGAAGGGTGAGCCCCAAAATGGGTCGGTGTTGTACCACAGTTGATTTAGCCTTTGCTCACGTTGGTAGTTGAGATAACCTTCGTCATGCGCTTTTAACAAATCAAGCGTCATCGATTGTGGGCATACATCATTGTAGTCATAGCCCTCACGTCCCAACTGGTAAGCGCGTAGCGGCGTGCAATAACGTTTTAACCCTTCTTCACGACCTTGTCGCCACTGTTGCTGGTTGGGTACAGCATTGGCTTTAGCGCATTGCTTGATATGCTTTTGAATATAATCTTGACTGCGACCCAGTAAACCATCTTGATAACCAATGGTTTGCCAATTGCTTTGTTGGCATTGAGTGGGTGTTAATCCGCCGCCCAAGGTGGCACAACCTGTCATCGAAGCAGTGACAGCAAACAGTCCAAGCATTTTTTTTGAGGTGGTTGCTGGGTGATAGGTCTCTATGAATGAAAGCATCGTCATGGTGGCACCTTTGAGGTTTACGGTCGCCATTAGCCAGTCAAAAACTGGCTAAACCGATTAAACCGTTAATGAATTGATATTTTTTAATTTAGCAGATTATTTATATAAAAGCATTTATCAATGGTTAAAATTTTGTTAGGCTACTTAATACAACCAAATGAATAGCGTCAAATTAACAGGGTCAAATTTTTGAGTTAATGTGGTGATATTGCATTAATTTTTTATCAACAGGGTGAGGGTCATGCAAAAAATTTTAATCGCCAATCAAAAAGGGGGATGTGGTAAAACCTCGATTGCGGTGAGTCTAGCGGCGGCATTGGCAAACCAAGGCAAAACAGTGGCATTGGCAGATGCAGACCCCCAAAAATCAAGCCTACAGTGGCTAAAAATGCGCCCAGCGGACGTACCTGCCATTATCGGTATTGACTGGCGCGATAGCAATGATATAGGTGATATCCCAAAAACCTTGGGTAAAAACGACTGGCTGATTATTGATGCCCCAGGTGCGTTATCAGGCACTAAAGCCGAGCAGCTGATTGCCGAATGCAAGGCGATTTTAATTCCTGTTTTACCCGCTTTTTTTGATATTGACAGTACCAAACGCTTTTTAAAAAGCCTAGAAGACATCAAACGTATCCGCAAAGGCAAAGTCGATATTTATCTGGTTGCCAATCGCGTGCGTAGTCAATTGATGCAGGACAATGAGCCGACCGAAAAACTGATGGCGTATTTTGCTGATATTGGGCAGCAGCCACTGGCTTGGCTATCTGAGCGTAGTATTTATCAAGCGTTGGCAGAGCGCGGCTTGACGATTTTTGATAAAAGCCAAAAACCGTATCGCGACATTCAAGCCCAGTGGCAGCCAATTATGGATATGCTAGCTTCCGAGCCGCAGCCGACTGACAAAATTGACGCCAAAGCCGAAAACAAAGCTGACACCAAAACTGAAGCAAAAACGTCATCTAAAAAATCCAAAAATAGCAGCTGGTACGAGTAATATAATCAATGGGAATATGGATAGCCATCGCCATCGGGGTGTTTATTGTCGGTAGTATCATGGGGTTAAAACCATCTGCTCGCGAGACCATGCGTGATAATCTGCGCATGGCAGCCAGACGCGTGGGCGTGCAGCCAAAACTGGTCGCATGCCCTGATTGGATTATCGGCGATACAGGCGAACGCGGTAAAGGCATGATGGCGCAATACGGCGTGGTGATTGAGGACGCGAAGATGCGCCCCTGTGATTATCAAGTGATTGAGGGCAAATGGCGACCCTTTACCGGGCATTATCCCGCTAATTTTGCGCTCGATAATCGGGAGGTGGATTTACCGGCATCCATCGCAACAACCGTTAAAGGTTTAAGCTGTAAAGCCAATTTTGTGTGTATTTATTGGCAAGAAAATAGCCAACTGGGCATGAAATCAGAACTTGAAACCACCGAAAAAGACCTAATCATGTTAAAAAGTAAATTGCATGATTATGCCAAATTGGTGCAGAATAACTAACTTTTCGTATTTTAACTTACCCTTTTTAATGATTTTGTGAACCCAACATGAGTAAAACACCGACAGCGAGAAAATCAACCAAAACCACGGATACGGCTGATACAAAAGCAGACACGAAAGCCGCCCAAAAAGCCGCAACCAAAGCCGCCGCGCCCAAATCAACAACCAGATCAAAAGCATCAAAAACAGCGCCTAAAACGTCGGGGCAAGGCAAAGCCTTGGTGATTGTGGAATCCCCTGCCAAAGCCAAAACCATCAATAAGTATCTGGGAAATGATTTTATCGTCCGCTCTAGTGTGGGGCACGTGCGTGATTTACCTGTGTCGGGTTCTGGCGCAGCAAAAACCGACGATAAGTCGGATACCAAGCTCACCAAAGAGCAAAAAGCGCAGCAAGCCTTGGTACGGCGTATGGGCATTGACCCCGAGCACGACTGGGTGGCACATTATGAAATTCTACCCAGCAAAGTTAAAGTGATTAAAGAATTAAAATCCCTTGCCAAAGACGCCAAAGAAATTTATCTTGCAACCGACTTGGATAGAGAAGGGGAAGCGATTGCCTGGCATCTCAAAGAAGTTATCGGTGGCAGTGATGACAAATACAGCCGCGTGGTATTTAACGAAATCACCAAAAACGCGATTCAAAATGCCTTTAAAAGCCCCACCAAGCTAAACTATGACCGTGTCAACGCGCAGCAAGCCAGACGATTTTTAGACCGTGTCGTTGGTTTCATGGTATCGCCATTGCTATGGCAAAAAGTAGCGCGCGGACTGTCGGCAGGGCGAGTACAATCTGTCGCCACGCGTCTAGTGGTGGAGCGTGAACGTGAAATTCGCGCTTTTACCCCAGTGGAATATTGGGAAATCCACAGCAATACCCACAGCCAGCAAGCCAAACAAGAGACCATTCGCCTAGAAGCGGTAAAAAAAGCGGGCAAACCCCTTGAACTAAAAAACGAAGCACAGACCAATGCCGTTGTTGCGCTGCTTGAACAGTCAGATTTTATCGTGGCGGATCGGGAAGAAAAACCCACCCAGTCAAAACCCGCTGCACCCTTTATCACCTCGACACTTCAACAAGCTGCAAGTACTCGCCTTGGTTTTCCGGTCAAAAAAACCATGATGCTGGCTCAGCGCCTGTATGAAGCAGGTCATATCACCTATATGCGAACCGACAGTACTTTTTTGTCAGCGGATGCACTCACCAGTGTGCGCGGTTTTATTGACAAGCAATACGGCGCAAAATATGTCCCAAAATCGCCCAATGTGTATGGCAACAAGCAAAACGCCCAAGAAGCGCACGAAGCGATTCGCCCCTCAGACGTACTTGTACAATCTGCCTCGCTAAAAGACATGGAGCGCGATGCCCAGCGTTTATATGAGCTGATTTGGCGCCAGTTTGTGGCGTGTCAGATGCCACCTGCGCAGTACCAATCCATGACGTTGATTGTCAATGCTGGTGAGATTGAGCTTAGAGCCAAAGGTCGGGTGATGACCTTTGATGGGTACACCAAAGTACAGCCCCCGGCCAAAAATGAAGACAATCTATTACCTGATGTAAAAATCGGGGAAAAATTGGTGGTCGATAGTATCGAGCCTACCCAACATTTTACCAAGCCACCGGCACGCTATACTGAAGCAAGCCTAGTCAAAGAATTGGAAAAACGTGGGATTGGTCGTCCGTCCACGTATGCCGCTATCATCTCAACCATTCAAGAACGTGGTTATGTCAAGGTAGAAAACAAACGTTTATTCGCCGAAAAAATGGGTGATATTGTCACTGACAGATTGGTTAACAGCTTTCCGCATTTGATGGACTATACTTTTACCGCTGGGCTTGAAGAAAACCTAGATGAAGTCGCTGAAGGTCAGCAAAACTGGAAAAAAGTGCTGGATGATTTTTATGGCGATTTTAAAGGCAAGTTAGAGCGTGCCAAAGACGAAGACGGCATGAAGCCTAATGACCCAACCGATGTCCCAGATATTCATTGTGACTTATGTCAGCGCCCAATGCAGATCCGTACAGGCTCTACAGGGGTGTTTTTGGGTTGTACCGGCTATAATTTACCCCCCAAAGAGCGTTGTAAAGGCACCAAAAACTTGATGCCTGTGGAAGCCTTTCATAGCCAAACCAGTAAAGAGAGCCAAAATCTCGGTGAGGACGACGCGGACAACAACGACGAAATCCAAGCGCTACTTGAGAAAAAACGCTGCCCGAAATGCCATACCGCGATGGATGGGTATATCGTCGATGGCGGGTTAAAACTCCATGTCTGTGGTAACAATCCTGACTGTGATGGCTATCTATTAGAAAAAGGCGTCTTTGAAACCGCAGGCAATGATGATGTGCCTACCATACCCTGTGATAAATGCGATGGGCAAATGGTGCTCAAAACTGGGCGTTTTGGTGCCTATTTTGCCTGTCAGCAGTGCGATAATACCCGTAAAGTGCTCAAAAATGGCGATGCAGCGCCGCCACGCATGACCGCAATCCCTATGCCAGAACTCAAGTCACAAAAATTTGATGACCATTATATTTTGCGTGAAGGGGCAGCAGGGTTATTCTTGGCAGCGTCAAAATTTCCTAAAGTGCGCGAGACGCGCCCACCAAAACTGTCAGAGTTACGCGCGATACAAGATCAGTTGGAAGATAAATTCCAGTATTTATTTACCGCGCCAGATACCGACAATGAGGGCAATCCAACAATTTTGCGTTGGAGTCGTAAAAATGCAGAGCAATATATCGGCTCAGAAAAAGACGGCAAAGCGACTAAATTTGCCTTGGTTTATCGTAAAGGCAAATGGGTGGAAGAATAATGGCAACCAACAAAAAACCCTAGCCTATGCTAGGGTTTTTTATGGATAAATAAAATCTTTATTTTAAATCAGTGCTGTCATCTTCAATTACAAAGCTAACAATCATCATCACGTTATAACTAGTGATATTACCATCGCTAATGCGTACTTTTTGCTCTTTAATCCAAGCACCTTCCACGTTATTAACCGTTTTGTTGACTTGTGTAATGCCTTTTTTGATCGCATCTTCAAAACTTACCGTTGAGCTGCTACTAATTTCAATATTTTTTGCCACTGACATAACGATATCCTTATTTTCTATTATATTATTTTCCTAATTAATTTTTAATCTAACACTTATCAAGCTTAACTTAAGTTATCGCAAACTTGATGCTTATAACTTATCAAATATGCAAAAAAATACCAAAGTTAACTTGTAACTTTGGTATTAGTTTTGGCTATCACATCAACTAGAAGCGTAACCAATATTGCGCAATTTTAAATGATGTAAAGTTAGCTATGCAATCCATTAAATTAAGCAAAAATCATTTCAATATCTTTGTGATCAAAACGGTAAACATGTCCGCAGAAACCACAATCTAACGCCACCGCGCCTCCATGCTCATTAGCGATTTCTAATGCAGCTGGTTTGCCCAACTGAAAAATTGCCGATTCACTTTTCTGCTGTGAGCAGGTACAAGCAAAGGTCAACGGCATAGGCTCAGCCGTCACCACGTCTTCTTCATGATACAAGCGATATAAAATCTCATCGGCTGGCAAGGTGGTTAATTCTTCAGCTTTTAGCGTTTTGGTTAAGATTTTTAAGCGGGGGAACAAGTCATTGTCCACCGTCTCATACTCTTCTTCTGTGGTACGTGGTAGCAACTGCAGCACGATACCGCCCGCTTGCTCACCATCACAAGCCAAGTTGATTAAGGTAGGAATCTGCACGGATTGCTGTTGGTAATGTGCCAAACAATCCGCCAAGTTATCTGCCACACGCTCAACGATGCCTTGATAGCCTTCTGCTTGTGTGCCATACGCGGCATCAGGTTGGATATTAATAAATAACACCCCTTCACCGACTTTACCAAGTTTGGCAAAGGCATCATTTGCCGTTTGTGCGGATTGCCACGCGCCTGTCCACTCTGCAAGACCGCGAATGTGACCTTGGTGGTCGCACTCTGCCATCGCCCAAGTTAAGCTGTCCTGTTCAGGGTCAGTGGCTGCGCCTGAATTTTGCAATTGAATGGATAGACGACCTTCGATTTTTAATGTACCAATCAGCAAGCTTGCCGCAACCAACATTTCCCCAAGTAGTTTTTGCAGGGCAACTGGGTAATCTTTTTGCTGCAATATCGTCTGTAGGCTGTCGTTGATTCGTACCACGTCACCGCGTACAGGGCTTTGCTCAAAATAAAAACGTTGGCGCATATCAAAATCGTGAAGTGCTTGAGTCGCTGTTGTCATAAATAACCTATCTTAAGTGAGTTTTAATCAATTTATTGAGCTATAAATGGGGATAAAATAGAAAATAGCAAAAAAATGGTAAAAAAATTGTCGATGACGAAAAAAATATTTTTTGTAAATCTATTGTCACAACACAGAAAAGTAAATTACTATAAACACACATTTTAAATCTTTTGAGTATCCTAAACTATTTTTTATCAGTCATTGTGCAAGGTTTTGCCAGATTTTAATGGGTGCAATGAGGGATGATGAAGGACAGGGAAGGATAAACACAAAGAGATGGGGGGAGTCTTTTTACTCGATTTGGCATTGACAGCCACACAGCGAAAAGATTAACTAAGAACGTATCATACGACAAGGATCATAGGATGATTTTAATCTCTAAAAAGCCAATCGCCTTAGCAACCGTTGCTATTATGGCATTAGGTCTTGCAGGTTGTAACAAAGCCAGCGACAACAAAGCGGCAGGGACTGAAGGTAGCCAACCAGCGGCAGCGGCTACTGGTGAAAAAACGCTCGATAAAATTAAAAAATCAGGGGAAATCGTACTGGGTTACCGTGATTCCTCAATTCCATTTTCTTATATCGCAGGTACGCCAAACCAACCTGTGGGTTATGCCCATGACCTCCAATTAAAAATTGTTGATGCAGTCAAAAAACAATTGAATATGCCAGACCTCAAAGTGCGTTACAACCTAGTAACCTCACAAACCCGTATCCCATTGGTACAAAATGGTACGGTTGACTTAGAGTGTGGTTCAACCACCAACAATGAAGAGCGCCAAAAACAAGTGGCTTTCTCAAACGGTTTCTTTGAGATTGGTACTCGCTTATTAACCGCTAAAGATTCAGGCATCAAAGATTTTGCGGATTTAAAAGGCAAAACCTTAGTGACTACCGCAGGTACCACCTCTGAGCGTTTTATCAAAAAACTCAACGATGACAAAAAAATGGGCATTAACATCGTTTCTGCCAAAGACCACGGCGAATCTTTCTTGATGTTAGAAAGCGGTCGTGCGGCAGCCTTTATGATGGATGACGTACTGCTTGCGGGTGAAAAAGCCAAAGCCAAAGATCCAAACAAATGGGTCATTGTTGGTACCCCACAATCGTATGAAATTTACGGCTGTATGATGCGTAAAGGCGATAGTGAATTCAAAAAAGTAGTCGATGATGCGTTGGTTGCGACTTATTCATCAGGTGAAATCAACGACATCTACAAAAAATGGTTCATGTCACCGATTCCACCCAAAAACATCAACATGAACTTCCAAATGTCTGACAACTTAAAAAGCTTGTTAGCAAACCCACATGACGGCGCGCAACCAAAAGACGTCGCTAATGCAGCCGCATCTGCTACCGTCAATGCCGTAGCAACGGGCGCTAGTAATGTGGCAACCGCTGTGGCATCTGCAAGCAATGCAATTGCAAGTGCAACAAAACCTTAGTTGATGGGATAACAACAAACTAGGTTAGGAAGGTTACTATCCAACATAAAACTGACGTCATCACCTATCAATTGTGGTTACGTCAGTTTTAGTTTTTGGGTAAATCAATTTGCTAGACAGGATTTTGGGGGTGGCAATGAATTATAGTTGGAATTGGGGCGTGTTGCTGCAACCAACAGGCGTAGGCAATGAAGTCTACTGGCAGTGGCTATTGACAGGCTTTAAATGGCTGTTGGTCATTGGTGGGAGTGGCTGGCTGATTGCCTTAATTATCGGTACGATTTTAGGTATTATGCGTACTTTACCAAACAAAACTGCCAGAGCGATTGGTACGGCTTATGTGAGTTTTTTTCGTAACATTCCGCTATTAATACAGTTATTCTTTTGGTTTTATGTGGCACCTACTTGGCTGACACCTGCCTTACAAAAATGGTGGTTTCAAGAGTTAGAGCCAAATACCTCGGCGGTGATTTCGGCAAGTATTGGTCTTGGGTTATTTACTGCGGCGCGTATCGTTGAGCAAGTGCGTACGGGCATTGAATCATTGCCAAAAGGGCAGACCAATGCTGCCTATGCGCTCGGGTTCACCTTACCACAGACGTATCGTCATATCGTCTTGCCACAGGCATTTCGGGTGATTTTACCACCGATGAGCTCTGAGCTTACCAACTGTTTTAAGAATGCCTCGGTCGCTTCATTGGTCGGGGTTACTGAGCTGATTAGCCAAACCAAAACTATCAGTGAATATACCCAGAACAATATCGAAGTGTATACCTTTACCACGATTATTTATTTATTGTTTAATTTGGTGTTGATTTATTTTATGACTTGGCTTGAGAAAAAATTACGCATCAAAGGTCAAATCGATGGGGGTGGCGCATGAATATGATGGAATTACAAGCCGCAATGCCAGGGTTGATGGGTGGCTTATGGATCACCTTCAAAGTGTTATTTTTAGCTATCATTGGCGGTTTGGCGCTGGGTACGATTTTAGCCTTGATGCGGTTGTCAGGGATAAAAATTTTAGCCGTGCCTGCCAAGCTGTATGTCAACTTTTTCCGTTCAGTGCCGCTGCTGTTGGTATTGCTTTGGTTTTATTTTGCTGTGCCGATGGTGTATAACTTGGTGACGGGCACGTATTTGACGTTGGATACGGCGTTTACTTCGTGCGTGGTGGCATTTATGGTGTTTGAAGCCGCGTATTTTTCTGAGATTGTACGTGCGGGTATCCAATCAATTGGCAAAGGACAGGTCAATGCCGCTAAAGCCTTGGGTATGACTTATGGTCAGACCATGCGCTTTATTATTTTGCCACAAGCGTTTCGCAAGATGTTTCCGCTACTTTTACAACAGTCGATTATTTTGTTCCAAGATACGACGTTGGTGTTTGCGATTGGCTTGGTGGATTTCTTCCGAGCCTCATACGTGCGCGGTGACTTGATGGGGTTATTAACCCCCTATATCTTGCTGGCAGGGGCGTTTTATTTTGTGGTCAGTCTAACCGCATCGACCGCTGTCAACCACCTACGCAAACGCTTTCGCATGGCTTAATCAATATTGAATAAAGGAAAATAACATGTCAGTAGTTACTAAAATTGATGAAACCACCTGGCTCAACGAATTTGGCGGCTTGGTATCAAACAGTGGACACGCCAGTCCCGATATCATGATTAATGTCAACAAAATCAGTAAATGGTATGGCGACTTTCAAGTATTGACCGACTGTACCGCGCATGTGCACAAAGGCGATGTGACCGTCATCTGTGGTCCATCAGGTAGCGGCAAATCAACTTTAATCAAAACCGTCAATGGGCTTGAAGCCTTTCAACAAGGTGAAATCTTGATTGATGGCATGTCGGTCGGCGCCAAAGAAACCGACTTGCCAAAACTACGTAGCCGGGTAGGGATGGTATTTCAGCATTTTGAACTGTTTCCGCATTTATCCATCTTAGAAAATTTGACCTTGGCACAAATCAAAGTATTGGGTCGTAGTCAGTCTGAAGCGCAGAAAAAAGGCTTGGGTTATCTTGACCGCGTGGGCTTGTCAGCGCATGCCAAAAAATACCCTGCCGAGTTGTCAGGCGGTCAGCAGCAACGGGTAGCAATTGCGCGTGCGCTCAGTATGGACCCGATTGCAATGCTGTTTGATGAGCCAACTTCCGCGCTTGACCCTGAGATGATTCAAGAGGTGCTTGAGGTGATGATTGAGCTTGCTAATGAGGGCATGACCATGATGTGTGTGACCCACGAAATGGGCTTTGCGCGCCAAGTCGCCAACCGTATTATCTTTATGGATCAAGGTCATATCGTTGAAAACTGTAGCCGTGAAGAATTCTTTGCCGGTGCGCGTAGCGAGCGTGCGAAAGATTTCTTGTCAAAAATCTTAAATCACTAAAGATAAGATAAAGTTTATTTCAATAAAAAACGGCAGTCACTGCCGTTTTTTATTGTCAAAGTTTGCATTAGCCTAATTGCTCATGAGCGATTCAAATTGCTTGAGTTCCTCTTCCATATAGGCGAGTAATCGTTGGCTATGGGGCAATATTTGGCTACAGGTGACGATACAAAACTCGATTTTATCCACGTAAGTACACAAGGTGATATTCATCGCTTGGTCATTGAGCACAATCGAGGCAGGATACAGCGCCTGCAGTTTTGCCCCTTGCCAATACAATGGCTGATGCGAGCCTGGTACATTTGAGATAATCAAGTTAAAACCGCGATAATCGGGAAACAGACCCGTAAGTACCTGCAATCCTGCACGGCTATAAGCCACCCCACTATAAATAATCGACGAGGCTTGCTTCATCCGTGAAAAGCGTTTTTTACTATTTTTGGTGCTGCCATTAATCGTCTTTAACCGTGCAACAGGGTCGGCAAGGTGGGTGGCAAGATTGGCTAAAATAAAGGTAATTTGATTGCCAACGTGTTGGCTTGCGCTATCGTTGTCATCGCGCAGTGATAAGGGTACAAAAGCAATCAAGGGTTTTTTGGGTAAGCCATTGATATCGAGCAAATAACGGCGTAATGCGCCTGAGCAAATCGCCAAAATCACATCATTGACGGTCACGGCGTAATGTTTGGCGATGGTTTGAAAACGACTGAGATCATAAGATTGCGCAGAGATACGCCGTGAGCTTGATACCGGTTGGTTGAGGGGGCTATCTGGCGCTTGGGTGGTGGTAATGTAGTCTTTGTGAAATCGCTCTACCACATTTTTACCTAAGGCTTTGATGGCAGGTGGGATAGCCAGCGCTTGCTCTTTGACGACACGCAGAAGGGATTTATCTTCTGGTATCAAAGCATCGAGTTGGTGACGATGACGGGTCATTAGCGACCAAATTGGCAAGCTAATACGCTCGGTTGGCGATTCTGATAGCGATTTTTTCACCAAACGAATCGCCGCTATCCCATCGACCATAGAATGGTGAATCTTAAAATACAACGCAAAACGATTGCCTTCAATCCCCTCGATGATGTGACATTCCCACATCGGTTTGGCACGGTTGAGTAATTTGCTGTGCTCTTGAGATACATAGGTCAATAGCTCACGGATGCGTGCTGGTTTGGGCAGGGCGATATGGCGAAAATGATGGTCGACTTCAAAGTTTTCATCGGTTTTCCACCATGCTAAATGATATAACACTTGGTTAAACGGAAAACTCGGCGGCGTCTTTTGCGTGACCATCTGCTGCACCAAATCACTGACAAAGGTATCGCTTGCGCCATCGGGAATCTCAAACAAGAACAGCCCACCAATGTGCATCGGCTGATTGCGATTTTCAAGTAAGATAAATAACTGGTCAATGGCGGTGAGCAGACGCATGCGATGTCCTTAAGTATGAAATAATAAATTAGCGGAAAAAATAGCCAGTCTGTGGCGAGCTAGCTTGTGCCATATACCGCGCTGGCATACGACCCGCCAAGAAGGCCTCACGTCCAGCCATCACCGCATGTTTCATGGCAGACGCCATCAACACAGGGTTTTGTGCATGGGCAATTGCGGTGTTCATCAGCACACCATCACAGCCTAATTCCAAGGCAATGGCAGCATCACTGGCGGTACCCACACCTGCATCCACCAAAACAGGCACTTGGGTCTGCTCAATGATTAGACTTAAAGTATGGCGATTGAGCAATCCTAGACCTGAGCCAATCAAACTGCCCAATGGCATAATCGCCACACAGCCCATGCTCTCTAGTTCTTTGGCAACAATCGGGTCATCTGAGGTGTACACCATCACATCAAAGCCATCATCAATCAAGGTCTTAGCCGCTTTCACGGTTTCGATGACGTTGGGATACAGATTTTTTTCATCGCCCAATACTTCAAGTTTGACAAGGTTGTGCCCATCCAACAATTCACGCGCTAACTGACAGGTACGAACGGCGCTAGCCGCGTCAAAACAGCCAGCGGTGTTGGGCAGAATGGTGTATTTTTCGGGAGAAATCACATCGAGTAGATTGGGTTCATCTTTCTTCTGCCCGATATTCACGCGGCGAATGGCGACAGTGACGATTTGCGCGCCGCTGGCAGCGATGGCTTCGCCTGTTTGTGCCAAATCTGTATATTTGCCAGTACCGACGAGCAAACGAGAGGTAAACGTGCGCGAACCAATGTGTAGGAAGTCGTTTGGGTCGGTCAGCGTATTTTGGCTTGAAGAATTTTGGGTTTCAGGATTTTGAGTTGAAGTGGTTTGGGTCATTGTCATCCCTTTTTAGAGTTTGATTGTCATGGTTATCAATCAGTAAAAAATGCTTTAGTATAACAAAATATAGCTTGTCTCAGGGTCTTTTTGTGCGCCTTGGTAGGATTTGTCCTGTTGATAAGCTACAATGGAACGCATCTTTTCTTGGCTTATTTCATTTGATAATCCCTATGCTAAATCCGATTGCCTTGCCCTATAGTTTTGCCAAACGTCATCAACTGCTGTTGCAATACTCGCAAGATTTGACTGCCCCGCCGACGTTGTTGATGACGGCTGATACCCCTATGGAAGCCATCAACGAAGCCAACCGTTTTGCCAGTCAAGCAGGAGTGCCGCTGCCATTGAATTTTGCCATGGCGCAAAGTGACGATTTTGAAAGGCAGTTAGCCGCGGTCTATGCAGGCAACACAGGGGAATCTCAGCATATTGCCGCTGGGCTTGAAGACCATCCCGATTTGATGAGTCTCGCTGACAGTGTCCCTGAGACGGAAGACTTGATGGACCAAGAAGATGACGCGCCCATCATTCGGCTAATCAATGCGCTGCTGTCTGAAGCCATCCGCCTAAACGCCTCAGATATTCACATCGAAACCTTTGAAAAACGGCTATCGGTGCGCTTTCGGGTGGATGGGGTGCTTAAAGAAATCGTCAGTCCAAAACGGGAACTATCACCGCTACTGGTGTCGCGTATCAAGGTGATGGCAAAACTCGATATCGCTGAAAAACGGGTGCCGCAAGATGGACGCATCTCATTACGTCTGGCTGGGCGAGAAGTGGATGTGCGGGTATCGACCTTGCCATCAAATTTTGGTGAGCGTGTGGTGATGCGGCTCTTGGATAAACAAGCGGGTCGGTTAAATATGACCTATTTGGGTTTGTCAGACAATGATTATAGCGAGCTTAAACGCTTAATCCATCGCCCGCATGGCATTATTCTTGTCACAGGTCCGACAGGTTCGGGCAAAACCACGACGCTGTACGCGGCTTTAACGGATTTGAACGATAACACCCGTAATATTTTGACCGCTGAAGACCCGATTGAATTTCAGCTAGATGGTATTGGGCAAACCCAAGTCAATAATAAAGTGGATATGACCTTTGCCCGTAGTTTGCGAGCCATGCTACGCCAAGACCCTGATGTGGTGATGGTGGGGGAGATTCGCGATTTAGAGACCGCAGAAATTGCGGTGCAAGCGTCACTCACAGGTCACTTGGTACTCTCGACCCTGCATACCAATACGGCGATTGGTGCGGTGACGCGGCTACAAGATATGGGGGTTGAGCCGTTTTTATTGTCATCGAGCCTCATTGGCGTGGTGGCACAGCGACTAGTGCGCACCTTGTGTCCGCATTGCCATACATGGGCGCTTGCCGATGCCTATCAAACGCAGATTTTTACCGAAATAGGCGAAGTCGGAGAGATTAAACTGCCAAAACCTGTGGGCTGCGAGAAGTGCAATCAATCAGGATTTCGGGGACGTACTGCGATTTATGAAGTGGTGCCTGTCGATGACAAACTGCGACAACTGATTCATAGCCAAACAGCCGAGTTTGAGTTAGAAGCCTATGCGCGCAGCAAAACACCGTCAATTCGTGCCGATGGACTCAAAAAAGTATTGGCAGGGAAAACCACGCTGGAAGAAGTGTTAAGGGTGACGAAAGAAAAAGAGATGTGATATATTTTTCTAGTGTGAATGAAAAAATGAATGTAGGTCGCTAAATTGATACAAATAACTTTTGACCAAAATAAAGCTGAGAGTAATAAAATCAAACATGGTGTAAGTTTTGATGAAGCAAAAATTGCATTACTTGACCCGAATGCGCTAGTACGTGAAGATTTTGACCACGATGAACCAAGATTTGTATTATTAGGAATGGCAAATCGCTTATTAGTTGTTGTCTATTGTTATGTGGATAATGATGATATGATTCGGTTAATATCTGCACGAAAAGCAACCAAAAACGAGGAAAAACAATATGCAAACTGAATACGATTTCTCAAATGCTCAAAGAGCGACACAAATTTCTCATCTTAATCGGTTGCGAGAACAACAGCATTTGCTGGATAAAGATGTGAGTGATTGGCTTGTAACCCAAGATGATGATACTAAAAAACATATCAGTGAAATGATTCGCCAAGTAATGGCGATGAAAATTCACACACAATCTACTGTTTAAATTATGTGTTTTAGTCACTGATGCAATGAATAACTTGCATTTTTTCAATTGACAAACGGATAAAGTTTTCGATTTTCTGACAGTGAGTGATATATTGCTTACGGTTATTTTTCGCAAAATAGTCTGCCAAATTATTTAATTCAACGACCAGTGATTTAGCAACATTCGGATAAATCACTGGGTCATTATAAAAGTTATCCAATAGCCAAGTAAGCGTTGAAAGTTAGTGTTACCTTCGGCTAAACGTAAAATACGTTCGTTCTCATGCGAAATTTGACAATTGATTTTCTCATTGTCACAATCAAACCACATGTCAAATGCCATTATATTAACCTAACACTTCCATCAACTCACCTTCCACCAAATGCGGACTCATGGCACGCGTGACTTTCACCATCACCAGTTTACCAATCAACGCATCATCGCCTTTGAACAATACCGTTCGCGTATTATCTGCCGTTCCCATCAAAAATTCAGGATTGCGGTCGCCATGTTGCTCCACCAACACACGCACGGTTTGACCCACCATGCCTTGGGTTTTTGCCCAAGTCGAATCGACAATCACCTTTTGAAACTCAGCCAAACGGGCTTTTTTGGTTGCTATATCGATATTGTCGGGCAAGTCTGACGCAGGCGTACCAGGGCGCTTGGAGTAAATAAAGCTATACGAATGGTCAAAATCTAAGTCTTTGGCAAGATTGAGCGTATCTTGGAAATCTTGGTCGGTTTCATTGGGAAAACCGATAATAAAATCGCTTGATAAATACATATCAGGGCGCACCGCGCGTAGTTTGCGGATTTGCTCAATGTAGATATCAATAGTGTGGTTACGCTTCATGGCAGCTAGGATAGCGTTGGAGCCACTTTGCACAGGTAGGTGCAGGTGGGATACCAGTTTTGGTATTTTGGCATACGCTTCAATGATATCATCGCTAAATTCCAGTGGATGGCTGGTGGTATAGCGAATGCGCTCAATGCCATCAACGTGTGCCACATAATGCAATAACTCACTAAAACGGCAAATCGTACCATCGTGTTTTTCGCCGCGGTAGCCATTGACGTTTTGCCCCAATAGTGTTACTTCACGTACCCCTTGGCTGGCAAGGCTGTCAATCTCGGCAAGTACGTCATCGAGGGGGCGCGAGATTTCTTCCCCGCGGGTGTAGGGCACCACGCAAAATGAGCAGTATTTTGAGCAGCCTTCCATGATAGATACAAACGCCTTAAACCCTTCTACTTTGGGCTCGGGTAAAAAGTCAAATTTTTCAATGCTAGGGAAAGACACATCGACGACGCCGATACGGTTTTTGGGTTTGACATCCAGCTGTTTGGTGGATTGGTCATACAGTTCTGGCAGGCGATGCAAGGTTTGCGGTCCAAACACCATATCGACATGCGGAGCACGGCTTTGGATTTTATCGCCTTCTTGTGACGCCACGCAGCCGCCCACACCGATGACCAAATTCGGGTTTTTCTCTTTAAGTTTTTTCCAGCGTCCAAGTTCAGAAAATACTTTTTCTTGCGCTTTTTCACGAATCGAGCAGGTATTCATGAGCAGCACATCGGCTTCTTCAGGATTGTCCGTCAGCACCATGCCATGGGAGTCGCCTAGCACATCTGCCATTTTTTCAGAGTCATACACATTCATCTGACAGCCTTGGGTCTCGATAAACACGCGTTTGACACGAGTATCCGCTGGTGGCATGGTGGGTTCAACACTCGCCGCTAGCGTTGGCGTTACCAAATTTTGAGTTTTGGAAATCTGTGCTTTTGGGTCAAAAGTAGCAACTGTCATGACTACACCTAAATGTTTCGCCTAAAATAAACCCTCAATTATAACAGATTTTTTTGGCAAGATGCGGTAGTGATTATTTTGACAGCACTAAATAAATGACATCGGTGCTAAAATTGCCAGCCTCATCTATCTCAAAATATTGTCTAACAGACGCGGCACAATTTTTTTGTAAGGCTCGAATCACTTGTATGCTGGTATCAGGGGTATGCATACGGGCGACCCAACTGTCAAAATTTAACGCCAGTTTTTGCATCTCGACAGTCGCCACGCAAAAGCCGGTGATTTCTGCAAAATACAACCACTCGGCAAGACTATAATCTTTGACATGACTGGGATCGCGGATGGTTTCAATGGTCTGTAAAAAATTATTGAGCACGGGGTTGCTATTGCCCAACACATCGACAATCACCACTTTGCCACCGTCAGCTAGGGCGCGATGCATCTCAAATAGCGCTTGTGGTACATTTTGCCAATGGTGCGCAGAATAGCGCGTGATAATGGCATCAAATTGCTGGTCGGCAAAGGGTAATTTTTCTGCTGTACCGATTTGTGTGGTGATATTGGTTAAGCCGCGTGCTTTGGCTTGGCTGGCGACAACTTCGGTCATCGTAGGGGTAATGTCGTAGGCAATCACTGATTTGGCAACAGGCGCTACCTGATAACTGACGTGCCCACCGCCACAGCCCAAATCCAATATATGCCTAAGCTTGTGCGCCTCGATCAACTGCTTTATTTTGTCGAACTCAGCGCCTTGCGCATGAACAGCGCTATTAAGGTAGTTGTGGGATTTGTCTTGGTATTGTTGAATATTTAGGGCGTGCTGGGTATGGGTCATGGCTTATCGCATTTATTGGTCGCTAATAATAGACATATCATAAGCCAAATAATTGATAATTTATAGTTAATTAAATTTAGAAATAAAAAACTATTGGTTATATAAAATAAGCTGCAACATTTTTATACAATTAGTTGAGATTTGGGTAAATTTTTTTTAGTCGACAATCGTTATAATCGCTTCAGCAAGGTTAACCAATTTTTACATTATTTTTGTCATTTTTTGTCTATTTATCCTATTAAAGGTCTTACCAATTATTATGAAAAATCTCAAGCTTTCGATGATTTCATGCGGTGTGATTGCTGTTTTTGCAGAATCTGCTTGCGCAAGTAGCTATTCTGTAGGGACGCCTAGCACCGCAGATAGTTATTTTAACCAAGCCGAACGTGAAGCTAGCCGTGGCAACTTATCGCAAATGGGCAACTATCAGCAAATGATGGCGGGTGGCAGTCTAGCCATGTATCCAGAATATTGGCAGCTTAATAAAGACTTAGACGCTCAGCCGGCATCAGCGATTGTGAGTTTTGCCAACCGTTATCCACAAACAGCGATGGCAGAAAAATTGGCAGCGGATTATGCGGAAACCAAAGCGCGGATGGGTGATTATGATGCGGTTAGACAAGTGGCGAGCTATGTAACCAATCCTGATGCCAGTGAAGCTTGTGCCATTGCGTTAGGCTTCAATCATGGTGGCGATAGCATGCGCGCTTATACCGAAAAAGGTAATGTTTGGCTCAATACTGATAAAAAATTGCCACAGCTTTGCCAACAGTTGGCGACAGAGCTCAATGGCAATCGCATGGTTAGCAATGATGACCGTGAGCAGCGACTGTACCGTATGCTACGCACGGGCAACAATGGTGACATCGTGCAGCTTGCCAGCCGATTGGGCGTGCAGCTGAGCTACAATCAGCTCATGAGCATCAGTAGCAGTCCCAATGCGTTTTTTTCACAACTCGGAAGTATGCCAGCAACCGCCAGCAATCGGTATTTATATTTATATGGCTTAGGGCAACTTGCCAAAAAATCTGTCAGTGAAGCGGCGATGCAGCTCAACTATGATTTGGGGCGAAATCCGCAGTTTTTTGATGCCAAAACCCGTCAATATGCCTACCGTACCTTGGGTGTGGCAAGGATGGGCGTCAATACCGATCAAGGGTTTAGTAGTGACGCGGTTGATTGGATGCAAAAAAGTCTGGGCGTACCATTTAACAATGAAGAAGCCGAAAACTATGCCCAAGCAGCGATACGCTATAGCCGATGGTCAGATTTGGCACAAGCCATTGGCGCAATGGACTATAAAAATCAGCAGCAACCGATATGGCAATATTGGCTTGCCAAAGCCTACAAATTGGGCGGCACTAACCAGCAGCGTCAACAAGCCAATCAGCTATTTAGTCAATTGGCGCAAACCAATGACTATTATGGACTGCTCGCCAAAGACCAACTGGGGCAGCGTTTTGACCGATTGCCGACTAATCCACCGGTGAGCAATAGTGATTACTCACGCCTCGCAAACGATAGTTTCTTTAATCGCGCATTTACCCTCTATAAACTTGCCGCCAATCCTGCCTATACCAACCGTGAATGGAACTGGGCGGTAAAAAAAGCACGTGACCGTGGTGATGAGACAATGATTTTGGCAGCGGCGCAAACCGCATCGGACATGGGATGGTACGACCGTGCTATCTATGCGTTGGAATCCACCAAAACAATTCCAAATTCGGCACTGGCATTCCCGATGCCCCATCAGTCTAGTGTCGTGCAATACAGCCGCCAAGCAGGAATCGATCCTGCGTGGGCGTATGGCATCATGCGTCAAGAAAGCCGTTTTAATATCGGCGCTCGCTCGGGTGTCGGGGCAGGGGGGTTGATGCAAATCATGCCAGACACAGCGCGCTATATCGCACGTAAATTGGGCGAACCGTATGAGCCATCTCGCGTCGCAGGGGGCGATACCAATATCCGCTATGGTACGTATTATATGGGCGATATTTTAAATAAATTGGGCGGTCAGCCTGTACTAGCCACCGCGGGCTACAATGCAGGACCAGGTAAGGCCAAAACTTGGCAACCTGAGAATGGTAGCCTAGCCGCGGATCAGTATGTTGAGACCATTCCTTATTCAGAAACGCGCAATTATGTCAAAGCCGTGATGGAAAATGCGACCAATTATGATGTGCTCCTTGGCGGCAGCAACCAACCGATTAGTCAGCGTATGGGTACCATTGCTGCTAAATATTAAATTAATCTGTATTAAATAAACCCGCTAAATCTTCGCAAAAACAACAGCTAATTGATTGATAATGGTCAATAAATTACTGTTGTTTTTTAGTATATACAGGGTTTACAAAATCTGACCCAGTTAGTATGATTTCAAAAAATTGGCATGACTCATAAACATTAGTTTCGTTTGACAAAAATTTAGTTATTTCAAGCAAAAAATCAATCAGTCAATGACCATTTTTATCACTTCTATTTTAAAAGCTCACTGTAAATTTAAAAGCTCACTGTAAACGTTAAAACAACCTGCTTGTTTTTAATCACCAACTATTTGGTTTAATTGTTATGCTGTCATCTTGTCTAAAAACGTTACTCGATTTTACCAACTTGCACGCGGCATCACATGCCGTCAAATGGGCATCGTTACAGTTTCCATTACAGTTTAAAGATGATAAGGCGGCGGCAAATTTAGCTAGTTTAGTTATCAACTCAAGTCATCAAAAAAGGGCAAAGTTTAGCGGTTACTTGTCACTCAGCTGCTTGGCGGTGATGGGTACTATAGCAACCCCAGCTGCCCATGCCGACAGTGTTTTAGGGGTGGAATTATCCCCTGCTGTCTGCAAGCTCAACCCATACATGGGTAATCTTCGCCAATGTATCGAAGGCAACCCGATGACGGTGAATTTTTATCGGGTGGCGAACCAGCCTTGTAGTAATAGCCGCTACAGCATGTCGCCACTGCAAGAAAAGATCACCTCAAAAGTCATTCCAGACGGTAATATTCGCAAAAATATTTGGCAGCAGTATGGCCGCTGTAGTGGCCTAAGTACCCCTAATTATTTTCGTACCATTAACTCGCTTGCCAGTCAATTAAAACTCCCAAAAGAACTCAGTAGCGGTCGCAGTTATCGATTCGCGTCCAGTGGTTTTAGCCGCCAATTGTTATCTTTAAACCCTGGCATGAAGCCAAACTCGTTTAATTTTTTCTGTCAAAAAAATAGTGCAGGTCAATCTGTATTGACCTATATTAACGTGTGCTATGACAATAACGGACGTTTTGCCCAATGTGCCACACGCTCTTATGCCTGTCCCAGTCAGTTTTTGATTGATGGTAATTATTGAGGGATGGCGGTATCAATTTTTGCCTAGTTTTAAGCGTTTTTTATTTTGTTCTTTGCCTTACTTTAACCCATAATTGTCAAGCTCACCCGACAATTGACCCCATAAATTTATGGTCTTTGATGGTGACAAGTGATAAACTAGGCAAGCTTTTTTAGACAACTTTTTCTGCTTTTTTCACTGCCTTGCTTTTGCAAAGGATCTTGTACTTATCATAATAGGAGCTTTCAATGAAACAGCCTGTTCGTGTTGCGGTGACTGGTGCTGCTGGTCAAATCAGTTATTCATTATTATTTCGTATCGCATCGGGTGATATGTTAGGTAAAGACCAACCTGTCATTTTACAATTATTAGAAATCACGCCAGCCTTAGAAGCCTTAAAAGGTGTGGTAATGGAACTTGAAGATTGTGCATTCCCATTGCTAGCGGGCGTCGTACAAACTGACGACGCTAATGTTGCGTTCAAAGATGCGGACTATGCCCTACTGGTAGGTGCCCGTCCTCGTGGCCCAGGCATGGAGCGTAAAGATTTGCTCGAAGCCAACGCCGCCATCTTCTCTGCACAAGGTAAAGCGTTAAATGACAACGCTAGCCGTAATGTCAAAGTATTGGTTGTGGGTAACCCAGCCAACACCAATGCCTTAATCGCACAGCGCAATGCCCCAGACCTAGACCCACGTAACTTTACAGCGATGACACGTCTTGACCACAACCGTGGTATGGCGCAACTGGCTGAAGAAACTGAAACCACTGTGAATGACATCAAAAAAATGATCATTTGGGGTAACCACTCTTCAACCCAGTACCCAGATTTGACTTTCACTACGGTAAAAGGTCAACCTGCCCTAGAGCAAGTACAACGTGACTGGTACGAAGGTACTTATATCCCTAACGTACAACAACGTGGTGCTGCCATCATTAAAGCACGTGGTGCCTCATCAGCGGCATCTGCTGCAAACGCTGCGATTGCGCACATTCGTTCATGGGCACTAGGCACTGACGAGAATGATTGGGTATCTATGGGTGTTTACTCAAACGGTGAATACGGTATCCAAAAAGGTCTTATCTATTCATTCCCATGTACTTGCCAAAATGGCGATTGGAAAATTGTTGAAGGGCTAGACGTTTCATCGGCTTTCTCACAAGAAAAAATGAAAGCCACTGAAACTGAATTGGCTGAAGAGCGTGATGCGGTAAGCCACTTACTTCCTAACTAATTAGGTTAGAATATTTTAACCGAAAAAAACCAGTCTCATTAGGCTGGTTTTTTTACATGAAATAACCACACTATACAATCAAATCACATTTTTTTTACCCAATTTTGGCTACAATGGTCTAACGGTAAGAATAACCCATGGCACTTTTTTGATAATTTTTAAATAAAACGAGTGCTAAAAAATAATGACATTACAATAAACATTGATACTTTTAAGAGTCAGAGTACTAGGAGAACCACAATGATGATAGATGGCGAAAGAAACATTAATATGTTGTTTGAGCAAATGGGCATGGACAGCGATGATGCATCCATTGAAGCTTTTATCCAAAATAACCAACTGCCACAGTCAGTAAAGCTTAGTGATGCGACCGTTTGGACTGATAACCAACGCAAATTTTTAAAAGAAGAATATCATGCAGATGCAGGTTGGATTGAAATCATCGATGAGCTCAACACCCGTCTACACAAAGATGCTATGGATGCACAAAAACTGACCAAATAAGTCATTTTAATACGGTTAAAGGTATTTTTTAAGTGTAGTAAAAGCTAATTAAAAAACCCAATCATTTGATTGGGTTTTTTAGTGCTCAAATACTCAAATGTTTAGTTAGCCAATTTTTGTAAATGGGCAATACGGTCATCAAGCGAGGGGTGGCTGGCAAATAACTGGGCAAAACTAAATCCCCCTTTACCTTCATTAATGGCAAAGGCTTTCATGCCTTGTGGCATATAGTCAGGATGCTGGCTGGCAGGTTTTAACGCTTCTAAGGCAGCAATCATGTTGTATTTACCCGCCAAACGCGCGCCTGCTTCATCCGCACGGTATTCACGGTAACGAGAGAACCACATGACCACCG
>ERZ1023359.12-NODE-12-length-34577-cov-6.328168_pt1 | contig 34577 bp, 28 predicted proteins | sample MGYA00520861_ERZ1023359 | MGnify/ENA primary metagenome ERZ1023359 (study PRJEB32759, sample SAMN07749875) | skin metagenome | biome: transportation; feature: city; material: polyester macromolecule | host: Homo sapiens | place: Hong Kong:ER line | collected...
ACGCCCAGAACGCCCGCAGCATCGGATACTGCGGTTTCTGGTCCGCCCAAAACGACCCCGGGCTGAGCACAAAGAACCGTACGTTCAAGTCCTTCAGCGCCTGCTGGGGATCGCGAGCCAGTAGATCGAGATCCCGGGTCGCCCGCGTCCCGGTGGCTCCATGTCGGAGTCGAACGCCATTTCCACCCTTGACTACGACGCCTTCCGGCAACATCTGCGCCACGATCACTGCTCCCAGCAACCGGCGCGCCCGGTCCACCGGAACGCCCATCGCGTCAGCGATCGCCTCCAGTCGACGGTTGAGTTGGCCTTCGCTCCTGGGCGCACCTCGAGCTCCCAGATCGCCCAGGCCCACGACCACGTCATCGACCGCCACGATGTCCACCGTTCTGCCGCGCCTCCAGGTCCTTCTTCAAGCTCCTCGCCTCGCCCACCGTGAGCAGCCCGCGCGCGCGGGCCTCCTCGATCGCAGCGGCGACGCGCTCGAGAGGGATGCGGTCGAGTGCCTCACGAAGGGCTTGGTTGATCGTGAGGCCTCGCACGCCGCCGTGAAAGGTGAGGTCCTCGTCGCCCGGCGGGGGACGGCGTCGTGTCACTCGTACATGCGCGCGCGGCGAGCCGCGGTACCGCCTCGTCACGCCCACCCGTACGACGGAGGGATCGACCAGGGCGAGGTCGTACAGTGACAGCACTGCGTCCCAGTCCAGGAATGCATCTTCACCGCCCGTGGCCACGGCCTCCGCCGCGTCCGTGAACCGGTCGCGGGGAACCTGGCGATGGAGGTACACCCCGTGGGCCAGCCTCCGCAGAACGCCGCGCTGGGCGAGCTTGCGGACCTCGACGGCGGGCACGCCCGCCTCCTCCGCTTCCGTAGTGGTGATGACCCCGTGGTTCCCCGCAGCCACGTCCCACAGATCGTCACGATACGTCACGGGATCACCACCTCATCTCTGGTGTCACAACCGTACCGGAATCGGTACGGTTGTGACACGCCGACCTCTTGTCGGGCGCGCGGGGTCAGCCCTGAGCGCCGGAGCCCTCCGCGCCGGCGGCCCGCGCGGCCTCGGCCGAGGAGGTGCCCGGGCGCTTGGCCGGCACCCAGCCCTCGAGGGTGCGCTGGCTCACGGCGTTCAGCGCCAGGGCCCCGGCGGGCACGTCCTCGCGCACCACGGCGCCGGCGCCGGTGTAGGCGCCGTCGCCCACCGAGACCGGGGCCGTGAACACCGTGTTCGAGCCGGTGCGCACGTGCGCGCCGATCACGGTGCGGTGCTTGGCGACGCCGTCGTAGTTGGCGGTGATGTTGCCGCAGCCGATGTTGGTGTACTCGCCGATCTCGGCGTCCCCGGCGTAGCCCAGGTGGGAGAGCTTGGCGCCGCGGCCCACGGTCACGTTCTTGGTCTCGTAGAACGCGCCGATCTTGCCGTCCTCCCCCAGCACCGTGCCCGGGCGCAGGTAGGTGAACGGGCCGACGGTCGCGCCCGCGCCGATCACGGCCTCCGTGGCGTCGGTGCGCTTCACCACGGCGCCCTCCCCCACCTGCGTGTCCGTGAGGGTGGAGTCCGGGCCGACGACGGCGCCCGTGGCCACCGACGTCGCCCCATGCAGCTGGGTGCCGGGCTTGAGCGTGACGTCCGAGGCGAGGGAGACGGTGACGTCCACCCACGTGGAGGACGGGTCGACGACCGTGACACCCTCCTTCATCCAGCCGCGCAGCACGCGGTCGTTGAGCTGGCGGCCCAGGTCGGAGAGCTGGCGGCGGTCGTTGGCGCCCTCGACCTCCCACACGTCGTCCGTGCCCACCGAGGCGACGCGGCCGCCCTCGGCGCGGGCCATGCCGAGCACGTCCGTGAGGTACTTCTCACCCTGCACGTTGTCCGTGGAGATCTCCGGCAGGGTGCGGCGCAGCAGGGCGGCGTCGAAGGCGTAGATGCCGGAGTTGACCTCGCGGATCGCCACGAAGGAGTCGTCCCCCGTGGACTCGGCGTGGGCGAGGGCGTCCTTGTGCTCCATGATCCGCTCCACGAGGCCCTCGGCGTCGCGGACGATGCGGCCGTAGCCCGTGGCGTCCTCGAGGGTGGCGGTGAGCACGGTGACGGCGTTGCCGTCCGCCTCGTGGTCCGCGACGAGGCGGGCGAGGGTCTCCGGGGTCAGCAGCGGGACGTCGCCGTAGGTCACCACGACGGTGCCCTCGAGGTCCGCGGGCAGGGCGGCCAGGCCCAGCTCGACGGCGCGGCCGGTGCCCGGCACGTCGTCCTGGTCGGCGATCGCCAGCGCGTCGATGCCCAGCTGGGCCGCCACCGTCTCGATGTGCTCGGCCACGCGGGCCCGCTCGTGCCGGACCACGGCCACGAGGTGCTCCGGCGCGAGCGACCAGGCCGCCGCGAGCGCGTGGCCCACGAGGGAGCGCCCCCCGATCGCATGCATGATCTTCGGCGTCGTCGACTTCATGCGGGTGCCCTGGCCCGCGGCCAGGACGATCACGGCGGAGGGACGGGCGGACGGCTGGGACATGGGGGCTCCTGCACCGGTGGGGGTCAGCGGACGGGGGTTCCGCCCCTAGGATTCGAACCTAGACCGCACGGCTCCAAAGGCCGGCGTGCTGCCATTACACCAGGGCGGAGCGCCGGACCCCAGGGGGCGGCGACGACGGCCCATTCTTCCACACAGGTCGCGCGGATCCGGGGTCAATAGGCGCCGTCGGCGGCGATCACGGCCTTGACGGTCCGCCCCAGGATCACGAGGTCGCCCAGGATGGACCAGTTCTCCACGTAGTAGAGGTCCAGGCGGACCGCCTCCTCCCACGGGAGGTCGGACCGGCCGGAGACCTGCCACAGCCCCGTGATGCCGGGCTGCACCAGGAAGCGGCGGTGCACGTACTGCTCGTAGGCCTCGACCTCGTGCGGCAGGTGGGGCCGCGGGCCCACGAGGGACATGTCCCCCCGCAGCACGTTCACGAGCTGGGGCAGCTCGTCGATGCTGGTGCGGCGGATGAGCTTGCCGACCCGGGTGATGCGCGGGTCGTCCTTCATCTTGAACAGCACGTCCGCATCCCCGCCGTCCGAGACGAGCCGCTGCCGGATCTCCTCGGCGTCCACCACCATGGAACGGAACTTGAGCATGGTGAACGGCCTGCCGCCGAGACCGATGCGCTCCTGCCGGAACAGCACCGGCCCGCCGTCCGTGGCCTTGACCGCGATCGCGACGGCGATCAACAGCGGCGAGATGGCGATCAGGCCCAGACCCGACGCGACGACGTCGAACGCCCGCTTGGCGAACGCCTTGCCCTCGGAGAGGCGCGGGGTGGAGAGGTGGATGAGCGGCAGACCCGCGAGGGGCTGCGTGTGGAGGCGGGGTCCGGCGACGTCCACGAGGGCGGGCGCCATGATCAGGGAGACGCCGCGCTCCTGCAGCTCCCAGCCCAGTCGGCGGACGTCCCAGGGGACGAACGAGTGGCCCGAGGTGATCACCACGGCTTCGACGTCGCGCTCCTCCACGTGGGCGACCACGTCCTCCACGGTGTCCAGGTCCGTGGAGACCGGTATCGGGAGGTAGTCCTCCTGCCGGGTCTTGTATCCGGGGAGGGCCGCCGCCACGGGGGCGTATCCGGCGCCGGCCTCGGAGTCGAGGGCCTGGAAGATGTGCCGGACGGCCTTCGGGCCGCCGACGAGCAGGAGCCGCCGCCGGAACCTGCCGCGGTGTCGCTGCCGCGCCACCCACCCGCGCACGAGGAACCGGCCCAGCAGGAGCAGGAGCACGCCCAGCGGCAGAGCCAGGCCCACGTAGCCGCGCGCCACTTCGAGACCTGCCGCATAGGCGAGGATCGCGACGGTGCCGAAGAGGTAGAGGGTGCCCTGCAGGACCCGCTTGTACTCCTCGCTGCCCACCCCCAGGATCCGGATGTCCCGCGACCCCTGGATGCTCAGCGCGAGCACCCACGCCGCGCTCAGCGTGAGGCTGATGGTGCCGTAGTCGATGAGTTCGGCGCCGGGGAGGGTGATGCTTCGCGAGGCGCCGAAGCGGAGCTGGGCCGACACGAAGGTGGCGAGCAGGACCGCGACCACGTCCACGATGAGGACGAGCAGCGGAAGGCCCCGCTCCCAGGGCCGGCCCAGGACACGGCCGCGGGCGGTCGAGCCCATGCGGAGCGTGGTCGACTCATCACCGGGACTCGCGATCACGCTCTGCTCCTCCGTCCTGACGCGGGGGATGGTCCACGTCGTGGGGGTCGGGCATGGTGCTGTGCCCCGGCCCCCGATTGTAGGCCGGAAACAGCCTTCAGCTGTGCCACCTGCCACACCCTCCTGTGCGCGCCCGCCGATCAGTCCCCTTCGGCGAGTTCAGCGGCCTGCAGCCACTCCTCCTCCAGGACGTCCAGCTGCGCGTCGAGGTCCTTCAGGTCGGCGGAGGCCGCGGTGAGGGCGTCGAAGTCCTGCGCCTGCCCCAGCTCGGCCATCCGCGCCTCGAGGCCGGACCTGCGGTCCCGGAGCCGGGTCATCTGCTTCTCGAGCCGGGCCATCTCCTTGCGGGCCAGCCGACGCTCCGCCTCGGTGGGCCCGGTGTCCTCCTCCGGCCCGCCCATGCCCGCGCACGTCCCGACGACGTCGTTGCGGCCCCGAGCTGCGCCGGCTCCCCGGGCCGGGCCGCCGGCGTCGTCCATCGCGGCGCGCAGCTCGAGGTACTGGTCCACCCCGCCGGGCAGGCCGCGGACCTTGCCGTCCCCGAGCAGGGCGACCTGGTGGTCGGTGACGCGCTCGAGCAGGTAACGGTCATGGGAGACCACCACGAGGGTCCCGGGCCACCCGTCCAGCACGTCCTCGACGGCGGCCAGGGTGTCCGTGTCCAGGTCGTTGGTCGGCTCGTCGAGCATGAGGACGTTGGGCTCGCCCACGAGCAGGCGCAGCAGCTGCAGGCGCCGGCGCTCGCCGCCCGAGAGCTCGGAGACCTGAGTCCACTGCCGGGAGGTGCCGAAGCCGAGCATCTCGAGCAGCTGGCCGGAGGACATCTCGCGGTCACCGACCTGGAAGGACGAGCCTTCGCGGGCCATGACTTCGGCGACGCGCAGGTGGGCGACGTCGTCGAGCTCCTTCACGTCCTGGGTGAGGGTGGCCGAGACCACCGTCTTGCCGCGCTTCACCCGCCCCGAGTCCGGGGCGATGCGGCCGTCGAGCAGGCGCAGCAGGGTCGACTTGCCCGCACCGTTGACGCCGACCACGCCGAGCCGCTCGCCGGGCGCCAGGCGCAGGGTGACGTCGTCGAGGATCGGCTTCTCCCCCAGCGTCAGGCTCACGTGCTCGAGGTCGAGGACGTCCTTGCCGAGCCGGGCCGTGGCCATCTTCGCCAGGGACACCGAGTCGCGCGGGGCGGGGACGTCCTCGATGATGGCGTTGGCCGCCTCGATGCGGAACTTCGGCTTGGACGTGCGCGCCGGGGCGCCACGGCGCAGCCAGGCGAGCTCCTTCTTCACGAGCTGCTGACGCTTCTGCTCCGTCACCGCCGCCTGCCGGGAGCGCTCCGCGCGCGCGAGCACCCACGCCGCGTAGCCGCCGTCGAACGGGTCCACCGTGGCGTCGTGCACCTCCCACGTGCGCGTGCAGACCTCGTCGAGGAACCACCGGTCGTGGGTGACCACCACGAGGCCGCCGTCGGTGGGGCGCCAGCGCTGCTTCAGGTGGCGGGCGAGCCACGCGACGCCCTCGACGTCCAGGTGGTTGGTGGGCTCGTCGAGGAAGAGGACGTCGTCGTCCCCGGCGAGCAGACGGGCCAGGGCCACGCGACGGCGCTGGCCGCCGGAGAGGCCCCGCACGGACTGCTCCAGGTCGAAGCCGTCGAGGAGACCGCCCAGGACGTCCCGGACCTTGGGGTCTGAGGCCCACACGTGGTCGTCCACGTCCCCGACCACGGCCTGACGCACGGTGTGCTCCGGGTCGAGCCGGTCCTGCTGGTCCAGCACGCCCACGCGGACGCCGCCGCGGCGGGTGACGCGGCCCGTGTCGGGTTCCTGGAGGCCGGCGAGGATGCGCATGAGGGTGGACTTGCCGTCGCCGTTGCGGCCCACGAGTCCGATCCGGTCCCCCTCATCCACGCCGAGGGAGAGGCCCTCGAGGACGGTGCGGGTTCCGAAGGCGATGCCGATGTTCTCGGCGCCGAGCAGGTGGGCCATGGAGGAGGTGGTCCTTTCCGGACGGAGGAGGGGTGGTCGGGTGCGGCGGGGTGCGCCGCCGGGTGTCAGAGCACGTGGGCGCCGGGCACGGGGCCGTGGACGGGGAGGGCGCGCACGCCCGTGCGCTCCTCGATGGCCGAGGCCAGCCGCAGCGCGGAGGCCTCGTCCTGCGCCACGAAGAGCAGGGTGGGGCCGGAGCCGGAGACCATGCCGCGCAGCGCGCCCTCGTCCAGACCGAGGTCGAGGACGTCCGAGAGCTCGGGGAACAGGACGACGGCCGGGGTCTGCAGGTCGTTGTCCATGGCGGTGGCGAGTTCGAGCGGGTCCGCCGCGGTGAGGGCCCGCAGGACGGCCTCGTTCACCTCCGGGCGCGTCGGCCCGTCGGGCAGGTGGCCCTCCCGGCGCAGCTCGTCCAGGGTCTGGAACACCACGGGGGTGGACAGCCCGGCGTCCGCCGGGACGAGGACGAGGTGCACCGGGGTGCGGGCCGCGACGGGGGTCAGCTCCGCCCCGGTCCCGAGCCCGACGGCGGCGCCGCCCAGCACGCTGAAGGGCACGTCCGCGCCCAGCGGGGCGGCCAGCTCGGCGAGCTCGGCGCGGGTGTGCCCGGTCTCCCACAGGGCGCTGCACGCGAGCAGCGCGGCGGCCGCGTCGGCGGAGCCGCCGCCCATGCCGCCCGCGACCGGGACCTGCTTGGCGACCTCGAGGTGGACGCCGTGGGTGTCAGGATCGAGCCCGAGGGTGCGCCGCAGGTGCGCGGCGGCGCGGTGCGCGAGGTTGCGCTCGTCCCAGGGCACGTCCTGGGTGTCCACCAGACTGATGTGGCGGCCCGACGGGCCGACGGTGATCCTCCCGTCCGTGCGCGCGATCGCCGTGACGGTCTCCCGCAGGCTGACGGCCAGGTACACGGTGGCCACGGGGTGGTAGCCGTCCGCGCCGGGGGGTCCCACCCGCAGGGACAGGTTCACCTTGCCGGGGGCGCTGACCGTGACGTGCCGGGCCGTGGGGTCGAGGCCGAGGTCCTCCGTCGTCATGCGCTCACCTCCTCCGCCGCACGCCGCGGGCCGTGCTCGGCGATCCGCGCGAAGGCCGCGATGTCCAGGGCCTCGCCGCGGGCGCGCGGGTCCACGCCGGCGGCCACCAGGGCGTCCTCCGCCGCCTGCGGCGACCCCGCCCAGGAGGCGAGCGCGGCGCGCAGGGTCTTGCGGCGCTGGGCGAAGGCGGCGTCCACCACGGCGAAGACCTCCCGGCGGGACGCGCCGCCCGCCGGCGGCTCGCGCCGGGTGAAGGCGACCAGCCCGGAGTGGATGCGCGGAGCCGGCCAGAACACCTGGGTGCCGATGGTGCCCGCCTTGCGCACGTCCGCGTACCACGCCGCCTTGGCGGACGGCACGCCGTAGACCTTGGAGCCGGGCCCGGCCGCGAGACGGTCCGCGACCTCCTCCTGCACCATCACCAGGCCGTGCCGCAGCCCCGGCAGGACCGCGAGCGCGTGCAGCAGCACGGGCACGGCCACGTTGTAGGGCAGGTTCGCCACGAGCGCGGTGGGGCCGCCGGCGGCGGCGGCGGGCCGGACCTCAGCCAGGGCCTGCTCGCTCAGCGTCATGGCGTCCGCGTGCAGCACGGCGAGGGCGTCCTCGGCCCCGGGGCGGAACTCGGCGGCGGTGCGCGGCAGGCGGGCGGCGGTGACCGGGTCGATCTCGACGGCGGTGACGGCGGCGGCCGCGTCCAGCAGGCCGAGGGTGAGCGAGCCCAGACCGGGGCCGATCTCGAGCACGTGCTCGTCCGCGGTCACGTCCGCGGCCTGCACGATGCGCCGGATCGTGTTCGGGTCGATCACGAAGTTCTGGCCCCACTGCTTGGTGGGACGCAGGTCCAGCTCGGCGGCGATGCGCCGCACGTCCGCGGCGCTCAGCAGCGGGGCGGGGGCGGGGTGCGGGGAGGGCTGGACCATGCCCGCGAGTCTATCGGGGCGCCGGACGGGGTAACCGGGGCGCAGCGGCGCGGGCTCCGCTCAGGTGGAGAGGTCACCGAGCCGGACGAGCTCGCGGAACTCGGGGCTCGTCTCCTGCAGCCCGGCGAACGTGCCCTGGCCGATGATCCGCCCCTGGTCCATCAGCACGATCTGATCGCAGCGCTTGACCGTGGAGAGACGGTGGGCGACCACGATGACCGTGATCCGGCCGCGCAGCGACTCGATCACCTCGGTGACCCGGCGTTCCGTGAGGTTGTCGAGGGCCGACGTCGCCTCGTCGAGCACGAGGAGGCGGGGGCGCCGGAAGAGCGCGCGCGCGATGCCCAGGCGCTGGCGCTGGCCGCCGGAGACGCCCACGGCCCCTTCGCCGATCACGGTGTCCAGGCCGTCGGGGAGCTCGTCCAGCCACTGGCCCAGCTGGGCTTCGCGCAGCACGCGCTCCACCTCGGCCCGGTCCGCCGTCTGGGCGGCCTCGACGTCCAGGAGCACGTTGTGCAGCACCGTCCCGTTGACCACGGTGACGGACTGCGGGACGAACGCCACGTTGTCCCACCAGCCGCGCGGGTTGGCCTCGAGCTCCACCCCGTCCACGTAGACCCCACCGCGCTGGGCGTGGTGGAAGCCGATGACCAGGTCCACCAGGGTGGTCTTGCCGGCACCGCTGCCGCCCACGAAGGCGTACGAGGAGCCGAAGGGGATGCGCAGGTCGATGTCGCGCAGGACCGGCTCGGCCTTGCCGGGGTAGGTGAAGGACGCGTCCCGCACCTCGATGGACTCCTCGAACGTGATGCGCTCGTAGGGCCGGTCCGCCGCGTGCAGGACCGGCTGCGCGGCGGCGAGCTCCGCCGTCGTGCGCTCGAAGGCCGGCCAGGAGGTGCGGATCTCGTTGGTGGTGGCCATGAGCGCGGCCATGGACGGCAGCACGCGGAAGCCGGCCATCGCGAGCAGGGCGAGCGAGCCGAACGCCTCCCCGCCGCGGCCCTGGATGAAGGCCACGGCCACGAGCGCCGCGATGGCGGCCACGAAGGCGACCTCGAGCACGTAGCGCGGCATCATCGTGAGGATCATCTTGAGCCGCGTGGCTTCCGCGCTCTCCGCGCGGGCGGCCCGGTACTCCTCCATGAAGGCCGAGTCGTTGCCGCGGATCTTCACGTCCTTGTAGTTCTCCAGGCCCTGCAGCGCCGCCGTGTTGGCCCGCTCCCCCGCGGTCACCAGGGTCCAGCCCAGGCGGGAGGCCGGGCGGCGGATCACGGTCTTGATCACCCAGGCGACGGCGAGGAAGTACAGGGCCATCCCGAGCCCCGTCAGCGGCATGGAGACGCCCACCACGACCGCCACCGCGACGAGCGTCACGGCCTCCGTGAGGAACGTGACGGACGCGTTCACCACGCCCGTGTAGGCCATGCTGGAGGTGCCGGTGACGTTGTTGACCAGGGTGCCGACCGTGCGCGTCAGGTGCAGGCCGTAGTCGGCCCGCAGGTAGTAGCGCAGCAGCGTGGCGGACGTGCGGATGAGGTTCTGGTTGGTGAACCCCATGGTCCACCAGCGGAACGCGAGCACCAGGATCGCCTTGAGCAGGAAGGCCAGCACGATCACGACGGCGAAGGCCACCGTCTGCTCCGGCACCGTCACGGCCCCGAACCGGGCCAGCAGCCCTTCGAGCGCCGGGGAGCCCAGCTCACCCGAGGTCAGCAGGCTGACCAGCGGGATGATCGAGGCGAGCGCCACCATCTCGAGGCCGGCCACGAGGACGGACCCGAGGACCACGAACACGAGGCGGATCCGCATGGGGCGGTCCACCAGGTACTGCGTTCCCTCGGGCAGCCGGGCTTTGAGGAGTCGGGTCAGCACGTCGTCCATCCTAGGGGCCGGGTCTGGATCGGCTCAGAACGAGCCGTACACCCGGGCGGTGTTCTCGCTCACCGCGCGGGCGAGGGCGTCCACGTCGTCGCCGCGCGTCTCCGCCATGCCCCGCAGGGTCAGCGGGATCAGGTAGGGCGCGTTGGGGCGGCCCCGATGCGGATGCGGCGTGAGGAAGGGCGCGTCCGTCTCCACGAGCAGCAGCTCGGCCGGGGCGATCCGCAGCGCCTCGCGCAGCTCGTCGTTGGCCTTGAAGGTGACGGGACCGGCGAAGGACATGTGCCAGCCGTGCTCGGCGCACGTGCGGGCCAGATCGGGCCCGCCGGAGAAGCAGTGGAACACCACGTGCGGGGGCAGCCCGCCGTCGGCCGCCTCCTCGAGCAGGATCCGGACGACGTCGTCGTGCGCGTCCCGGTCGTGGATCTGCAGGGCCGTGCCGAGTTCGCGGGCGAGTCGGATGTGCCGGCGGAAGGACTCCTGCTGCGCGGCGTGGCCGGCCTCGTCCTGCGTCCGGAAGTAGTCGAGGCCCGTCTCGCCCACCGCGCGCACGCGGGGGTGGCGGGCGAGCTCCGCGATCTGCGCGAACGCCTCCTCGAACTCGCCGCGCTCGGTCAGGCGGGCCGCGTCGTTGGGGTGCAGCGCCACGGCGCCGAGCAGGCGGGGCTCGGCCTCGATCGCCGCGATCGTGAACCGGGCCGAGGCGACGTCGCAGCCCACCTGGACCGCGCCGGTCACGCCCACGGCCTCCGCCGCGTCCATCGCCTGGTGGACGTCCACGCGGACCAGGCCGTCGCGGAAGTCGAGGTGCGTGTGGTTGTCCACGACGGGCACCGGCAGCGGCTCCGGTGCGGGCGGGTACTCGAGACGACGCTTGCGGCCCGACTTCTCCTCGCGGGCGTCCCGGCGCGGGCCGCCGTCGTCGTCCGGCTGCTGGGCGGGGGCGCGGTAGGCGAGCGGGGTCTCGGATGCGTGGGCCATGCACCCCACTCTAGGGAGCCGAGCCCGGCCCCCCCGACACGCCTCGGGGGCGGTATCGGGTGGTATCCACGTCGGATACCACCCGATACCGCCCCCGGAGGACACGGCGCGGCGAAGAGGTCAGGCCTTCGTGGCCGCCCACGGGTCGGCGATGCCGATGTACTGCACCGAGGTGTACTCCTCGATGCCCTCGGCGCCGCCCTCGCGGCCCAGGCCCGACTGCTTCACGCCGCCGAACGGCGCGGCCGGGTTGGAGATGACGCCCACGTTGTAGCCCATGAGGCCGAACTCGATGCTCTCGGCCACGCGGTACATCCGGGCCTGATCCTTCGTGAACACGTAGGAGGCGAGGCCGTACTCGGTGTCGTTGGCCATCTCGATGGCCTCCTCCTCGGAGGAGAAGGTCACGATCGGGGCCACCGGGCCGAAGATCTCCTGCTGGAGGATCGGGTTGCCCTTCTCCACCTTGATCGCGGTCGGCGCGTAGAAGTAGCCGTCGCCCTCGATCTTGTGGCCGCCGGTGAGCACCTCGCCGCCGGCCGCCACGGCGTCCTGGACGAGCTGGTCGATGTCGTCGCGCGCGCCCTCGTCCACGATCGGGCCGAGGGTGGACTCCGGGTCGGTGCCGCGCAGGGGCTTGAGCGCCTCGAGCTTGGCCACGAACTTCTGCGTGAACTCCTCGGCCACGTCCTCGTGCACGAGGAAGCGGTTGGCGGCGGTGCAGGCCTCGCCCATGTTGCGCATCTTCGCGGCGAAGGCGCCCTCGACGGCGGCGTCCAGGTCCGCGTCCTCGAAGACGATGAGCGGGGCGTTGCCGCCGAGCTCCATGGAGGTGCGCAGCACGTTGTCCGCCGCGTCCTTCATGAGGCGCACACCGACCGGGGTGGAACCGGTGAAGGACACCTTGCGCAGGCGCCGGTCCTGCAGGATCGGGCTGGAGATCGACGAGGCGGAGGAGCCCGCCACGACGTTGAGCACGCCCTTGGGCAGGCCGGCCTCCTGCATCACCTGCGCGAACAGCTGGGTGGTCAGCGGGGTCAGCTTGGCGGCCTTGAGGACCATGGTGCAGCCGGCGGCGACGGCGGGGCCCACCTTGCGGGTGGCCATGGCCAGCGGGAAGTTCCACGGGGTGATCAGCAGGCACGGGCCCACCGGGCGATGGTGCACCTGCATGCGCAGGGTGCCCTCGGGCACGGTCAGGGTGCGGCCGTAGTGGCGGCCGGCCTCCTCGGAGAACCAGCGCAGGAAGCCGTTGCCGTACGTGACCTCGCCGCGGGCCTCGGCGAGCGGCTTGCCCATCTCGAGGGTCATCAGCAGCGCGAAGTCCTCGGCGCGCTCGTTGATCAGGTCGTAGGCGCGGCGCAGGATGTCGGCGCGCTCCTTGGCCGGGGTGCGGGCCCAGTCGGCCTGCGCGGCGCAGGCGGCGTCGAAGGCGGCCATGGCGTCGTCGGAGTTCGCGTCCTGCAGGCTCGCGATGACCTTGCCGGTGGCCGGGTCCTTCACGTCGAAGGTCTTGCCGGAGGAGGCATCGCGCCACTCGCCGTCGATCAGCAGGCCGGTGGGGACGGACTCCAGCAGCGCCTTCTCGCGCTCAGCGGTCACGGTCATGATGCACCTCTTTCGGGGTCGGTGGTCGGAGGCGGCACGCCCCGCGTCCCTCAGGGGAACGGGTGGACGGCCACGGGTATTCCGACGCCGTCCGGCGGCGGTCGGCAGCGGCTCCACGGCTGATCCTAGCCAGGCCCCGGGGCCGCGCCATCGCGCATGAGCATCTGTGTAGCCGGGGACGTGTCAGCCCCGGGCCGCGAGCACCGCCTGGTAGAGCTCCCGGCTCCGCATCCCGTGGGCTCCGGCCACCGCGGCCACGGCCTCCTTGAGCCGGGTGCCGGACTCCACCAGCACCGCCACCTCGGCGACGGCGTCCGCCTCGGACGCCTCGCCCTCGGCGCCGGGGGCGGCCGGCCCGATCACCAGCACGATCTCCCCGCGGATCCCCTCCCCCGCGTGCCGCTCCGCAGCCCAGGCATGCACCTCGGCCGCGGTGCCGCGCACCACCTCCTCGTGCAGCTTGGTGAGCTCGCGGGCCACGCACACCGGCCGCTCCGCACCGAGGACCTCCACGACGACGGCCAGCGCGTCCGCCAGACGCTGCGGCGACTCGAAGGCGACCACGGTGCGCGCCTCGGTCAGCAGGGAGGTGAGCCATCGCCGTCGTTCCCCGTCCTTGCGGGGGACGAAGCCGTCGAAGGCGAACCGGTCCGTCGGCAGGCCGGAGAGGGCGAGCGCGGTGGTCACGGCGGAGGGGCCGGGCGCGCAGGTCACGGGCAGCCCTGCGGACACCGCGGCCGCCACGAGCCGGTACCCCGGGTCCGAGACCGTGGGCATGCCCGCGTCCGAGACCACCGCCACCGTGGCACCGCCCCGCACCTGGTCCAGCAGCCCCTGGGTCGAGGCCGCCTCGTTGTGCTCGTGATGGGCCACCACCCTGCCCGTCGGGGTGACGCCCAGACCGGCGCACAGGCGCCGCGCGGTCCGGGTGTCCTCGGCGGCGATCACGTCCGCCTCCGCCAGCAGCTCACGCAGGCGCGCGGACGCGTCCCCGAGGTTGCCGATGGGGGTGGCGGCCAGGACGATGCGGCCGGACGGGGACGGCAGATCAGTCGGTCTCGGGGTCATATGTCAAGATCGTAGAGGCACCGCCCCGAGCCCGCCCGGGCCCACGCCTCTCCGGAAGGTCAGGACCATGCCCGTCGAGCCCCGCATCTGCATCACGTCCGGTGGCGATGAGATTCGCCTGCGCTCCTACGTCAACCACGCGATCTACGCTCGAGAGCACGGGCTGGACTACCGGCTCGAGACGGGCATCGACCCGCATATCGTCACCAAGTTCGACTACAAGGTCGCCATCCTCCGCCGGCTGCTCCCACGTTATGACTGGCTCGTGTGGATGGACGACGATGCCTTCTTCACCGACTTCTAGGCGGACAACCTCCGACGCCTGATCTCCGAGGCCGAGCGTGACGACATCAGCCTGGTCATCGCCGAAGGGCCCACAGAGCCGAACGGGTTCTGGTCACGCATCAACACCGGGGTCATGCTGCTCCGGAACGACGAGACGGCGCGCACGATCGTGGAGGCGACCTCGACAGCGGACCTGGCCACGGTCCGGGCCTGGTGGGACGACGATCGCGACGGTCTCTTCACCCACGGCGACCAGGACCAGATGTGGTGGGCCATCCAGACGGGCGGGCACGCCGAGCGCGTCCGGATCGTCGGCCACCGAGAGCTGAACTCGCGCGGGCACTACTACGAGGACTCCCTGACGGACGCGTTCGTCATGCACTTCACGGGTTATCCGGACAAGGAACTCGGCATCGCCCGCTTCGCCGACCGCTTCGACATCGGACAGGAGATCGTCCCTGAGCCGCTCCTGGACAAGTATCACGTCAGAGTGCGCAGCCCCCTGAGGGGCGCCCGCCGTGCCTGGCGGGAACGCTCGGTGGACACGCTGGCAGCGGTCAAGTACCGGCTCCGCCCCCACAAGGACCGGATCCGGCGCGTCGCAGGATTCCTCCCGCCCGCCGTCCGCCGCCGGTGGCCGCTCGGCCACGTCTGAGAGCAGGCCGCACGTCGAGGAGGCCTGCTCCACCCGTCCCCCTAGCATGGAGCCCGTGCCCGCCACCGCCCTCGCCCCCCGCCCCGCCGCCGTCGCGGTCGACGACGGCCCCTTCGGCGTCGCCGCCCTGCGCGCCCGCCTCGGGGTGAGTGCGGCGCCCCTGACGCGGTGGCACTGGATCCTGCCGCTGCTGGTCACGGCGATCGCCGGCGTCCTGCGGTTCACGAACCTGGCCCACCCGGACCAGCTGATCTTCGACGAGACCTACTACCCCAAGGACGCCTACTCCCTCCTGGAGTCCGGCTACGAGCGGCGGTGGGACGAGGACGTCAACGACGCGTTCGCGCGCGGCGAGGCGGAGCCGCTCGAGGGGGCCGCCTACGTGGTGCACCCGCCGCTGGGCAAGTGGCTGATCGGCCTGGGCATGCTCGCGTTCGGCCCGGACAACGGGGTGGGCTGGCGGTTCAGCGCCGCGGTGGCCGGCACGCTGTCCGTCCTGCTGGTCGCCCTCGCCACGCAGCACCTGCTGCGCTCGGTGTCCCTGGGCGCGGTCGCCGGGCTGCTGCTGGCCGTGGAGGGCCACCACCTGGTGATGTCCCGCATCGGGCTGCTGGACATCTTCCTCTCGTTCTTCGTGCTCGCGGCCTTCGCCGCGCTGCTGGCGGACCGCGTCCACGGGCGGCGGCTGCTCGCGGAGCGGCTCGCCCACGACGTCGCCCGGTTAGGACGCGACGCCCTGGCCAGCGGGCCGTGGCTCGGCTGGCGCCCGTGGCGACTGCTGGCGGGCGTGCTGCTGGGCGCCGGCTGCGCCGTGAAGCTCTCCGGGCTGGCGTTCATGGCGGCCTTCGGCCTGCTCACGGTCCTGTGGGACATGTCCGCGCGCCGGACCGCCGGGGTGCGGCGCTGGGCGTGGGCCGGCGTCGAGAAGGACGGCCTGTACGCGTTCGTGGCCGTGGTGGGCGGCGGCCTGGTCGCCTACCTGGCCTCGTGGACCGGCTGGTTCGTCACGGAGGGCGGCTACTACCGGGACTGGCACCGGGACAACCCGCCGGAGGGCCTGCTCGCCGGGCTGGTCCCCGGTCCGCTGCGCTCCCTGTGGCACTACCACGTGGAGTCCACGACCTTCCACCAGGGCCTCACCAGCCCCCACGACTACGCCGCCAACCCGTGGACCTGGCCGTTCATGGGCCGGCCCGTGAGCTACTACTACGAGGGCGCAGAGCCCGGCGAGGGGATCTGCCCGGCGGACGCCGCGGGCGCGTGCTCGGCGGCCATCACGGACATCGCCAACCCGTTCGTGTGGTGGACGGGCCTGGCCGCCGTCCTCGTGTGCGTGTGGCTGCTGGTGCGCCACCGGGACTGGCGGGCCGGCGCCCTGCTCGGCGCCTACGCGGCCGGGCAGCTGGTGTGGTTCCTGTGGCCCGAGCGGACCATGTTCTTCTTCTACACGATCGCCTACGAGCCCTTCCTCGTGATGATGATCGCCCTGGCGCTCTCGCTGCTGCTGCGGCCGGGCCGCCGGCCCGGGCCCCGCTGGGGCTCGGCCCTGGTGCTGGCGTACGTGACGATCGCCGTCGCCGTGTCCCTGTTCTTCCTGCCCGTCTGGATCGGCGACGTCATCCCGTACGACCAGTGGCGCTGGCGGATGTGGTTCAGCAGCTGGATCTGACGGCCGCGTCGCGGGCGCGGGTGTGCCCGACCGCGCGCCGCACGCCCGGAAATGGATACGCTCGGACCGTGCAGAACCAGAGCCCCGTCCATGAGTCCGCCACCGAGCTCGTCGGCATGCCGCCGGCGGACTCCAACATCACGGACCTGATCGTCGCCTCCTGTGCCGACCGGCCGGACGCCCCCGTGTACGCCGTGCGCAACGGCGCGGGCGGCTGGGTGGACGTCCACTTCACCGCGTTCCTCACCCAGGTGCGCGCCGTGGCGGCCGGCCTCATCGCCCGCGGCGTCCAGCCCGGGGACCGGGTGGGCCTGTTCTCCCCCACCTCCTACGCGTGGGCCGTCCTCGACCAGGCCGTGTGGTTCGCCGGCGCCGTGTCCGTGCCGATCTACGAGACCTCCTCCGCCCACCAGGTGGAGCACATCGTCACGGACTCGGGGCTGCGGGTGGTCGCCGTCGGCAGCGAGGAGCTCGGCGAGCGCGTCGCCGAGGCCGCCGGGCACGCGGGCGTGGACGTGGCGACGTTCCCGCTGACGGACGCGGGGCTGGCGGAGCTGGCCGAGGCCGGCGCGTTCGTGTCGGACGACGCCGTCGAGCACGCCCGCTCCCTGGCGACCCTCGCCAGCCCCGCCTCGATCGTCTACACCTCCGGCACCACCGGCCGCCCGAAGGGCGCCGTGATCACGCACGGCAACTTCGTGGGCGCGGCCATCAACGTGCTGCACTTCGCGCGCGAGGTGGTCCAGTGGTCCCCGGAGACGACGACGTCGCGCACCCTGCTCTTCCTCCCGCTGGCCCACGTGCTCGCCCACGCCGTCCAGGTCATCTGCCTGTACGCCCGCATCCAGGTGGCCCACTCCGGTTCCCCGGCCACGCTGCTCGGCGACCTCGCCTCCTTCCACCCCACGTGGCTGCTGGCCGTGCCGCGCGTGTTCGAGAAGGTCGAGGCCGGCATCGAGGCCAAGGCCCAGAAGGGCGGCACCGGGCCGATCTACGCGGCCGCCAAGCGCACCGCCATCGAGTGGTCCACGGCCGTGGACGAGGCCGAGTTCGGGGACGGCCCCGGGCCTTCGGCCCTGCTGCGCGCCCGGCGCGCGCTGTTCGACCGGCTGGTCTACCGCAAGATCCGGGAGGCCCTCGGCGGCGAGGTGATCTCGTGCGTGTCCGGCGCGTCCGCCCTCTCCCCGGAGCTGGTGCACTTCTTCCGCGGCGCCGGCATCCCGATCGTGGAGGGCTACGGCCTCACGGAGACCACCGCGCCGGCCACCGTGAACATCCCCGGCGCGCACCGCGTGGGCACCGTGGGCCTGCCCGTGGCCGGGGTGACGGTGAAGATCGCCGAGGACGGCGAGATCCTCATCCGCGGCCCCGTGGTGTTCGACGGCTACCACGGCATGCCGAAGGCGTCGGCGGAGGCGATGGAGGACGACTTCTTCCGCACCGGGGACATCGGCGCGCTGGACGAGCACGGCTTCCTGCGGATCACCGGCCGCAAGAAGGACGTGATCATCACCGCCGGCGGCAAGAACGTGTACCCCACGCCCATGGAGGAGGCGCTGCGCCAGCACCGGCTCATCGAGCACGTCGTGGTGGTCGGGGAGAACCGCCCGTTCGTGGGCGCCCTCATCACCCTGGACACCGAGGCCTTCACCCAGTGGGCCCTGGACCGCGAGCTCAGCCTCACGCCGGCCGAGGCCGCGACGGACCCCACCGTGCTGGCCTCGATCCAGGAGGCGGTGGACCAGGTCAACGCGGGCGTCTCCCGCGCCGAGTCCATCCGCCGCTTCCGCATCCTGGACCACCCGTTCACCGAGGACTCCGGGCACGTCACCCAGTCCCAGAAGCTCAAGCGGGCCCAGGTGATCGAGGACCACGCCGAGGACGTCGAGGCCCTCTACCGCCGCTGAGGGAGGGCGCCGCACCCCCGCCGCCGGAATGCCCTGCCTCCGGAATAACCTCCGGCGGCGGCCGGTTGGCGCGGAGGACCATCTCCCCGAGCGATCGGAACCACCGTGCCCTCCCTGTTCGACCCCCTGGACGTCGGCGCCCTGCGCCTGGACAACCGCATCGTCATGGCCCCCCTGACCCGCCAGAGGGCGGGCGAGGACGGCGTCCCCACCGAGCTGCACGCCGAGCACTACGCCCAGCGCGCCACTGCCGGACTGCTCGTCACCGAGGGCGCCTTCCCCTCCTTCCGCAGCCGGGCGTTCCCCGGCCAGACCGGCCTCGCCGACGACGCCCAGACCGACGGGTGGCGTGCCGTGGCGCAGGCCGTCCACGAGGCCGGCGGACACGTGTTCGTCCAGGTCATGCACGGCGGGCGCATGTGCCATCCGGACCTGCTGCGCGGCGCGGAGCCGGAGGCCCCCAGCGCCATCGCCCCCGGGGTGCCGGTGCGCGGGTTCAGCGGCAAGATGGAGGGGCCGGTGCCCAGCGCCCTGGACACGGAGGAGCTGCCCCGCGTGGTGGCCGAATTCGCCGACGCCGCCCGCCGGGCCGTCGAGGCCGGGCTCGACGGCGTGGAGGTCCACGGCGCCAACGGGTACCTGCTCCACGAGTTCCTGGCGCCCTCCAGCAACACCCGCGAGGACGCCTACGGCGGCTCCCCCGAGAACCGGGCGCGCCTCACCGTGGAGGTGGTGCGCGCCGTCGCCCAGGCCATCGGCGCCGAGCGCACCGCCCTGCGCATCTCCCCCGAGCACAACGTGCAGGGCACCATCGAGGAGGACCGCGCGGACGTCCTGGCCACCTACGACGCTCTCCTGGCCGGCCTCGCCGACCTGGACCTGGCCTACCTGTCCGTCATCCACCAGGACGTGGCCGGTGACCTCGCGGCGCACCTGCGCGAGTCCTTCTCCGGGCCCCTGGTGCTCAACAGCGGCTTCGGCGCGGTCACGGGCCTGGAGGAGGCCCGCCGGATCGTGGAGGACGGCCTGGCCGACGCGGTGGCCGTGGGCCGCGAGCTGATCGCCAACCCGGACCTGGCGCGCCGCTGGCGCGAGGGGCTGCCCCTCAACGAGCCGGACCCGACGACGTTCTACACGGGCGGGGCGCACGGCTACACGGACTACCCGTTCGTGGACGGGTCCCCGTCCTCCTGAGACCCGCACACCCGCCGGACGCACCGCGCCCCGCCTCCCATCACTGGGGGGCGGGGCGCGTTCGTGCGGGGGCCTCAGCGGCCCGTCACCGCAGCTGCGCGTCCTCCTCGCGGGCCCAGCGCAGGCGCGTGGACTCGAAGGCACTGCGCTGGTCCGCGGTGCGCTCGCGACGGCGGCGCGTTGGCCAGGTGAAGACGAGCGTGAGCAGGGCGGTCAGCAGGCTGATGAGGCCCACCGCGGCGGCGGCGTCGATCCAGAACTGGCTCGGGTACAGGCGGATCAGCGCGTCCTGCACGGAGAACGTCCACGTGCCGTCCGCGAAGAACAGCGAGTGGAACCCGGCGAAGAACGTCTCCCAGCCCAGCACCGCCAGGACCGCGAGCGCGATCACCGCGAGCGGCAGCCACACGGCGCCGGCGAACAGGGCGCGGCGCACCCCGCCGGGGCTGGTGCGCAGCAGGGACGCGATGAGCAGGGCGCACACCACCACGAGCACCACGAGCGCCGCGGTGGCGATCCACAGCACGGTCTTCACGTCCGTCATGTGGTCGACCTCGACCTCGGTGAACAGGGGCGCGCCCTGGTGCGTGAGGCTGCTGAGGTACCGCGGCCCGGCCAGGTTGGTCACGTAGTCCAGCCCGGCGGAGCCGTAGTGCATGCGGTCGGCGAGGGTGAAGCCGAACCGGTCCGCGGGGAACCCGGGCCGGTGGTACTCCAGCCACAGGAACACCGGGCTCGCCACGAGGCGGACGGCGGCCAGCAGCAGGGCGAGCGGGGCGAGGATCGCCAGCAGCACCTGCGCCAGGCGCGGACCCGCCTTGGGCAGGCGCGCGCGCTCCTCCGGCGTGGGGCCCTGCAGGGCCGCCGCCTGCGCCACGGGGGCGGCGGTGCCGTCCTCGGGGTAGCGGTCGACCGGGGCGGCTGCGCTCGAACCCGCCGCGCGGGCCCCGACGGCGGCGCTCAGCGGGCCGAGCTCGTCGGCGCCGGGCAGCTGCCGGCGGTCGCCCTCGGGCACGGCCCGGGAGGCGACGATGTCGCGGTCGGCGTCCGCGGCCGGGCGGCCTGCGTCGCGTCGGTCCGCGGCCGCCGCGTCCCCGCCGCGCAGCGCGGCGAGGTCCTCGGGGCTGAGCGCCGAGGTGTGCTGGGCGCCGCCGTCGTCGTCCCGGTCCATGGCGGGCAGCGCCTGGGTGCGGTTCGGGTCGTCCGCGGCGTCGTCCTGGACGAACGCGCCGTAGTCCAGCCCGGATTCGAAGTCCTCCGCCCCGGCGCGCTCGTCGCGCCCGCGGCCGGCCTGATGGGAAGCCATGCTCGTGCCTCTCTCGAGTGGGTCCGTCCGCCCGCGGGCGCCGGGGATCAGTAGCGGTAGTGGTCGGCCTTGTAGGGGCCGGCCACGTCCACGCCGAGGTACTCGGCCTGGGCCTTGGTCAGCTCGGTCAGCCCGACGCCGAGGGCGTCCAGGTGCAGGCGGGCGACCTTCTCGTCCAGCACCTTGGGCAGCGTGTAGACGCGCTTCTCGTAGTGCTCGCCGGTCAGGGCGCCGGTGCCCGTGGAGCCGCCGAAGAGCTCGATCTGCGCCATCACCTGGTTGGTGAAGGACGCGCTCATCACGAACGAGGGGTGGCCGGTGGCGTTGCCGAGGTTCAGCAGGCGGCCCTCGGAGAGCACGATGATGCTGCGCTCGGCCTCCGTGCCGCCGTCCAGGGTCCACTCGTGGACCTGCGGCTTGATCTCCGTCTTCACGACGCCGGGGATGCGGGCCAGGCCGGCCATGTCGATCTCGTTGTCGAAGTGGCCCACGTTGCCCACGATGGCCTTGTCCTTCATGGCGGCCATGTGCTCGGCCATGATGATGTCCTTGCCGCCGGTGGTGGTGACGAAGATGTCGCCCTCGCCCACCACGTCCTCGAGGCGGGCCACCTGGTAGCCGTCCATCGCGGCCTGCAGCGCGCAGATCGGGTCGATCTCCGTGACGATCACGCGGGCGCCCTGGCCGCGCAGGGCCTCGGCGGCGCCCTTGCCGACGTCGCCGTAGCCGCAGACCACGGCCACCTTGCCGCCGATCAGCACGTCCGTGGCGCGCATGATGCCGTCCGGCAGGGAGTGGCGGATGCCGTACTTGTTGTCGAACTTGGACTTGGTCACGGCGTCGTTCACGTTGATCGCCGGGAAGAGCAGGCGGCCCTCCTGCGCCAGCTGGTAGAGGCGCAGCACGCCCGTGGTGGTCTCCTCGGAGACGCCGCGCAGGGTGCCGGCGGTGCGGGTCCAGTGCTGCGGGTCGCGGGCCAGCGAGCGGCGCAGCGTCTCGAGGATGATCCGGTACTCCTCGGGGTCGTCCTCGGTGGCGCTGGGCACGGCGCCCGCGGCCTCGAACTCGACGCCCTTGTGCACCAGCAGGGTGGCGTCGCCGCCGTCGTCCAGGATCATGTTGGGGCCGCGCTCCGGATCCTCGTCCGCGCCCGGCCAGGTGAGGATCTGCGAGGCGGTCCACCAGTAGTCCTCGAGGGACTCGTTCTTCCAGGCGAACACGGGCACGCCCTGCGGGTCCTCGGGGGTGCCCGAGCCCACGACGACGGCGGCCGCGGCCTCGTCCTGCGTGGAGAAGATGTTGCAGGAGGCCCACCGGACCTCGGCGCCGAGGGCGATGAGGGTCTCGATGAGCACGGCGGTCTGCACGGTCATGTGCAGGGAGCCGGCGATGCGGGCGCCCTTGAGCGGCTGGGCCTCCCCGTACTCCTCGCGCAGGGACATCAGCCCCGGCATCTCGTGCTCGGCCAGGCGGATCTGGTGGCGGCCCGCCTCGGCCAGGGACAGGTCCCGGACCGTGAAGTCGAACGAGGCACCGGGCACGGTGGTGCGGTTGGCGAAGGCCGGGTCGACGTCGGGGGTGCGGAACTCTGCGGAGGTCTCAGTCATGCCCTCCAGCCTAGCGAGGCCCCGGACGGCACGACACGTGCCGCGTCAGTCCCCGTCACGCACCACGCGCAGCCCGGGGCGGGCCGGCGGGACGGCCATGGGCCGGGTGGGGACCGTGCGCACGCCGCCGTCCGCGTCGACGGCCTCGTAGTGCTCGGGCAGCTCCAGCCGCAGCACCTCCCAGCCGCGCGGGGCCGTGGTGCGCCGAGCGTGCTCGCCGCAGAGGTCGTACGTGTGCGGCTCCGCCCGGCGCGACAGGGGCCCGATGACCACCTGCGAGTCCGCGTAGTTGTACGTCAGCGTGGCCAGGGCAGGGCTCTGGCATCCGGTCTTGCTGCAGCGTCGCATGGGTCCCACGCCCGCCACCCTACTCGGCGGACGGCCCGGGGCGGTGGCCTACCATGGCGCGCATGACCGCGTCCGCCTCCTCCGATCCCCTCGACCCCCTGCCGTTCCGGGCGGGCGACGCCGCGGGGGCCGAGCCGGGCGTCGAGGGCGGCCCGGCCGAGGCCGGCGTCTCCTCCCCCGCGGGGCGCGGCGTCCGGGACCGCCGTGGCCGAGGACTGCGGCATCCGCGCCCGTTCGGTGCACGCTCGGAGCGGGGCCGGGGCGAGGCGCTGCTGACCGCCGTCGAGAAGGCGGTGGACCGGCTGGGCTCCCTGGACGCGCCCGGGCTGCGGCACGTGACCGCGCGGGTGGAGCGCATCCCGGACCGGCTCGACGAGCGGCTGCGCGAGCTGCACGCCGGCCGGGAACGGGATGAGGAGGCGCTGTTCGCGCGGGCCGAGCGGCAGGGCCGGGACGGGGTGCTGATCACCCTGTTCGAGCGGCCGCTGCGGGACGCGGCCGACCCGGCCGACCTCGAGGGGGCCGTCTACGGGGTGGCGCTGAGCCGTTGCGCCGACGCGCTGGGCGTGGACCCGCAGGTGCTCGACCCCAGCTGGGGCCGCGGCTGAGCCCGGACCGGGCGGTCCGCGCCGGGCACCGCGCCCGACGGACGGGCGCCGTGCGTCAGGCGCGGGCGCGGCGCAGGCGGCGACGCTCGCGCTCGGAGAGCCCGCCCCAGATGCCGAAGCGCTCGTCGTTCGCCATGGCGTACTCCAGGCACGCGTCCTTGACGGTGCAGGCCTCGCACACGCGCTTGGCGTCCCGCGTGGAGCCGCCCTTCTCCGGGAAGAACGCCTCGGGGTCCGTCTGCGCGCACAGGGCGTCCGCCTGCCAGGCCAGCTCGCCCTCGACGGGCTCGGTGGTCACGCCCGGGATGGCGGCCCAGTCGGCGGAGACGGGCACGGCCTCGACCGGACGCGCGTCGCCGGGGAAGAGGGCGGTGACGGTGGCGGCCGGGGTGCCGGTCTCGTCGTCGAGGTCGTGGGCGGTGAGGAAGGCGGTCGCCTGGTCCTCGAGGCTCGCGCCGGAGACGCCGGCCTGCGGGTCGGCGGGGTCGAGGAACCAGTCGCTGGGGACGCTCCGCGGACGAGGCGCCGGCGCCTGCGCGGGATCGGCGCGGTGCGCGTCCTCGACTCGCTGGGTCTGCTCCATGTGTGACGCCTCTTCCCGGGATCGACGTGGCGGTGTGGGCCGGGTGATCGTGCGGTCCGCGCGGGTGCCGGGCAAGCCGGCGGGCCCCTCCTGCCGGGACCGTTGGCCCGGGTTCATTACATCGGTGTGATTCATGCCGAGTCAAACCGAGCGGGTGCCACACTGGGCCCATGGTCTCCCTCTCCGCACCCCGGTCCACCGGCCCCCTCGTGCTCCGCCTCGCCTCCTCCCCGCGGCCCGCGCTCGTCCAGGAGCCGGGGGCCCCGGACGAGCCCGGCGCGGTGGACCAGCGCATCGAGCTCTCGGGCCGCGTGACCGTGAACTGGGCCGCCAAGTTCGCGGGCCTGCTCGGCGCCGAGGGCATCGGCGCGGGCGACGCCGTCGCCCTGGACCTGCCCGTCCACTGGCTCTCCCACGCCCTCGCCCTCGGCGTGCTCTGCGCCGAGGCCGAGCCCGCCCTCGAGGGTGACTCCCCCGCCGCCGTCCTCACGGACCGGCCCGAGGCGTGGCCGGACCCGTCCGTGACCGTGTTCGCCGTGGCCCTGCCGCGCGGCCTCGAGCCCGAGTTCGACGGCCCGGCCGCCGATCCGGCCGTCGTGGACGTGGCCGCCGAGATCCGCGCCCAGCCGGACGCCCTGCCCGGCCCCGTGGACCACGTGCGGCCCGCGTCGATCCCGGCCGGGGCCGACGTCGCCCCGGACGACGACGGCCCGCGCCCCCGCCTGACGTGGGCGGGAGTGCGGGCCGCGCTGGAGGCGTGGGACGCGGGTCGGGCGGTGACCGTGCGCCCCTGACGGGGCGGCGGGGTCAGGCGGGGACGCTCAGACCCCGGCGTCGGGGGCGCGGTGCCGGCCGTGCGGAGGCAGCTGGTCCTCGCGCAGCACGGGCATCTGGCCGGTGATGATCGCGAGGTCGTTGGCGAAGCCGGGCTCCACGTCCAGCTTCTCCTTGAACACCCAGAACCGGTAGGCGAAGTAGCGGAACACGGTGCCGAAGAACAGGCCGATCACGTTGCCGGCGATGAACAGGCCGGTCGGGTCGGTCACGCCCATCAGGTACTGCGCGATCGCCACGCAGCCGGCCTGGATGCCCAGCCCGATCGCGTTCATGATCAGGAACATCACGAGCTCGCGCGTCTTGTTCGAGGAGCGCTTGTCCCGGAACGTCCAGTAGCGGTTGGCGACCCAGCTGAACAGGGTGGCGACGACGCCGCCCACGATCTTGGCCTTGACGTTGGACCCCTCGAGCGGGCCGGTCATCATCCACCAGAAGACGAGCGAGTCCACCACGAACGCGGCCGCACCGACGGTGCCGAACTTGGCCACCTCCCGCCACAGCAGGGAGACCATCCCGGTCAGGCGGCCCCAGAGATCGGACAGCATGGGCGTGGACTCCTCGGTTCGGGACGGGGGTGTGCACGCGGGGCGGACCCGCGCAGGGCTGGGGAACACTGTAGCCGCGCCCCCGGCGCGCGACCTCCCCGGATCCGGCATCGGCCGCCCCTCCGTGACGGAGTTCTCAGCCGGTCCGACTACCCTGTGCGGGTGACTTCCCCTCGACTCGGTGTGATCGGTGGCGGGCAGCTGGCCCGCATGATGGCGGGCGCCGCCGCGGAGCTCGGCGTGCCCTTCCGCGTGCTCGCGGAGGCCCCGGACGCGTCAGCGGCCCAGGTCGCCCCCCACGTGGTCGGCGACCACGCGGACCTGGCGGACCTGCGGGCGTTCGCGGCCACGGTGGACGTGGTCACCTTCGACCACGAGCACGTGCCCACCGAGCACCTGCGGGCCCTGCAGGAGGCCGGCGTCGCCGTGCGCCCCGGCCCCGAGGCGCTGCAGCACGCGCAGGACAAGCTGGTCATGCGCGCCGCCGTCGAGCGGCTGGGCCTGCCGAACCCGGCGTGGGCGCCGGTCGACGACCTCGAGGCCGTCCTCGCCTTCGGCGACGAGCACGGCTGGCCCATGATCCTCAAGACCGCCCGCGGCGGCTACGACGGCAAGGGCGTGCTCAAGCTCGACGACGCCGACGACGCCCGCGCCTCCGCCGCGGACGGCACCCTGGCCGCGTGGCTCGGCGCCGGCATCGCCCCGCTGCTGGCCGAGGCCCTCGTCCCCTTCTCCCGTGAGCTCTCCGCGCAGGTGGCGCGCACCCCCTCCGGTGAGGTGGCCGTCTACCCCGTCGTCGACTCGGTCCAGGTGGCCGGCGTGTGCGACCTCGTGGTCGCCCCGGCCCAGGACCTCGACCCGGCCGTCGCCGCGGCCGCGACCGCCGCGGCCGTCCGCCTCGCCGAGGAGCTGGACGTCACCGGCATGCTCGCGGTCGAGCTGTTCGAGACGCCGGGGGTCGGCCCGGGCTTCCAGGTGAACGAGCTGGCCATGCGCCCCCACAACTCCGGCCACTGGTCCATGGACGGCGCCGTCACCGGCCAGTTCGAGCAGCACGTCCGCGCCGTGCTCGACCTGCCGCTGGGCGAGACGACCCCCCGCGGGGCCGGCGTCGTGATGAAGAACGTCCTCGGCGGCGCCCGCGAGGACCTGCACGCCGGCAGCGTCGCAGCCCTCGCCGCCCACCCGCAGGCCAAGGTCCACCTCTACGGCAAGGACGTGCGCCCGGGCCGCAAGGTCGGTCACGTCAACGTCGTCGCGGACCACGGCCTCAGCCTCGAGGAGGCCGTGCGGACCGCCGAGTCCGCCGCCGCACTCCTGCGCGACGACGCCCCCACCACCGGCACCGAGACGGAGGCCCGCCCATGACCGCCACGCCCCAGACCCCCGCCCAGCCCCTGCAGGACGACGCCCCGGTCGTCTCCGTCGTGATGGGCTCCGACTCCGACTGGCCCGTGATGAGCGCGGCCGCCGAGGCCCTGCGCGAGCTCGACGTGCCCGTCGAGGTCGGCGTGGTCTCCGCGCACCGCATGCCCCACGAGATGGTGGAGTTCGGCGCCCGCGCGCACGAGCGCGGCATCCGCGTGATCGTGGCCGGCGCGGGCGGCGCGGCCCACCTGCCCGGGATGCTCGCCGCCGTCACCCCCCTGCCCGTGATCGGCGTGCCCGTGAAGCTCAAGAGCCTGGACGGGATGGACTCCCTGCTCTCGATCGTCCAGATGCCCGCCGGCGTGCCGGTGGCCACCGTCTCCATCGACGGCGCCCGCAACGCCGGCCTGCTGGCCGCCCGCATCCTCGCCTCGGCCGACACCGCGGAGGGCGACCGCCTGCGCGCCGCCCTCGCCGAGCACGCCGACGAGCTCAACGCCCAGGCCCGGGCCAAGGGGGCCCGCCTGCGCGAGCGGATGGCCGCCGACCGCTGATGTCGCCCGCCACCGGATCCGTGCCCGCCGGTCACGCGCAGCCCGACCCGCTCCGAGATCCACGCGTCGCCTCCCCCACCGAGCGCACCCGCCGGGCGCTGATCCTCACCGCCCTGACCCTGCTGGTCCCCGGCGGCGCCCAGCTCGTCGCCGGCAGCCGCCGGCTCGGCCGCGTGGCGCTGCGGGTCACCGTCACCGTGTGGGCCGTGCTGATCCTCGGGCTGCTGTGGTGGCTGGTCTCCCGCGCGAGCCTGATCTCGCTCATGGCCCGGGACGGCGTGCTGCTCGGGCTGGCGGTGGTCCTGGCGGCGTTGGCGGTGGGCTGGGCGGTGCTGTGGGTGGACACGTTCCGGCTGATCCGGCTGCACCTGCTCGCCCCCGGCGCGCGGAAGATCACGGCGGCGGTCACCGCGCTCGCGCTCGTGCTCACCAGCGGCGCCCTGCTCTACGGCGGCTGGGCGGCGAACACGAGCCGCGGGGCGCTCGGCGAGGTCTTCCAGGAGGGGCCGGCCGTCCCGGAGGCCGAGGGCCGCTACAACATCCTGGTCCTGGGCGCGGACGCCGGCGAGGGCCGCCAGGGGCTGCGCCCGGACTCCATGCACGTGGTCTCCGTGGACGCCCGCACCGGCGCCATCGTGATGTTCTCCCTGCCCCGCAACCTCCAGGACGCGCCGTTCGTCGAGGGCTCCCCGCTGTGGGACGTGTACCCGAACGGCTTCGACTGCGGCGACGAGTGCATCCTCAACGCCCTCTACACGGACGTGGAGGAGCATCACGCAGACCTCTACCCGGACGCCGAACACCCCGGCGCCGAGGCCATGAAGGACGCCGCCGGCGGCATCCTCGGCCTGGACGTCTCCGGCTACGCCCTCATGGACATGGGCGGCTTCGCCCAGCTGATCGACGCCATGGGCGGGGTGGACGTCGTCAGCGGCGGCTACGTGGTGCACCGCGGCGTCCGGCCCGACGGCGCCTGGGGCAACATCTGGTGGGAGCCGGGCACCCACCACTTCAACGGCGACGACGCGCTCGCCTTCGCCCGCTCCCGGCACTGGTCCACCGACTACGCCCGCATCCGCCGGCAGCAGTGCATGCAGGCGGCGATGCTGGAGCAGTTCAGCCCCGCCACCGTGCTCACCCGCTTCGAGGGGATCCTCGCGGCGGGCCAGCAGATCGTGACCACCGACCTGCCGCAGTCCCAGCTCGGCACGTTCGCGGACCTCGCCGAGCGCTCGCGCGGCCAGAAGATGCGGCGGCTGACCATCGGCCCGCCCGACTTCGGCGACACGGGCACCCACTTCACCACCTACCCCGACTACGACCTCGTCCACCGCCGCGTGGACGAGATGCTGGCCGACGCGTCCGTGACCGCCGGGTCGGACCCGACCGGCGTCTCGGCGACCCCGCTGCTCACCGTGCTGGCCGTCGTCGCGCAGGAGACGCAGGCCCCCGACGTCGACGAGGACGACCCGGCCACGTGGCCGGCCCCGCCGACCCGCACCGACGGCGAGCCCTTCACCGCCGAGGACCTGATGACGGCCGAGGACCTGGGCCAGGAGGACGTGCTGAACCACGCGTCCTCGACGAACGGGCTGTGCGTCCCCGCCCCGTGAGGCGCGACGCGCGGGCCGACGGGCTGACCTAGGCTGGGCGCATGCACGTCCTGAAGCCCGTGATCCGTGACTACGCCTGGGGCTCCCCCACGCTCCTCGCCGACCTGCAGGGACGCGAGCCCACCGGCCGCCCCGAGGCCGAGCTGTGGCTGGGCGACCATCCGGGCGCCCCGTGCGTCGCCGTCGTGGCGGACGGCGCCCACGTCGGCCTGGACGAGGTGGTGGCCGCGGACCCGGAGCGCTGTCTCGGGCCCGCCGCGCCGGAGGGCCGTCTGCCCTTCCTGATGAAGCTGCTCGCCGCGGGCGCCCCGCTGTCCATCCAGGCGCACCCCACCCTGGAGCAGGCCCGCGCGGGCTACGCCGCGGAGGAGGCCGCCGGCGTGCCGGTCGACGCCCCGGAGCGCAACTACAGGGACGCGAACCACAAGCCGGAGATGCTGCTCGCGCTGACCCCCTTCGCGGCGATGTGCGGCTTCCGCTCCCCCGAGGTCTCCTCGGACAGCTTCGAGGCCCTGGCCCGCGCCCTCACGGAGCGGGCGGACGGGGACACGTCCGCCGTCGCCGTCGCCGCCGCCCGGATCAGCCAGGCCCTCGCCGCCGGGGACCTCGAGGACGCGTTCACCTCGATCCTCGACCCCGACTCCGTGTGGGGCTCCCCCGGCGCCGTCGCGCAGGTCGTGGACGTGCTGCGGGCTGCGCCGGACCTGGCCGAGCGCGACCCCTCGCTGGCCACGGCCCTCGAGGTCGCCCAGCACCACCCGGACGACCCCGGCGTGGTGGTGGCCATCCTGCTCAACCGCGTGGACCTGGCCCCGGGCCAGGCCATCCACCTGCCGGCCGGCAACGTGCACGCGTACCTGCACGGGCTGGGCGTGGAGGTCATGGCGGCCTCGGACAACGTGCTGCGCGGCGGACTCACCCCGAAGCACGTGGACGTGCCCGAGCTGCGCCGCGTGGTCACCTTCGAGGCGCTGCCGGTGCCCTCCACCGAGCCCGAGCGCGTGGCCGACTCCGTGGTGGCCTTCCGCCCGCCGTTCGAGGAGTTCGAGCTGCTCCAGGCCACGCTCGAGGACGACGCCGTCCACGGGCTCGACGTGCACGGGCCCGGGATCGCGGTGGTCACCCGCGGCACGGCGAGCCTGGCCCTGGCAGGCCAGGAGATCGAGCTGGGCCCGGGCGAGGCCGTGTTCCTGCCCGCAGCGGAGACGGCGTCCGGCCCGCTGGCCGTCCGCGCCGCGGCCGGCGCCCCGGCGACGGTGCACGTGGCCGGCCTGCCGCGGGGCTGAGCCCGGCAGACCGGCCCGCGGGCTCAGCGGGCGTCGCGGTCCCCCAGCCACTTGGACCACTTCTTCACGTCGTGCTCGGCGTCCACGGTGCGGACCGTGCCGGACCACGAGCGCATCACGATGGACTGCGTGTGCACGCGGCCGTCGGCGAAGCGCACACCGCGCAGCAGGTCGCCGTCGGTGATGCCGGTGGCCGCGAAGTAGCAGTGGTCGGAGGTGACCAGCTCGTTCGTGGTCAGCACCGCGTCGAGGTCGAGGCCGGCGTCGAGGGCCTTCTGCTTCTCGGCGTCGTCGGTGGGGGCCAGGCGACCCTGGATGATGCCGCCGGTGGCCTTGATCGCGCACGCGGTGACGATGCCCTCGGGGGTGCCGCCGATGCCCATCATCATGTCCACGCCGGTGTCCGGGCGGGCGGCGGCGATGGCGCCGGCGACGTCGCCGTCCAGGATGAACTTCACGCGGGCGCCGGCCTGGCGGATCTCCTTGACCAGGCCCTCGTGGCGGGGGCGGTCCAGCACGCACACGGTCACCTGGGAGACGGGCTTGTCCAGGGCCTTGGCCACGAGGTTCACGTTCTGCTTCACCGGCAGGCGCATGTCCACGAAGTCGGCGGCCTCGGGGCCCACCACGAGCTTGTCCATGTAGAACACGGCCGACGGGTCGAACATGGTGCCGCGCTCGGCCACCGCGAAGACGGAGAGCGCGTTGTTGTAGCCCATGGCGGTCAGGCGGGTGCCGTCGATCGGGTCCACGGCCACGTCCACGGCGGCGCCGGAGCCGTCGCCGACCTGCTCGCCGTTGAACAGCATGGGGGCCTCGTCCTTCTCGCCCTCGCCGATCACCACGGTGCCGTCCATGGCCACGGTGTCCATGAACGCGCGCATCGCGTCCACCGCGGCGCCGTCCGCCTTGTTCTTGTCCCCGTAGCCCACCCAGGGGCTCGCGGCGATGGCCGCCGCCTCGGTCACCCGCACCAACTCCATGGCCAGGTTGCGGTCCGGGACGTGATTCTCGTAGCCGGTCTTCTCCGAGGACGCGCTGGTCATCGCTGCTCCGATCCTTGCTCGCGGCGCTCCGTCCGCACGGGACGGGGCGTGAGGGCGGCTCTGCCCCGGTCCTCATCCTACGGGGGCGGCCTCCCGCGGGTGGCACAATGCTGACCGTGAGCTCCGCCGACCCCCACTCCCCCGCCCCCCGCCCCGTCCTGACCGCCAAGCAGGCGCAGCGGGCCCGGCAGCCGTGGATGGCCATGGTGCTCTCCCTGGTGGCTCTGCTGGCGATCGTGGCCGTGGTCCTCCTGCTCAACCCGGAGCCGCCGCAGCGGCCCCGCGAGGACCGCGTCGACGTCGCCGCCGAGGCCGCCACGGTCCCCCACGACGACGGCGACCTGCCGGCCCTGGCGCCCGAGGTGCCGGAGTCCTGGTACGCCAACTACGCCCGCCTGCAGAAGCTGGACGGCGTCTCCACGTGGGACGTCGGCTGGGTGGTCACGGACACGGTGTTCGCGGGCCTGCAGCAGGCCGAGGACGTCGACCCCACCTGGGTGAGCCTGCGGGTGGACCAGGTCCCGACGTCGGAGACGATCGAGATCGACGGGATCGCGTGGGACCTCCACGCCGATCCGAAGAAACCGGAGCGACGGCTCGTGGCGGAGGTGGACGGCAGCACCGTGGTGCTGACCACCACCGGCGACCGCGCCGTCCTCGAAGACCTGGCGCACGGCGTCGCGAAGGAGACCCGATGACCCCCCACACCCGCCCCGAGACGACGCCGGCCCCCGACGTCGTCGTCCCCACCTCCGACCTGACCCCCGCCGAGGCGTGGGAGGTCCTCGCCGAGGGCAACCGCCGCTTCGTGGCGGGCGAGCCGAGCCACCCGAACCAGAACGCGGAGCGGCGCAGCGACCTGACCGCCGGTCAGGCCCCGGTCGCCGTGATCTTCGGCTGCGCCGACTCGCGCCTGGCGGCCGAGATCATCTTCGACCTCGGCCTCGGCGACGTGTTCGTGGTGCGCACGGCCGGCCACGTGATCGACGACGCCGTGCTGGGCTCCATCGAGTACGGCGTGGACGTGCTGGAGATCCCGCTCGTCATCGTCCTGGGCCACAACTCGTGCGGCGCCGTCACGGCGACGGTCGAGTCCTACATCTCCGGCACCATGCCGCGCGGCTTCGTGCGCCCCCTCGTGGAGCGCATCATCCCGTCCGTGCTGGCCGGGCGCCGCCGCGGTCTGGAGGAGGTCGACGAGTTCGTGGCCGAGCACGTGGACCAGACCTGCGACCACCTCCTGGAGACCTCGCAGTCCGTCCGCGCGGCCGTCGAGTCGGGGCGCACCGCCGTCGTCGGGCTCACCTACTCGCTGTCCGAGGGCACCGCGCGACCGGGCCGCGTGCACGGCGACCTGGCGGTCTGACGACGTCGGGCGTCCGGTGCGGCACCGGGCGCCCACGCCGTCCTAGGATGTGACCATGACCGCAGAGAACACCGATCAGCAGTTCCGCATCGAGCACGACACCATGGGCGAGGTGAAGGTGCCGGTGAACGCGCTCTACCGTGCGCAGACCCAGCGCGCCGTGGAGAACTTCCCGATCTCCGGCAAGGGCCTCGAGCCCGCCCACATCCACGCCCTCGCGCAGGTCAAGAAGGCCGCGGCCAAGGCGAACGCCGAGCTGGGCATCATCTCGCAGGAGCGCGCGGACGCCATCGTCGCCGCCGCGGACCAGGTCATCGCCGGCGACCACGACGACCAGTACCCGATCGACGTGTTCCAGACCGGCTCCGGCACCTCCTCGAACATGAACACCAACGAGGTGCTCGCCACCCTCGCCACCCGCGCCCTGAAGGAGGCCGGCTCCGAGGACGAGGTGCACCCCAACGACCACGTCAACGCCTCCCAGTCCTCGAACGACGTGTTCCCGACCTCCGTGCACGTGGCCGTCACCGCCGCCCTCGTGAACGACCTCGTCCCGGCGCTGGACCACCTGGCCGTCTCCCTCGAGAAGAAGGCGGAGGACTTCGCCGGCATCGTGAAGTCCGGCCGCACCCACCTCATGGACGCCACCCCGGTGACCCTGGGCCAGGAGTTCGGCGGCTACGCCGCGCAGGTCCGCTACGGCATCGAGCGCATCCAGTCCGCGCTGCCGCGCGTGGCCGAGGTCCCGCTCGGCGGCACCGCCGTGGGCACCGGCATCAACACCCCGAAGGGCTTCTCCGCCCGCGTGATCGAGCTGCTCGCCGAGGAGACCGGTCTGCCGCTGACCGAGGCCCGCAACCACTTCGAGGCCCAGGCCAACCGTGACGGCCTCGTGGAGGCCTCCGGCCAGCTGCGGAACATCGCGTTCTCGCTCATGAAGATCAACAACGACCTGCGCTGGATGGGCTCCGGCCCGAACACCGGCCTCGGCGAGATCGCCCTCCCGGACCTGCAGCCGGGCTCCTCGATCATGCCGGGCAAGGTCAACCCCGTGATCTGCGAGGCCGCGATCATGGTGTGCGCCCAGGTGATCGGCAACGACACCACCGTCGCCCTGTCCTCCACCAACGGCGCGTTCGAGCTCAACGTGGGCATCCCCGTGATGGCCGCCAACCTGCTCGAGTCCATCCGCCTGCTGGCCAACACGACGCGCGTCATGGCGGACAAGATGATCGACGGCATCGAGGCCAACGAGGAGCGCTGCGCCTTCCTCGCCGGCGCCTCGCCGTCCATCGTGACCCCGCTGAACAAGGTGATCGGCTACGAGGCCGCCGCCAAGATCGCCAAGCACGCCGTCGCGAACAAGATGACCGTGCGCGAGGCCGTCGTGGACCTCGGCTACGTCGAGCGCGGCGAGGTCACCGAGGAGCAGCTGGACAAGGCCCTGGACACCATGTCCATGACCCACCCGGAGTGATCCGGCGGATCCGGTGAGCGGCGCGACGCCGCCTCCCGGGCCACGACGACGAGCGGCCGTCCTCCCGTGCGGAGGGCGGCCGCTCGTCGTTCACGCCAGCACCAGCACTCCGGCGGCCGCCGCCACCATCGCCGGCCCGAACGGCAGCGCCGTCCGCCCCGTCGCCCGGCCCGCGAGCACCAGCACCCCGGCCACCACTCCGCCGAGCAGGATCGCGCCCACCCCCGCGGCGAGCACCGCCGTCGGACCGAGCACCCCCGTGTACACGCCCAGGCCGCCGGCGAGCTTCACGTCCCCCATCCCGAGGCCGCCGCGGCTGAGCACGTGCAGCGCGAGCATCGCCACGGTGTAGCCGAGACCGCCCAGCAGGCTGCAGAGGGCCAGGTCACCCCGGCCCGCCAGCAGCGCTCCCCCGGTCATCGCCGCCAGCCCGCCCAGCGCCAGCCGCAGCGTCCACCGGTTCGGCAGCCGATGCTCGCGCAGGTCCGTGCGCACGAGCACGCCCGCGCACACCGCGAACCACACCAGCCCCAGGGACCACAGCACCGCCGTCGCCGGCGCACCGTGCGCCCACGCCCATCCCACCCCGCTCATGCGCCCAGCCTAGGCCGGACGGCGCACACGCCGGGTCGTCGTCCACAGGGCGATCCGGCCACCTCGCGTTCACGGTCCGG
>ERZ1023359.14-NODE-14-length-32942-cov-4.112142_pt1 | contig 32942 bp, 28 predicted proteins | sample MGYA00520861_ERZ1023359 | MGnify/ENA primary metagenome ERZ1023359 (study PRJEB32759, sample SAMN07749875) | skin metagenome | biome: transportation; feature: city; material: polyester macromolecule | host: Homo sapiens | place: Hong Kong:ER line | collected...
AAAACGATAGGTTAATTTGATATCAGTTCCCATTGTTTCATGTGAAACTAACGAAGCGATAATTTGCTGGTGGATATGCTGTGCCGTAAAGTTAATCATGGGCTTAGCACTGTTACCCAAAAAGCATGGCGCTTGATACACGACTAATTCATCTACCAAACCTTGTTGTAAGAAACTAGCAGCGACCGTCGCACCCGCTTCAACCAACACATCATTGATTTGGTAATTGTCTTTTAGACTGGTGAGTAGTTGGGTTAAGCTCATAGTTGCGTCTTGGATAAGCAAAACGGGACGCTTGTTGATTTGACTTTGGTACCATGCATCCGTCATTTGGATGCGTTGACGACGGTCAAGCACTACCAATAACGGCTGGGGTATATCGTCTAAATTTACCCCTAATTGCTGACTACGGATATTTAGCGCAGGATGGTCTTGTAGGATGGTTTCGCTACCCGTGATAATCGCCCCTGCTTGCGCTCGTAAACGCTGTACATCCTCGCGTGATTGGTCGCTGGTTATCCATTTTGACTCACCATTTGCCATCGCGGTGCGTCCATCCAGACTTGTCGCTATCTTTAAGCGCACAAAAGGCAAGCCGCCACGCATGACCTTAAAAAAGCCTTCATTTAATTGATAAGCCGCTTGCTCACAAATACCGGTAATGACTTCGATACCTGCCTGCTGCAGTTTGGCAATACCACCACCATCAACTTTAGGATTAGGATCGACAACAGCAATCACCACACGGCTAATACCCGCTTGGATTAGCGCATCAGCACAGGGCGGGGTACGTCCATGATGGCTACAAGGTTCAAGCGTGACATACGCTGTTGCACCTTGCAAATGCTTGGCATAACGCTCATACGCTTGGCGAAGGGCAAACACTTCGGCGTGGGGTTGTCCTGCTTGATAGTGAAAACCTTCGCCAATGATTTGATTATCTTTGACAATGACACAGCCGACACTAGGATTGGGACGGGTGGTGAAACGTCCTTTTTTAGCCAGCTCAATGGCGCGTGACATATAGTATTGGTGCTGATAGCACTCAGCAGGGGATAAAGTTGCCGTCATAATAAAACTTAGGATTGTAGATGTTTGAGCTTGTGTGGGTGAGTCAAATCTTCGATACGTTGATTGATTTCTTGTTTGTTGGTGTCCGTGGTGAGGTTTGACACCATGTGTTTAAACGCTTCAATATCTTGAAAATCTCGATACACGCTAGCAAATCGAACGTAGGCGACATCGTCAATTTGGCTCAGCTCTTTCATGACGATTTCACCTAAAATTTTACTTGGCACCTCACGCTCACCGAGCTGTCTGAGCTGCTTTTCAATCCGGCTAATCATAGCTTCAATGTTGTCAGTCGATATTGGACGTTTTTGTAACGGTAGTTGCACTGAGCGACGCAGTTTTTGCCCATCATAGGGCTCAATACGACCATTGGATTTGATGATACGAGGCATGACCGCTTCGATAATTTCAAAGGTGGTAAATCGCTCTTGGCACGCGGCACACTGACGACGACGTCGTACTTGCGCACCTTCTGCCGCGAGTCTTGAATCAATGACTTTAGTATCTTCAGCATTACAAAATGGACAGTGCATGCGATTTCCTAGCTAAGTTTAAACCTTTTAATTTATTTACCAATACAAAAACTGCCAAAAATCTTACCCAATAAATCATCGGCGGTAAATTCACCGGTGATTTCGTTGAGGCTAATCTGTGCTTGGCGTAGGCTTTCCGCCACCAATTCACCGGCATGAAATAAATGCAGTTGCTCATCGGCTTCTTGCAGCGCCATTTGGGTACGGCGCAGCGCATCAAGATGGCGGGTTCGTGCAATCAAGCTATTTTCAGGGGGATGAAAACCGACTTTATCACAGATTTGATTGACCAATTCCTCAAGCCCGGTATCATATTTACAAGACACATAGACGGGGTGGTAAATCTGCTCTTGTGATGAAAATTGCTTGGGCAAATTTTGGTGATTGTCGGATAAATCAATTTTATTGGCAATCATTAATATCGAATTGGCATTGGGTAAACTACCAAATAATTCGGTCGCTAATCGTAATGGCTCATGCTCACGGTGCGCATCATACACCATAAGCAGTAAATCAGCTTGGGTAATGGCTTGTCGTGCTCGCTCAATACCGGCCTGTTCCACAATATCATCAGTCTGACGCAGCCCAGCGGTATCGGTCAAATTTAGCGTTAGACCGTTTAACACAATGGTTTCTTGCAAAATATCGCGCGTTGTTCCTGCAATATCGGTCACAATGGCACGCTCTTGCCCTGCTAGGCGATTGAGCAAGCTAGATTTTCCCGCATTGGGTCGCCCGGCAATCACAACTGAGACACCATCTCGCAGCAGCTGCCCTTGTTTGGCAGTGGCTAATACATTGTTTAGTTGCTCACAAACTTGGCGTAATTGCTTGGCGATATGCTCATCTGCCAAAAAATCAACCCCTTCTTCATCTGGGAAATCAATAGCGGCTTCAACATACAGTCGTAGCTGAATTAACTGCTCAAGCAGCGCATTAATTTTTTGTGAAAACTCACCGGTCAATGAGCGCATGGCACTTTTTGCGGCAGCCACACTGGTGGCATCAATGGCATCAGCAATCGCTTCTGCTTGTACCAAATCAAGCTTATCATTATCAAAAGCCCGCGCCGAAAACTCGCCCGCTACCGCCTGATTTGCACCCAATTCAAACACACGGGTCAAAAGCTGCTGCTGCAAAATCATACCACCGTGACCTTGCAACTCAATCACATCTTCACCCGTAAAAGAATGGGGGGCAGGGAAATATAACACCAATCCCTCATCAATCACCGTATCATCACTATCATAGAATCGGCAAAAATGGGCAAATCGCGGTTTGAAAGCTTGACGACCGGTTAACGCCAAGGCAATTTGGTAACTGTTTGGACCTGATAGGCGTATCACACCAACTCCACCACGACCCATTGGAGTTGCAATGGCGGCAATGGTTGAAGTTAGCACTGTTTGAGAGTTATTTAACATAATTTTTTAAAATCTAACATTTTGGGTAGTCAGCATGGACTCAATACTGATATTTTAACATCCGTTCACTGATTACAACATGATTATTTTTTGCCAATAAAAAACCCTTTAAACAACGGTTTAAAGGGCGGATAACTTACTGATTGATGAATTTAGACTACGTTGCGTGCTGCCTCTTTTGCTGCTTGCTCACGCTCAACTTTTTTATTGATAAAGTATTGCTGCGCCATACTAAACAAGTTGTTGACCGTCCAATAAAGCACTAGACCCGCTGGGAAGAATAGCATAAACACGGTGAAAATAATCGGCATAAATTTCATCACACGGGCCTGCATAGGATCTTGCGGCTGTGGGTTTAGCATCTGCTGGAAAAACATCGCCGCGCCCATAATCAGTGGCAAGATAAACAATGGATCCATAGATGATAAGTCACGAATCCAACCAATCCAAGGGGCATGGCGTAATTGAACCGATTCAACCAGTACCCAATACAACGCCAAGAAAATCGGCATTTGCAGCAATACAGGTAAACAACCTGCCATTGGGTTAACTTTTTCTTCTTTGTAGATGCGCATCATCTCTTGTGACATACGCATACGGTCATCACCATATTCTTCTTTTAAGGCTTGCAATCGTGGTGCCACTGCGCGCATTTTTGCCATCGAGTGATAGCTTTTATTGGCAATTGGCATTAACGCGATTTTAACCAATAAAGTGAGTACAATAATTGACCAACCCCAGTTGCCCAAGACTTTATGTACATTATCCAAAATCCAAAATAGCACTTTTGAAATCGGCCATAAGATACCGTAATCAACAGTTTTATCTAACCCCTCTGCCAAAGGTTTTAGGTTGGTTTGAATTTTTGGACCGGCATACAAGGCAGACGTTAATGTCACTTGCTTGTTGGGAGCAACTGACACAGGGTTACTAGTAAACCCGATGATGTGATCTTTGCCAGCTTCACGGCTATAAAAATTTGCTGTGTAATCCTTTGGCATCCAAGCGGTGACAAAATAGTGCTGTACCATGCCAATCCAGCCTTTATCACTGCTGGCTTTTAAACCCTCATTGAAATTACCAAACTTGAGTTTGTTGTAAGGCTGATCTGGTGTGCCCCATGCGCCACCTAGGTAAGTCGATAGGCTAATTGCGCCTTTGTCACCTTTACCTGGGTCTTCGCTATTATCACGTTTTAACTGCGCATACATTTGTCCTTGCCAAGGCTGCGTGCCGTTATTGGTGATGTTATAGCTGACATTGATAGGATATTGACCTTTGGTAAACTTATACGATTTGATGATAGTTACACCATCTTTTTGATAAGTTAAAGGAACGACCAATTCGGCTTGATTGGGCTGCATGACAAATTGGTTACTAGGCGCGGTAAAAGTCGCACGACCATTGCTATTATCAATACCATTGGCACCAATTAACCCTGACTGAGCCACATATACGCGATTACTATCTTCTTCAAGGAGTACAAATGGCTGTTTGCTATCTAATGTCTGGGTCTGCTCTCGAAGCGCGGCGTACACCACATCGCCACCGACTGGATTAATACGAATATCGTATTTATCCGTCATCACGCTAATGAGCTGTGCGCCCGTTTGCTGGGTATTAGCAGCTGGGGGTGACGGGGTTGCTGTTGCGGTTGGAACATCGCCCGTTGGCGTACTTGAAGTCCCCGCCACTGGCACATCATTGCTACTGACCGCTGTGGTTGTTGGGGTTATCGCCACGGGTTTATTTACATTGGTATAATCATCCCGCCATGCCAGAATCAGCAAATAACCCGTAATTAACATTGCGATAATAATCAATGTCCGTAAAATTTTTTGCATATATAGCTATCCTATCTAATGATATTGCTTGAAATCACTAGTTGCTAATAAAGGAAAAACAATTAAAAAATAGAAGACATTCTACTAAAAAAAAGTTAAAAAAGATATTCCATAAATAGTTGACTCAATTACGCTATTTAAGACTCGCAACAAGTTTTTATAATTTCATCAACCCAATAAATTAATAATAGTGGTAAGCATATACCAAAAAGTAAGACGGCAATGTGTCAATATAATGATAACGGTAGCGATATAATGGCTTAGGGACAAAATCAATGCCATGCCCACCCCAAGGATGACAACGTGCGATACGCTTGGCTGTTAATAATCCACCCCGGTACCCCCCATGCAATCTTACCGCCTCTAAACCATAACTAGAGCACGTTGGATAAAAGCGGCAACGAGGTGCCAACCAGGGACTAATCAAACGCTGATAAAATATAATCATCAACAGCAAAAATTTTGCTAATAATTTATCCATGGATTAAACCCAGATTTTTTATTACCTTCATTGGAGTAAAGATATTACGAACTGCCGCTAAAATTAATTCCGCTTCAACTTTCCAATCTTATCATTGATTAAGTTAAAGCCCATCGCTAATTGCTGGACAATTGCTTGATTTTGCATATCATCGGAAAACTGCTTGATAGTTAATAAAATATCAACTTGAGCATTTAGCTGGTGCTGATGCAACCGAAAATACTCTCGCGTTAATCGCTTAATACGATTTCGTTCATGGGCACGTTTGACTTTCTTTTTAGTAATCGCAAGACCCAACCGATTTACTGCAGCTTGTCTTTGGCTATCAGCTAAAACCACTTTGACGAATAACAACAGATTAGGTTGATGAATTTTAAAAACGACAACATGCTGTGACTGATCTTCACCAGTTTTGGTATGACGACCCGACATCGCTTTAAAATCTTTGGGCGTTAGCAGCCGCTGTGATTTATCAAATTTAAAAGGTTTGTCTGCAGTCATGAGGATAAGTCCAAATCAATACCAAAGCACCATTAAAAGCTATCAAGATTTGATGGATAGGGTAAAAACAGGCTGAAATAATAGAGTAGAGGAGTACGCTAAGCGTAGGTTACGAACGGACTTCGGGTATAACAATAAAAAAAGCGATATAAGAAGTATATCGCTTTTTACTATAACCTGTTTTAATGTCAACATTATCATTAAATCAAGTTAAGAAACAGACATTACACCGTTAAACGATGACGGCCTTTAGCGCGACGACGAGCTAAAACTTGACGGCCATTCTTAGTAGCCATACGAGCACGGAAACCGTGAGTACGTTTACGTTTGATTACGCTTGGTTGGAAAGTGCGTTTCATGCGATTCACCTTGGCTAAATTTACGTGATATTTAACCGATAGCGGTTAAAATACAAAATTTCAAAACAGTTAATCTAGTATTATCCTTAATTTTAACCAATAGGTCAAGGATAACTAAGATTATTGGTTAATTTCTTTCTTTAAATCCCAGACACAATCAATTATTTTATTTATTTAAAATAACATTTTTGTATAACAAATACCATTCAACAAAAGTTATCCACAAAAAATTATTTTATTATTATATATTTAATAAGTATTATTTATTATTATTAAGCAGGTCTATTTCTGTGGATATTTAACTAAAAATCATAAAAAAACAAATATTTGCCATGTTGATAAGTATGTATATAAACCGTTGATAGCTTGTTAGTAATTTCCTGTTTTTACTTATCAACAATTATATCCACATTGTTATCCACAATAATTTTATTTGTAAAATCGCTGTTTTATGATACATTACACCAATTTTGAAGATGCTTGGATTAGGAAAGCAAAGTTATGGCTGATGCATTATGGCTTAAGTGCGTTGACGAATTAAAATATCAAGTACCTGATAATATTTTTACCATGTGGATTCGCCCATTATCCGCCTCGATGCATAATAACACGATGGTTGTCAATGTACCTAACCAGTACTTTGCCAGTTATGTTGAAAAAAATCATTTAAGTCAAATTCAAACGATTTTACAACAGCTTGAGCCAACCTTACCGATTCAGGTGCAAATTCAAATTGATAAGGGTAACGCAATCACCGACGCCGTTAGTAAACAAGAGTTTGGTGAGCAAAAAGTGACACTGGTAAAAACTGAGCAGCAACGCTCCTTTCAGTATATCGATCCGCATTTTACGTTTGACCAATTCGTAACCGCAAAATCCAATCAAATTGCTTATAGTATTTGCCGAGAGACTGCTAACAACTTGGGTCAATCTAAAAATAATCCGCTGTTTATTTATGGTGCGACAGGTTTGGGAAAAACCCATTTGATGCAAGCAATTGCCCATGAGATTTTAAAGCAAGGCAAAAGTTTTTATTACTTTACTTCCGATAAGTTTGTCAACCAGCTGGTGCATTCATTAAGAACACAAAAAATCGATGAGTTCAAAGATAAAATTAAAAAAGCCGATTTGTTGATTATTGATGATATTCATGTGATTGCCGGCAAGCAAAAAAGTAGCGAGCAGTTTTTGCTATTGCTCAATGATTTTATGAGCAAAAATAAACAGGTGATTTTGGCATCCGATAAACACCCGAGTGCACTGACTGATTTTGACGAGCGTTTAAAGTCACGTCTAGCTTGGGGGGTGGCCGTGGCGTTAGAGCCGCCAGAGCTAGAAACCCGTATTCAAATTTTGCAAAAAAAATCCAAAGCGCAAGAGGTGAATTTGCCAAAAGAGTGCGCTATTTTTATCGCTCAGCATATCATCGCCAATGTGCGAGAATTGGAAGGCGCGCTCAACAAAGTTTTAGCCATTTCCCGTCTGCTCAATCAGCCTATCCATTTAGAACTGGTACAAATGGCGTTAAAAGATTTGATTGCCATGCGTGTACAAGCGGTCAGCATGGATAATATTCGTAAAGTTGTTGCTGAGTTTTATGATATCTCAGTCAAAGACTTAATGGGTAAAAAGCGTTTACGTCATATCGCTCGTCCGCGGCAAGTGGCTATGAGTTTAGCACGTGAACTAACCAACAACAGCTTTACAGAAATTGGTCAATCATTTGGCGGTCGCGACCATACCACGGTGATGCACGCCTGTGAGAAAGTTCAAGAACTTTGTGTCAGCGATCTGATGTTTGATAAGGATTATCGCTCATTAAAATTAATGTTACAGACCTAGTATTTTGTTAACTCGATTAAAAAGATTTTTAGTTAATTACCCCGTATAATAGATTGTAATTTTTCCATTTGTTAAACCATTCATTTTGATTTGAGGCGGTGCCATGCAATTAGTAATCTCTCGCGATTTGTTACTACAAGCGATTAATTTAATTTCAAAAGCCGCTGACAAACGCCATAACATGGTGATTTTGGGGAATATGAAATTGGCGTTAACCGACTCTCAATTGGTGATGGTAGCGTCAGATTTGGAGCTTGAATTACAAGCCACCCTTAATTTGCCAGCATCGGCGTGCAAACAACCAGGTGAAATCACCGTTCCTGCCAACAAATTCAAAGATATCGTAAAATTATTGCCCGACGGTTTACCGGTCTCTATCACTGTCGCTAACGACAATCAGTGTTTAATTGTCTGCGGTAGTAGTCGTTTTAAACTCAGCACTTTGCCTGCCCAAGACTTTCCCCTATTGGGTGAGCCCGAGCAAGTCACGCCTATTCAATTGGGCCGTGAAGACCTAGTCGATTTGCTCGATAAAACGCATTTTGCGATGGCGGTGCAAGACGTGCGTTATTATCTCACCGGTATGCTGTTTGAAGTCAAAGAGCGGCAATTGGCGACGGTATCAACCGATGGCCACCGCTTGGCATTGGCTCGTACGGTAATCGAGTGTGATGATAGCGTGGCACTGGCTGCAATTTTACCAAGAAAAGCCGTACTTGAATTACAACGTTTGTTAGCAGAGCTTAAACGCATGCTACCAAATCAAGACAATAAAATCACCCTCAATGTCGGCCGTGAATTTTTACAAGTCTTACTACCCTTTGGTGAAGTCGATAGTACAGGACAGCTAAAAAATGCCATCATGGTGGCTTTTACCGCACGCCTGATTGATGGTAAGTTTCCCGATTATCGCCGCGTCATGCCGTCGTCAACCAACAAACTTGCCCGTATCAGCCAAGAGCAATTAGCGAATGTGCTTCGCCGCGTGGCTATTTTGAGTAATGAGAAATCGCGTGGCGTGATTTTTGATTTTTCAGGTGATAACAATTTGATGGTGCGTGCTAGCAATGCTGAGCAAGATGAAGCCAGTGAGCAGCTTGAGGTTAAATACCAAGGTGAGCCATTAGAAATATCATTCAATGTGGCTTATTTGCTAGATGTACTTAATGTATTGCAAGGGGAAATTGACTTTCATATGAGCCAAGCCAATGCTTCGGTATTGGTACAGCAAGTCAACGATAGCAAACACGAGTTTGTGGTTATGCCAATGCGTATTTAGTCAGCGGGCATATTTTTTTCAATTTAGTGATGAGTAGTCAAGTAGATAAATCATGCAAATTATTGAATTAACTATTCATCATTTTCGCAATCTTCACACGATTGAATTACAACCCAGCAGTTGTAATGTGTTCTTGGGTCAAAATGGCAGCGGGAAAACGTCGCTATTAGAAAGCATCTATTTATTATCGCGCGGCAAAAGTTTTCGCCATCATCAACCGAGGCATTATATTGAGCATGGTTTTAGCGATACGACGGTTTTTGCTAGGCTCAATCATGAGCAAACGGTCGCTATTGCCAAATCCCAAGACGCTACCACGCAATTGCGACTCAATGGGCAGTCGCTTGTCACCCAAAGCCCACTTGCGCAGCTGCTACCCACACTATTACTCGAGCCTGTGAGCCTTGCCCAACTAGAAGACGGTAGTCAAGCAAGGCGTGAAATGTTAGATTGGTTAGGGTTTCACGTGGAACAATCATTCCACTCCAATTGGCTGTCTTATCAGCGTCTACTAAAACAACGCAATAGCTTATTAAAGCAAAATGTTGGCAACGTCTCATTAACTAGCCTGCAACAGCAAGAACTGTCAGCTTGGGATTACCAGCTCAGTCAACATGCAGAAAAAATTCACCAAGCAAGGGCCGACATCATTGAACAATGGCAGCCCCATTTTTTGGCGCAAGTGCAAAAATTTTTACCCCAGTATGCCGAAAAATTACGATTGCGTTATACCCCGGGGTTTGATACTGAAGCTGGCTTAGCCATTACCTTAGCCAATCGTTTAGCGTCTGACATTGAGCTTGGCTATACGCGTATGGGATGCCATCGGGCTGATATCAATGTTGTGCTAGATTTAGTGCATACCGATGCAGCAGGGCATAAACACAAGCAGACATTGCTTGCCACCGATATGCTGTCACGGGGTGAAAAAAAATTATTGGTCATGGCGCTTCGCTTATCGCAGTTGCCGTTACTCAATCAGGTCGATAAAGTACCCTTGGTATTGGTGGACGATATCACAGCGGAATTAGATAATGACGCACTTATGTTGTTATTAACTGGCTTAAAACAAGTGAATTCACAGCTGTTTATCACCAGTCTCACCCAAGATATCGTTGAGAGTATTCAAAAGATTTGGCAGGATAATATAAAACTGTTTCACGTGGAACAGGGAAGTGTTAGACAATTATCCCTTGAAGCACAAGGCATTCAAAATGACCTATGAAAACCAATAATATTTTTAGGTGACTAAGGTTAGATGATTAAGTATTTTTTCAAACTGATGTAACTTAAACTCCCGCTTTTCTAGCTCAGATAAATCACTATTTTGCCTCTCATAAGCCGGGATATTCAGTGACTTTTCCCCTAAAATTTGCTACAATAAACCCTTTATTTTTCGCCAAAAAACTAAGAAAAAAATCAACGATTTTGACCATAAAATCGAGTATGTTCTGACGTTTTTGCCATGCAAAACTTATGGAGTCATCATGACTGATACATCTGCGAATGTAGCCGATCAGACACAACAATCTATTACCCAATCAAGTCATCAAGAAAATAAAGCCTATGGTTCTGACAGTATCCGCGTACTTCGTGGCTTAGAAGCCGTCCGTGTACGCCCTGGTATGTACATTGGCGATACCGACGATGGCACAGGTTTGCATCATATGGTGTTTGAAGTGGTAGATAACGCCATTGATGAAGCCTTGGCGGGTCACTGTGATCAAATTGACATCATCATCCACGAAGATGAATCGGTCAGCGTCAAAGACAATGGACGCGGTATTCCTGTCGATATTCACCCAGAAGAAGGGGTGTCAGCCGCACAGGTTATCATGACAGTACTGCATGCGGGCGGTAAATTTGACGACAACAGTTATAAAGTCTCAGGTGGTTTGCACGGTGTCGGTGTGTCAGTGGTTAATGCGTTATCAAAAAAACTGGTGCTCGATATCTGGCGTGACGGTTACCACTATAGCCAAACGTATGCCGATGGTGAGCCCGTAGCGCCTATCGAGCAGCTTGAAGCCACCCAGCAAACAGGCACACAAGTGCGTTTTTATCCAAGCGATGATATTTTTACAGGCACGATTTTTGATTTTGAAATTCTCGCCAAGCGCTTACGCGAATTGTCGTTTTTAAACTCGGGTGTACGCATCGTATTGACGGATGAGCGCGATGACAAACGCCATGAGTTCGAGCACGTTGGCGGTCTATCTGAGTTCGTTCATTACATCAATGCGGGAAAAACTGGGCTAAATGACGTGTTTCATTTTACCAGTGAAGAAAATGACGGTATCAGCGTCGAAGTAGCATTGCAATGGACAGATAGCTACAACGAAAAAGTATTATGCTTCACCAACAATATCCCGCAAAAAGATGGCGGTACCCATCTTTCTGGTTTTCGTTCGGCATTAACACGCTGCCTAAATAGCTATATGGATAGCGAAAACTTGATGAAAAAAGAAAAAGTTGCGGTAACAGGTGACGATGCGCGGGAAGGTTTAACCGCAATTATTTCTGTCAAAGTACCTGACCCAAAATTCTCAAGCCAAACCAAAGACAAACTGGTATCAAGTGAAGTCAAACCCGCGGTTGAATCAGCCATGCACGATAAGTTTAGCGCTTACTTGCTTGAAAATCCCAATGCTGCCAAAGGGATTGCTGGTAAAATCATCGATGCCGCCCGTGCGCGAGAAGCTGCCCGTAAAGCTCGTGAAATGACCCGCCGTAAAACCACCCTTGATATCGCAGGTCTGCCAGGCAAACTTGCTGATTGCCAAGAAAAAGACCCTGCAATGTCAGAGCTGTACATTGTGGAAGGGGACTCGGCAGGCGGTTCTGCCAAACAAGGGCGTAACCGTAAGATGCAGGCGATTTTACCGCTGAAAGGTAAAATTCTAAACGTAGAACGTGCGCGTTTTGATAAGATGCTATCGTCGCAAGAAGTGGGTACCTTGATTACCGCATTGGGTACAGGCATCGGACCTGATGAGTACAATCCTGATAAATTACGCTATCACAAAATTATCATCATGACCGATGCGGACGTGGATGGTTCACATATTCGCACCTTGCTCCTGACGTTCTTTTTCCGTCAAACCCCAGAGCTATTAGAACGTGGTCATATTTATATTGCGCAGCCACCGCTGTATAAAGTGAAAAAAGGTCGCCAAGAATTGTATGTCAAAGATGATGAAGCGTTAAAGGCCTATTTATTGTCGTCAACCATTGACGATACCCAGTTGCATTTGAGTGAAGGTACGCCTGCGGTCACAGGCCAAGCGCTAGAAACCTTGCTCAATGATTATAACCAAACTCAGACCATCAAAAACCGTTTGCAAATCAAATATCCAAGCGCCGTATTGGATGCGTTGGCAATCACCAGCAAGCTTAGCATACCGATGATTGAAGATGAAGCGCAAATGCGAAATTGGGTAGAAGCGTTAGCGCAGAATTTAGCAGTGACGGCAGACGGATTAGACCCACAAATTGAATTAGAGCCCTTTAGCAAACAAGAAGGCGATCATCAAAAAACCTATTATCTACCGCGCGTGACGATTTTTATCCATCAGTTGCCACACGCGTACTTATTAGATACCGCATTTATTGGTTCAGGTGAGTATAGCCGTTTGCATCGCTTGACCAGCCAGTGGAAAGACATGTTGTCAGATACCGCTTATGTCGCTAAAGGTGACAAAAAACTGCCGATTAAAGACATGGGTTATCTATGGCAATTTATCATGAGTGATGCGCGCCGTGGTTTAGCGATTCAGCGTTACAAAGGGTTAGGAGAGATGAACGCTGATCAATTGTGGGAAACCACGATGGATCCAGAAAACCGCCATATGCTAAAAGTCACCATTGAAGATGCGATTGCTGCTGACCATTTGTTCTCGTGTCTGATGGGGGATGATGTAGAGCCGCGTCGTGCCTTTATTGAGGAGAACGCGTTAACGGTGACTAACTTAGATATTTAACCCAATTTTAGGGTCGTGTTTTAATACAATGGAAACCACCTTATGTTGTAATAAGGTGGTTTTATTTCAGCTTGAATTTTTAAAAGAGATATCACATGATTGCTTTATTACTGCTAGCGATAGCCTTATCGATGGATGCCTTTGCTGTGGCGATTGGACTCGGTGCCAAACACCGCCAAGATACGACCAAAATTGCGGTTATGGCAGGCGTATATTTTGGCGTCTTTCAAGGTTTGATGCCTTTGATTGGTTATCTCGGTGGACGTTCAATCTTAGGATTTATCGCAAATTGGGCGCCTTGGATCGCGTGCATTATTTTGGTGGGGCTTGGTGGAAAAATGCTGTATGAAGCCTTAGCTGGCGATGATGAAGATGCCACATTACAAGATTCCACCCCGCACAATATTGCTTTAGATATCGCCAATGATGCCAATGTTGTCATTACGCATAAAACCATGACTACTTTAGCGATTGCAACCAGTATTGATGCAATGGCAGCTGGATTTACCTTAAATTTAATCCCAGTCAATCCTTATGTATCCTGTGCGGTAATTGCCGTGGTAACAGGTATTTTTAGCTTTATCGGCGTATTTATGGGCAAGCAATCTGGCACGTGGCTTGAGAGTAAGGCTGAAATTTTTGGTGGGCTAGTGTTAATCGGTATTGGCATCAAAATGGTAATTTAATAAACTGGCTTTTTTGGCTTTGAATTTAATTTGTTAAATAAAAAAAGACTTTCAAATCAATGAAAGTCTTTTTTTATTGTTAAGCTTAATCCATGGATTAACGCTCAATACGATACCATGCATCACGGGCTGCTAGGCGAGCTTGGTCCCAAGTCAAACGAGAACTACCTTTGAATTGTTCCCAATCATTGCGTAAGTCATTTTCAACACTTTCAAACTCATTAGCGGTATTGAAATGATGACGTGCACGATAACCATAATCATACGCTGAGCGATAGTCGGTATCGTAATCATAGCCTTGGCTATAGTAAGTCGTGGTATTGTAGTTATTGCGCCAGTAGGTATCTTCTTCTGTATTACCTTCAAGCGTATTTGCTACGGCATTACCTGTGGCTGCACCTGCTACGGCACCAATTGCACCACCCACCACTGAACCTACGGGACCACCTACCGCACCAATCGCTGCGCCTGTAGCGGCACCGGCTGCCATACCTGTACCACTGGCAACAGGGTTAGCTTCTTTACGCTGTTCGCCTGCTTCAGTTGGATTGACTGCTTCACCGACTTCATGACCTGCTGCCCCGCCAGCTACAGCGCCAATCGCGCCACCCACTAAGGTACCGACAGGACCCGCTACTGAACCAACGGCTGCACCGGCTGCGGCGCCACCTAGTGCCCCAGAACCACTGGCAACTGGGTGAGGTTTTTCGTAAGCATCTTCAGCGGTGGTAGGATTGACTGCTTCACCGACTTCATGACCTGCCGCGCTACCTGCTACCGCGCCGATAGCGCCACCCACTAAGGTACCAACAGGACCGGCTACTGAACCAACGGCTGCACCTGCTGCGGCACCACCTAATGCACCTGTACCAGTAGCAACAGGATGACCTTTTTCTTCACCTTCTGCATAGCCATCCACCGTACGAAGACGTGGTGAATATTCTTGACCAGCAATACGCGCGTCTGTTCTATCCCAACCATCACGAATGGCTTCTTTGGCATCTTCCCATGCAAGACGTGAATTACCTTTTACTTCATGCCAGCTACGTTCAAGGTCTGATTCAACACTGTCAAACGTTGTACCGGCTGGGTATTTTGCACGATTGGCATAACCGACGGCATAAGCTGGTTGATAGTCAGTGGTATAATCATAACCATCTTTATAGTAGGTTGTTTGTGAATAGGTATCGTTCCAATAAGTATCTTCGATAGTTGGATCAATCGCTTCACCTGCGGCATGACCTGCAGCACCACCAGCGATTGCACCAATTGCGCCGCCGATTAACATACCTAATGGACCACCAATAGCACCGATAGCTGCACCTGCAGCAGCACCACCCATACCGCCTACTGCAGTACCGATTGGATGTGAGCCTGGTTCACCAGTGATAGGGTCGCGGTTTAAGTCTGAATTATTAATATTATCTACCATGATTGTATCCTCATTTGAAGTTTTTTTATCCAAGCCATACTAGCGTTTAGAAAAAATTTTTAATATGGCTGTTATTTTTATTGTCGAAAAACGATTAAACGTGACGTTAACTTAAAATGCCTAAATTAAAATCAATTTTTTCGTAAAACCGTTTTCGGTTATTACTGTTTCATAATAATAAATTTTTGCGTCTACTCTGTAGCAGTATGAGCAATTTTTTCGTAGAGTTTGGTAAACCTAAAGCCTATTAGATGAGGTTTGTGTAACAAAGATAATCAATTGGTGAAAGGGGTACAAAAAAAAACGCAATTAATGACCGTTTATCATAGAAATTTTTTAGGAAAAATTTTTACTTAAAACATTCATGTAGCTATTTTTACCCTATAAAAATCAGCAAATAAAGCCGTTAATTGGTACAATACCCATAAATTTTTGAAACCTGTTAGCATCGGTTCAGTTAAGCTATTTACCTAAATTTAAAGAGGCTTGTATGTCAACATCCAACAACTCAATCAAACAAGACCGTATCTTGGTATTGGATTATGGTTCACAGTACAGTCAACTGATTGCGCGCCGCGTGCGTGAAGCAGGGGTATTCTGTGAAATGTACCCATACGATATCGACGCACAGCGCATTCACGACTTTGGTGCAAAAGGGGTTATTTTATCGGGCGGTCCAGAGAGCGTGTATGCAGAAAATAGCCCAAAAATTAATGACGCCGTATTTGATATCAATGTGCCTGTACTAGGCATTTGCTATGGTATGCAGGCGATGGCAGATCGGTTTGGTGGCAAAATTGAAGCCAGTAGTCACCAAGAGTTTGGCGCTGCTATCATTGAAAAAACCGCTCAAGATAGCTTCTTTAAAGGCATTGAAGATGAGCCCAACAAATTACACGTTTGGATGAGTCATGGCGATAAAGTCGTTGAGTTACCTGCAGGCTTTGAAGTGACTGCCAGAACCCCAAGCTGCCCAATTGCTGCAATGGCAAATGAAAGCAAGCATTATTATGGGGTGCAGTTTCATCCAGAAGTGACCCATACGCTGCAAGGTGAAGCATTGATTAGCCGATTTGTGCACCAAATCTGTGGCTGTGCCAATGCGTGGACGCCGGATAACATCATTGAGATGCGTGTGGCGCAGTTAAAAGAACAAATTGGCGATGAGCAAGTGTTGTTGGGACTTTCGGGCGGCGTTGATAGCTCGGTGGTAGCCGCACTGCTTCACAAAGCGATTGGCGAGCAGCTAACCTGTGTGTTTGTTGATAATGGTTTGTTACGCCTACATGAAGGCGACCAAGTGATGCAAATCTTTGCTGAAAACATGGGCGTTAAAGTCATTCGCGTGGATGCTGAAGAACGTTTTTTGACCGCATTAGCCGGCGTTAGCGATCCAGAAGCCAAACGTAAAATCATTGGCAAAACCTTTATCGATGTGTTTGCAGATACCGCACGTGAACTGTCGGGTGAGGGCAAAGGCATTCAATTCTTGGCACAAGGTACCATTTATCCCGATGTCATTGAATCTGCAAAAAGTCACCAAGGCAAAGCGCATGTGATCAAGTCGCACCACAATGTCGGTGGCTTGCCAGACGATTTGCAGTTCAAACTCGTTGAACCCTTACGTGATTTGTTTAAAGATGAAGTGCGTAAGCTCGGTGTGACATTAGGGCTACCTGAAAAAATGATTTATCGTCATCCTTTCCCAGGTCCAGGTCTAGGCGTGCGTATCTTGGGTGAAGTGAAAAAAGAATATGCCGATATTTTGCGTCAAGCCGATGCCATCTTTATGCAAGAGTTGGAAAAATCTGGTTGGTATGAGAAAACCGCACAAGCGTTTGCCGTGTTCCAACCGGTAAAATCAGTGGGCGTGGTCGGTGATGGTCGCCGCTATGCGTGGGTGATTGCGTTACGAGCGGTTGAAACCATCGACTTTATGACAGCACGTTTTGCCCATTTACCGTATGATTTGATTGAAACCGTGTCCAATCGCATCATGAATGAAATCAAAGAAGTATCACGTGTGACCTACGATATCTCAAGTAAGCCACCAGCGACCATTGAATGGGAATAAAGCGACTAAAAAAGCTAATAAAAAAAGGCGATTGATTATCGCCTTTTTTATGGTTTTAGACCACGACCGATAGTGTTATCGAGTATTGCTTTTACGGATCGCCAAAACAATCATTACCAATAAAATGCTAAAAAACCCCAGTGATAATTCTGGGATACTAAAGCCTAAAAACGTCCAGTCAATCACCGCACACTCGCCAGAACCTTTAAATACTTCTTTCAGCACTTGGGCAATCGGCAACGTATCCATCCAATAGTCTAACCCAGGACCACACGACGGGACTTGGTCAGGTGGCAGATGTTGAATCCATACATGGCGAATCGCCACAGCAATTGACCACAAAATGCCGAGCAGCGCGCCAAACATCAACAAAATCTTTGCCCAAGCTTGTTTTGGATTGAGCAAAAAGGCGATAAAGGCAAAAATCCCCATCACAATCAAACCCACTCGCTGAAAGATACACAGCGGACACGGGTCTAATTTTACCACCCCTTGCAAATAAAAATAGGCGAAACTCATGCCAATAATGCTGGCTAACGTCAATAGTCCTGCCAGTCCCCGATAACTTAACAAGCTGTGGGTCAATGAAGCATCACGCATAAAAAAACCATCAAACAATTTAGTGAAAAAGAATAAGCCAAACAATAGCGCTTAGAATTTTAGAAATTTAACCCTATAAAATAATCAGCGCAACGATACCTGCTAACTGGCACCTGATAACTAGCACCTACTAATTAGCGAAATTGACCTACATATGCATAAAAATCTTGTGTGTCATTCTGCTCGATATCGGCTTGCTCACGCACAGAGTCTTTGGCAAGCTGCTCGAAGTAAGTCATTTGCTCAGGGACCAATCCTTGATGTCTTAAGCGATTGGCATGCATTTGCGCCAGTGACTTACCAAACTGCCAGCTACTATCAAAGCGTTCGGTATCGGCTAGCACTTGCGCTGATAAGGTGTTGTCGGGATTTTGCGCTTTTGCCATCATCGATTGCCACGCGTTGCGGTAATCATTGCTACCATAGGTGACATCTAAGAGTTCTGATAGCTTACGCATACCTAGCAAATGCTGTACTAGCCAGTCTTTAAATGCGACTTGCCCTGCTAGTGTATCAATCATTAAGTTTGGCTCGCGCCCTTGATTGACAATTTTTTCTTGGTTTTGAGCAAGTAGGGCATCTTCATCGGGCAATAAGTCAGGACTGTCCAGCAATAGACAGTACAATGCTAAAATTTCCATAAAACAGGCGGTATTTAAGCTGATACCGATTTCGCTGTACGGATCTAAGTCAATCGCTCGGAGTTCCACATAAGCGATACCGCGCTTGGCTAAGGCATCACTGGGGTTTTCGCCAGGTTGGGTGATTTGTTTGGGTCGAATCGGGCTGTAGTACTCGTTTTCAATCTGCAAAATATGGTCATTGATTTGAATGGGATAGCCATTGTCGTCATCGAGTCCCAACGCGGTAAAATTAGGATGCGGCGTGTGGATGGCATTACGCAAACCAGCGACATATTCATCAAGACTGTTGTAGCGGATATCTAAATCATCTTGTACGCTATTTTGGTAACCCAGTTTCCCCATACGCAGAGAGGTAGCGTTGGGTAAATAGTAAGTTGATGCGTTCATTGGCTTTAGCGGATGCTCGCGACCCTTTAAAAAACACGCGCACACGGCAGGACTTGCACCAACCAAATACAGCACCATACCACTTAGACGCTTGAAGTTACGAATCAGACCCAAATATTTTTCATTTTTAAATTCAGTTAATGGCTGGGTATCACCTAACTGCTGTTGCCAAGCGGTGAATAAATTATCACCAAATGATAAATTATAATGCAATCCAGCAATGGTCTGCATACGGCGACCATAGCGAATGCCTAGACCGTGACGATATAGGGTTTTTAATCTACCTGAGTTTGAGGTGCCATAGTCGGCCAGCAAAATATCTTCATCGTCCGAAATCATACAAGGCATCGACATCGACCAAAACAGCTCATCATCGGTCAAAGCATTTTGAACCACAATATGCAAATCACGCAGCATATCAAGCGCTTCTTTCACCGTGGGTTTTGGCTCAGTAATTAGCTCTAACAAGCTTTCGGCATAGTCAGTAGTGATAAAAGGGTGAGTGAGTTTTGAGCCAAGCTTTGCCGGGTGTGGGGTAGTGGCGATATATCCCTCAGGGCTCATACGTAAGCCTTCTTTTTCGATACCCCGTAGCATGCCATGAATGTTTTCAGCGGTCAGCCAAGTAGGTAGCTGCAAAGAAGTACAAGTTTGAGGCGCTTGAGTCATAGTTATCCTAATATTATTTTTAATTGTGTGAAATTATGCCACCAAATTTAGGCAAACACTATCAAAATATCGTGATGACGAAATTACCAATTGCGATATTCGCCAAACGTAAAAAACCCACAGTAATAATACCGTGGGTATGATAAAAACTATCGTATTACTCGATTAACTGGTAATTTTTACCTGACATCTGTCACTTTTAATGAAAAAGGCATTAAGAGAAATCCAATTCAGTCTCAAACCCTTTTAATTCATGACGCGCCATGGCTAAGTTTGATTTTTGACGATCAAGTACTAGGTATAAGAATAGGTTTTCGTTACGGACTAGCGGACGGATTAAGTGATATTGTTTACTTAATGTGATTAGGATGTCTTCGATATTATCATTAAGGTTTAAAGCTTTAGAAGCTTTACGTTTTGCACGTACTACTTCAGTGTTTCCCGCTGCTGCAACTTCAAGGTCGATACCATTACCCGTTGTGGCAAGGGCTAGACCTGATTCGCTGTCAACCAATGCAGCTGCAATAAAACCATCGATGTTATTGAGTGAGTCTAAAGATAATTTAGCCATGATAAGCTCCTTGGTATTATTAAATTAATAATAAAGATTGCTTAATAATCATTGCTTAGCTAACAAACTTAAATCATTAACACATTTAACGTTAAGTAATTAACAAGAATAAATTAATGTCAACCTATATTAGGGTACTTGATGATAACACTTAGGTGTTATTACGCTGTAGATCACACCATTATTATGGATAAAGGCTGACAACACAAATAAAATCTGATAAACGCTAAAAAAATGTAGATGATTTTGTTCAAAGGTAACAAATACAGGATAAACGCAAATTAAAAGGCTAAACTTAACAGTTACTTACTATATTTAAGCTAAAGCCTTTTAATCATTCAAATAAACTAGGTAAAAAACCACAGTAAAATTAGCCAGTAAAGCTAGATAGAAAATGACGAACCACAACCACAAGTCGTGGTGGCGTTTGGATTGTTGACGGTAAAACGCGAGCCTTCCAAGCCTTCCACATAATCAATGGTTGAGCCATGTAAATATTGGTAGCTTAAACTATCAACGACCAATGCTACGTCATCGTTGCTAAAGGTAGCATCATCATCGCCCAAGTTCTCTTCAAAATTAAAACCATACGAAAAACCCGAACAGCCACCACCCGTCACATATACGCGTAGCATCAAGTCGTTATTGCCTTCTGAATCACGTAGGCTACGCACTTTTTTGGCAGCATTATCGGTCAAGGTCATGCCATCAACCATACTATCAGTTACGGTATCGCTCATCGGGGTATTCCTTATAAAAACTTTTTTCTTATTATGGGGTGCTTGCTTTATACTATCAAGAATTTTCCCATTTAATTTTAGTCAAATTTTTTGAGTTTTGAGCCGATTATGATAGAACTAAAAGATGCCAGTATTCGCCGTGATGGGCGGGTATTATTTAAAGATGTTAATTTGCAAATCCATCCAGGTTGGAAAATCGGGTTAACAGGCAACAATGGCACAGGTAAATCCAGTTTTTTTGCGACGCTATTGAACCAAAAAGGCGAAGGCGAATTGGCACTCGATACAGGCAGTCTATCGGTTCCAAGCAGTTGGCAAATCGGTCATATGGCGCAAGAGATTGAAAGCACTGACCAGTCGGCGATAGATTTTGTGCTCAGTGGCGACAAAGAATACTTTGAGCTGCAAGATAAGATTAACCATCCAGATACCTTGTCAGAAGATGAGCTTGCCCATGTGCACGCGCGCTTCGATGATATCCATGGTTATAGTACCCCTGCAAAAGCCTCCCAAACCATGACAGGACTTGGCTTTAATGTCGCCCAAGAAAGCCAACCTGTGAGTAGTTTTTCAGGGGGCTGGCGTATGCGCCTAAACCTTGCCAAAACCTTAATGAGCCGAGCGGATTTATTGCTCCTTGATGAACCGACCAATCACTTGGATTTGGATGCCATCTTGTGGCTTGAAGAATGGCTCAAAGCCTATGACGGCACGCTACTCATGATTTCGCATGACCAAGCGTTTTTGGATAATGTGGTGAGCAATATCTTGCACATTGAAAACCAACAAATGACCCTTTATACAGGCAATTACAGCACCTTTGTGCGTACCCGTAGTGAGCGCTTAGCCCAGCAGCAGCAACAGTTTGAAAAACAGCAAGAAACCCGTGCCCACCTTGAAGATTTTATCCGCCGTTTTAAAGCCAAAGCCTCCAAAGCCAAACAAGCGCAAGCCCGTGTCAAACAGCTGGAACGGATGACCGAGCTAGCGCCTATCATGGCGGACAATCCGTTTCAGTTTCGGTTCAAATCCCCTGTGCAATTAACATCGCCATTATTGGTGCTAGATAATGCCAGTGTAGGTTACAACGGTGTAGCACTCATCGAGAACATTCGCCTACAAATTACCCCTGACAGCCGCATCGGTCTGCTAGGGATGAATGGCGCAGGCAAATCAACGGTCATTAAAGGCTTGGTGGGTGAGTTGCCTATCTTGTCTGGGACGCGTAAAGCCGCAGATAGTTTGGTACTAGGGTATTTTAACCAACACCAAATGGATAGCCTCGATGGCGAAGCATCACCCATGTTGATGCTGCAGCGTCTCGCAGGCAAAACCTCAGACGCTGATTTACGCGCGTTTTTAGGTAGTTTTGACTTTCGCGGTGAGCGCATTGATACCAAAAGCAAGTTATTCTCTGGCGGCGAGCGGGCAAGACTCACCCTTGCGCTCATCGTATGGCAGCGTCCCAATGTGTTGGTATTAGACGAGCCGACCAACCACCTAGATTTGGAGATGCGGCAAGCATTGAGCATGGCTTTGCAAGAGTTTGAAGGGGCGGTCATTCTGGTGTCACATGACCGAGAAATGATAGCCAATGTTTGCGATGAGCTATATTTGGTGCATGACGGGCAATGTAACATCTTTGACAATGACATCGCTTATTATAGTCAGTGGTTATCACAGACCCGTAAACAGCAAGCCAAACAAGCGAGCGACAATAAAAAGCTCGAAGACAAAAAATTAGCCGACCATAAAACAGATGTTTCACGTGAAACGTCTAACGTGCCCAATGCGTTATCCAAAGAAGAACAACGCAAAAAATCCGCTGAACAGCGTAAACTCACCGCGCCCATCCGTAAAAAAATCGAAAACGAGGAAAAACAACTAGAAAAATTCATGGCGCAGCTAGGTGAAATTGAAGAAAAGCTGGGTGATACAGGTCTGTATGAGGATAGCCGAAAAGCCGATTTGTTAACGTTGCTCGATGAGCAGACGGCATTAAAAAGTGACATTGAAGCAGTCGAAGAGCAGGTGATGAATTTGATGATGGCACTTGAAGAGATGGAAAATAATTTTAACTAGCCAATAAAAAAGACAGCCTAGACTGTCTTTTTTTATTTAATCAAACATTATTTTGCATCAGCAAAGTATTGTTGTAAGTCATCATTACCACCGATGTGTTTGCCACCGATAAATACCTGTGGGGTAGTTTCACGACCAGTAATGGCTCGCACTGAGGTAATACTGGCGTCTTTACCAAGTACGATTTCTTCAAACTGGAAGCCTTTTTGTGTTAACGTTTCTTTGGCTTTGGCACAATGTGGGCAACCAGGCTTGGTAAAAATTGAGACAGAGGGTTTGTCTTGCCAGTTTGGGTCAATATATTTAATCATGGTATCGGCATCTGATACTTCGTATGGGTCATCACTGCCGCTGTCTTGGGGTTCGTCAAAGATTTTGACGATTTTGCCATCATCCACCAGCATCGAATAACGCCATGAACGTTTGCCAAACCCAATCGCTGAGTCATCAATTAGGCGCCCCATCGCTTCAGTAAACTCACCGTTACCATCTGGAATCACGGTCACATTGCTACAGTCTTGGTCTTTTGCCCAAGCATTCATAACAAAGGTATCATTGACCGAGACACACACGATGTCATCAACGCCTAGTTTGGCAAATTCAGTTGCCAATTCGTTGTAGCGGGGTAAATGCAGTGATGAACACGTTGGTGTAAACGCCCCTGGTAAGGCGAATAATACGACTTTTTTGCCCTTAAATAATTCATCCGTACTAACATCTACCCATTTGCCTTGCTGTTGGGTATGAAAAGTCACGCTTGGCACTTGTTTGCCAATCATATCGCTAAACGCCATGTCCTACTCCTTATTATCGTAAATTGTTATACTACATTTTTTAGTAAATGACCTATTTGCTTACTCATTATACAAACAAATAAGGTAAAAAACTGTAATCAGCGTTATTAAAAAGTTAATTATTTTAATAAGTATTTTAAATCATTATATGTTTTATGATTTATTTTAGATAATTAACTTTGGTAAAAACAGCTGGTTAATTGTTAAAAATTGACAAAATCAGTTATGATAGGGCAGATTTTTTAGATTTTATTCAACAAATTTGATAAGGAAAACCTCATGCCATCATTTGACGTGGTTTCAGAATTACAGTTATTTGAAGTTAAACATGCCGTACAAAATACCGAGAAAGAAATCGCCACCCGTTTTGACTTTAAAGGCAGTGATATTAAAGTCGAACTCAATGAGAAAGACAAAAAAATCACCATCACCGCAGACAATGAGTTGCAGATGGAAAACGTGTATGCCATGCTTGAGAAAAACATGATAAAACGTGGGGTGGATTTGCAGTCGCTCGACCCACAGGATAATCAAGGCTCGGGCAAACAAATGAAAAAGGTGGTCAATCTCAAAGATGGACTTGATGGCGATACCGCCAAAAAAATCAGTAAGGCATTAAAAGAGTCGGATTTGAAAGTATCGGCAGCGATTCAAGGCGATAAAGTACGAGTCAATGATAAGAAAAAAGACACGCTACAGCAAGCGATGGCGTTTTTGAAAGAAAAGCAATTTGGTGTGCCCCTGCAATTTAATAATTTTAAGGACTAACACCCGAAAATTAGTACAAAACAACTAGCATAAAAAAAGCCCTCGTCTCAAACAGGGCTTTTATTTTTACAGTTTGCTATTAAAGACTTTCTTTTGTACTCGGCAATCTATCGAGTGCGCGTTCATCATATTCCACCGCCATCCGCAGCGCACGAGCAAAGGCTTTAAACGTACTTTCAATTTGGTGATGGCTGTTTTTGCCTTTCAAGTTATCCAAATGAATAGTTATCATGGCATGATTGACAAAGCCATAGAAAAATTCACTGAACAAATCCACATCAAACCCACCAATCATCGCACGGGTAAACGGGATATCCATGTGCAGTCCAGGGCGACCTGAAATATCTACTACCGCACGGCTAAGGCTTTCATCGAGCGGCGCATAAAAATGTCCATAACGCACGATGCCTTTTTTATCGCCAATCGCTTGTTTGAAGGCTTGACCTAGCGTGATACCGACATCTTCCACGCTATGATGGTCGTCAATGTGGGTGTCACCGTTACAGGTGATATCCATGTCAATTAAGCCATGACGTTTGATTTGGTCAAGCATATGGTCAAGAAATGGCACACCCGTGTCAATGCTGCCTTGACCGGTACCGTCAAGGTTGATAGACACGGTGATTTGGGTTTCGGCAGTATTTCGTGTTACGGTGGCGATACGCGATGGGCGAGTGGTCATGGTTTTCCCTTACAGTTAAAAATCACAATCTTTTATGTTCAGCATCTTTTTCACGCTGTTTGACAACTTTACGCACTTTATCACGCGCACGGTCTTGTTTGAGCTTGGATAAATAATCCACAAAAATTTTACCATTTAAGTGGTCAATTTCATGTTGGATACATACGGCAAGTAGGCCTTGTGCTTCTTCAACAAACGGGTTGCCCTGCGCGTCGACAGCCTCAATTCTGACATGTTTGGGTCTATCGACTTTGTCATAATACTCTGGCACAGACAAACACCCTTCTTCGTAGCTATATAATTCATCGGCTAACGGGGTCACAATGGGATTGATAAACACCCGAGGCTGGCTGCCATCTTCAGATAAGTCCATCACTACCAATTGAATGTGCTCATCCACTTGTGTCGCCGCCAGACCAATACCTTTGGCGGCATACATGGTTTCAAACATATCATCAATCAAGGTTTTTAGGTCATCATCAAAGTGGGTGACAGGCTTGGCAAGGGTACGAAGCCTCGGGTCTGGGTAGTTTAAAATAGTACGTAAGGCCATAATGGGTCAACTTTTAATTTGGTTAATCTGGCAAAAATTCTCTAAAAAAATTGGCATAGGGTAACGCAAACGCTAAAGTTTGGCTACTATAACTTATATATAGGTGCAAACCAATCGCTTCACAATAGCAAATAATCAATGATAATGATTGAGTGATTAAAATCTACCAAAAACCAATTATTTAAAAAAACTATTTAAAGAGAATTAAAGAGAAAATTTATGAAGCCCCAATTATTTTATGCTATGCTAACCAAAATTTACATAGTGCAAATTATTGGTGATTTTGCGACACATAACACAACATTCGGCTATGATTTTTTATAAGTGATGGTAAAGCGTATGCCATTTTAAAGCGTTAAGCCGTTAACCTTGAGTATTGGGCTATGACAAACTATAACACCACGACAATGAAAAAATTATCCTTCGCTTTGTTGGCAACCCTTGGTATGACAGTGACTTCGCTAGCCGCTGCTAATAATCCGCCACCTCGTATCAAAGCCGATGCGCCCAACCGTTATGTGGTAAAAAAAGGTGATACGCTTTGGGATATCTCCGGTAAATTCTTAGAAAGTCCGTGGCGCTGGAAAGAAATTTGGGCGACTAATAAACAGATTCGTAATCCGCATCTGATTTATCCAAAAGATGTGATTATCTTATGTGTGATTAAAGGGCAAAAATTGGTCGGTGTAGACACGGGGGAAGGCTGTGCAGGCATTGAAAAAGCCATGAGCGCGCCAACCACTACGACCACGGTGGTGAGTGCCGCAGGTAGTATCCCTGCGATTCCTTTGACTGCCATTGAAACATGGCTTGAACGCAATATCATCGTATCGCCTGATGACTTTAAAACTACCCCCTATGTGCTGGCTTCAAAAGATAAAAACATTATCACAGGTGTCGGTAACAAAATTTATGCCAAAGGCGTGCCACTCATTGTGGGACAACGCTATGGCGTGTATCGTGAGGGCGAACCGTATGTTGACCCAACCACCCGTAAAGTCATCGGTCTTGAAGTCACCCAAGTTGCCGCAGGTATCGTCACTAGCGTAGCATCAAACGGTGTTTCTAGTATCGAGCTTAAAAAATCGTATGGTCAAGAAGTGCGCGAAGGTGACCGTGTATTTGTCGAAGTCGGTCAGTACTTGCCACCCGCTTTTTATCCAAAACCTGCCAGCGTTACTCGTGGCGGTCGCGTGATTCGTATTTTAAATTCCATTAGTAGTGCGGGTCGAGATGGGGTGATTGCCATTAATTTGGGCACCAGCCAAGGCGCTGAGCCAGGCGATGTGTTGACGGTTTATCAAAAAGGCGCTTTAGTCTTGGACGACTATTCACCCGTGAAAGGTGGGGCAGTACGGTTGCCAAGTGAGCAAATCGGTCATGTGATGGTATTTAAAGCATTTAACGATATTAGCTACGCTTATGTACTCGATGCAGAATCACCGATTCATGAGCAAGATTTTTTATTGCCTGCGGTCGGCAACTAACGCTTTCGCTTACCTTTGCTTGCCCTTGGTTATGCTTGCTTGGCTTGGTAAGCGATTGTTCAAAAGCCAGTCACCTTGACTGGCTTTGCTGTCTTTAAAGTTTTTATGGTGAGAAAAATTTATAATAGCAAACATTCATAAGCCCTATACATGCCTAAGGAATATACGTGATGCAGGACTATCAGCCTAACCTAAACCCGGCGCAGCAGGCTGCCTTATTGTTATGGCATTTAGTGAACTTATCGGTGCCTGTTTATAATAAGCTTGTAGCGCGTTTTGGTAGCGCTGAACAAGCGATTCAAGCCACGCTGGCAGATTGGCAAGCACTGGGCTTGCATGATAATCACCATAAACGCTTTGCTGAGTTTATCAGCGCCAGTCGAACCAGCCAATTTTTGAATGATACGCTATTAGAACTATCACAAGGGCAGTATGGTGTGGTGTTTGATAATGACCCTTTATATCCGACTCAGTTAAAAAACATCTATGACCCACCCCCTTTGCTATTGTATCAAGGCAACTTATCTGCCTTAAGCCAACCACAATTGGCGATCGTTGGAAGTCGTAAACCTAGCCCACATGCCGAAAAAATTGCCTTTGATATGGCGCAATATTTGGCGCACGAAGGCTTATGGATCACCAGTGGCATGGCAGAAGGCATTGACAAACAAGCGCATTTAGGTGCGTTAAGTCTACAGATGACGGGCACACAAGGTGGTACTATTGCGGTACTGGGCAATGGTATTAAACATTGTTATCCAAAAAATCACGCCAGCCTTAAAGCCCATATTATTGCGTCAGGTGGCTGCGTCATTAGTGAATTATTGCCTGATATGCCGAGCAATCGCTACCATTTTCCAAGGCGCAATCGTCTCGTCGCTGGGCTAAGTTTGGCAACTTTGGTTGTAGAAGCCGCTGCAAAAAGCGGCTCGCTCATCACGGCCAGAGAAGCCAACGAGCAAGGCAAACAAGTTTTTGCTATTCCTAGTCATATTGACAACCTCAACGCCAAAGGTTGCCACCAATTGATTCGTGAGGGTGCGACCTTGGTCGATCATCCATCACAAATTTTGGAAGATTTATCAATTTTTAAATCACCGATTGTCAAAGCCACCGAGGTTGAAACAGCGCCGATAGTTGCACAGGCAGTGAGCAATAGCCCTCAATTACCGTCCGAATCAGCACCAAAAACCCAGCCGCACCAAGCGACATTGGCGATGGATGTGCCCCCGCATTTGCAGACACTACTTAATCAACTCGATTGGGTCGGGCAAGATTTAGACAGCTTGGTCGATAAGACCCGCACCGATATTGCGACACTTATGGGCTGGCTGATTGAGCTTGAGCTAATGGGACTGGTGATGCAGCGCGGCGGTCTATATATGCGCTGCCGCCCTTAATTTTGATAAGCGATGAGCAAAAAAAACTACAAAATAATCGAGGTATATAATGCAATTTAATGACACCCAGCTCGATGCAGTTCAGCAATTTTTACAAGCCGGCAATCTGCTCGCTTATCCAACCGAAGCGGTGTGGGGAATCGGCTGTGACCCATTTAACGAAATCGCAGTGAAACAGATTTTAGCGATTAAACAACGTCCAATCGAAAAAGGCATGATTGTTATCACAGGCGATATCGCGCATATTCAGCCATTCTTACAGCCGTTACCACAGCAAGTAGTTGATAACATTGCGGCAAGTTGGCAGTCTAGCGATGCACAAGCCACCACTTGGTTGTTACCGATTCCTGCATCATTGCAAGGCAAAATCCCCGAGTGGGTCACAGGTGGGCGAGATAGCTTAGCCATACGAGTGATTAGCCATCCGATGATTGCCAAACTATGCAATCACATCGCCCACGCAGACAACAATAACCCGTTTGGATTTTTGGTATCCACGAGTTGTAACCTATCAGGTTTAACACCTGCTACTGATTTCGCGGCTGCTTATCATTACTTTGGTGATGCCATCGGTTATTTACTCGGCGACACCCTTGGATTTGTTCGACCTAGCCAGATTTTTGATGCATTAACCCAACAACAAGTACGCGCTTAATGCCTTGTTTTTAGCAATGTTGTTTTTAACCATGTTTCTAGCGATTTTTATTCCCTAATTTCATAAATACGCAAATTTAGTGTGGATATATATGAAAAACGCCATTTTGACCCGCAAATAATGCGACTCACTCTTGAAATCAAAGGGATTCACCATTATCAAAGCCAATAACTTTAACCGTTTTAACGTGTAACTGTTACCTTGGTGACGGTTACTTTGATAATAGGAGTGATGATTGATGAATTCAGCTGATAATAACCAAAATACGCAACCGCAAAATCAAACTGACGCCGTCTCAACGGAGTTAAAAGATGCCATGGAACAGTTTGAGCCAAGTAACGAGCAAAAAACCATTCCTAGCGACATCAATTTGAGCACCTACGAGCAGCGTATTGCCGAGCTTGAAGGTCAAGTCAAAGAAGCCAAAGAAGCCCATGCCCGTGCCAATGCTGAAGCCTACAATGCGCGCAACCGCATGGAGCAAGAAACCGAAAAAACCAAAAAATTTGCTTTAGAAAAATTTGCCAAAGACCTATTAGACATTGTTGATAACCTTGAACGTGCGATTGAAAATAGCCAATCCGACAATGATCCTGTGCTTGAAGGTGTCAAACTTACTCACAAATCGCTGATTGCGGTGTTAGAAAGATACGGCGTTAAAGTGGTCAATCCCCAAGGCGAAACATTCAATGCTGACCTGCATGAAGCCGTGGGTATCGACCCAGAGGCAAGCGCCAACCAAGTCGGTCAAGTACTACAAAAAGGTTATACGCTAAATGAGCGTTTATTGCGCCCAGCCATGGTTCGCGTGGGCAGCTAGTAGGCAAGCAGTAGACAACGGATTGACCGATTGGTAACAAGCGTAGCAAAAAACTTTTGCTAACTGCTTGAAAAAAACCCTCGGTAAACCGATATAAAAATACAAGACAACGTGGTGCTCATCACCACTTACCATCAAAATAAAAATTGGAGAATTTAATTATGGCTAAAATTATTGGTATTGACTTAGGTACAACCAACTCATGTGTTGCAGTGATGGAAGGTGACAAAGTTAAAGTCATCGACAATGCTGAAGGCGCACGTACCACCCCATCAATCGTTGCTTATAAAGATGACGGCGAAATCTTAGTGGGTCAATCAGCCAAACGCCAAGCGGTAACCAACCCACAAAATACCTTATTTGCTATCAAGCGTTTGATTGGTCGCAAGTTTGAAGACAAAGTCGTGCAAAAAGACATCGGCATGGTGCCATATAAAATTGTCAAAGCTGACAATGGCGACGCTTGGGTTGACATTAACGGTAAAAAATTAGCACCACCTCAAATCTCTGCTGAAGTTTTGAAAAAAATGAAAAAAACTGCAGAAGATTATTTGGGTGAAAACGTCACTGAAGCGGTAGTAACGGTACCTGCTTACTTTAATGACAGCCAACGTCAAGCCACTAAAGACGCAGGTAAAATCGCAGGTCTTGATGTCAAACGTATCATCAACGAACCTACAGCGGCAGCTTTAGCCTACGGTATGGACAAAAAAGGCGGGGCAGACCGTAAGATTGCGGTTTATGACTTAGGTGGTGGTACTTTCGATATTTCAATCATCGAAATCGCAGACGTTGATGGCGAGCAACAATTTGAAGTGCTTTCAACCAATGGTGACACCTTCTTAGGCGGTGAAGACTTTGACTTAACCTTAATCGACTACTTGGTTGAAGAATTCAAAAAAGAAAACAGTGTGAACCTAAAAGGTGACCCACTGGCAATGCAGCGCCTAAAAGAAGCGGCAGAGAAAGCGAAAATCGAACTTTCAAGCTCGCAAAGCACCGATATTAACTTACCGTACATCACTGCCGATGCCACAGGTCCAAAACACTTAGTGGTAAACGTAACCCGTGCCAAGTTAGAAAGCTTAACTGAAGCGCTTGTCAACCGTACCATTGAGCCTTGTAAAATCGCACTGAGCGACGCGGGCTTAAAAGCGTCTGATATTGATGACGTTATCTTGGTGGGTGGTCAAAGCCGTATGCCACTGGTGCAACAACGTGTTCAAGAATTCTTTGGCAAAGAGCCACGTAAAGATGTGAATCCTGACGAAGCCGTAGCGATGGGTGCAGCGATTCAAGGTGCGGTACTGTCTGGTGACAAAACTGACGTACTACTGCTTGATGTGACACCGTTAACCCTAGGCATCGAAACCATGGGCGGTGTGTTGACGCCAATCATCGAGAAAAACACCATGATTCCAACCAAGAAATCACAAGTGTTTTCTACAGCGGATGACAACCAACCAGCAGTAACTATTCAGGTCTACCAAGGTGAGCGTAAAATTGCCGCACAAAACAAATTGCTTGGACGTTTCGATTTGACCGATATTCCACCCGCACCGCGTGGCGTACCGCAAATTGAAGTTACCTTTGACATCAACGCTGATGGTATTATGAATATCTCAGCAAAAGACAAAGGTACAGGTAAAGCACAAAGTATCCAAATTAAAGCCGATTCAGGTCTATCAGATGCTGAAATTGAGCAGATGATTCGTGATGCTGAAGCTAATGCCGCTGAAGATGCCAAATTTGCTGAACTTGCGCAAGTACGTAACGAAGCAGATGGTCGTATTCATGGCGTACAAAAAGCCATGAAAGATGCGGCTGACAAAGTAACCGATAGCGACAAAACCGCAGTAGAAGACGCTATCAAAGCGCTAGAATTGGCTGTCAAAGAAGATAATCTAGATGACATCAAGTCAAAACTTGAAGCCCTAGACAATGCCTTCTTACCGGTTAGTCAAAAAATCTATGCTGACGCAGGCGCTACGGCAGAAGCGGGTGATGCACAGCCACAACAAACCCAGCAAGATGATGGGGTTGTCGATGCAGAATTCACCGAAGTAAAAGATGACAACAAATAATCAATTTACTGATTAGAGCATCAATAAAAATACCGCCGCAAGGCGGTATTTTTATTTTATTTGAAAATTTTTAAAAAAGGTGTTGACACCCATTCCAATTCACGTATAATACGCCACCACTGAGCGACGAAGAGTTTACAAATAAGTAAAACAAGTTACGAAGCTTAGAAAGAATTAAAATAAAGCTTGACAGAGTAAAACAAAACGTATTACAATATCAAGCTCACCAGATGATAGACGATATCTTTGGTACACTAAATAACAACGAACACAAGAACAACTTGTGTGGATTTTCACTTAGGGCGATAAAATTAAGACTTTAATTAATTGTATTGTCAGAGTGAAGATACTCGTAAGTTTATTTGAGCAAAGACAGTATAAATAATTGAGTCAACAAATTAAATCTATTGACATCGCATAGCGATGACAATAGATAGAAAGATTAAACTGAAGAGTTTGATCATGGCTCAGATTGAACGCTGGCGGCAGGCTTAACACAT
>ERZ1023359.15-NODE-15-length-32453-cov-6.381042_pt1 | contig 32453 bp, 29 predicted proteins | sample MGYA00520861_ERZ1023359 | MGnify/ENA primary metagenome ERZ1023359 (study PRJEB32759, sample SAMN07749875) | skin metagenome | biome: transportation; feature: city; material: polyester macromolecule | host: Homo sapiens | place: Hong Kong:ER line | collected...
TAAAGCGGTACGCGAGCTGGGTTCAGAACGTCGTGAGACAGTTCGGTCCCTATCCTCTGCGCGCGTTGGAAATTTGAGAAGGTCTGTCCTTAGTACGAGAGGACCGGGACGGACGAACCTCTGGTATGTCAGTTGTACCGCCAGGTGCATGGCTGATTAGCTACGTTCGGGATGGATAACCGCTGAAAGCATCTAAGCGGGAAGCCGGCTTCGAGATGAGATTTCCTTGCCCCTTTGAGGGTGTGAGGCCCCCAGCTAGAACACTGGGTTGATAGGCTGGATGTGGAAGCGAGGACTGAAGACTCGTGAAGCTGACCAGTACTAATAGGCCGATGACTTACACACACTCTTATCCCATTGCTTGCTTCAAGGTGATGGGTTGGTGTTCGCGTCCACTGTGCGGTTGTCTGATTGCAACCGGCTGTCTGCTTGTTGGTGGGTGGTTGAGGTGTTTTGAGTTGAATAGTGTCACTGTTGTGTGACCCGTAGGTTTCCCTGCTGTTGCCCGTGTTGAGGGTGGTGGTGTGGGGTTAGGGTTACGGCGGTCATAGCGTGGGGGAAACGCCCGGTTCCATTCCGAACCCGGAAGCTAAGGCCCACAGCGCCGATGGTACTGCAGCCGGGAGGTTGTGGGAGAGTAGGTCGCCGCCGGACATTCTTTGAGGGAGGGCCTCGCACTGTTGGTGCGAGGCCCTTCCCGCATTTCTGGACTGTTTTCCCCGCAAGGACGGTCTGCCACAGGCTCCGGGCACTAGCCTGGTCCCCTGAGGACCCGGCCGCGAGGCCGGCACATGAGGAACAGAGACCGCGTTCCCGCGGACCGTCGCGGCGTGACGCCCAGGAAGGACACCATGGCTGAGGACACCCCCCGAGAGCGCCGCGAGGACCGCGGATCCGAGGGCCGCGGGCCCCGTGGTGGCGGTGATGGCCGGCGTCGTGGCGGTGACCGCGACGGACGTCCTCGCAGCGGTGCCGGTGACCGGCGCCGCTCCGGCGGGCCTCACGAGGACCGGCGGCGCGGCCCGGGCCAGGGGGGCGGACGCCCCGAGCGCCGCGGTGCGCCGACGGGCCCTCGTCGCGAGGACCGCGCCGAACGACCCGCGCACAATCCCGGTGACCTCCGAGCGGCGAATCGTGCGGACCAGGAGCGCTCTCCGGACATCGACCCGGACGTGACGGGCCAGGAGCTCGACCGCGGCACGCTCAAGGAGATCAACGGCCTCGACGAGCGTCCTGCCAGCTGGGTCGCCAAGCACCTCGTGATGGCCGGTCGCTACCTGGACGTCGACCCGGCGCTGGCGTTCCAGCACGCCCTCGCCGCGTCCCGCAAGGGCGGCCGCCTCTCACGCGTGCGCGAGGCAGTCGCGCTCACCGCCTACGCGGCGGGGGAGTACGCCGACGCGCTGCGCGAGTTCCGCACCTATCGGCGCATGACGGGCGACGACACCCACATCGCCGCGCAGGTGGACAGCGAGCGTGCCCTCGGCCGCACGGAGAAGGCCCTGCAGCTGGCCGCCGAGGTGGATGCCTCGCGTCTGGACCGGGCGGCGCGGGCCGAGCTGGCCATGGTCGTCTCCGGCATCCGCGAGGACGCCGGCGACCTCCAGGGCGCCCATGAGGCCCTGCAGATCCCGGAACTGGACCGGCGGCGCGGCTACCCCTTCTCTCCCCGGCTGTTCCAGCGTCAGGCCGACGTGCTGCTCGCCCTGGGGCGCCGCGACGAGGCTCGGCTCTGGGCGCGTGCCGTGCGCGTCGCGGAGAAGGCCCTCGGCGTGGGCGGGTTCGCGGACCCGGAGATCATCGACGTGGACACCGAGCCGGTCGAGGACCCCCGGGACCGCCGCCCGTCCCCCCGCGAACGGCGCCACGAGCGGTATGCGGCCGAGGCCGGTGCGGAGCCGACGGCGGACGGATCCCCGGCCGAGGAGCCGGAGGCCGCCACGGAGCCGACCGAGGCGCCCCGGCCGGAGGCCGCCGCAGAGCCGCCGGCCGCCGTCGACGCGCCGGACGAGGTCGACCCGAACCAGCTGTCGCTGTTCGACGCCCTCGAGGCCCCGGAGGCGGACGAGCGGTGAGCACCACGTTCTTCGACGGTCACGACGGGCTGCTGTGCGACCTGGACGGCGTCGTGTACGCCGGAGACGGTGCGATCGCCGGGGCGGTCGAGACGCTGTCGACGCTGCAGGAACGGGGCGTGCCGGTCGGGTTCGTGACGAACAACGCCTCCCGCGCGCCGGAGTCCGTGGCCGAGCATCTCCGCACGCTCGGGGTGCCCGCGCAGGCGGGGCAGGTCTTCGGCTCCGCACCGGCGGGCGTCGACCTGCTCGAGGAGACGCTCGGCCGCCGCACCGGCCGGGTGCTCGTGGTCGGCTCGGCGTACCTGCGCGCCGTGGTCGAGGAGCGGGGCTACGAGGTGGTCGCGTCCGCGGCGCAGCGTCCCGACGCGGTGATCCAGGGCTTCGACCCCGGTCTCGGCTGGGCCGATCTGGCGGAGGCGGCGTACGCCGTGCGCGCCGGGGCCACCTGGGTCGCCACCAACCTGGACGCCTCGATCCCGCGCGCGGAGGGGATCGCCCCCGGCAACGGGGCCCTCGTCGAGGCGGTGGGCCGGGCCACCGGCACCGCGCCCGTCGCGGCGGGCAAGCCCGAGCCACGACTGTTCCGGACGGCGGCCGACGCCCTCGGCCTGGCCCGTCCCCTCGTGGTCGGCGACCGCCTGGACACGGACATCCGCGGCGGCAACGCGGCGGGGTTCGACACGGTGCTCGTCCTGACCGGCATCGACACGCGCGAGACCGCGGCCGCCGCCCCCGGGCCGGACCGGCCGACGTGGGTCCGTGCGCACCTGCCCGCTCTGCTCGCCGGCGGGGCCGAGGGCTCCGCGGACCCACGGCGTGGCTGAGACCGCACGCGCCGACGTCGCCCTGGCCGCCCGGGGCCTGGCCCGCTCCCGCACGGAGGGCGCGGCGCTCATCCGCGCGGGGCAGGTCCTCCTCGACGGCCGCCCGGTGCGCCGGCCCTCCGACCGCGTGGCCGCCGACGCCACGCTGCGCCTGCGCGACCCGGGCCCGCGGTACGTCTCCCGTGCGGCCCACAAGCTCGTCAGCGCACTCGAGGCGTTCCCGGACGTGGGCGTGGCCGGCCGCCGGGCGCTCGACGCCGGGGCCTCCACCGGCGGATTCACCCAGGTCCTCCTCGAGCGGGGCGCCGAACGGGTGGCCGCCGTCGACGTGGGCCACGACCAGCTGGCCCCGCCCGTCCGGGCCGACCCCCGCGTCCTCGTGCGCGAGGGGCTCAACGTCCGCGACCTCACGGCCGAGGACATCGACGGTCCGGTGGACCTGGTGGTCTCCGACCTGTCCTTCATCTCGCTGCGCCTCGTCCTCGCCCCGCTCGCGGGCGTGTGCCGACCCGGCGCGGAGCTGCTGCTCATGGTCAAGCCCCAGTTCGAGGTCGGGCGGCGCGCCCTGCCGCGCTCCGGTGTCGTGACCGATCCCGACGCCCGCCGCCACGCCGTCGTGGGTGTGACCGCGGCCGCGCTGGGCGCCGGCCTCGCACCGCGCGGCCTCGCCCGATCCGGCCTGGCCGGCCAGGACGGGAACGCCGAGTTCTTCCTGCGGCTCCGCCGTCCCGACGCCACCGCGGCCGACAACCCGGCAGGCGGGACGAGCCCGGCCCCGCCCGCCGGCGAGCGCGCCGCCGGGTGGGTCCGGGGCGCCCACATCGACTGGTCCTGACCCGCGTCCGGGGGGGCGCCGCCCGTCCACGGGCGCGGGGCCACCGGTTCGCGTGTCCGATCTCGTGGCTATCCTGGAGCGCAGTGCCCGGCACCCCGGCTCGCGGAAGGAACCATGCCCTACACCCCCGGACGTCGCGTCCTCGTCCTGACCCACACGGGCCGCGAGGACGCCATCAGCGCGGCGCTGCAGGCCACCCGCATGTTCGCGGAGGAGGGCCTGGTCAGCGTCATGCTCGAACAGGACGTGGCCGCCATCCGCGCGGCCGCGGGGGACCCCCCGGAGTTCGCGCCGGAGGCCCTCGGGGTCGACTGCGAGCTCGAGGACATCACCCTCGGCCTCGTCCTCGGCGGCGACGGCTCGGTGCTGCGGGCGGCCGACTTCGTCCGCGGCTACAACGTGCCGCTGCTGGCGGTGAACCTGGGCCACGTCGGCTTCCTCGCCGAGTCCGAGCGCACCGACCTGCACCGCACCGTCCAGGCGATCGCCTCGGAGTCCTACGTGGTGATCGAGCGCATGGCCCTGGACGTCGTCGTGCACGTGGAGGGCCGCGAGGTGGCCCGCACGTGGGCCCTCAACGAGGCCTCCGTGGAGAAGTCCCACCGGGAGCGGATGCTCGAGGTGGTCGTGTCCGTGGACAACTCGCCGCTGACGGCCTTCGGCTGCGACGGCGTCGTGCTGGCCACCCCCACCGGCTCCACGGCCTACGCCTTCTCCGGCGGGGGCCCCGTGGTGTGGCCCTCCGTGGAGGCCCTGCTGTGCGTGCCCATCAGCGCCCACGCCCTGTTCACCCGCCCCCTCGTGGTGGGTCCGCGCTCCACGATCGGCGTGGACGTGCTCACCCGCACCCGCGAGACCGGTGTGCTGTGGTGTGACGGCCGGCGCACCGTCGAACTGCCGCCGCAGGCCCGGATCGAGGTGTCCCGGTCGGCGGAGCCGGTGCGCCTGGCCCGTCTCAACCCGACTCCCTTCGCGGAACGGCTGGTGCGCAAGTTCCGGCTGCCCACGGACGGCTGGCGCGGCCCCGTCACCGCCCAGGAGCGGGCGGGCGTGCTCCACGCGGTGGAGACCGTCGAGCCGCGGCACGCGGGGCCGCGTCCCGACGTCGTCGAACCGGCCACCATGCCGCTGTCGGTGCTCTCGCCCGCGGACATCCAGCGCCACCGCGACCGCGGGGCGCGTCACCCCGGGGAGGACGCATGATCGACCATCTGAGGATCTCGGGGCTCGGCGTGATCGGCGAGGCCACCGTGGACCTGGACCCCGGCTTCACCGTCGTCACCGGCGAGACCGGCGCCGGCAAGACCATGGTGGTCACCGCCCTGGGCCTGCTGCTCGGCGCTCGCGCCGACGCGGGCGCGGTCCGCCGGGGCTCGTCCCGTGCCGTCGTGGACGCCGGCGTGCGCGTGGCCGCGGACCACGCGGCGCTCCGCCTGGCTCAGGAGGCCGGCGCGGTCGTGGACGAGGGCGACGACGGCACCCGCGACCTGGTCCTCAGCCGCAGCGTCACGGCGTCGGGGGAGGGCACACGCTCCCGCGCCGCGGCCGGCGGCCGTTCCGTGCCCGTGGGCCTGCTCTCCGAGATCGGGGCCACGCTCGTGGCCGTGCACGGGCAGAACGACCAGGTCCGCCTCCAGGGCGCCGACGCCCAGCGGCACGCCCTCGATGCGTTCGGCGGCGCCGAGCTCGCCGCGGCCCTGCGCGCCTACCGCGCGGACCACGCCGCCTGGACCGCCGCGCGTCGGGAGCGCGAGGAGCTCACCGCCCACCGCCAGGAGCGGGCCCGCGAAGCCGAGGCGCTCCAGCGCTCGCTCGAGGAGATCGACCTCGCCGAGCCGCAGGAGGGCGAGGACGAGGAGCTGCGGGCTCTCATCCGCCGGCTCGAGGACGTCGAGGAGCTGCGTGCCGCCTCGGGGGAGGCGCACGCCCGACTGGCCGGCCCCGACGTGGACGCGATGGACGAGACCCCCGGCGCCGTCAGCCTCGTGGAGGGGGCGCGGCAGGCCGTGCTCGCCGCCCCCGGCGACGACCCCGAGCTCGCCGCCGCGGCCGCGCGCCTGGCCGAGGCCGCCGTCGTGCTCACGGACATCGCCGGCGACCTGGCCCGCTACACCGCTGACCTGGACGCCGACGCGGCCTCCGACCTCGACGCGGCCCAGTCGCGGCTGGCCGAGCTCACACGACTGCAGCGGCTCTACGGGCCGGAGCTCGCCGACGTGATCGACTGGGCCCGGACCCAGCGTCCGCGCCTGGACGAGCTGCAGGGCGACTCCGGCCGCCTCGAGGAGCTCGAGGCGGAGGTCGACCGGCTGGACGCCGCGCTGCGCGAGCGGGCCGCGACCCTCACCGCCCTGCGCACCGCGGCCGCCGAGCGGCTCGAGACCGCGGTGACCGAGGAGCTGCACGCCCTGTTCATGCCGGACGCCTCCTTCCACGTGGGACTGACGCCGGTCGCCGGGGACGGTCTCGGCCCGTACGGCGCTGAGGACGTCACGCTCGCCCTGCGCCCCCACGCGGGCGTCGAGCCCCGGCCCCTGGGCCGCGGCGCCTCCGGCGGCGAGCTCTCCCGCGTGATGCTCGCCCTCGAGGTGGTCCTGGCCGCCACGGACCCGGTGCCCACCTTCGTGTTCGACGAGGTCGACGCCGGCGTGGGCGGTGAGGCCGCCGTGCGGATCGGGGCCCGCCTGGCCCGGCTCGCCCGCCACGTGCAGGTCATCGCCGTGACGCACCTGCCCCAGGTCGCCGCCTACGCGGACCGGCACGTGCGGGTGGAGAAGAACTCGGACCCGGCCGCGGGTGTGACCACCTCCGACGTCGTGACGCTGACGGCCGACGAGCGGGTCGAGGAGCTCGCCCGCATGCTCGCCGGCCACGGGGACTCCGCGGCGGCCCGCGAGCACGCCCGGGAGCTGCTCGAGTCCTCCGCCCGCGAACGCGGCTGACCCGGTCCGCGGACGCCGCCCCGACATGAAAGGATCGCCCCATGCCTGAGATCCCCGCGTCCGCGGGACGCTCGCCCCTGCGCGACCTGCACGTCCCCCGCCCGGTGAAGAAGTCGAAGACCGTCTACGAGGGCCGAGTGTGGGACATCGCCCGGGAGTCGTTCCGCCTGGACCCGGCGGACAAGTCCCAGGATCCCCTGACCCGGGAGCTGATGGTGCACCCGGGCGCCGTGGCGATCCTCGCGGTCCGCACCAAGCTCACCACCACCGGCCCCCGCGAGCAGGTGGCCCTCGTCCGCCAGTACCGCCACCCCGTGGGCATGGAGCTGTGGGAGATCCCGGCGGGCCTGCGGGACGTGGACGGGGAGGACCTCCACCAGGTCGCCGTCCGTGAGCTGGCCGAGGAGGCCGACCTGCGCGCCCGCGAGTGGCACACCCTCGTCGACTACTACACGACCCCGGGCGGCTCCAGCGAGGCGATCCGCGTGTTCCTGGCCCGTCAGATCGAAGAGATCCCCGACGGCGAGCGGCACACCCGGCAGGACGAGGAGGCCGCCATGCCGCTCGTGTGGGTCGGCCTCGACGAGGTGACCGACGCCGTCCTGGACGGCCGGGTGCACAACCCGTCCACCGTCGTCGCCGTGCTGGCCCTGGGCGCCCACCGGGCCCAGGGCTGGCGACGCCTGCGTCCCGTGGACGCGCCGTTCGTCCCCGACCGCCACGGCCCCGGGGCGGACTGGCCCGCGTGAGCACCGACCCGGCCGCCCGGGGGAGCGGCGAGGCCGAGGCCCGTGGGAGCCGTGGGGGCCGGGGCGCGGAGTCCGCGCTCGCGGCCCCGTTCCGCCGCCACCTGGAGCACCTGGCCGTCGAGCGGGGCCTCGCCGCGAACACGCTGGCCGCCTACCGCCGCGACCTCGAGCGCTACCGCCGCTGGCTCGAAGCCCACGGGGTGCGCGCCCCCGCCGACGTCGACCCCGGCCACGTCTCCGGCTTCCTGCGGGCGCTGGGCACCGGCGAGGACGGCGGGCGGCCCCTCGCGGTCCGCTCGGCGGCCCGCGTGCTCGCGGCCGTGCGCGGCCTGCACCGGTTCTGGGCCCTCGAGGGACTCACGCCCGCCGACCCCGCCCGCGACGTCCACCCGCCGAAGCCGGGCGACCGCCTGCCGAAGGCGCTCCCCGTGGAGCAGGTGACGGCGCTGCTGGAGGCCGTGCCCGTCGACACCCCCGCCGGACTGCGGGACCGCGCGCTGCTCGAGTTCCTCTACGGCACCGGCGCCCGCATCTCCGAGGTGGTCGGCCTCGACGTCGACGACGTGGTGGGGCTCGCGCAGACCGGGGACGACGGCGGCCAGCCCGTGGTCCGCCTGTTCGGCAAGGGGTCCAAGGAGCGCGTGGTGCCGATCGGCTCCTACGCGGCCGCCGCGCTCGACGCATGGCTGGTGCGGGGACGGCCCACGATCATGACGGGAGTCACACGCTCCACGCCCGCCCTGTTCGTCAACGCCCGCGGGGGCCGGCTCTCCCGGCAGTCCGCGTGGGCCGTGCTGAAGCGGGCGGCCGAGCGCGCCGGCCTCGAGGCGGACGTCTCGCCCCACACCCTGCGCCACTGCTTCGCCACGCACCTGCTGGCCGGCGGCGCGGACGTCCGCGTGGTCCAGGAGCTGCTCGGGCACGCGTCCGTGACCACCACGCAGGTGTACACCCTCGTCACCGTGGACTCCCTGCGCGAGGTCTACTCCGCCGCGCATCCGCGCGCGCGCTGAGCCCCGCACCTGATACGCTCAAAATCCGTGGTGAAACGAACTTCTCGTACTCAGACGTCCACGCGCGTCACCCGTCACGTGTTCGTGACCGGCGGTGTCGCCTCCTCCCTCGGCAAGGGGCTCACGGCCTCCTCGCTCGGCCACCTGCTCAAGGCGCGCGGGCTCAGGGTGGTGATGCAGAAGCTCGACCCCTACCTCAACGTGGACCCGGGCACCATGAACCCGTTCCAGCACGGCGAGGTGTTCGTCACCGAGGACGGCGCCGAGACGGACCTGGACATCGGCCACTACGAGCGCTTCCTCGACGAGGACCTCGACGGCCTGGACAACGTGACCACCGGCCAGGTGTACTCCACCGTGATCGCCCGCGAGCGCCGCGGCGAGTACCTCGGGGACACCGTCCAGGTCATCCCGCACATCACCGACGAGATCTGCCGCCGGATGCGCCTGCCCGCGGAGCCCCGCGGCGACCGCCCCGCCCCGGACGTGATCATCACGGAGATCGGCGGCACCGTCGGCGACATCGAGTCGCAGCCCTTCCTCGAGGCCGCCCGCCAGGTCCGCCAGGACGTCGGCCGCGACGACGTCTTCTTCCTGCACGTCTCCCTCGTGCCGTACATCGGCCCCTCGCAGGAGCTCAAGACCAAGCCCACCCAGCACTCCGTGGCCGCCCTGCGCTCGATCGGCATCCAGCCGGACGCGATCGTGCTGCGCTCGGACCGGGCCGTCCCCGACGATGTCCGCGGCAAGATCGCCCGCATGTGCGACGTCCCGCAGGACGCCGTCGTCAACTGCGCCGACGCCCCCTCCATCTACGACATCCCCCGCGTCATCCACGACCAGGGCCTCGACGCCCACGTGGTGCAGTCCCTGGACCTGAAGTTCAAGGACGTGGACTGGACCGCCTGGGACGCGCTCATGGACGCCGTGCACCACCCGGAGCATGAGCTCACCGTGGCGCTCGTGGGCAAGTACGTGGACCTGCCGGACGCCTACCTGTCCGTCACCGAGGCGCTGCGCGCCGGTGGCTTCGCCCACCGGGCCAAGGTGGGCATCCGCTGGGTGGCCGCGGACGAGTGCGCCACCCCCGAGGGCGCGGCGGTGGCGCTCGCGGACGTCGACGCCGTGTGTGTGCCCGGCGGCTTCGGCGTGCGCGGGCTCGAGGGCAAGCTCGGCGCGCTGCGGCACGCCCGCGAGCAGCGGATCCCGACGCTGGGTCTGTGCCTGGGCCTGCAGTCCATGGTCATCGAGTACGCCCGCAACGTCCTCGGCCTGGAGGACGCGGACTCCACCGAGTTCGACCCGGAGACCGCCTCGCCCGTGATCGCCACCATGGCCGAGCAGGAGCAGATCGTGGCCGGCGAGGGGGACCTCGGCGGCACCATGCGCCTGGGCGCCTTCCCCGCGACCCTGCGCCCGGGCTCCGTGGTGGCCGAGGCCTACGGCACCACCGAGGTGACCGAGCGCCACCGCCACCGCTACGAGGTGAACAACGCCTACCGCGACCGCCTCGAGGAGGCCGGTCTCGCGATCTGCGGCACCTCCCCGGACGGCGCCCTCGTGGAGTTCGTGGAGCTGCCCCGGGACGTGCACCCGTACTACGTGTCCACGCAGGCCCACCCGGAGTTCTCCTCCCGGCCGACCCGCCCGCACCCGCTGTTCGCCGGCCTCGTCGCCGCCGGCCTGGCCCGCCGCGCCGACGCGGCGGCCCGGCGCTGAGGGGCCGACGACCGGCCCGACACAGTGGTCACGACACGCCGTCGCCGCGCCCGGCACGCGGCGTGTCGTGACCACTCTGCGAGGGCGTCGCACCGATGACGACACGACGACGGCGGGCCGCCCCACCCGGGGCGACCCGCCGTCGTCGTGCACGCGGCACCGCGCCGCGAGCGAATGGGGCGACGTGTCGGAGGTGATCTGCGTCTACACCTCCGACAAGTCGCCCCGACCGCCCCTCACGAGGCTCAGCCCGCCGGCAGCTCCCGCTGCTCGGGGCCGTCGTAGGCCGAGAGCGGGCGGATCAGCGCGTTCGCGGCGCGCTGCTCCATGATGTGGGCGGTCCAGCCGGTGATGCGCGAGGCGATGAAGATCGGCGTGAACAGCTCGGTGTCGAAGCCCATGAGGTGATACGTCGGGCCGGCGGGGTAGTCGAGGTTCGGCTTGATCTGCTTGGCCTCGTCCATGGCCTGCTCCAGACCGTCGTACAGGCCGAGCATCTCCTCGCGGCCGTAGTGCTCGATCATCCGGTCCAGCGCGGCCTTCATGGTGGGCACGCGGGAGTCGCCGTTCTTGTAGACGCGGTGGCCGAAGCCCATGACCTTCTTCTTCTGGGCCAGGGCGTCCTCCATCCACGCCTTCGCTCGGGCGGCGGCGTCCTCACGGGACTCCTCCTTCCGGATGCCGATCTCGTCGAAGGTGTGCATCACGGCCTCGTTGGCGCCGCCGTGCAGGGGGCCCTTGAGCGCGCCGATCGCACCGGTCACGGCCGAGTGCAGGTCGGAGAGCGTCGAGGTGATCACGCGCGCGGTGAAAGTCGAGGCGTTGAACGAGTGCTCGGCGTACAGCACCATCGAGACGCGGAACGCGTCCACGACCTCCGGGGCGGCCTCCTCGCCGAACGTCATCCAGAGGAAGTTCTGCGAGTAGTCCAGGTTCTCGCGCGGCTCCACCACGTCCTGGCCGCGGCGACGGCGCTGGTCGTAGGCGACGACGGCCGGGAACGCCGCGAACAGCGCCTGGGCCTTCTCCAGCTCGGCCTCGGGGGAGGAGTCCTCCGCCTTCGGGTGGTTCGCGCCGAGCACGGACACGGCGGTGCGGCCGACGTCCATGGGGTGGCAGTCGGTGGGCAGCAGGTCGATGGCCTGCTTCACCTTCGGGTCGAGGGCACGGTGCGCGCGCTCGAAGTGCTCGAACGCGGCCAGCTCCTCGTCCGTGGGCAGCTCGCCCGTCCAGAGCAGCAGCGCGACGGCCTCGAACGAAAGCTGCGCGGCCAGGTCCTGCACGGGATAGCCGCGATACAGCAGGGAGTTCGTCTCCGGGTTGACCTTGGAGATCGCCGTGGTGTCCACGACGACGCCGGCCAGGCCCTTCTTGATCTCGGTCTCGGTCATGGTGTCCCTCCTCGGGGAGTGGGGCCCGCCCGCGCACGGGCGGGCCCGGTGACGGGTCAGAGGTCGGCGTGGTTGGCGCCGATGTCGAGCGTGGGCACGTCGAAGTTGAAGATGCCCGTGTCGAAGGCGTTGTAGCCCTCGTAGTCCACCAGCTCGTAGAGGCGGGCGCGGGTGAGCATCTGCTCCACCTGCGACTGCTGGGTGCCCTCCTCCTTGATGGCGTCGAGCACGCGCTCGGCGGCGCCCATCGCGGAGCGCAGCAGGGTGACCGGGTAGATCACCATCGCGACGCCGGCGTCGGCCAGCTGCCGGCGGGTGAACAGCTCGGACTTGCCGAACTCGGTCATGTTCGCCAGGACCGGGACCCCGAGGGGCTCCAGCTCGCGACACACGGTCTCGAACTCGCCGATGTCCTTCAGGGCCTCCGGGAAGATCGCGTCCGCACCGGCCTCCACGAGCGCCTTCATGCGGGCGATCGCGGCGTCCAGGCCCTCCACGGCACGCAGGTCGGTGCGCGCCATGATGAGGAAGTTCGGGTCCCGGCGGGCGTCGACGGCGGCGGCGATGCGCTTGACCGCGGTGTCGAGGTCCACCATGTTCTTGCCGTCGAGGTGGCCGCACCGCTTGGGGTTGAACTGGTCCTCGATGTGGCAGCCGGCCAGGCCGGCGTTCTCGAACTCCTGCACCGTGCGGGCCACGTTCATCGGCTCGCCGAAGCCCGTGTCCGCGTCGATGAGGCACGGCAGGTCCGTGAGGCGGGCGATCTGCCCGCCGCGCACGGCCACCTCGGTGAGCGTGGTCAGCCCGACGTCGGGCAGGCCCAGCTCGTTCGCGAGCACGCCGCCGGAGATGTACACCCCGGGGAAGCCCTTCTCCTGGATCAGCTTGGCGGTCAGCGGGGTGAACGCGCCCGGGAACTGCTGGGCGCCGCCCTGCTTCAGGGTCTGCCGCAGGTCGATCCGCTTCTGTTCGGCCGTCTTCGTCGAGTACAGCATCAGAACAGGCCCTTCGGGGCGGCGGCGAGGTCGGCCTCGGACAGGAACGCCGGGTCCGCCAGGATGTTCAGCTGGTCCAGCTCGCCGGGCTGCAGCTCGGCCACGCGCTCGGCGGCGGCCAGGAAGCGGTCCTGCTCCTCCTTCGAGACGATGCCCTCGGCCAGGGTGCGGAACTTCTGGATGTACTGCTCGCGGGCGAACGGCCGGGCGCCGAGCGGGTGGGCGTCGGCCACGGCGATCTCGTCGGTGATGACGGTGCCGTCCTTGAGGGTGATCTCCACCGCTCCGCCGAACGCCTTCTCCGCGAGGTCCAGCGAGTGGTAGCGGCGGGTCCACTCCGGGTCCTCCACGGTGGTCACCCGGTGCCACAGGGCCACGGTGTCCTCGCGCTGGGCGCGCTCGGGGGCGTAGGAGTCCACGTGGTGCCAGGAGCCGTCCTGCAGGGCCACGGTGAAGATGTAGGGGATCGAGTGGTCGAGGGTCTCGCGCGAGGCCGTCGGATCGTACTTCTGCGGGTCGTTGGCGCCCGAGCCGATCACGTAGTGGGTGTGGTGCGAGGTCTTGATCAGCACCGACTCGACGTTCGCCGGGTCGGTGGCCTCCGGGTGCTCCCTGTGGAGCTTGCGGGCCAGGTCGATCCAGGCCTGGGCCTGGTACTCGGCCGAGTGCTCCTTGGTGTAGGTGTCCAGGATGCCGCGCTTGGGCTCGCCCTGCTCGGGCAGCGGCACCTCGTAGGAGGCGTCCGGGCCGTCCAGCAGCCAGGCGATCACGCCGTCCTCGCCCTCGTAGATCGGGACGGGGGAGGTCTGGCCGCGCATGGCGCGGTCCACGGCCTCGACGGCCATCTTGCCGGCGAACGCCGGGGCGTGGGCCTTCCACGTGGAGATCTCGCCCTTGCGGGACTGGCGGGTGGCGGTGGTGGTGTGCAGGCCCTGGCCGATGGCCTGGAAGATGGTCTCGGTGTCCAGGCCGAGCAGGGTGCCGATGCCGGCGGAGGCGGAGGGGCCGATGTGGGCCACGTGGTCGATCTTGTGGCCGTACAGGTTGATGGACTTCACGAGGTCCACCTGGATCTCGTAGCCGGTGGCGATGCCGCGGATCAGGTCCTTGCCGGAGCGGCCGGCGTGCTGGGCGACGGCGAGGATCGGCGGGATGTTGTCGCCCGGGTGGGAGTACTCGGCGGCCAGGAACGTGTCGTGGTAGTCCAGCTCGCGGACGGCCACGCCGTTGGCCCATGCGGCCCACTCGGGGGAGACCTTCTGCTCCACACCGAACACGGAGGCGCCCGCACCGCCGGTGGAGACCGGGTGGGACAGGGCCTGGGCGCGGGCGGCGACGATCGGGCCGCGCCGGAGCGAGGCGACGGCGACGGAGGCGTTGTCGATGATCCGGTTGATGATCATCTCCTCGACCTCGGGCAGCACCTCGACGTCGTCGACGGCCACCTCGGCCAGCTTCCAGGCCAGCTGGTCCTTGCGCTCGAGGTTCTCCTCGGAGCGGTGCACGCGCACGTGATGGTTCTTCATGGTCGGTCTCCTTCGGTGGGGGTCAGCAGGGTCGGGGTCTCCTCGGCGCGGCCGCGCCGGGTCAGATGGTGGAAGGCGTGGTGCAGGTGGACCCGCGTGGTCGCCTCCGCGAGGTCCGCGGCGCCCGAGCCGACGGCGTCGGCGATGTCCGCGTGCTCCGCGGCGGAGGCCGCGAGGCGGGCCGGGTCGTCCGCGGCCAGTCGGCGCAGGCGCGCCAGGTGCAGGCGCAGGGTGCGCAGGGTGGAGACGAGGTAGGGGTTCGCGGCGGCCTCGTCCAGCCGGCTGTCCAGCTCGGCCGTCATCGCGTAGTAGTCCGCCGGGTCGGTCCCGCCGCGCAGGGCCGCCTCGGCCTCCTGGAAACGGCCCGCGAGGACCGTGAACCGCTCGGCCGCCTCCGGGGTGGCCCGCTGCGCGGCCCGGCGCGCCAGGAGGGACTCGAGGGCGATGCGCAGGTCGAACAGCTGGTCCGCCTGTTCGAGGGACAGGTCGGCGACGACGATGCCCCGGCCCGGGGCCTGCTCGGCCAGGCCGTCGGCCACCAGGCGGGAGAGCGCCTCGCGCAGAGGGGTGCGCGAGATGCCCAGGCGCTCGGCCTGCTCCACCTCGCCCAGGCCCGCGCCCGGAGGGAGGGACCAGTCGAGGATCTCCGCCCTCAGGGCCTGGTACGCCCGCTCACTCGCTCGCATGCCGCCAGTGTATACACAACAGTCCCGCCGAGGGCAGGGGGTGTGTCCGATGCGCGTGCCGGGCGACGCCGTCCACGGGGAGCGTCGTCCGGCGTGCGGGGGCTGGGTGGTGCGTCCCCGGCGCGGGTCTCGCGCGTGCCGCCACGCCTCACTGACGGGGCAAGAAATGTATACAGATTCCTTGCCCCCTGTGATCCACGGCACTACCCTGGGCGCATGGCGACCCACGATGCCCCCGCCGAAGACCGCCCCTCCGGCGCGTACGCCGACGCCCACGCCCGCTCCCTCCGCGACCCCGAGGGGTTCTGGCTCGACGCGGCGCGCGCCATCGACTGGACCGTCGCGCCCACGCGCGCCCTCGACGACTCCGCCGCGCCCCTGTACCGCTGGTTCCCGGACGGCGAGCTGAACACCGCCTTCAACTGCCTGGACCGGCACGTCGAGGCGGGCCGCGGGGACGCCGTCGCGCTGATCCACGACTCCGCGATGACCGGCGAGGTCACCCGCTACACGTACGCCGAGCTCACGGACGCGGTGGCCCGCCTGGCCGGCGCCCTGGCCGCGCGCGGCGTCGGCAAGGGCGACCGCGTCCTCGTGTACCTGCCGATGATCCCGCAGGCCCACATCGCGATGCTGGCGTGCGCGCGGCTCGGCGCGGTGCACTCCGTGGTCTTCGGCGGCTTCGCCCCGCGCGAGCTCGCCTCCCGCATCGACGACGCCGCCCCCGACGTCGTGCTCACCTGCTCCGGCGGCATCGAGCCCAAGCGCCGGGTCGAATACCTGCCCGCCGTGGCCGAGGCGCTCGAGACCGCCGCGCACCCCGTGCGCACGGTGCTGGTCCACCACCGCGAGGGCTTCGAGACCGCGCTCGCGGACGCCGACGGGCGCGGGGGCGCGAGCTGGGAGGACTGGGGCGAGGCCGTCGCGGCCGCCGAGCCGGCCGACTGCGTCCCGGTGCAGGCCACCGACCCGCTGTACGTGCTCTACACCTCGGGCACCACGGGCAAGCCGAAGGGCGTCGTCCGGGACAACGGGGGCCACGCCGTCGCCCTGCGCTGGACCATGGAGCACATCTACGACGTCGGCCCGGGGCAGGCGATGTGCACGGCCTCGGACGTGGGCTGGGTCGTGGGGCACTCCTACATCGTCTACGGCCCGCTGCTGGCCGGGGCCACCACGGTCATGTACGAGGGCAAGCCCGTGGGCACGCCCGACGCCGGCGCGTTCTGGCGGCTGATCGAGGACCACGGCGTGCGCTCCTTCTTCACGGCCCCCACGGCGCTGCGCGCGATCCGCCGCGCCGACCCCGAGGGCGAGCTGCTCAAGGACCACGACCTGTCCTCCCTGCGGCACTTCTTCGCCGCGGGCGAGCGCCTGGACCCGGAGACGCAGCGGTGGATCGAGGGCCTGCTGGGCATGCCGGTGATCGACCACTGGTGGCAGACCGAGACCGGGTGGGCCATCGCGGCGAACCCGGTGGGCCTGGAGCAGCTGCCGGTGAAGATCGGCTCGTCCTCGGTGCCCTCGCCGGGCGTCGATCTCGTGGTCCTGGACGGCCTGGGCGAGCCCGTGCCCGCCGGGACCGAGGGCAACATCGCCCTGCGGCTGCCGCTGCCCCCGGGCACCCTGCCCACCCTGTGGCGCGACGACCAGCGCTACATCGACTCCTACCTCAGCGCGTTCCCCGGCCATTACGCGACCGGTGACTCCGGCGTCGTGGACGAGGACGGCTACGTGTTCGTGCTCGGCCGCACCGACGACGTCATCAACGTCTCCGGGCACCGGCTGTCCACGGGCGTCCTCGAGGCCGCCCTGGCCGCCCACCCGGCGGTGGCCGAATGTGCCGTGATCGGCATCGCGGACCCGCTCAAGGGCCAGCGGCCCTCGGGCTACGTGGTCCTCAAGTCCGGCGTCGAGACGCCCGAGGCCGGCTCCGAGGCCGAGGCCGCGCTCCTGGACGAGCTGCGTCAGGCGGTGCGCCGCGAGGTGGGCCCGGTGGCGGACTTCCGCGACGTCGTCGTGGTGGACGCGCTGCCCAAGACCCGCTCGGGCAAGATCCTGCGCAAGACCATGCGGCAGATGGCCGACGGCGAGGAGTACGCGGTGCCCTCGACCATCGAGGACCCCGCCGTGCTCGAGGCCCTGGCCGGGGTGCTGCGCCCGGCCCGCTGAGCCCCGCTCACGTGCGGCCGGCCCAGCGGTACTCCTGCTCGGGCCGGCCACGGCCGCCGTGCCGGGCCGAGCGCCGCACCCGGCGGATCCGCTCGAGGTGCTCGAGGTAGCGCCGGGCCGTCACGCGGGAGATGCCCAGGCGCTCGCCCACCTCGGCCGCGCTCAGGGCGGTCTCCGGGTCCGCCCCCAGCAGGTCCATCACCTCGCGCAGGGTGCCCTCGGTCAGCCCCTTGGGCAGGGCCTCGGCGCGCCGCTCGCGGGAGACGCGGAAGACGGCGTCCACCTGCTCCTGGCCGTCGAGGGCGCCGTCGCCGGCCAGCATCGCCGAGGCGGCGCGGAACCCGCCCAGCCGATCCGCGAACTCGTCGAACCCGAACGGCTTCACGAGGTACTGCGTCACGCCGTACGCGACGGCCCGGCGCACCACCGGCAGGTCGGTGGCCGCGGTGAGCGCCAGCACCCCGCCGTGGAAGCCCGCCGCGCGCAGTTGGTGCAGGAAGTCCAGGCCGTGCCCGTCCGGCAGGTTCATGTCCAGCAGCACGACGTCGAACGGGAAGCGCCCGTCCGCGTGCAGGCCCGCCGCGGCGACCTGCCGCGCGGCCAGCAGGGAACCGGCCACCGCGGCCACCTCGAAGCCCGGCAGCCGGTCCAGGTGCGCCACGTAGGTCTCGGCCGTCAGCTGCTCGTCCTCGACGACGAGCACCCGGTACGGGCGGGCGGTCATATCTCCTCCTGGGGTCGGGGGTCGCGGGGCACCTCGACGGTGAACACGGTGCCCGAGTCGGTCGCGACGTCCGCGACCCCGCCGGCCTCCTCCGCGATCCGCCGCGTCAGCCACAGCCCCATGCCGCGTCCGGCGGCGCCGACGGGCTTCGTCGACCAGCCCCGGTCGAAGAGTCGGCCGCGGTCCGCGTCGGAGGGTCCGGGGCCGCCGTCGGCCACCTGCACCACCAGGCCCGCGGCGTCCGAGACCACTTCGACGTCGACCCACCGGTCTGCCGCGGACAGGTCCGGTGCGGCGGCGGCGTCGAGGGCGTTGTCCACCAGGTTGCCCAGCACGGTCAGCAGGTCGAGCGGGCGCAGCGGGGCGGGCGCGGTCAGCTCGGCGGACCAGGTCAGCGCCACGCCCCGCTCACGCGCCTGGGCGGCCTTCGCGTCGAGCAGGGCGGCGAGGACGTCGTCGGAGGCCTCCTCGTCCGCGGCGCGGCGGGACAGCACGGCCCGGGCGGCCTCCAGCCGGCCCGACTCCACGAGGGCGAGGGCGGTGTGCAGCTGGTTGGCGTGCTCGTGCGTCTGCGCGCGCAGCGCCGTGGTCAGGGTGTGGGCCACGGTGAGCTCGTCGCCGAGCCGCTGCAGGTCGGTGCGGTCGTGCAGGACGAGCACGCGCGATCCCGCCGGGGCGGTGGTCACGCCCTCGCGGGCGGCCGCGGCGAGGGCCGTCGGCGGGACCGACCCGCCGGGGTCGGAACGGCCGGGCGACCGCACGACACGCTGCTGCACCACGAGGACCCGCCCGCCGGCGGCGAGGCTCGCCTCGCCGCCGACCGCGCCCGGCAGGGCCGCGGAGAGCTCGGTGGGCAGTCGAGGCTCGCCCGCGCCCTCCCAGCCGAGCAGGCGCGCGGCGGCGTCGTTGTGCAGGCGGACCCGCCCGTCCGGGGCGAGGACCACGACGCCGGCCTCGAGCGAGTCCATGGCCGTCTCCGCCAGCAGGAACTGCTCGGCGATCTGCTCGGGGCCGCGTCCGAGCGTCACCCGGTTCAGATACCGGCCCACGAGCCAGGCGACGAGCAGGCCGACGGCGGCCACGGCGGCCGAGCCGAGCAGGATGCCGGGGATCTGGGCCTGGGCCATGATGGCGACATCGGAGATCTGCACGCCCGTCGTGACCACGCCCAGGACGGTGCCGTCCTCCGGGTCCACGACCGGTGCGAGCGCGCGCACCGAACGGCCCGCCGCACCGGTGCTCGAGAGCTCCACGACGGTGTCCCCGGCGACGACGGCGTCCACCGGCCTCGGGTAGCGGACGCCGACCTGCTCGGGGCGCCAGCTCGCCAACCGCATCCCGTCCGGGTCCATCACGGTCAGCCACGAGACCTGTGCCTCGGCGATCCAGCCGTCGATCCCGGCCTGCAAGGCGGGGGCGTCGCCGGCCCGCAGGGCCGAGACGAGCGCGGGGTCGCGCGCCACGAGGGTGGTGACGCCCTGGACGTGGCGCTCCTCGACGCGCTGGGCCACCTCGCGGGCCTGGAGGTAGGCGCTCCACACGCTGAACAGGGCGATGGCCGCCACGAGCGCCACGTGGACCACGGCGATCCGCCGGGCGATCGACCACGGGTGGCGCATGCCTCTCCTCCCTCGGGCCGGCGACGCGCCGGTCCACCCCCACGATCCTGCAGTCCGTCGGCCGCCGTGACCACTATGACCGCAATCGTGACCGACACCACCCGGGGCCGCGAGAGTGGTCACATCCCTCCCGCGCCGTTGCGGACCGCTCGGCGGCGCCCCACCACCGCACAGAACGGAACGCCCGATGGCGCACACCCCACCGGCCGAGACCTCGGCCCCGCCGGCCCCGGCGACGAAGAAGGACCGCACCCACTGGCTGTACATCGCCGTGATCGCCTCGGTGGTGCTGGGCGCCGCCGTCGGCCTGCTCTTCCCCGAGTTCGGCAAGTCCCTCAAGCCGCTGGGCGACGGCTTCGTCTCCCTCATCAAGATGATGATCGGCCCGGTCATCTTCTGCACGATCGTCCTCGGCGTCGGCTCGATCGCCAAGGCCGCGACCGTCGGCCGCGTGGGCGGCATCGCCCTGGTCTACTTCATGGCGATGTCCACGTTCGCGCTGGCCGTCGGCCTCGTCGTCGGCAACCTCATCCACCCCGGCGAGGGCCTCAAGCTGACGCCCTACGACCCGAACAAGCCCCAGGCCGCGGCGGACGGCACCGTCCAGTTCCTGCTGGACATCATCCCCGGCTCCCTGCCGGTGCTGCCCACCCTGTTCATCGCCCTGCTCGTGGGCTTCGCCCTGCAGCAGATGGGCCCGGCCGGCGCCCCGCTGCTGCGCGGTCTCACCCTGATCCAGGGCGTCGTGTTCCGCATCCTCATGATGGTGATGTGGGTCGCCCCGATCGGCGCCTTCGGTGCGATCGCCGCCGTCGTCGGCTCCACGGGCTGGTCCGCGATCGGCGCCATGGCGCTGCTCATGGGCGCCTTCTACCTGACCTGCATCGCCTTCATCGTGGTGGTGCTCGGCACCATCCTGAAGGTCGTGACCGGCCTGAGCATCCTGTCCCTCATGAAGTACCTGGGCCGGGAGTACCTGCTCATCTTCGCCACCAGCTCCTCCGAGACCGCCCTGCCCCGCCTGATCGCCAAGATGGAGCACGCCGGCGTGGACAAGTCCGTCGTGGGCGTGACCGTGCCCACCGGCTACTCCTTCAACCTGGACGGCACCGCCATCTACCTGACCATGGCCGCGCTCTTCGTCTCCAACGCGATGGGCGCGGAGATGAACCTCGGCGAGCAGATCGGCCTGCTGGTCTTCATGATCATCGCCTCGAAGGGCGCGGCCGGCGTCACCGGCGCGGGCATGGCCACGCTCGCCGCCGGCCTGCAGGCGCACCGACCCGAGCTGCTCGGCGGCATGGGCGTGATCGTGGGCATCGACAAGTTCATGTCCGAGGCCCGCGCCCTGACCAACTTCACCGGCAACGCCGTGGCCACGCTCCTCGTCGGCCGCTGGGTGGGCGAGCTCGACGGCGAGCGTGCCCGGCGCGTCCTCAGCGGCGAGCTGCAGTTCGACGAGGCGACCGTGGCCGGCCACGACGGCGCCGCGCACGACCCGCAGCAGTCCCCGACGATCGCCGAGCAGGCCTACGAGGGCCACCCCGACTCCAGCCTGAACTTCACCATGGCCGCCGACGGCGACCGGAACCCCACCCGCTGACGGAGGCGGCGGGCCCGCGCGGCACGCCGCACCGTCGACCACCGGCGACGCCGGGGACGAGCCTGGACACCGGCCCGTCCCCGGCGCCGCCGTCGTCCCGGGAACGCCAGGCACTAGGGTGGGGGAAGATCCGGACACGCCGACGACGGCGGCCGCGGCGCGCCGCGGCCCGCGGCCGGGCGTGCAGACCACCGTGGAAGGAGCCGGCGCCGCCGTGACCTCGAGAGAACCGATCCCCGTGATGACCATCCACGGCGAGCCCGTGCTCGGGCCCACCGGCCGGCCCAAGCACGACTTCCCCGAGCCCGCGCCCCTGACCTCGCACGGCCCGGCGCGGATCATCTCGATGGTGAACCAGAAGGGCGGCGTCGGGAAGACGACCTCCACCATCAACCTGGGCGCCGCGCTCGCGGGCTACGGCCGCAGGGTGCTCATGGTGGACTTCGACCCGCAGGGCGCCCTCTCGGCCGGCCTGGGCGCGAACCCGCACGAGCTCGACACCACGGTGTACAACGTGCTCATGGAGCGGTCGGTGACCGCGAAGGACGCGATCCTGTCCACGGACTTCGAGAACATGGACCTGCTGCCGGCCAACATCGACCTGTCCGCGGCCGAGGTGCAGCTCGTCAACGAGGTGGCCCGCGAGCAGGTCCTCGAGCGCGCGCTGCGCCAGGTCCGCGACGACTACGACGTGGTCCTCATCGACTGCCAGCCCTCGCTGGGCCTGCTGACCGTCAACGCGCTGACCGCCTCGCACGGCGTGATCATCCCGCTGACCGCCGAGTTCTTCGCGCTGCGCGCGGTCGCCCTGCTCGTCGAGACGATCGAGAAGGTGCAGGACCGGCTCAACCCGGACCTGGAGATCGACGGCGTGCTGGCCACGATGTTCGACCAGCGAACCCTGCACTCCAAGGAGGTCGTGGGCTCGCTGGTGGCCGGCTTCGGGGACCGCGTGTTCGAGACCGTCATCAAGCGGTCCATCAAGTTCGCCGACGCCACGGTGGCGGCCACGCCCATCACCCTGTTCGCCGAGAACCACGACGGCGCCAAGGCCTACCGGCAGCTCGCCCGCGAGCTGATCTGCCGCGGCGGCGCGCCGTGACCGTCCGCTGAGCGCCGACGACGCCGGCCCGGTCCCGTCGCGGGACCGGGCCGGTTCTCTGCGCGCTCGCGGCCGGGGGAGCGGTGGCCGGGAGACGCGACGCCGCCGATCTGCGAGAATGGAGCCGGGCGTGTCCGTCTCCGGGCCGTCCCTCACCCCCTGACCCGTCCGCCGCCGGCCCGACCGGCGCCGTTGACGCGCACCCGAAAGGACGCCCTCCCCATGAACTCCCGCAAGCCGCGAGGCTCCGGACGCACCCCCGCCGTCGGTCGACGGGGCGGCCCGTTCCAGGAGCGCGACTACCAGCGACAGATCGGTGCCCGCCGCGGCGCCGCCGGCCCCCGCGAGGAGGCCCCCTTCGACGAGGACGCCGTGCCGCGCACCCGCGGTCGCCGCGGCCGCGGCGCCGGAGCCGCCCGGGCCAAGGCCGCCCACCTCGACCGCATCCACGACGAGTCGGGCGAGCGCCTGCAGAAGGTGCTGGCCGCGGCGGGTGTGGCGTCCCGGCGCGTGAGCGAGGACCTCATCGCCGAGGGCCGCGTGGAGGTGGACGGCGTCGTCGTCACCGAGCCCGGCGTGCGCGTGGACCCGGCCCGGGCCGTGATCCGGGTGGACGGCATCTCCGTGCAGACGGACGTGACCAAGCAGTACTTCGTCTTCAACAAGCCCCGCGGCGTGATCTCCACGATGGTGGACCCGGAGGGCCGGCCCTCGATCGCCACCTACCTCAAGCCCGGGCAGGAGCACCTGTTCCACGTGGGCCGTCTGGACAACGAGACCGAGGGCCTGCTCATCCTCACCAACGACGGCGAGCTGGCCAACCGCCTCACCCACCCCAGCTACGAGGTCCCCAAGACCTACGTGGTGCAGACCCGCGGCCCGCTGGCCAAGGGCGTCTCCAACCGGCTGCGCGAGGGCGTGGAACTGGAGGACGGCGTGGCGCAGGTCGACTCGTTCAAGCTCGTCGACTCGACGCCGGGCCACGTGCTCGTCGAGGTCGTGCTGCACTCGGGCAAGAACCGCATCGTGCGCCGCATGTTCCAGGAGATCGGCCACCCGGTCGAGCGGCTCGTCCGCGTCAAGGTGGGCCCCATCCTGCTGGGCGACCAGAAGCAGGGCACCGTCCGCGCACTCAACGCGCAGGAGCTGGGCCACCTCAAGGCCCTGGTCGGCCTGTGAGCGCGCCCGCCGAGTCCGCCGCCAAGCTCGGTGACGGCCCGGCCGGGATCCCGCAGCCCGTGCTCGTCCGGGGGACCGGTCTGCTGGGCGCCTCGATCGGCATCGGGCTGAGCGCGGCCGGTGTGGACGTGCGCCTGCACGACCCCTCGCCCGCCGCCCTGGCCGTGGCCGCGGACATCCGCGCCGGACGCCCCGCCCGCCTGGACGCCGAGGGCGACGACCTCGACGCCGCCCCGGGCCTCGTCGTCGTGGCCGCGCCGCCGGACGTGACCGCCGACGTCGTGGTCGACTCGCTGCGCCGCTGGCCCGCGGCCGTGGTGGTGGACATCGCCTCGGTGAAGGAGGCGGTCGCCGCGGGCGTGCGCGCTGCCGTCGACGACGGCCGCCTGGCCCCGCAGGACGCCGACCGGTACCTCGGGACGCACCCGATGGCCGGCTCCGAGCGGTCCGGTCCCGTGGCGGCCCGCGGCACCCTGTTCACGCAGGCGCCGTGGGTGCTGTGCCCGACGGACACGACGCACCCGGGCGCCCTCGCGGCCGGTCGGGCGCTCGCGCGGACGCTGCAGGCCACCCCGTACCGGATGGCGGCCCGCGCCCACGACGAATCGGTCGCGCTGATCTCGCACCTGCCGCAGATCGCCGCCTCGCTCGTGGCCTCCCGCCTGCAGGACACCCCGGACCAGGCGCTCGCCCTGGCCGGCAACGGGCTGCGGGACACCACCCGGATCGCAGCGTCGGACCCGCAGCTGTGGGTGCAGATCCTCTCCGGCAACGCCGGGCGGATCGTGCCGGCGCTGCACGGGCTGCGGGCGGACCTGGACCGGCTGATCCGCACCCTGGAGGACCCCTCCGCCCCCGGGGCGCGGCTGGACATGGCGCAGCTGATCGCCGAGGGCAACGCCGGTCGGGCACGGGTGCCCGGCAAGCACGGGGCGCCGCCGCAGGCGTTCGCGGTGGTCACGGTGATCGTGGACGACGCCCCCGGGCAGATCGCGGCCCTCCTCGACGAGGTCGGCCGCACGGACGTGAACGTGGAGGACCTGCGGCTCGAGCACGCCTCGGGCCACCGGGTCGGCATGGTGGAGATCTCCGTGCTGCCCGGCCGCAGGGACGAACTCGTGGCGGCGCTGACCGCCGCCGGATGGAAGGTGGTCTGAGATGACCGAGCACACCCGCGACGACGTCGCACCCGCGCCGCTCGTGGTGGCGGTGGACGGCCCCTCGGGCTCGGGCAAGTCGTCCGTGTCCAAGGCCGTGGCCCGGCGTCTCGGCGCCGCGTACCTGGACACCGGCGCCATGTACCGCGCCGTGGCGTGGCACTGCCTGCACGAGGGCGTCGACCTGGCCGATGCGGAGGCCGTGGCGGCGGCCGCCGTCGCCATGGACCTGGACCAGTCCACCGACCCGGACGTCGAGGCCGTGCGGGTCGGCGGCACGGACGTCACCGAGGCGATCCGCGGCCCCGAGGTCACGGACACGGTCTCCACCGTCGCCGTGGTGATCCCGGTGCGCGAGGAGCTGCACCGTCGCCAGCGGGCGGCGATCGCCGCCGCGGGCCGGATGGTCGCCGAGGGCCGCGACATCACCACGGTGGTGGCCCCGGACGCCCACGCGCGCGTGCTGCTCACGGCGTCCGAGGCCGTGCGCACCGCCCGCCGCTCGGGCCAGCTGGCCGCGGCGGGGGAGACCGGCGTCGACGCCGGCACGCTGCACCGTCAGGTGGCCGGGCGCGACGCCCGCGACGCCACCGTGTCCACGTTCGACCGCCCCGCCGACGGGGTGGCGCTCGTGGACTCCACCGAGCTCGACTTCGAGCAGACCGTGGCGGCCGTCCTGGCCGCCGTCGAGGACCAGGCCGGCATCCCGGCCGTGAAGGGAGGCCGACGATGACCGAGAACCCCCAGCACCGCTCCGGTGAGGACGAGTTCGTCCCCGCCGGCGACGATCAGGTGGCCGAGCGGCTCGCCGCCATGACCGAGGAGGAGGCCGAGGCGCGTGCCGCGTCGTTGCGCGCCGGCCTGGCCGACTACGAGCTCGAGGAGGACGACGCCGCCCTCCTCGACGCGTGGCAGCTCGGGCCCGACGAGGACGTCGACGCGCCCGTGCCGCCCGTGCTGGCCATCGTGGGCCGGCCGAACGTCGGCAAGTCCACGCTCGTCAACCGCATCATCGGCCGCCGTGAGGCCGTCGTGGAGGACGTGCCCGGCGTGACGCGCGACCGCGTCTCCTACGACGCCGAGTGGAACGGCCGCGAGTTCACCGTGGTGGACACCGGCGGCTGGGAGCACGACGCCAAGGGCATCCACCGTCGCGTGGCCGAGCAGGCCGAGCTGGCCGTGGACGTGGCGGACGCCGTCGTGTTCGTGGTGGACGCCACCGTCGGCATGACGGCCACGGACGAGGCCGTGGTCTCGATGCTGCGCCGCAAGGACCGCCCGGTGATCGTGGCCGCCAACAAGGTGGACGACATGGTCCAGGAGGCCGACGCCGCCACCCTGTGGTCGCTCGGCTTCGGCTACCCGTACCCGGTGTCCGCGGTGCACGGCCGCGGCGTCGCGGACCTGTTGGACGCCGCGCTCGAGGCACTGCCGGAGGAGTCCGCCCACGGCGGTCTCGTGCCGCGCGGCGGCCCGCGCCGGATCGCCCTCGTGGGCCGGCCGAACGTGGGCAAGTCCTCGCTGCTGAACAAGCTGGCCGGCTCGGACCGCGTGGTGGTGGACGACCTGGCCGGCACCACGCGCGACCCCGTGGACGAGCTCGTGGAGCTCGGCGGACGGCTGTGGCGCTTCGTGGACACCGCCGGCATCCGTCGACGGCAGCACATGGCCCACGGCGCCGACTACTACGCGTCGCTGCGCACGGCCTCCGCCCTGGACCGCGCCGAGGTGGCCGTGGTGCTGCTCGAGGCGCCGCAGGTGATCTCGGAGCAGGACGTGCGCATCCTCCAGATGGTGCTGGACTCCGGTCGCGCCCTCGTGATCGCGTTCAACAAGTGGGACCAGGTGGATGAGGATCGGCGGCTCCAGCTGGCCAAGGAGATCGAGCGGGACCTGGCGCACGTCGCGTGGGCGCCGCGCGTGAACATCTCCGCGAAGACCGGCTGGCACAAGGACCGTCTCGTCCCCGCGCTGGACCTCGCCCTGGACTCATGGGACACCCGCATCCCCACGGGCAAGCTCAACGCGTTCCTCGGCGAGCTCGTGGCGGCCCACCCGCACCCGCTGCGCGGCGGCAAGCAGCCCCGCATCCTGTTCGCGACCCAGGTCTCGAGCCGGCCGCCCAAGTTCGTGCTGTTCACCACGGGGTTCCTGGACCCCGGGTACCGCCGGTTCATCGTGCGCCGCCTGCGCGAGACCTTCGGGTTCGAGGGCACGCCCCTCGAGATCGGGATGCGCGTGCGCGAGAAGCGCGGTCGCCGCCGCTGATCCGGCCCCGCCCCGACGACGTCCCTCGACCACCCGCGTCGGGGGACGTCGTCGTCCCGGCCGGCTCCCACCGTTCGTCCACCTTCGTCTCGTAGCCTGAGGGCATGAGCCTCATCCGACGTCGCCCCGCCGCCCTGTCCCTGGCCACCCTGGCCGCGCTCGCGCTGGCCGCATCCGGCTGCGCGGTCGACGACGGCGAGACCCGGGCCGCGCTGCAGAGCGCGGAGGACCGGCTCGCCCAGGCCGAGGACCGGATCAGCGAGCTGGAGGCGGACGCCTCGGACCGCGTGGACCTGGGGCAGCTGCGCCAGGAGGCCGAGGGCGCCCTCGAGGAGGCGGACCAGCGCGCCGCCGAGGTCGTCGAGGACCTGACGCGATCCCTGCCCTCCGGTTCGGACATCGTCGACGTCGAGGCCCTCCGGGAGGACGGGAAGGTGGTCATCGAGTACGGCCAGTCCCTGCTCGAGGCCGATCCCCAGGTTCTCGAGGACACGATGCGGGAGGCGGCGGACCGGGCGCGCAACGCCATCCCGGACCTGGAGGACGTCGAATTCCGCGTGGGGGACCGAACCTTCACGTTCTGAGCCTGCGACGGGGCTCCGTGAGGCCCCCGACACGCCCCTGCGACGCGCCCGGAACGGCGGATCGGAGCGGCTCAGCGTGTTACACTTCTCACGTGCGCGACTGCACCCTCAGTCATGAGAGGGTTCGTGCAGACCGCCAGGCCCACCGGTACGCCGGGGCCGCGGTCGCTGGGGGACTCTCGGTCGGGTGGCCCTCGGTCAAGGGATGAGGGGTTCACGTCTGTGAAGAGGACGTGGGCCCCTTGTTCACGTTTCGGGGGTGTCGCGCGGTTTGCCCCTGACAACGACGACCTGGCAGGCCCGCTTCCGATTCGCGCCCGGCGGTGCCGGTGGGGTATGCTCATCGGGTGCCGAAGCGCGGATGACCGCGATTCGCCACGGGCTATGGCGCAGCTTGGTAGCGCGCTTGACTGGGGGTCAAGAGGTCGTGGGTTCAAATCCCGCTAGCCCGACCACGTTCCCACGGGTCAGAGTCCGCATCTGACGAGGGAAAATGGAATGAGGCCCAGGTACTCCCTCGAGGGGAGCGCCTGGGCCTCTTTCCGTGCCTGACATATTCCTTAGCACAAACTGATCGAGACAGACCCTACGGTTCGGCGTTCGGCTCGACTTATATCCCCGGGAATTCAGAACTTCCTCAGTGGCCGAGCGGCTCGATCCAAAATCGATCTCGTCGGTGACCAGAGCGTTGGCCCTGAAGCCCCCTGGGTCTGATGGAGACTCGCGCTATTTGATTCCGACCAGCTGTTCGCGGCCGGCTTCGACAGCATAGAACGTGTCCTCGAACTCGGCGGGTGGGACGTCGCCGAGGTAGCCGTGGAGGCGTTGCGTGTTGTGCCAGGACACCCACCCGAGGGTCGCGAGCTCGAGGTCCTCGACCGTCCGCCAGGGACCTGGCCGTGCGGGTCCGCGGACGTGCTCGGCCTTGTAATAGCCGTTCACGGTCTCGGCCAGGGCGTTGTCATAGCTGTCCCCGACGGTCCCGATCGACGGTGTCGCTCCGATCTCGGCGAGGCGTTCGCCGTAGCGAATGGAGGTGAATTGAGACCCCGCGTCGCTGTGGCAGCGCAGGTCCTCGTGGCGAGCGCCGCGGGACCAGCGGGCCATCTCGATCGCGTCGAGGACCATCTCGGTGCGCATGTGTGACGCGCACCGCCACCCTACGATCATCCTGCTGAACGCGTCGACGATGAAGCAGACGTACGCGACGCCGGCCCACGTCGGCACGAACGCCAGGTCGGTGACCCAGAGCCGGTTCGGGGCAGGCGCGGTGAACTCCCGCTTCACGAGGTCCGGGTGCCGCGCCGACGCCGGGTCCGGCCGGGTGGTCTTGACCCTCTTCGACCGCCGCGCACCCTCGATGCCTGCAGCGCGCATCAGCCGGGCGGTCTGGTCTCGGCCGATCATGATCCCCGCCCGGCCGGCGGCTTTCCAGAGCTTGCGGATTCCATAGACGCGGTAGTTCGTCTCCCAGAGCTCGACCAGCTGCGGGATCAGCTCCTCGTCCCGCACCGCGCGAGCCGAGGGGGCGCGGGTCTTGGCGGCGTAGTAGCTGCTCGGAGCCACCTGCAGCAGCCTGCAGATGAGCTCGACTCCGAGCCGGCGACCGTCGACCAGGTCATCCTTGTTCGCGTCGATGAACGCGACTACTTCCGGTAGTGGCGGTCGAGCTCCGCCCCGAAGAAAGACGCAGCACGCTTGAGGACCTCGTTGGCCCGCCGCAACTCCCGGACCTCCTGCTCCAGTTCACGCACCCGCCGCGCCTCAGCGCTGCTCACGCCAGAGGTGACGCCGTCGTCGATGTCGGCTTGCTTGACCCACATCCGCACGGACTCGACCCCGTACCCGAGCTGCGTCGCGACCCGATTGACGGTCCCATGCTCGGTCCCCAGCTCGGCACGCAGCGTCCTCACCATCCGGACCGCCGCGGCCTTCTCCTCCGGCGAATACCGACGCGTCGTCGGCTTCCCCGCTGTCTGCTCTTTCGGCATAACTCCATCCTCGTTTCCAAGGTCAGGAGTCTCCAACAAACCCAGGGCGCTTCAATCGGTCAGGAAGGCAGCAGGAGCACCTTGATGTCGTAGTCGAGCTTGCAGAGATAGAAGATCAACTCGACGACGGGACGGTGACTATCCCAGCGGGGCTGTGAGGGGCCGATCTCGCAGAACCTTGCGGCAAACTCAACCTTCTCGCGCGCGGCCGGGATCGATGCGCGGAAGGCCGCTTCATCCCATTGCTCTTCGCTCATACTCCCGACCGTAGCGGTGAGTACCGACACGGCCGTGGGAGCTCTCAGCCCCAGAAGATCGGATCCTGGTGGCTGCCGATGTAGTCGAGCAGACTCTGGACGTTCTTCGTCGGGCGCCTCTTCGTGTACTCGTGGAACTTCATGTGCCGGTCACGCCAGTAGATGCTCCACTGGCCGGTCTTGACGGTGTATCGCAGGCGCGCGACCGGGAACCGCGTCCAGTCGCCCTGCCCGTCCCACGGCGGCCGCGTCTCGATGATCGTGACGTGCCGGTCGGCGATCTCGGCTTCTACTCTCACCTGATCCCACAGGTGCTCGGGCACGCGTTCACGGCACCAGCGGCCGATGCGCAGCAGGTCGGTCTCGGGCATAGCCATGGTCAAGTCCTTTTGAGTGGTGTATCGAGGCTTTGTCGGGTTCCTCGTGGTCGGGTGGGTTGTCAGGCGGCGAGTGCCGCGTGGCCGGGGTCGTCGGTCATGGTGTCGCTGACCTGTAGGGCGGCTTGTTCAGCCGCGGCTTTCGCGGCTGCTTCGGCGAGCATCGTGTCGGTCGCGGTCAGCAATTCCAGGCTCATGTAGCGCCGTGATTCGGTCCATTCGTCGTGCTGCTCGGCCAGCACCGCGCCGAGGAGTCTAATCACCGCGACTCGGCTGGGGAAGATGCCGACGACGTCGGTGCGTCTCCGGATCTCCTTGTTGAGCCGTTCGTTCGGGTTGTTCGACCAGATCTTCTTCCACACCTCCTTCGGGAACTTCGTGAACGTGAGCACCTCATCGCGGGCGCCCTCGAGGTGCTCGGCAGCGGCCGGCAGATGGGTGGCCAGGCTGTCGATCATGTGCTCGTACTGGGCGATCACCGCCTCGACGTCGGGCTGGGTGTAGACGCTGTGCAGCAGCGCTTTCACCGCGGGCCACTGCGACTTCGGGCACACCGCCATCAGGTTGGCCGCGTAGTGGGTGCGGCAGCGCTGCCACTGCGCCGTCCCGAACACCGCCCCGGCCGCTTCGACCAGCCCGGCATGGGCATCGGAGGTGATCAGCTCCACCCCCGACAGGCCGCGGGCAGCCAGATCACGGAAGAACCCGAGCCACCCCTCCCTGGTCTCCGCGGTGCCCAGTTGCAGGCCGAGGATCTCGCGGTAGCCGTCGTTGTTGATGCCGGTGGCGACCATGGCGGCGACCTTGACGACCCGGCCGTGTTCACGCACTTTGAGCACGAGCGCGTCGGCGGCGACAAACCGATACGGCCCAGCATCGAGCGGCCGGGTGCGGAACGCTTCGACCTGCGCATCCAGGTCTTTACTCATCTCTGAGACCTGCGATTTCGACAGGCCCGTGATGCCGAGAGTCTGCACCAGTTTGTCCATCCGGCGGGTGGAGACGCCGAGCAGGTAGCAGGTGGCGACCACCGTGGTCAGCGCTGCCTCGGCGCGGCGGCGCCGCTCCAGGAGCCAGTCGGGAAAGTAGGTGCCTTCGCGCAGTTTCGGGATCGCGACGTCGATGGTGCCGGCGCGGGTGTCCAGGTCCCGGTGCCGGTAGCCGTTACGCCGGTTGGTGCGCTCATCCGAGCGGGCGCCGTAGGCGGCGCCGCACACGCTGTCAGCCTCGGCCGACAGCAGGGCATTGATGAAGGTGGTGAGCATCTGACGCATCAAGTCCGGCGAGGCCTGGGTGAGCAGATCGGACAGAAACGCCTGGGGGTCGATATCGTGGGGAGCGGTCATCGCGGGTGTCCCTTTCGAGTGGGATGTGAGAGTTTCCTCGAAAGCCTCCCGCGGTGACCGCTTCTACTTCGCGGTCGACACGCCAACCGGAGTCAACGTGCTGCGGGATTCGTACACCACTCTGCCGGACGCAACTGCGCCGCACCCTCCACACCGGGATGAGCCTGCTGACCGACCGCCAAAAAGAACACCTCAGCGTCCTCTTCGCCCACGAGAAGCACGCCGCGGTCGAAGCGGCCTGGGAGATCTACCAGGCCATGGTCGCCGCGTATCGAGAATTCGACCGCGCAAAGGCTAAGGCCAAGATGGAGAAGGTGATCGCGGCGCTGAGCAAGAAGGTCCCCGACACCCTCGAGGAACTGGGCAAGCTCGGCCGGACACTGACCAAACGCGCCGCCGACGTGCTGGCGTTCTTCGAGCGACTGGGCACCAGCAACGGTCCGACGGAGGCGATCAACGGCCGGCTCGAACACCTGCGCGGCTCCGCCCTCGGCTTCCGGAACCTCACCAACTATGTCACCCGATCGCTGCTGGAAGCCGGCGGATTCAGACCCCACCTACACCCTTGATTCCGAAGAGCCCCTTTTCGATTCTATCTGCTACATCTCTTCCCTAAACTCCTTGTGACCAGGGCATACGGCATGGATCGCGGTCGCTTCCATCTGCTACATGTCTGGTACATCAGGGTGCTACGTGCCACCAAAAGTGATTGTTGACCAGCGCAAACATGTGTAGCAGATGAGTGCTACATACCGTAGGGGCGTGCCCGGGCCTGGCGGCCCGGGAGATCGCTCTCCTGCTCTGCAGTGGGGGTCAGGGAAGCAGGGCTCCATCCCTCCTTCCAAGACCCTGTCGCAGCCCATCCCAGCCCTTCATCCGACGACCCCCACTACCGAGCGGGGGAGGCCTCTCCTCGCGGGAGGCGGGCCTCCTGATCGAGGGGGCCCCTACCGGCCCGCCGGCCGCCAGGCCGGTCCTGGGCACCGCTGCGAGCCTCTGCTGCGAAGACCAGCACCACCCGCAGCCGCCTGCTCGCATGACCCTCCTGGGGCGCGGCCGACCGACCTCCTGCTCGGGCGGGGTGGGCGATCTTGCGCAGCTGACCACGGCCGAGCTGATGGCGCGCCTCAACGCCGCCCCGGTCGTCCGCTGCGACCAGCCCGCGTTCGTGTTCCTGGGCCTGTCGATGGCGGGCTGGAACGCGATCCTGTCGGCCGTCCTCGGGGTCGCGTGGGCGCTGTCGCTGCGTCGTTCCGGACGCTGAAAACCCTGAAAATTCAGGCAAAATGCTTGAAATTCAAGGTGGCAGATGATAT
>ERZ1023359.16-NODE-16-length-32047-cov-3.671418_pt1 | contig 32047 bp, 27 predicted proteins | sample MGYA00520861_ERZ1023359 | MGnify/ENA primary metagenome ERZ1023359 (study PRJEB32759, sample SAMN07749875) | skin metagenome | biome: transportation; feature: city; material: polyester macromolecule | host: Homo sapiens | place: Hong Kong:ER line | collected...
TAAAACTAACTGGGTGCAAAACTAGTTTTTCTCTTTGTCGATGATTTTGCTTGAAGTAATCCAAGGCATCATACCGCGAAGTTTGGCACCTGTTTTTTCGATTTCGTGCTCAGCGGTTTGACGGCGGCGCGCTGTCATTGATGGGTAATTTGACATACCTTCAGCGATAAACATTTTTGCATATTCGCCTGATTGGATACGTTTTAGGGCATTACGCATCGCTTCACGTGATTGGTCATTAATAACTTCTAAACCTGTCACGTATTCACCGTATTCTGCGTTGTTACTGATTGAGTAGTTCATATCAGCAATACCGCCTTGGTACATCAAGTCTACAATCAATTTTAATTCGTGTAGACATTCAAAGTAAGCCATTTCTGGGGCATAACCTGCTTCAACCAAGGTTTCAAAGCCCATTTTGACCAGCTCAACCGCACCACCACACAGTACCGCTTGCTCACCAAATAGGTCCGTTTCAGTTTCGTCTTTGAACGTTGTTTCGATGATACCTGAACGACCACCGCCGACGCCCATCGCGTAAGATAACGCCACTTGTTTGGCTTGACCAGACGCATCTTGGTAAACGGCGATTAAGTCAGGAATACCGCCGCCTGTGGCAAATTCGTTACGCACGGTATGACCCGGTGCTTTTGGCGCAATCATGATGACGTCTAGGTCTTTGCGTGGTACCACTTGGTTGTAATGGATTGAGAAACCATGGGCAAATGCAAGCGTGGCGCCTTGTTTGATGTTTGGCTCAATCACGTCATTGTAAAGTTGTTTTTGGAATTCATCAGGGGTCAAAATCATGACTAAGTCAGCTTGCTTGACGGCTTCTTCTACTTCAGCCACTTTTAGACCGGCATTTTCTGCTTTTTTCCAAGATGATGAATCTTTGCGCAGGCCAACTGTGACATCAACACCGCTGTCTTTTAGGTTCAATGCGTGTGCGTGACCTTGTGAGCCATAGCCGATAATCGCAACTTTTTTGCCTTGGATGATTGATAGATCACAATCTTTATCATAAAAAATGTTCATAACTATTTCCTTGTGTAAAAAACAACTACTATTAAAAGATTAAAAGGTTGGTAAATTTAGACGCTGAGGATTTTTTCACCCCGAGCGATACCAATAACACCAGAACGTACGACCTCTAAAATGCGTTCACGTCCCATCAATTCGATAAAGCCGTCCAATTTTGCGGTGTCACCGACAATTTGAATGGTATAGACATTGGGCGTGATATCAACAATACTTGCACGGAAGATATCCGCACAGCGCTTGACTTCCTCGCGGTTGCTACCCGTGGCACGTACTTTGATCAGCATGAGTTCGCGCTCAATATGTACATTATCGGTCAGCGTGGTTACTTTAACGATTTCAATCAGCTTGTGCAACTGTTTGGTCACTTGCTCAATCTTATTTTGATCGGTATCTGTGGTCAAAGTCAAACGCGATAAAGTCGGGTCATCGGTTGGGGCAACGTTCAGTGTCTCGATGTTGTAGCCACGTTGTGAAAATAAGCCAACCACACGAGACAGTGACCCTGATTCATTTTCCATTAAGACAGAAATTAAATGTTTCATTAGGTACGCTCCCCTTTGGCTAACCACATATCACGCATTGACTGACCTGCTAATTGCATTGGATAAACATGCTCATTTTTATCGACGAGCACATCGATAAATACCAATCGATCTTTGAGTGATAAGGCATAAGCAAGTTGTTCATCAAGTTTGGCTGGGTCGGTGATTTGGATACCGACATGACCGTAAGCTTCTGCAAGTTTGACAAAATCTGGCAATGAATCCATATAAGAGTGCGAATGACGACCTTCATAAATCATGTCTTGCCATTGTTTGACCATACCCAACTGGGCGTTGTTAAGATTTAAAATCTTCACGGGTAAGTTATATTGTAGGCAAGTTGATAGCTCTTGGATATTCATCTGAATTGAGCCTTCACCTGTGATACAGACCACATCACGCTCTGGGTTAGCAAGTTTGGCTGCCATTGCATAAGGCAATCCTACCCCCATGGTGCCTAAACCCCCTGAGTTTAACCATTGACGCGGCTCATCGTATTTATAGTATAGGGCTGCAAACATTTGGTGCTGACCCACATCAGATGTGATGATAGCTTTACCATGCGTTAACTCGTATAAGCGCTCAACAACGTGCTGTGGTTTCATGCCATTGCTGTCGTCTTTGTCATAGCGTAGACCATGACGTTTACGCCATTCATTGATTTGCGCCCACCAATCATTTAACGCGGCTTGGTCAAGCTGTGCGTTATTTTCTGTTAATACGGCGAGCATATCGCTTAGCACATTTTTTACATCACCGACGATCGGGATGTGTGCGTTGATGGTTTTTGAGATTGATGCAGGGTCGATATCAATATGGATAATTTTAGCGTTTGGACAGAATTTTTGCGTATTGTTGGTCACACGGTCATCAAAACGCGCACCCACTGCCAAAATCACATCTGAATTGTGCATGGTCATATTGGCTTCATACGTACCATGCATCCCAAGCATACCTAAAAACTGTTTATCCGACCCTGGATAAGCGCCCAAACCCATCAAAGTATTGGTCACCGGTAAATTAAGTAAACGGGCTAATGCGGTTAATTCTGCACTTGCGTTTGACGCAATCACGCCACCCCCTGAATATAAAACAGGGCGTTTGGCTGCAATTAAGGTTTCGATGGCTTTACGAATTTGTCCTGAATGACCGCGAACCGATGGTTGGTAAGAACGCATACTGACCGACTCAGGGAAATGATAAGGGAATTTTTCGTTAGGCGCAGTTTTGTCTTTGGGTACATCAATCACCACAGGACCTGGGCGACCAGAGCTTGCGATATAAAACGCTTTACGCACGATTTCTGGGATTTCGCTGGCATGACGTACTTGAAAACTGTGTTTGACGACAGGACGTGACACACCAATCATATCAGTTTCTTGGAACGCATCATCACCGATGAGGCTTGAAGGCACCTGACCTGAGATGATAACCATCGGAATGGAATCCATAAACGCGGTAGCGATGGCGGTAACCGTATTGGTGGCGCCTGGACCCGATGTGGCTAATACCACCCCAGTTTTACCTGTCACACGGGAATAAGCATCTGCCATATGACCCGCTGCTTGTTCGTGACGCACGAGGATGTGCTCAATGCTATCTTGTTTGAACAAAGCATCATAAATATGCAACACGGCGCCGCCTGGATAGCCAAAAATGTATTCAACACCTTCGTCAATTAGCGCTTGCACCAGCATTTCTGCACCAGACATCATGACAGGTTCACCTGCTGAGGCTTTGGCGGTTTTTTTGTCAAAATTGGGTGCAGCGTGAGCCGTTTGGTTTTCTCCCGTCATATTGGGAGCTTGGGTAGTTTGAGTCACTGTCATCACCTTTTATGGTCGTCTTCAAAAATGATACTGGGAAGTTGTTTTAGATAAAAATTGCTAAATGATTAGCAAGAATCTTCAACACTGCCATAAGGTAACAGTGAACAAATCAGACGAGGGCAAAAAGCATGATAACCAAAAAAGAAAGCATCACAAAAATTACGTAATGTATAAATTGATGGCTACTTTTTGTCTTTGTTGACCGATAAGTCAGGGTTGTTAGATTCTTTTGTTTAGATTCATAAACAACAACAACGGTAAAAAATGCTCTCATCCAATTGTAGAGCCTAATCAGCGGATAGCGCCAATTAGCTTAGATTTTACCAATTAGTAACCAACGATAATTGTTACTAACGACCAGTAGAGGACTTATGATGTGAGTTTTTTTAACACTTGTCAATAAAAAAAAGCTACTAGAATTTATAACTTTTAGTTATAGGTAAATGAATCGTTTGAGGCTTGATTTTAAGGATTGGTTTTAGGGCTTAGTTTTAAGGCTTGATAAACTTTAAAATCTCGGACTGATTGAGCCAGTCGTTTTTAGAAAACTACCTTTAGGAAATTAAACGATTATCTTGTCGAAATTTACTGCTAAAAGCTATCAAGCTGTGATAGGCTATCGCATAATTTTCTCGTTTCTTGCACAGGAAAAACAATGTTAAAGCCACTGTTTTTGTTATCACTCATGTTATCACCATTCGTTATGGCGAGTTCAAATGCAGCAACTTATTACAAGTGGACTGACAAAAATGGTGTACCCCATTATAGCCAATATGCGCCGACCAATGGTGTTAATTTGCGACAAGTGCAAGTGGTTAATACCCGTGAACTTGGACCTAGTAGTCGTGCACCTGCAACCGCTGGCAATAGCACAGGTGCTGCATCAGGTGTATCACCAACGCTGACAGCCGATCAAAAACGCGCTGCTGAACTTGAAGCACAAAATCAGCAACTCAAAAAACAGCAAGATGCGGAGCGCTGCAAAGCCTTACAAAATACCCTTGCTAATCTAAACCAAGGCGGGCGCGTCTATGAGATGGATAATAAAGGTGAACGTAAATATTTAGATGGTCGTGAAATTGAGCTACGCCGTCAGCAAGTCGCGCAAACAGTGAGCCAATACTGTAAATAACTTTGCATGCTATATGACTTTAGCATTCAATTAAAATTAAAGGTGTGTAAAGGTTAAAGGTGAGTGAATTCTCACCTTTTTTCTATTGAACCTTCTTAACGTGCCGTGATTTTAATCTTGCGTGATTTGATGGATGATGTCACCGATTGCCGATGCCATGTGATTGGCTTGCAACGCATATTCACCCATTTTTTCTGCTAACGTATCACCCGCTTTGGCATGTATGAGCACGGAGGTTAGCATGGGTGCGGCAATTGCTTGCCCCAATAAGCCCGCCATCAGACCTGCCAAGCAGTCGCCCATGCCAGCCGTTGCCATACCGGCATTACCCAAGCCGCAAATATCAATACAGTCTCGTTCAAAACTGTCACGCTCAAGACTGGCACCTTCAAGCACAATCGTTTGTGCCCCTTTGATAAGCCAATTGCCCCCATATTGGTGAGCTAATGCCCGAATCGCGCTGATTTTGTCTCGATCGATGTCAGCATAGTGTTGATTGAGCAAACGTCCTGCTTCCGCTGAATGCGGCGTTAGGTAAAACCGTTGGTTTGACTGTCCCAATCGTGGTTGAATGGGAGCAGTTAAACCGTCACTCGTGCCTGCCCAATCTGCCAAATGGTATAAACCATCAGCGTCAATGACACATAGCTTCTCTGATTGTTGGATCGCCGTAAGATACTGGTTAAATAAATCAAGCGTTGCTTTATCTCTACCCAAACCCATGCCGATGGCAACCACATCCACCGCGTCAATCAGCTCGATGACGCTAGCGATATTGTGTAAATCCGCGGTCATGGCATTGGGCAAAGCGGTGACAATGGCTGGATGAAAATCACGATGACAGGCAACAGTGACTTTGCCTGCACCACTGCTCAATGCTGCACTGGCGGCCAATATCGCCGCCCCTGCCATGCCATGCCCATCCTGTAACCGATTGCCACCGATGATGAGTACATGACCATACGTACCTTTATGGCTCACCTGCTGACGTTGTGGCAAGTTAGGTAGCGTGCAATGCAACAAGATGCCTGATTGCTCAATAGGGAGCAAAGGCACATCGATAACGCTGCCAACATAATCTTTACTATCCCCCATATGCAGTCCGACTTTTCGCCCAATTAAACAAAGTGTCTTGTCTGCTTTAATCGCAGTGTCATCGTATACTTCGCCCGTAGCGGCATTAAGTCCGCTGGGTACATCGATGCTGATGACTTGACAAAAGTCACTTTGCTTGCGATATTGATTAATCCAATTGATAATTGTTTGATAATCAGCGCTAGGCTTGCCATCGAGCCCAATCCCCAATAACCCATCAATCACCACATCATACTGATAGCTTAAACCAAGCTCATAGAATGGCTGTAGAAATGCTGTCAACGTCAAATATTTTGCCGCATTTGCACAGTTTGACAGGTACATGTGCTTTGCTGTTTGGCTGTCGAGGGTGCTAGGCGCTGCGACTTGTACTACGGTAACTGACCAATTTGGGCAAAGCTTGTTCACATAATGCGCCACCAACCAAGCATCGCCGCCATTATTACCCGCGCCTGCCACTACCAATACCGATTTTTGAGGGTGACTGCTTTTTTGAAGGTGATTGCTTTTTTGAGGGTGACTGCTTTTTTGATTGCTACTTTCCTGCTTGATGATGTGTGCAAGTTGCCATGCAGCTTGTTGCATTAAGGCAAAACTGTCATTTTTGCTAAACCAGTTTTTTTCAATGTCATAAATTTGTTTGGGGCTATATAAGGCAATGGCGTTTTGCATCACAGTATTTTTATCCGTCTGTGCATTACTTTGCATAAGATGATCCAATGATGTGGTAGGTGTTTATTTTGCTATAATAGCATTTTAATTTTATCTGGTTGTTGGCATGTTGGACACTACAAACGAACTCAATGCACTCAAGGGCTGGATAAAGGCGCAAGCCAAGGCGTTGGGGTTTGCTGATTGTGGCTTTGTCCATCCCGCCAATCCCATCTTTGTAAAACAGCTTGATGCCTTGCAAACTTGGTTAGCACAAGGTAAACATGGGGATATGCTGTTTTTTGAAGACAATCATGATAAACGTGCTAACCCTGCCCTGTTAGTTGATAGGACGCAAAGTATCATTAGCGTGCGTTTAGATTATTTGGTCACGCCGCCGCCCAAACGCAGTGTACCAGACAACGAGCGCCCCAACTCAGCGATTATTGCCCGCTATGCTCGAGGACGTGATTATCATAAAACCATGCGAGGATTACTAAAAACCCTAGCCAGACTGATTCAAGACAAACTAACCACCGATTATCCGCAATATGCCAACGACTTTGTATTTCGCCCCTTTAGCGACTCCGCGCCTATATTTGAGCGCGCGTTGGCTGAGCAAGCAGGTTTGGGCTGGACAGGCAAACACACTTTGCTGATTCACCCACAAGCGGGGTCATTTTTTGTGTTGGGGGAATTATTCACCAGCTTGCCTTTGGCAGAGGATAAAAAGCAAATCGAAACCATATCATCGCATTGTGGCAGTTGCCGTGCTTGTATTCATGTGTGCCCTACCCATGCCATCCGCAAAACACCCACCGGGCATTATGATGTCGATGCACGGCTGTGTATTTCGTATTTAACCATTGAATTAGATGGCAAAATCCCTGTAGAACTTCGCCCCAAAATCGGCAATCGCATTTTTGGCTGTGATGATTGTCAGTTGATTTGTCCTTGGAATAAATTTGCCAGATTAGCGACGATTGAGGATTTTAATCCGCGTCACCGTTTAGATGAGGTGTCATTGCTTGAGTTATGGGCGTGGGATGCACAGGATTTTTTGACAAAAACCGAAGGCTCGCCGATTCGCCGCACGGGCTACGACAATTTTATGCGCAATGTGGCGGTAGCCTTGGGCAATGCACCGTTTAGCCAAGCAATTATTGACAAACTAAAACAAAAACGCCCAATGCTAAGCGAAAACACACAAGAACATATTGATTGGGCGATCCAGCAACAACTTAATAAAAGTTAAAATGACGAGTTGGGTTGTTGTAAAAAGGCGATTTCCTCATCACTGGATTGTCTACCCAAAATCGCATTGCGGTGCGGATAACGCCCAAATCTCTCAATAATGGCTTGATGCTTATATTCAAACGCTAACGTATCGGCACTGGCGTATTTTTTAAACAGTGGCAACGCCTGCTGATGAATATTTGCCGATTCCGCATGCATAAAAGGCATTAAAGCAAAATTGCGTTCGTCTTGATTTAACTTGTCAAAATCTGGCTGTTTGACGATTTCTTGCGCCAATACTAACGCCATGCCATCTTGGGCAAAAGCTTGTGAAGAATCTCGAAAAATATTGCGCGAAAACTGGTCCAATACAATGATTTCTGCCAGTCGCCCTTTTGTACTGGCTCGCCAATCCCCTAACTCGCCTCGTTTGGCTTGCTCAAGTGTGGCTAAAAATTTAGCCGTTACGGTTTTATCAAAATCCTCATCTTTGGCAAACCAAAATGGCTTAGTATTTTCCTGCAACCAAAAATCTAATACCTTTTTAGCGTCCGCTGATAAGGGTTGCGCTGCTACCTGTGATTGATTGGTCATTTGCTTTCCTTTTGTAGGGTAATTATAGTGACTTGTCGGGTAATGATAGTGACAAATTTTGCTAAACAAGCGCGATTTACCTATAATGTGGCACAAATTTAGATTGAGAACAACCATGTATCCTTTTTTACGACTGGGCACCCATGCCATCAAAAGCGCGATTAAACAAAAGCAAGGTCATTCGCTTCAATTAACCGATACCAGCGAAATCACCTTGACCGCTAATATCAACGACATTGACAATTTTTTTGAAATGAACAACGGGCGTATTTTTACGCTGTTTGATTTGGGGCGAAACGATCTTGCCATTCGCTCAGGGCTTGCCAAAAAATTATTCAAGCATCGCTGGGGGCTGGTGGTCGCTGGTAGTACCATCCAATATCGTAAGCGTGTTCGTTTATTTGATAAGGTCACCATCAAAACCCGATTGATAGCTGTTGATGAGCGCTGGTTTTACATCGAGCAAAGCATGTGGGTCAAAGGTCAGCCGACTTGCTCTGCGCTGCTGCGCACCGGTATCACCAACATCGTGACAGGCAAGGTTTTGCCGACTGAGCAAGTGCTCAGCGCATTGGATTATAAAGATATCAATATGCCACCTGATGACTGGGTCAAAGCTTGGTCGGACGCCGATAAAATCCGCCCATTTCCTAAAGCCAATGTCCACCTTGCCAAAGATTCTGCTATCACCGAGTAACCCATAAATGCCTTTAACTTTAGATGATTTTGATTATCAACTGCCCGATGAACTCATTGCCCGCTATCCGTTAGCGGTGCGCTCCGCCTCTCGATTGCTGTATTTGCCTGCCCATGGTCAACCCAAAGACCAACAATTTGTGGATTTGCCAGAGTTGTTAAATAGTGGTGACTTGGTGGTGTTTAATGACACCAAGGTCATGAAAGCAAGGCTGTTTGGGCAAAAAGCCAGTGGCGGCGCGGTCGAAGTATTGGTTGAGCGTATTTTGCCCGATGATGATACTGGCAACCAAAAGCACACAGCGTTGTGTCATGTACGCGCCAGCCGCAGCCCAAAAGAGGGGCAAACGTTGAGCCTTGCCGATGGTAACATTCATGCCACGGTCATGGGGCGTGAGGACAATTTATTTTTACTAGCGTTTGACCAGCCGATATTGCCTGTGCTTGAACACTATGGTGAACTGCCGATTCCGCCCTATTTTGAGCGCCATGCCGATGACAATGACGAAACCCGCTATCAAACGGTATTTCATGACCCAACCAAACTTGCCAGCGTAGCCGCACCGACGGCAAGCTTGCATTTTGATGATAACGTATTGGCTGCACTCAAGTCCAAGGGCATCAACACCGCCTTTGTCACCTTGCATGTCGGTGCAGGCACATTTGCCCCTGTCAAGACAGAGGATATTTTGCGCCATAAAATGCACTCAGAATATGCCGAGTTGCCCCAAGCGACTGCCGATTTGATTAACCAAACCAAAGCCCGTGGCGGGCAAGTGATTGCGGTCGGTACCACTGTGACACGGGTATTAGAAACGGCGTTTCAAAAAACCGCCAATTTTGAAAACCCGATGCTATCGGCTTGGTCAGGTGACACCGATATTTTTATTTATCCGTCATTTAGGTTTGGGGTGATTGATAAGCTCATCACCAATTTTCATTTGCCAAAATCCACGCTGTTGATGCTGGTGTCAGCGTTTGCAGGCAGTGAGCCTATCAAACAGGCTTATCAGCACGCCATCGAGCAACGCTATCGTTTCTTTAGTTACGGTGATGCGATGTTGTTGGAAAAAATGGTATAATTTCAACCTTTTATGATTTTAACCTTTTAAAAAACCTGTTACAGAAACTTTAGATTATGCAATTTACCTTACATAAAAACGCTACAGGCGAGAGCCGTGCTCGCCGTGGTACGGTTCATCTCGCTCATGGCGATGTGCAAACCCCTGCCTTTATGCCTGTCGGTACTTATGGCACCGTCAAAGGCATGCTGCCGCGGGATATCCACGAAATCGGCGCCGAAATCATCTTGGGCAATACCTTTCATTTGTGGCTGCGCCCAACGACCGATGTCATTGACAAATTTGGCGGCTTACATGACTTTATCGGTTGGAACAAGCCGATTTTAACTGATTCCGGCGGTTTTCAAGTCTTTAGCCTTGGTGCAATGCGTAAAATCAAAGAAGAAGGCGTCTATTTTCGCTCGCCCATTGATGGCGCAAAGGTGTTTTTATCCCCCGAAATATCAATGCAAATTCAATACTCACTGAACTCAGACATCGTCATGCAGTTTGATGAGTGTACGCCCTATCCTGCGACCCCTAGCGAAGCGGATACATCGCTTGAATTATCGCTGCGTTGGGGCGAGCGCTGTAAAAATGCGCATGAAAAACTGGGTAACAAGAATGCTTTGTTTGGTATTATCCAAGGCAGTATGTATCGCAACCTTCGCGAAAAATCCCTAGAAGGGTTGCTCGCTATTGGGTTTGATGGCTATGCCATTGGTGGGCTGTCAGTCGGTGAGCCAAAAGAAGAAATGATGGCGGTGCTTGATTACTTACCCGATGATATGCCCGCCGACAAGCCCAGATACTTGATGGGCGTGGGTAAGCCTGAAGATATCGTGGAAGCGGTACGCCGCGGCGTTGATATGTTTGATTGCGTGATGCCAACACGTAATGCGCGAAATGGTCATTATTTCACCACTTTTGGCGCCGTTAAAATTAAAAATGCGGTGCACCGTTTTGACCAAAGTCCGCTTGATAGTACGTGTGATTGTTATACTTGTCAGAATTTTAGCCGCGCCTATTTGCATCATTTGTTCAAGTGCAATGAAATGCTATCGGCACAGTTGGGCACCATACACAATTTGCGCTACTATCAGCGCTTGATGGCAGATATCCGTCAGTCCATTGAAGATGATAAGTTTGATGCGTTTGTCGATACTTTTTATCAGCAGCAAAACTTACCAAAACCTGATTTGCATTTGACCTAAAAACCACCTAAAAAAAAGAGCCGATTTGGCTCTTTTTTACTTTTCAGATGCTGCTGTTGATACGCTAAATAGCAACGCTATCCTTCCTTACTACCTTATCTTACCACGTTATCTGACTAAGCCACGTTCACTATGAATCAGGGAATCCAATAGCAATTGTACCAAAGGTTCTTGGGGTAATAGCTGCTCGCTCACCGCGACAATGGCTTCTTCCTTGGTCAGTCCTGAACGGAAAATCACCCGATAAGCTTGTCGCAGATAATCGATGGTTTGCTTTGACCAACCTTTGCGGCGCATGCCTTCGATATTAAGACCATGGCTTTTGGCAGGGTTGCCCGATACCATGTTAAAAGCCGCAACATCTTTTAAAATCAAGCTTGCGCCACCAATCAAACTATAATCATCAATGCTACAAAATTGGTGAATACCTGAATTACCACCGACAATCACATGGTTACCGATGCGGACATGCCCTGCAATCCCCACATTATTAGCCACAATGTTGTCGTTGCCAATCACGCAATCATGCGCAATATGGGTATTGACCATAAACAGATTACGGCTACCAACGCGTGTGATGCCTTTATCTTGTACCGTGCCGCGATGAATGCTACAGGCTTCGCGAATGCGATTGTCATCGCCAATTTCTAGCCACGTCTCCTCACCTTGGTATTTGAGATCTTGGCAGTCTTCGCCGATGCTAGCGAATTGAAAAATCTGGTTACGCTCACCGATACGGGTAAACTTGCTAATGACGACATGGGGGTGAAGCACGGTCTGCGCCCCAATTGTGACATGTTCACCAATAATGCAATACGGCCCTATCTTGACCGACGGGTGTATCGTTGCAGTGGCATCAATAATCGCCGTTGGGTGAATCGTCATGAAAAATCCTTATACCAGCCCACTATTCAAGAAGAATTAAAAATACAGGTTTAGCTGAACCCATAGGCAAAGCTAACTATAAACAGCAGGTTAAAATAAAAACGACATTATAGCATTTTTACTAAAGTATGCCATTTTTATCAAGGATTTTGCTTAACTTAAACAGATTTTATCGTTATAGCTTACTCAAACGCGCCTTATTCAAGCCATGTAAAAATGATGTTAAAGTCATGACTGGTGATATTGGGTACGCTGCTCTGCAATGGTGATTTCTGCACTGGCTGCCAACTCATCGCCCACGCACGCTGTGCAACTAAATTTATAGATACTGTGACGCTCCATGGTCTTTTCGGCGCGTAAAATGAGCTGATCACCGGGGATGACTTGACGTTTAAAACGCACTTTATCGACCCCAGCGAACAGATAAATATAGCCATCTCTTGGTTTGACATTTTTGCTGATAAAACCCAGTACACCCGCCACCTGCGCCATGGCTTCAATCATTAACACACCTGGCATGATAGGCTCTTCAGGAAAGTGACCATTAAAGAAAGGCTCGTTAATGGTGATGTTTTTAACACCGGTAATCCACTCATTGGGTTTTACCGCAGTGACTCTGTCTAATAGCATAAAAGGATAACGGTGAGGCAGATAATCACGTAACACAACGGCATTGAGAGGTAATGTCACCCCAATCTGTGCAAGGCCAGCGATGTCTTCATCAATCAACTTATCAAAATCCATGGATATATCCTTTATACTTTTAAATCATCTTTATCAAAAAAATAGATTTGTGAGAAATAGCTATTGTAACGGTTTTAAGATTGAGTTTACAGTTGTTTTCTCAAATTATTTGATGGATAAAGGTAACGATTAACTTTTTGGTTTGCCAAGTTGCTTAAAATTAATATAGGCTCTTTTCCATAAGCTATTGGGCATCACTGGCATCCCTGAAGAATATACCCCCGGTTGGTGAATCGATTTGGTTACCATCGTCATGCCAGTAATCGTGACATCATCACAAATTTTGATATGACCTGCAAAACCTGATGCGCCACCAATCATACAGCGTTTACCAATTTCTGTACTGCCAGCAATCCCAACACACGCTGCAATCACCGTGCCAGCACCAATTTTTACATTATGGGCAATTTGCACCAAATTATCGATAATGACATGATTACCGATAACCGTATCATTCAGCGCACCACGATCGATACAGGTGTGGCTGCCTACGCTGACATGATCGCCCAGTATCACTCGTCCTAATTGGTGAATTTTTTGCCAACCTGCTTCATCTGTACTGCCTCTAGGGGCAAAGCCAAACCCGTCATTGCCAATGCTGGCATGACTGTGCAAGCTGACATGTTTACCCAATACACAATCATGCCCGATGTACACGTGCGGCGCAATTAAGCTACCTTCGCCAATCACGACATTGGGCTGAATATTGACTTGGGCATCAATCTTGACGCCATCACCAATGACGCAGTTATCACCGATTTGGCTATACGCCCCAATACGCACATTGTCGCCCAACTGCAGATTGTTACCCAAAATGGCAGTCGGGTGAATCAAACTGTCCGATAAATTAGGGTTGACTGTCTGATGATACGCTTGGGTCGGTTCAAACAATGCGGTCAGTTTGGCATACGCGGCATAAGGTGATTTGACCACGATGGCAACGCTATGGCTTGGGCATTTTTCCTGCAAAGATGCGGGGACTAGCACAGCGCCAGCGCCCGTGGTTTGCAATTTTGATTCAAATAGAGGATTGGCGATAAACGTGATATCGGTGCCAGTGGCATCCTCAAGGGCGGCGATTTTGGAAATTTGTTTCTGCAAATTTTGGTCGGTTTGCGCATCCCCTTGGTCAATGACGTCACTAGCTAAAAAATCCAAAATTTGTGCGATGGTGAACGCCATTTGATTACTCCAATCGTTTGCTTAAAATTTGCCTTAATTTTACACACAAAATAAAAAACGCAATAGTCGAATATTGCGTTTTTGCTAAAACCTCTGAGCTTAAAAAATATTATTTTACTTGATCGTTAATCGCTTTGGTAAAATCTGCCGTTACATCCCATTCAGGTTTGACATAACTAACCGTTCTATCACGATTATCAATGAGCACATCAATATTTTTTTGACGCACAATAGTTTCTTTAATGGCTTGGATTTTGGGGGCAATTCGCTGCATCACTTCTGACTCATTGGCATCAATGATGGACTGGATTTGACTGGCAACCTGTTCATAGTTTTGTAGGTTGGTTTGAATTTGCTTACGCAAATCATCCTTTTGTGCTTGGGTCATCTGAGCGTTTTGCGTGGCATATTGTTTTTGCAAACGCTCAATGGTCGCTTTATAGCTGTCAAGCTGCTGCTGCTTTGGTTTGACCGCCGCTTGCACCACGCCAATTTTGGTTTTGGCGATGTTAGTATTGTTAATGGCAACTTGGGAATTCCAAACCGCAACGGTATTGGCAAACACTGGCATTGCCAATACACTTAAAATACTTGCTGTGGCTAACTGAGTGATTATTTTCATATACATAGACCTTTTAGAATGTACGTCCAATTTCGAACTGTACATTGTCGACTTTATCTTTATCTTTATCATTGAGCGGAACGGCATAGCTTAATGAGATTGGACCAATTGGGGTAATCCAAGTGAAGCCTGCACCCGCGCTAAAACGCATGTTATTGTCTTTTTCATTTAATAGCGATACGGTATTGCCATTCACTGTGACTTTTTGGTCATATTTATTGGTGGTGTCAAACACTTGTGCCCCTTCAACAAATAACACGGGACGGATTTGGTCTGCCCAATCGCCTTTAAACGGCATCGGCAAGATTAATTCAGTACCCACTTGCGCGAGTGCATTACCGCCAATCTCTTCTGGGTAATTATCGACCCCACTATTATTTTTCACTTGGTAATAACGATTACTGGTAGGGCCTAACGTGGCATTCTCATAACCACGCACTGAGCCATAACCCCCTGCGAAGAAATTTTTCCAGAAAGGTAAATCGTTACCATATCCTAACTTGGTATAACCGCGTAGTACGGTATTTTTTAGGAATGGGCGATAGTAGTTGCCTTGATAGACCAGTTTTTGGTAAGTGGCATCACCAAAAGCCAGTTCCAAATTGACGTTATGTGACATACCGTTGGTTGGAAAACGTCCACGGTCAAGCGTGTTCATATTCCAGCCTAAATTTAGGCTCGCGGTATTAAATGGGTCTGATTCGAATGATTCATTGCCATCAGAGTCTGAACCTACTTGCAGATTACCCTCGTCTTTTAAGTACTGATAGTTTGATACCGCTAACAAAGCGCCTGCTTTAACCTTGGTACTATCAAGTGTGAGACCGGCACTTAAACTCTTATTTTCATCAATCGGATAGCTAAAACCTAAGGTGCCGCCATACGAATCGGTGACATAGTTTGAAATGTTTTTGCTGTCATATTTGGTTCTGCGGGCATAAATACTGGCACTTTGCGATATCCCATCTGGGGTAAAGTACGGGTTGGTATAGCCCAAATTATAACTATCTAACGTCTGAGAACGCGATAACGAAATATTGACCTGATTACCTGTACCCAAAAAGTTAGATTGACTTAAACCTGCTTGGAAGGTGATACCACCACTTTGTGAATAACCAGCCGCAATGGTACTGGTACCTGATGGCTGCTCCTCTACTGCGACATTGATATCTACCTGATCGGGGGTGTTGGGGACAGGTTTGACATCCATGTTGACAGTTTTGAAGAAGCCTGTACGCATCAAACGCGTGCGCGACAAATCGATTTTTTCATTGGCGGCCAATGCGCCTTCCATTTGGCGCATTTCTCGGCGCAATACTTCATCTGCGGTTTTATTGTTACCGGTAAAATTGATACGGCGCACATACACAGGACGCACAGGATCAATAAAGAAATCGACATCTACCGTGCGAGTGTCCTCATTGATACGGGGCACTGGGCGGATTTGGGCAAAATAGTAGCCATCGTTACCATACAGTGTGCCAAGATTTTGTAAAGTTGTCGTCATTTGACGTTGTGAATAACGCTCACCTGGCTTAAATGCTACTTGCTTACGAAGCTTGTCGGTATCGTAGTTGGGCGTACCCATAAAGTTGACATTGCCAAATTTATATTGCTCACCTTCAGTAAGATTGAGCTCAATAAACACTTTGTCTTTTTCTGGACTTAAATTAATGGTGGCATCATTGATGGTGAATTTGACGAAGCCCGCGTTTTGGTACATGGCGGTGACATTTTCTAAACTTGCCGCAAGCTTTTCTTTGGCATAGCGGTCAGATTTGCTAATCACATTGATCCATGAGCTTTCTTTGATGCTCATCGCCTGTCTGATTTCTTTGTCGCTAAAATGTTTGTTACCAATTACCTTGATATCGACAACACGCGCCGCTTTACCTTCAACAAAATTAAATTTAAGCGCGACACGGTTATTATCTAAAGGCGTTTGGGTCACTTTAACTTCGCTATTATAATAACCTTGCTGATTGTATTGCTGTTTTAGCTCATTTTGCACTTGCTCAACTGTCGCCTGTTTTAACACATTGCCTTCTACGATGCCAATACGTTTTAGGCCTTCGGTCAATGCTTCTTTTGGAATGAGTTTATTACCCTCATAAGTGACATTTGCGATAATTGGGCGCTCTACCACGTCAAATACCAATTTATTGCCTGATTGGGAGGCTTTAACGTCTGAGAAATTGCCAGTTTCATAGAGGGCTTTGATACTAGCTGCGATATTGGCATCGTTTGCTACTTCACCGGTATTGACAGCAAGCACGGGATAGAGGTTATCAGCGGATACCCGTGTCAATCCATTAAATTGAATATCGCTCACGGTAAAATTTGCCGCTTGTGCATACGAGGTAACGAGTGCTAACGGTGCAACCAAAAATAACGCTGAATTTCGCATATAACTTGTTTCCGAATTGACGACTGCCCAAAGATAATGCATGAAACCTGTCACTTTTAGGTATCCAAAATTAGTTAGCCAAAGGTATTTATCTAGGTTTGTATCTAGGTTTGGTAATCTAAGTTTAGTTTGCTAAAAATAACAAATGCTATCAAAAAGGGTGACTTGATTAAACTTCTAGTAATAGTTTGTCTTTGATGTGTAGCTTGTATTATCAAAGTACAAGAGATCCGTAAATAAATTTTACTGGCATAAGGTAAGCTAAATTTTGCGTAAAGTCTAGCGAAAAAACAAAACTACAAATCAATATTTTAGCCAAATTTGGGTCGATTAAAACAAGCGTGAGATATCGTTACCAATCGCCAACAGCATGAAACCTGCAAGCAAAACTAAACCGATATTCATTCCCATCATTTGTACTTTCTCAGGCATGGGTTTACCAAAAATAGCCTCATAGGCATACATGACAATATGACCGCCATCAAGCACAGGTACGGGTAATAAATTGAGCACAGCAAGGCTTAAACTGATAATCGCCATAAACGACAATACCGCTTCCCAACCGATGCTAAAGCTTTGATTGGCGACTTTGGCAATGGTAATGGGACCTGATAGGTTCTCTACCCCAATGGTGCCCGTCAACATTTTACCCATTGATTTGAGGGTCATGGCACTTAAATCGACAGTTTGATGCACGGATTTTTCCACCGCTTGGATGGGGGTATATTGAATGGTTTTTATATAATCAGGTGGCGGCGTGACCTTAGATGCCGCTGCCGCTGCGCCAATTTGTCCAAATCGATTGCCCATGGTATCTTTTTTTGCTTGTGGCATGACTTTTAAGGGGATGATTTTGCCTTGGCGCTGTACTTCAAGGGTTAATAACTGCTCGGGGCTTGATTTGACAACTTGTGAAAACGCCAGCCAATCGCTCACCGGTTGACCGTTGACACGGGTGATGGTATCACCGACTTGCAGACCTTGACGCGCGGCAGCGCTATTTGGGACAATTTCACCGACCACCGCAGGAATTTTTGGTTGCCATGGAATCGCGCCTAGACTATCAATGGGGTTGGTTGCTTTACCCGCTTCTGCTTTCATAAAGCGCTGTATCGGCACGGCAACATTGGTTTGACCTTGCGCGCCATTCACCGTTAAATTAACTTGCCCCGACTCGCCCATGCGATCGGCTAACGCATAGTTAATATCTTGCCAACTTTGGATGGGTTTATTATCAACCGCAACAATTTCGTCACCGACTTTTAGACTGGTTTGACTGACGGGTGAATTGGGCAAAATACTGCCGACTTTGGTCGCCAAGACTTGGGTTGGGGTGATAAATAGCAGCCAATACAAAAAAATCGCAATCAGTAAGTTCATCACCGGACCTGCTGCGACAATGGCGATTTTTTTCCAAGGTTGTTGGGTATTAAAGGCTAAATGACGTTCGGCTGGATTGACTTTGCCTTCTCGCTCATCGAGCATTTTGACATAGCCGCCAAGCGGAATTGCAGAGACAGCATAATTAATCCCAGTTTTTTTACTTGTCCAGCTTAGCAGCTTTGGACCAAACCCAATTGAATAGGTCAATACCTTGACACCGCACAGCCGAGCAACAATATAATGCCCCCACTCATGTAGCGCAACCAAAGGTCCTAGTACCACAATCGCAGCTAAAACGGTCAAGATGAAATTCATGGGTATCCTTTTGACAAAATCACAGGCTAAAAATAATTTAACTATCGGTATGTTAATAAGTTATGTAGTCATTTTTAACGATTATCAACCAGTGTTGCCAACTATTTTTAAGCTTTTTTAAGCATTATTTAAGCGTTTAAATCGGCAATACATTGGTGTGCTTGTTCACGGCTTAGTTTATCGACCGCCAAAATCGCTTGCAATGACCCAATCGGCTGTTTTTCGGCTTGCAATAGCACTTTTTCATTGATATCAGCAATATCGGTTAAACGGATGTCGCCATTTAAAAACGCTTGAACGGCTATCTCATTACTGGCATTCAAGGCGATACACGCATAGCTACCTTGTTGCATGGCTTGATAAGCCAACCCTAGGCATTTAAACTTTGCTAAATCAGGTCGGACAAAATTTAAATTACTTAACTTAAAAATATCTAATCGTTCCACCCCACTGCTGATACGATTGGGGTATGCCATAGCATGGGCAATGGGGGTACGCATATCAGGACTGCCTAGCTGCGCTAAAAAACTACCATCGTTGTATTCAACCATAGAGTGCACGATGCTTTGCGGATGAATGACCACTTCAATCTCAGAGACCGGCATATCAAATAAAAAACTTGCTTCAATCAGCTCCAAACCTTTATTCATCATGGTGGCACTATCTACCGATATTTTTTGCCCCATGGACCAGTTCGGGTGCTTGACAGCCTCTGCAACGCTGGCGCGTTTCATATCATCGAGTGTTTTGTGTAAAAATGGCCCACCTGAGGCGGTTAACCAAAGCTTTTTAATACCATGGTTATCATCATGAATGGCATTGCGCTGTTGTTGCACCGCGGTAGGCAAACATTGAAAAATGGCATTGTGCTCACTATCAATTGGCAGCAATTTGGCATTTGACTGCTTGACGGCTTTAATCATCAGCTCACCTGCCATCACTAATGCTTCTTTATTGGCGAGCAAAATAGTTTTACCCGCGTTAGCCGCTGCCAGCGTTGATGGCAAGCCTGCAGCGCCGACGATAGCCGCAACCACCATGTCCACTTCTGCTAGTGTGGCAAGCTCAACTAAACCTTGCTCACCAATCAAAATCTTGCAGTTTAGATGAGCGTCGCTGAGCATCTGCGCAAATGTTGCTTCCTTTTCTTTGGCAACACAAACATAAGTTGGCTTAAATTGCTGGCAAATGCTCAACAGTTTATCCAGCCGCGAAAACCCTGTCACCCCGACCACGTTATACAAATCAGGATGCTGACTGACGACCGATAGTGTACTATCGCCGATAGAGCCAGTTGTGCCCATAATAGCAATGTTTTTTTGCGGTATAGTGTGAGTTGAAGATAGCATTACAATGACCTAGTAAGTTGCGGGCAGATGGCAGTTAAACCTAACATTTTGCATTTACAGCGGCAAATTGCCACTGTGATAAGCATATTAACACGCGAGAAGATTTTTAAGCATCAATCAACAAGCAGTTGCGCAAAAAAAGATTGAATGAAACACAAGCTTGCATTGATTAGTGAATTAAACAAATTGATATTGGCTAGATTGGAATTGAACAAATTAATATTAAGCAGATGTGAAAATTTTTGAAAAATAAACGCAATGTAGCATTAAATTAAGCCGTAAAATTTCATCGCCCAAAACCCCAACGCAAAAATTGGCACGGCTGAAAGCTGCGAATCAATACGATCAAGAATGCCCCCATGCCCTGGCAACAATGCCCCGGCATCTTTGACGCCTGCATGGCGCTTTAGCATACTTTCAAACAAATCACCGAACACGGACATGATGATAGTGAGCAAGGATAAGAGCAAAAACACGCCAATAGCCGTCATCGACCAATCGTTTAACAACCCAAAAGAGACGCCAATCACCACAAGCGTGCCCGTGGCAAGTCCACCTAATAAGCCTTCCACACTTTTATTGGGTGAAACGTGCGGGGACATCTTGCGTCTGCCAATTTTTCGTCCGACAAAATAAGCGCCGCTATCCGCGCACCACACCAATACAAACACATATAGCAGCCACCAAGCTGAAAGTGACCACAGATAATACATCGCAGTAATGGCGGATGACAGTATAATCATACCGATGATGTACAAATGCTTACCATACCAAGCTTGCGTATTGTTGGGATAACGACGAATCCAGCCAATCGCTACCAACCAAATCAGCGCCGCAACCAGCCAAAAAAACACCCAAGAGGCTATACTACCAGTCAACTTTGCCATCACCAATAACACACTGACAATCCCTAACATCACAAGGGTATACATATAATCAATTGGTTTGGCAGGCTTGGTGGGAATTTGGGTGGTAGGCGGTACATAACTGTCGGGATTTTGTTCAAGTGACGGCATGAGCTTTGACCACTCAAAAGCCCCAAAACCTGCACCGACTAACAATAGCGGCAACATCAAAATAGGCTCGCGGGTAGCAAACATTGCAACGCCAACAATCACTAACAAAATAATGGCGGTTCTAATGCGTTCCCACATGACAATTCCTATTGATTAACTAAAAGCTCAAACCTAATACTTGCTCGCTGGTCTTACCAAATCGACGCTCACGACCCATGAAAATATCAATCATTTGGTCTAATTCAGCCGCCTTGAAATCTGGCCAAAGCGTTTCGGTAAAAAATAACTCAGCATACGCACATTGCCACAGTAAAAAATTAGAAATGCGGTAATCCCCCCCTGTACGGATTAACATATCAACGGCTGGTAAATCCGATAGCGACAGGTGGCGTGCAAAATCGTCTTGGGTAATGGCATCGGCAGTAAGTGCGCCTTCTTCCACTTGTTTGGCGACTTGGCGGCAGGCATTGACGATGTCCCACTGACCGCCGTAGCTGATGGCAATCACCAAACTCATCTTAGTAAAATGGGCAGTTTGCTCTTCTGCATCTTGCATAATCGCGCGTAAATGCGGCGTTAAGGCATCCCTATCCCCGATAAAGCGCAAAGAAATTTGGTGACGCAGCATTCGCGGTAATTGGTCATGGACGGTTTGCTCAAGCAGCTTCATCAATAGCGCCACTTCATTGGCTGGGCGCTGCCAATTTTCGCTAGAAAAAGCAAACACCGTCAACGCACGTATACCAATATCCATACAATGCTCAACCAAAGGGTCTAAATTATCTTTGCCGGCAATATGCCCGCCACCGGTTGGTAGCCCATGTGCTTTGGCATAGCGGTTATTGCCATCCATAATGATGGCAATATGTTGTGGCATTGCTGCCTTTGACTCAACCATGACCTACTTCTTATGAATTGGTTCTTTTATTGGATAAATAACGATTAAACGGCCATTAACTCTGCTTCTTTGCTAGAGAGCATTTTATCAATGCTATCAATGTATTTATCAGTCATTTTTTGGATGTCGTCATTGGCGCGGCGTTCATCGTCTTCTGAGATTTGCTTGTCTTTTACCAAGGCTTTTAAGGCATTGTTGGCATCACGGCGGGCATTACGCACAGATACACGGCGCTCTTCGGCTTCATGACGTGCCAATTTTTGCATATCTTTACGGGTTTCTTCCGTCAATGCGGGTAGTGGTACCCGAATCACTTCTGCGCTCATTGGGTTGAGACCCAAATCTGATTCACGAATTGCTTTGTCCACTGCCTGCACCATGCTACGGTCAAAAGGCTGCACTAACAGGGTACGCGAGTCTTCAACGTTGATGCTCGCCACTTGATTAAGTGGCATCTCAGAGCCATAGTAAGACACCATCACACCCTGTAAAATACCAGGATGGGCGCGCCCTGTACGTAATTTACTAAAGGCATTTTCCAAGGCTTCAATCGCCTTTTTCATTTTGTCTTCACCTTGTTTTTTAATATCGTTAATCATGTTGCATCCTTTTAAAACTCTGTATGTCAAATTTAGAAATTAGTAATTGATAACTTTGGTGCCTTCTGACTCGCCCATCACCACATGAAGCAGCGCGTTGGGTTTTGCCATATCAAATACTTGCAGCGGTACGTTATGCTCACGCAGCAACGCAATCGCAGTCAAATCCATCACCCCCAATTTTTGATCTAGCACTTGGTCAAAGGTGAGTTCGTCGTATTTGACGGCATCGTCATGGGTATTTGGGTCTTTGTTATACACGCCATCGACTTTGGTGGCTTTTAGGATTAAATTGGCTTCAATCTCGATGCCACGTAAACACGCTGCGGTATCTGTGGTAAAAAATGGATTGCCGGTACCTGCGACAAACACGCACACTTCATTGTTCTGTAAATAGCGAATGGCGTTGCGGCTGCTGTAGTTTTCAGTCACTTCGCCAATTGGCAAGGCTGACATCAAACGGCATTTGATATTACGGCGCTCTAGGGCGTCACGCATCGCCAAGCCATTCATTACGGTTGCAAGCATACCCATTTGGTCGCCTGTGACACGACCCACCAAGCCTTGTTTTTGTAGCGCAGCGCCACGATACAAATTGCCACCACCGACCACGATACCCACTTGCACACCCAATCCTACCAAGTGCGCAATCGCAAGACTCATGTTGTCTAATACGCCTGAATCAATCCCCATATCATTTTTGCCTGCCAGGGCCTCGCCAGAGAGTTTGAGCAAAATACGTTGGTAACGGGGAGCTTTATCAGACATGGTTGACCTCTTGTTGGCTGTTGGATAACAAATAATGCAAATGGCGAAATTTTAACAAAATTAACGGTTTTTAGATAGTGTAAAGATAATTTCAACAGTCATTTTAATTTTTACCCTATTCTAACCTTGAAAATTCAGTCGGCTTTAGCCATCAAACTTCCCTACGCTATATTACTCAAGGCGCTATATTCAAGGCGCTATATTAATGTGTGGATTATTAAAGCGTGATTAATGCGTGGCTGAATGAGAAAACAGATTAATCACAATCACACCCAATACAATTAGGCTCATACCCGCGATGGCGGGTAAATCCAATTTGTTACCCAAAATAAAGTACCCAATGATAGCGGTCAACACAATACCCACCCCTGACCAAATGGCATAAGCAATCCCCAGTGGTATGATTTTGATGACTTGTGAAAGAAGATAAAAAGCAATGCCAAAACAAATCACGGTGGTGATAGTGGGCAAGGGTTTGCTAAACCCCTCTGATTTTGCCAAAAAAGTTGCACCAGTCACTTCACTGACAATCGCAATTGCTAAAAAACCATACGCTAACATTGTTTGAGACATGACAATTTTTATCCTTATAAGAGTTAAGCTGTAAAACTGGCAAAAAGGTCGTACTCGTTTGCTTCATCAATGGTGACGGTTAAAAATTCACCGACTTTAACCGATGCATCAATATTATCTACATACACGTGACCGTCAATTTCTGGCGCATCGGCATAGCTACGGCAAATGGCGATATTTTCTTCTTCATCAATCTCATCCACCAGCACTTTTAAGGTTTTACCGACTTTCTCAGCCAGTTTTTCGGCACTGATTTGTTGCTGTAGCGCCATCAGTCGTTCATAGCGTTGTTGTTTGATAGCTTCTGGCACAGGGTTCGGCAAATCGTTTGCCGCCGCGCCTTCTATTTCTGAATAGGTAAACGCCCCTACTCTGTCTAATCGCGCCTCTTTGAGCCAGTCAAGCAAATATTCAAAATCTTCTTCCGTCTCCCCAGGGAAACCCACCACAAAGGTAGAGCGAATGACAATATCGGGGCAAATCGAGCGCCAAGTTTTGATGCGCGCCAGTACGTTTTCGCTATGCGCGGGGCGCTTCATGGCTTTGAGCACATTGGGGCTGGCATGTTGGAACGGGATATCAAGGTATGGCAGTAGCTTGTCTTCACTCATCAGTTTCACCACAGCATCGACATGCGGGTAAGGATAGATGTAATGCAAACGCACCCAAATGCCCAGTCGATTGAGTGCCTCGCACATATCGTAAAATTTGGATTTGATGGGCATGCCATTCCAAAAACTGGTTTTGTATTTAAGATCTACGCCATAGGCTGAGGTATCTTGCGAGATGATTAATAGCTCTTTGACGCCTGCGTTTTTGAGCGCAGCCGCTTCAGTCATGATACTGTCAATCGGGCGACTAACGAGGTCACCACGAAAGCTTGGGATGATACAGAATGTGCAACGGTGGTTACAGCCTTCGGATATTTTGACATAAGCATAATGTTTTGGCGTAAGCTTAATGCCCGCATCATTGATTAGGTCAATTTTTGGGTCGTAAGTTTTTGATGGTGCAGGTTTTGGCACATAATGCGACACGGCATTGACGACTTCTTCATAGGCATGTGCGCCAGTCACCGCAAGCACGGCTGGGTGCATGGTTTTGATTTTTTCGGCATCTTTGCCAAGGCAACCGGTGACAATCACTTTGCCGTTTTTGGTAATCGCCTCACCAATGGCATCAAGCGATTCTTGCACCGCAGATTCGATAAAGCCGCAAGTATTGACCACCACCAAATCTGCGCCATCATAGTCACTGGCGACTTGGTAGCCATCACGGCTAAGCTCGGTGATAATGCGCTCGCTATCCACCAAGGCTTTGGGGCAGCCAAGCGACACAAAACCAATCTTAGGCGCTTTTGTCGTTACTATATCTTGAGCCAGTTGGTGCGCCGTTTGGCTGGCGCTTTGACCTACAGTACGGTTTTCGTTGTGGTTGGCTTGGTGGTGGGTGGCAGGTTTAGTGGTAGATTGGGGATTAAAAACTTGCGGTTGGCTTGGCATGACTTTCACTTTTAAAAAATTTAATCTGACTATTTTACTAAGTTTTGCTGTTTTTACCAAATCAACTTTTTAATTTTTCATCGACTCAAATTAACTGTATAGGTAAAAATTTCAAATGCTAAAAAAATTAATCTATTGTTCATAACCTATTGTTCGTAAAATCCCTATCAACTGTAGCACTCCCAATCATGACTACTCAATATGAGCCATACCCTGCAAAAACACTATTGGTCAAGATTTTAGTTCAAACAAAGTTTAGAAAAACTATTTTAAATCAATATTTTATAAAAAATCCGCCAAAATTTGACGGATTTTTTTGTTAACTATTCAACTCATCCCACAATTTTTCTAGGCGTTTATCTGAGACAGGCACGCGGGTTTTCATCGGCTGGGCAAACAGCTGAATCCGAAACTCCTCAACCAACCAACGATACGGCATAATTGTCTCATCATTACCCTTAACAGACAGCCTCTCCATGTGTTTATCAAGCTGATACACGGCATCAAGATCGGCATCCAAATTGTGCTCAAGCCTATCAAGTCGCACCAACAACGCCTGCAAATAACGCGGATATTGCTGCCAATCTTGATAACTCATGCGATACACAAAGTCCGACAAACTCAAATCATCGAGCTGGTCTTCGATATCTTCGATACTTTCTTCAAAAATATCACGGTCAAGTAGCAGCAGTTTTTGGCGAACTTGCTGCCACTGCTCATACACCGATTTTAGCTGGGCTAGTACACTTTGCCCAACGCTCAAGAAATTGGCAAGCACCACGGCTTTGGCTTGGTTAAATTCATCCAACGTCAAAGGCAACTGATTGATGGCAATCACCAACTCTTTATCATGAATCCCTGCCGTGAATTTTTCATGGTCAAACTCTGCAACAAATTTTTCAAAAGTGGCATCAAGCGTGGCATGAATCAGCAAATCTTTGAGTCTATCAAGCTCACCAAGCGGCGCAAAGGCAAGTTTAAAGTTTTTATCAATTTGGCTGGTAAGCTGTCTGGCTTTTGCTCCGAGCTCATTGCCGATTAAAGCAAGCAAGCCTTGACGGTGTTTGTTGAGTGCCACACTGACATCGGTAAATTGCTGAATAGACACAGCCTTTTTATCGCTATAGCTTGGCTGTCCATCAGCAACCAGTGCCGAAAACTGCTTGATCATCACGCCTGCACTGTGGCGGTTTTGCATAAAGTTAAAATGCTCGGGAAACTCGCTATGTACGCCTTTACCACTGGCGACGGCTTGGCTTGTGGTGACCTGATGGCGCAGTTTTAATGCGTCAATATCTCGCCCTTTTTCAATCAGGCGGTTTTTGTCATCGACCAGCGCAATTTGTGGCTGCAAATAGGTTTCAACCTCACTTGGGTTAAAGTCTTTTGGCTCTACAAATTGGTTGTTTGCCCCACGCACGCCGCGCTGGTTTAAGGCTTGGCACAGTTGCCTTAGCAGTCCGCCATGGTGGTTTTTTTCAAGCGTGTCAAAAATTTGTTTGGCGGTATCGGGCACGGGCACGATTTGCCGGCGAATATCTTTTGGCAACGTCTTTAATAGCTGCAAAACCAGCTGATAGCGCCACCCTGCAATACCCCATAATAATTCAACCGCATCAACCTGTGGTAAGGCAACGAGCGGGACTTTAATGGTCACGCCATCATCGTCGCTGGTCGGGTCAAAAATATACGACAGGGGTAGTTTTAAATTACCCAGTTGCCACGTTTCTGGGAAAGCTTGGGTAGCGGGTGCTTGTTCGTTGAGTACATCTTTATCACTAAAAAATAAAAACTGTGGCTCCGTTTTTTCTACTTCTTTTCGCCAATCTTCAAATACTTTGCGACTAGCGATATGCTCAGGCACTCGCTTGGCATAAAAGTCGTATAATTGCTCTTCATCAACCAGCAAGTCTCGACGTCGCAGCTTATCTTCAATCAAGGAGACATCAGCGACTTTATCTATATTATGCTGCAAAAATGGCGGCAATTTGCCCTTTTTACCATCGCCTGTGGACGGGGCATTTAAATTGCCCAACACCAAGGCATCTCGCAAAAAGATTTCTCGAGACTCGCTAAGGTTGACCCGCTCATAATTCATCAGTTGTTTGTGTACCACAATCAGACCAAACAGGCTGATTTGGGCGTATGCCTTGACATGCCCCGTTTTGGCTGACCAATGCGGCTCAAAATAATGGTATTTGAGCAAATCCCCTGCCATCGCCAATATCCACTCTGGCTCGATTTTGGCAGCGGTACGCATAAACACCTGCGAGGTCTCAACCACCTCAAACGCCATCACCCATAGCGGATTTTGTTTGAACAAAGTACTGGCAGGAAAAATCTTGGCTTTGTGCTGACGCGCGGTGACATACTCGCCGCGTTTGGCTTTGATTAGCTTGCCGCTTTTATCGACGTCATTGACTTTTTGGGCAATAAACGACAGCAGACCCGTGAGCAATGCTCGGTGAATAGGCACATAACTGGCTGGCTCTTGGTTGATTGTTAATTTTAAGCCATCCACCATTTGCAATAACTGGCTATGAGTTTGTTGCCATTCACGTAAACGCGGCGAGCTCAAAAAATGTTTTTTGGCAAAGCTTTTACGTTGGCTGTTGGTTAATTTGTCGTTTTCATACGGGCTTTGCGCGATTGGCGCGGCTTCATCATCTAGCGTTTCATTTTTTTGACGGTCAAGATCACTGCTTTTAAATCCATCGCTTTTAAATCCACTGCTTTTAAATCCACTGCTTTGAAATAAGGCCCCATGAATTGCCTGCCAAAGACTGAGATAAAATAAAAAATCGCTGTCGGCTTGGCGAAATAATGCGTGTTTTTGGTCGGCTTGGGTTTGCTTATCGCTCGGGCGTTCTCGAGGGTCTTGTACTGACAAGCCCGATACAATCACCAATAGCTCTTTGAGACAACCGTATTGCTCACCTGCAATCAGCATACGTGCTAAACGAGGGTCTATGGGCATTTTTGCCATCATTTGACCGACTTTGGTGAGTTGATTTGGATGGCGTTTGGATTGACCTTTGCCCTTGCCCTTGTCACTGTCATTAGATGTGCTTAGGCTATTTTCAGGTTTTTTAGTGGCAATCGCACCCAATTCTTCTAATAGTTTACGTCCGTCATTGACCAGTCGATTGTCGGGGGGCTGGATAAAGTCAAAGTTTTCTACCTCGCCCAGACCCAAGTTTGCCATTTGCAAAATTACTGATGCCAAGTTGGTACGCAAAATTTCAGGCTCGGTAAATTCGGGGCGGCTGGTAAAGTCTTCTTCTGAATATAAACGGATACACACGCCCGCCGCGATACGTCCACAGCGACCTTTTCGTTGATTGGCGGCAGCTTGGCTAATCGCTTCAATCGGCAGGCGTTGTACCCGCGAGCGATAGTCATAGCGTGACATCCGAGCAAATCCCAAATCAATGACGTAGCGGATATTGGGCACGGTCAAGGCGGTTTCGGCAACGTTGGTGGCGATGATAATGCGACGTCCGCCTGTCGGGTGAAAAATCTGCTGCTGCTCGGCAAAACTTTGACGGGCAAATAACGGCAAAATCTGGGTATGACGGGGGGCGTATTGGTTTAAAATATCTGCCAAATCATGAATTTGCGCTTCTGTTGCCGCAAAAATCAAAATATCCGCTTGGTCAGCATGCCCTTTGCTGGCAGCGTCTTGGTAGCACTCTTCCACCGCTGCGGTAATCGCTCGCGGCAAGTTATCTTCGACATCATCAAAGCTGTCATCATCCGAACCTGTGACAATCTCCTCCGTCAACGGACGGTAGCGCACTTCCACGGGATAACTGCGACCTTCAACCACAAACACAGGCGCGGGCGTCGCTTGTTTGGTTTTACCATCAACGCTAGAAAAATACTGGCTAAACCTTGCTGTGTCGAGCGTTGCCGATGTGATAATCACCTTTAAATCGGGACGTTTTGGCAATAGACGCTTGAGATAACCCATGATAAAGTCAATGTTAAGACTGCGCTCGTGGGCTTCATCAATGATAATGGTATCATAGCGGCTCAAAAACTTGTCATGCGCCATTTCGGCAAGCAAAATACCGTCGGTCATCAGTTTGACAATAGAATCCGATGAGCCTTGCTCAGTAAAACGCACTTTAAAGCTCACTGTCTGTCCGAGCGTTTCCCCTAGTTCTTCAGCAATGCGATTTGCCACACTACGCGCCGCTAATCGTCTTGGCTGTGTGTGTCCGATTTGCCCTGTTACCCCTCGCCCTGCAAGCATGGCAATCTTAGGTAATTGGGTGGTTTTGCCTGAGCCTGTCTCCCCTGCCACGATAATGACTTGGTGGTCTTGGATGGCTTTGATGAGTCTATCGGCTTGTTGGCTGACGGGCAAATCTTCGTTTAGATGTATCGTTGGCAGACTGGCGATACGGCTTTGCACCCTGTCTTGCGAGTGTTTGAGTTGTTTTTGGTAGCGATCAAATCTTGACGTATAGTCTTCGCTTTCTTTGTCTTTGATTTGTTTTAACTGTTGGGCAAGGCGTGATAGATAATAGCTGTCTTTTGCCATGACAGGTAATTTCACACCATGGTGCTTGTCTGTTTGAGGCTTGTCTAGTTGAGAATCATTTAATGGTACAGCAGTCGATATAAGTTCTTTCATTCACTTAGGCTATTCTTATGGTAAACATTGCCTAGATAATGTGGTATGAATAAGCTAAAATCAAGCGTTATCCCTATTTTAAGCTATCCGCTAATTATTTTTATGATATTTGCTAGTTTCACATGACAGGAGAATTTATGAGTTTATTAAAAACCGTTGAAGTCATTCACAACCCTAATAACTTGCCGATTGACAGAGCGGTGATTTGGCTACATGGACTGGGCGCAAATGGTCATGACTTTGAACCGGTCGTCCCTGACTTGGGACTCGATGGCAACCATGGCATACGGTTTGTATTTCCTCACGCCCCCGCCATTCCTGTAACCATCAACCAAGGTTATGTGATGCCAGCGTGGTATGATATTTTGGAAATGTCGCTTGAGCGCAAAATCGACACCGCACAGATTGAACAATCCGCCCGCGCGATTGGAGAATTAATCGCGCGTGAAGCCGAGCGCGGTGTATCGCCTGAGCATATCGTGATTGCTGGATTTTCGCAAGGTGGTGCGGTCGCCTATCAAACCGCGTTAACCTATGACAAACCATTAGCCGGACTGTTAACCCTATCGACTTATTTAGCGACCAAAGACAGCCTAACTTTAAGTGATGCCAATAAAAATCTAAACATTGCCATTCATCATGGCACACAAGACCCTGTTGTCCCAGTACAGCTTGGGCAAGAAGCCAAAGCATGGCTTGAGTCAAAAGGTTATCAGCCGCAGTTTTACAGCTATCCGATGGCGCACCAAGTGTGTATGCCGCAACTCAAAATTATCGGTAAATGGCTAAATGATGTGTTGGCCTAACGATGTTTTAGCATAATTTTTTAGCCTAAAAAGGGCGTACGTGACTTGGTGACCTGGGTACGCTCTTTTGGCAATTAGCCATTCATCTTTGGCAGTCGTTTTAACAAAATAAATAGCCAGTAATTGACCCATCCTAGCAAAACAAAATCCACCAACCACACAGTCATCAACCCCCAATGCGTTTGATAGCCGTATTTTAGTGCAACCATACCACTGCCGCCCAAATATACAAAAGTGAGCATACTTAGCAGCAATAGCGCGTATGGGCTTTTGCCTTTCACGATATAAGGCGTTGATAAGAGCGCGGGTATCAACCACAAAGCTTGCCAAGCAATCCCGCCGACCATAGCAGGCTTTGCACTTGCCAACCAATGCGTCAATAGCGGTACTGCCAGCAATCGAAACCCCAGCCAAACCCACCATACTATGGTTAAGCGTCGGTGGATGGGATAAATGGGTTTTGGCGCAGATAGTGAGTGCGGGTCTTTTTTTCTCATAACGCTTGTTTTCTCATAACGCTTGTAATGCCTTGGCAATTTTGGCTAGACGTTGACCTTGGGCGATGGCTAATGTTTTTTCGTCTGCGCTCATGATGTGATCATGCTTTGCGCCACTGACATGGCTTGCACCATACGGGCTTCCACCTTGGCTCGTGGTATTGAGCGCAGGCTCACTATAGGGAATTCCCACAATTACCATGCCATGATGCAGTAGCGGCGTCATCATGCTAGTTAACGTCGTCTCCTGCCCACCGTGCATGGTGCCCGTACTGGTAAATACAGATGCCGGTTTGTTTTGCAAATCCCCCGCGAGCCAAATTGTGACGCTATTATCCCAAAAATACTTCATCGATGCTGCCATATTGCCAAAATGGGTGGGGCTGCCGAGTGCCAGTCCCACACAGTTTTTTAAGTCATCCATGGTGGCGTACAGGTCACCTTCATCAGGAATACTTGGCGCAACTTTTTCAGTCTCGCTACTGACCTTGGGTACCGTGCGAATCCGAGCGGCTATGCCTGTGCCACTATCTTCAATACCTTGTGCGACCAGATACGCCAAATCTTTGGTAGAGCCATTTTGGCTGTAGTACAAAACTAAAATATAAGGTTGACTCATGGTTTTTCTCACATCAATTTTGATAATTGTTACGTCAAGCTAGTTTGGGTGAATAAATTTTGATGAATGAATTTTGATGGCAGGGTCAAGGCAATTTACTAGCCAGATTGCCAATTGCAAAACACCAAAACTGTTCAAGATCGGAA
>ERZ1023359.19-NODE-19-length-30604-cov-6.373171_pt1 | contig 30604 bp, 21 predicted proteins | sample MGYA00520861_ERZ1023359 | MGnify/ENA primary metagenome ERZ1023359 (study PRJEB32759, sample SAMN07749875) | skin metagenome | biome: transportation; feature: city; material: polyester macromolecule | host: Homo sapiens | place: Hong Kong:ER line | collected...
TCCGATCTGATCCCGGCTCAAGACCGGGATGACGGGTAGATACGAAGAAGCCCGCATCGCTCGGCGCGAAGCGGGCTCCCTTGTCACTCAATCCTCACCGCCGGTCAGGCAGCGAGCTTGCGCAGCACGTACTGGAGGATGCCGCCGTTCAGGAAATACTCCAGCTCGTTGACGGTATCGATGCGGCAGCGTGCCTGGAACGTCTCGGTCGAGCCGTCGGCGCGCGCGAGCTTGACCGTCACGTCCTGACGCGGGCGCAGGCCTGCGACATTCTCGATCGTGAAGGTCTCGTCGCCGGTGAGGTTCAGCGTCGCGCGGTCGGTGCCCGCGGCGAACTGGAGCGGCAGCACGCCCATTCCGACGAGGTTCGAACGGTGGATACGCTCGAAGCTTTCCGCGATCACCGCGCGCACGCCGAGCAGGTTGGTGCCCTTGGCCGCCCAGTCGCGCGACGAGCCGGAGCCGTACTCCTTGCCGCCCAGCACGACCAGCGGGATGCCGGCCTTCTGGTAGTTCTGCGACGCGTCGTAGATGAACGACTGCGGGCCACCGTCCTGGGTGAAGTCGCGGGTGTACCCACCCGAGACGCCGTCCAGCAGCTGGTTCTGCAGGCGGATGTTCGCGAACGTGCCGCGGATCATCACCTCGTGGTTGCCACGACGGGAGCCGTAGGAGTTGAAGTCCTTGCGCTGCACGCCGTTCTCCAGCAGGTAGCGGCCCGCCGGGGTGTCCGACTTGAAGGAGCCGGCCGGGGAGATGTGGTCCGTGGTCACGGAGTCGCCCAGCTTGAGCAGGACGCGGGCGCCGGAGATGTCCGACACCGGGTCCGGCTGCATGGTCATGCCCTCGAAGTACGGGGGCTTGCGCACGTAGGTGGACTTCTCGTCCCACTCGAAGGTGGAGCCCGAGGGGGTCTCCAGGGACTGCCAGCGCTCGTCGCCGTCGAAGATCGTGGCGTACTGCGAGGTGAACATCTCGGTGTCGATCGACGCGTCGATGATCTTCTGGACCTCGGTCGGGTCCGGCCAGATGTCCTTGAGGAAGACGTCGTTGCCCTCGGTGTCCTGGCCCAGGGCCTCGTTCTCGAAGTCGAAGTCCATGGTGCCGGCCAGGGCGTAGGCGACCACCAGCGGCGGGGAGGCCAGGTAGTTCATCTTCACGTCCGGGTTGATGCGGCCCTCGAAGTTGCGGTTGCCGGAGAGCACCGCGGTCACGGACAGGTCGTTCTCCTGGATGGCCTCGGAGATCTCGGACTCCAGCGGGCCGGAGTTGCCGATGCAGGTGGTGCAGCCGTAGCCGACCACGTTGAAGCCGAGGTCGTTGAGGGACTCGCGCAGCCCGGACTTCTCGTAGTAGTCGGTCACCACGCGGGAGCCCGGGGCCACGGAGGTCTTCACCCACGGCTTGGACTTCAGGCCCTTGGCGACCGCGTTGCGGGCCAGCACGCCGGCCGCCATCATCACGGACGGGTTGGACGTGTTGGTGCACGAGGTGATCGAGGCGATGGACACGGCGCCGTGGTCCAGCTGGAACTGGCGGCCGTCCGCCATGGCCACGTCCACGAGCTTGGACGGGCGGCCCTCGCCGGCCTCGTCCTGCGTGGCGTAGTTGTGCAGGTCCTTGCGGAACTGGTCCTTGGAGTCGGTGAGCTCGATGCGGTCCTGGGGACGCTTCGGGCCGGAGATGGAGGGCACCACGGTGGACAGGTCCAGCTCGAGGTACTCGGAGTAGGCGACCTCGGAGGACGGGTCGTGCCACATCCCCTGCTCCTTGGTGTACGCCTCCACGAGGGCGACCTGCTCCTCGGAGCGGCCGGTCAGGCGCAGGTAGTCGAGGGTGACCTCGTCGATCGGGAAGATCGCGGCGGTGGAGCCGAACTCGGGCGACATGTTGCCGATGGTGGCGCGGTTGGCCAGGGGCACGGAGCCGACGCCCTCGCCGTAGAACTCGACGAACTTGCCGACCACGCCGTGCTGGCGGAGCATCTCGGTGATGGTCAGCACCACGTCGGTCGCGGTGGCGCCGGACGGGATGCTGCCGGTCAGCTTGAAGCCCACGACCCGCGGGATCAGCATGGACACGGGCTGGCCGAGCATCGCGGCCTCGGCCTCGATGCCGCCGACGCCCCAGCCGAGCACGCCCAGGCCGTTGACCATGGTGGTGTGCGAGTCGGTGCCGACGCAGGAGTCCGGGTAGGCGCGCAGCACGCCGTCGACCTCGCGGGTCATCACGGTGCGGGCCAGGTTCTCGATGTTGACCTGGTGGACGATGCCCATGCCCGGGGGGACGACCTTGAAGTCGTCGAAGGCGGTCTGGCCCCAGCGCAGGAACTTGTAGCGCTCGCCGTTGCGCTCGTACTCGATCTCCATGTTCCGCTCGATGGCGGCGTCGTTGCCGAAGGAGTCGATCTGCACGGAGTGGTCGATCACGAGCTCGGCCGGGGAGAGCGGGTTCACGCGCTCCGGGTCGCCGCCCAGGTCCTGGATGGCCTCACGCATGGTGGCCAGGTCCACGACGCAGGGCACGCCGGTGAAGTCCTGCATGATCACGCGCGCCGGCGTGAACTGGATCTCGGTGTCCGGCTGGGCGTTCGGGTCCCAGGCGGCCAGGGCCTTGATCTGGTCGGCGGTCACGTTGGCGCCGTCCTCGGTGCGCAGCAGGTTCTCCAGCAGCACCTTCAAGGAGTAGGGCAGCTTCTGCGCCCCCTCGACCTTGTTCAGACGGAAAATCTCATACTCGGCGCCCTTGACGTCCAGGACGCCCTTGGAGCCGAAGCTGTCGACGGTGGTCACGAGAGGACTCCTCTTCCCGCCCGGTTTCCTCCGGGCGCTCGTCCAGTGGGGGGTGGTCACCCGCGGCCGCGGACCGCGCGCCGTCCGGGACGGGCGTCGTCTGCGTCACAGGTGCCGCACTGCGTCCCAGGGTACCGCGCCGGTCCCGTGTGACGCGGGCATGGCGCGCGGCGGCCCGCAGGCCGCCGCGCGGATGCCGGGTCAGATCTCGACGACGGCCGCGGCCGGGGCGCTCTGGGCGGCCGGCACCAGCACGGTCACCGACTCGAGGTGGTGCGTGTCCGGGTAGAGGTCGAACACGCGGGCGCGCTCCACCTCGTAGCCGCCGTCGCGCAGCCACGCCAGGTCGCGGGCGAACGAGGCGGGGTCGCACGAGACGTACACGATGCGGCCCGGCTCGAGCGCGAGGATGCGCTCGATCGCCCGCCGCCCCGCGCCCGCCCGCGGCGGGTCCAGGACGACGGTGTCCAGCGCGGCACCGCCGAGGCCGCCGTCCGCCACGGGACGCTCGGGGTACTTCAGCCAGCTGCCGAGCACCTTGTCCGTGGGGCCGTTGAGCACCGAGGCCTGCGGCTGGTCGTGCAGGTTGCGGCGGGCGTCCTTCGAGGCCTGGCGGGAGGCCTCCACCGAGTACACGCGGCCCTCGGGTCCCACGGCGTCCGCCAGGTACGCGCTGAACAGGCCGGCGCCGCCGTAGAGGTCGGCCACGACCTGGCCCGGCTCGACGCGCGCGTCCTCGAGCACCGCGTCCACGAGGGTGGCCGGGGCGTGCTGGTGGACCTGCCAGAAGCCGTCACCCGTGACGCGGAAGCGCTTGGTGCCGCCGCGCTCGGACTCCACGGTCTCCTCGACCCAGGTCTTGCCGGTGATGCGCTCGACCTTGACCGGCTGGAACTGCTTCGGGCCGGGCAGGGCCAGGCCGGTGGAGACGTCCACGCCGCACGCGTTGGCCGCCTGGCGGATCCGGGTGCGCAGCCGGCCGAGCTTGACCTCGTCCGCCCGCGTCTGCGGGGTGGGCGTCACCAGCACGAGGGGGCGGGAGCCGGAGGCCGGCGTCGCGACGTCCACGCGGGCGGCTCCGGTGAAGTCCCAGTCCCACAGGGCGAGCGCATCGAGGGCCGGCACGCCGAGCGGCATGTTGCGCACGGGTAGGAGGGTCGCCGAACGGTAGGCGTGCATCGCGATGTGCCCCTGGGGGGTCACCGCGAACGCGTTCCGGGTCCGCCAGCGCTGGCCGGTGGGCTCGTCCTCGGAGCCGGCGAAGCACACCTCCGGCTCCACCGCGAGGTCGGCGATGCGGTGCACCGTGTCCCGGAAGACCTGGGCCTTGAGCCGGCGCTGGTGCGGGACCACGATGTGGCCGAACTCGGCGCCGCCCACGGGCGGGCGACCCGAGGCGTGGGCGCGCAGCATGTCCGCGAGCTTCCACTGGTGGATGCGGCGGAACTCGGAGGGCCGCAGCACCTCCACGACGTCGCCGCGCCAGAAGCGGGCCCCGTCCTCGGCCTCGGTCAGGGCCACCCGGACCTTCTCGCCGGGCACGGCGTGGCGCACGAAGACGACCCGCCCCTCGTGCCGGGCCACGCAGTGGCCGCCGTGGGCCATGGCCCCGACCTCCACCTCGATGGTCCTCCCGATCCCGGTGACGTCTGTGGACGTGTCGACGACTGCCATGTCTGGCTCCTCTCGCATCGCAGCGCGCTTCAGGTCTTGCCCTGAGCATCGACTGGTCAGATCATCATCATCCTTGCAGACCGATGCGGCTGTGTCGCCTCGATCGTGGGCGCGCCGTCGGACGGCGTCATCCGCCGCTCCCCGGGGGCGCCGGGGCGGTCAAGAGCCCTGGCCCTCGTGGACCTGCCACGGCACCGAGCCCACCATCACGCCCGGCTCCCGCTGCAGCCGCCGCGTCTGGCGGGTGGCGGTTCGGTTGTGCAGGAGCGTGCGCCAGCCGGGCCGGACCACGTACTCCGGGATGAACACCATGGTCAGGTCCCGCGGGGAGCGGCGTCGGTGCTCGCGCACATGCCGCACCAGGGGGGCCACCGTGTCGCGGTAGGGCGAGGCGATCACGGTGAGCGACATCGGCAGGCCGGCACGCTCCCAGGCGTCGATCACCTCCAGGGTGGCGGCGCGCTCGGCGTCCACGACGACGGCCTCGAGGGAGGACGGCCGCGACGCGCGGGCGTAGGCCAGCGCCCGCAGCGCCGGCCGGTCCAGCGTGGTCACGACGACCACCACGTGGACCCGCGAGGGCAGGGCCCGCGCGTCGTCCTGGGGGTCCGGTGCGAGCTCGCGGTCCACGTCCGCGTAGTGGCGGCGGATCCGCCCCATCACCAGCGAGCCGAGCACGATCGCCAGCAGCGCCACCCACGCGCCCTGCGTGAAGCGGGTGACCAGGACGACGACGCCCGCCAGCGCCGTGACCACCCAGGCCACCGCCGTGATGATCAGGCGCAGCCGGACGGCCGCGCGGGCCCGGGCGCCCGGTGTGTGCACGAGCCGGCGGCGCCACAGCCGCAGCATGCCGGCCTGCGCGAGCGTGAAGGCCAGCAGCACGCCGATGACGTAGAGCTGCACGAGCAGGGCGGTCCGGGCCTCGAAGAACAGCACGAGCGAGAGGGCCACGGCCCCCATCCCGAGGACGCTCCACGTGTGCACCAGCCGGTCGCTGCGGACCCTCAGCTGCCGGGGCAGGTAGCCGTCCTCGGCCACGCGCGCGGCCAGGGCGGGGAACGAGCGGAACGCCGACTTGGCCGCGAACAGCAGGAGCAGGGCGGTGGCCGCGATGGTGGCGACGGACAGGACGCTGCCCGGGCCGTACACGGTGTCCGCGAGCTGGGCGAGCACGGGGGCGGGGGCGCGGTCGGGCGTGACCTCGGCACCCGCGGCGTCCCGGAGGTTCTCCAGCTCCAGCCCGACGACGACGCCGGTGCGCTGGGCCAGGTGCATGACGCCCACGGTCAGCGCGCCGAGGGTGAGGGCCATCACGGTGAGCACCCACCGCACCGTGGGCACGGCCGGCCGGGCCATCAGGCGGGTGCTCGAGACCGGCACCTCGACGCCGGTGAGCAGCACCGATCCCGCGCTGAACGCGCGCAGGGCGAGCAGCGCCGTCGCCACGGTGCCGACGGTCCCGCCGACCCCGGCGCCCTCCTGCGTCCAGCCGGCCGTCGGCGCCGCGCCGAGCAGCCCACGGCCCTCCTGCCACAGGCCCGCCAGGACGAGCAGCGCGGTCAGGGCGACGAACACGCTCACGAGCACGGGCAGCACCCACCGGGACAGCCGCACCCCGCGGAGCGCGGCCAGCAGTACGCCCACGAGCGCGGCCGAGGCCACCAGCACGCGGCTGCCGACGGTGAGTCCGGGGGCCAGCGCCGCCACGAAGTGGGCGAAGGCGGCCACGGAGACCGCGGCGGTGAACACGAAGTCCAGCAGGAGCGCGGCCGAGGCGACGACGCCGGCCCTCGGGCCCAGCTTCATGCCGGCCATGTGATAGATGCCGCCGTGCGGAACGGCGGCGACCGCGGCGCGGAAGGACACGACGATGAGCAGCATCACCGCGACGACGGCCCAGCCGACGGCGGGTCCGAGCGCGAGCGCGGACGTGCCGGCCGCGACCAGGGTGAGGATGACCTCGTCCGGGGCGTAGGCGAGGGAGGACAGGGCGTTCGACGACGTCACGGGCAGCGCCCGCCACCGGTTCATGCGGGGCTCGTCGGCGGCGTGCGACGTCACGGGGCGACCGAGGAGGCCGCGGCGCAGGAGGGAGGACAGCGTGGCCACCGCACCACGGTACCCCCGCCGGGCCCGGGCGCCGCGGCGACGCGGATGCTCCCGGACGTGCCCGCCGGATGCGAGGATGGAGCGCGCGTCGGCTCCCCGGCGCACGGAGCACCGCACGAGAGGCAGGGACGGGCATGGCCCACTACGTGATCGTCGGCGGCGGACGGGTGGGCACCCGGTTGGCGGCCGCGCTGGACGCGGCCGGTCACGGCGTCGCCCTCGTGGACCGCGACCCGCGGACCGTGGAGGGGCTGGCCCCCGGCTTCTCCGGCGAGCTCGTGGCCGGCGTGGGCTTCGACCGCTCCGCGCTGCTCGCCGCCGGCATCGACCGCGCGCAGGGCCTGGCGGCCGTGACCGCGGACGACAACACGAACATCATCGCCGCCCGCGTGGCCCGCGAGACCTTCCACGTGGACCACGTGGTGGCGCGCATCTACGACGCCGACCGGGCCCGGCTGTACCAGCGCCTCGGCATCCCCACGGTCGCCTCGATCCAGTGGACGGCCGACCAGGTGCTGCACCGGCTGCTGCCGGCCGGCACCGCCGACGCGGAGCACCGCGACGCCTCCGGCCGGCTGCTCGTGACCGAGCTGGTCCCCCACTCTTCGTGGTGGGGCCGTCGGCTGACCGACGTCGAGTCCACGGTGGGGATGCGCATCGCCTACCTCACCCGGCTCGGCGACGGCCAGCTGCCCCGGCCGGGCGACCGCCTGCAGGAGGGCGACGTGCTGCACGCCGTCTACCCGGTGGACCGCCGGGACCAGGTGGAGGCCGCCCTGCAGGGCGAGGCACGCGTGCCGGACGGCACGGACGAGGACGAGGAGGGACGGGCATGAGGGCCGTCATCGCCGGAGCCGGCGCCGTGGGCGCCTCCATCGCGCGGGAGCTGCACGCGCACGGCCACGAGGTGGTCGTCGTCGAGGCGCGCACGGACGCGGCCCGCAAGGCCGACGTCGGCGGCGCACGCCTCGTCCTCGGGGATGCGTGCGACCTGACCGTGCTCGAGCAGTGCGGCGCCCTGGAGGCGGACGTGCTCGTCGCGGCGACCGGCGACGACCGGGTCAACCTCGTGTGCTCCCTGCTGAGCCGCTCGGAGTTCGGCGTCGGCCGCACCGTGGCTCGCGTCAACAACCCGCTCAACGACTGGCTCTTCGACGAGTCGTGGGGCGTGGACGTGGCCGTGTCCACCCCCTCGATCATGACGGCGCTCGTGGAGGAGGCCGTGGAGACCGGGGACCTCGTGCGCCTGCTCAGACTGGAGGCCGGCGGCGCGGCGCTGTCCGAGTTCCGGGTCCCGGCGGAGCACTGGCTCGAGGGCCGGCGCATCGGCACCGTGTCCTGGCCGCAGGAGGCTCCGCTCGTGGCGGTCGTGCGCGACGGCGCCCCCCGGCAGGCGTCGGCGGACGAGGTCCTGGAGGTGGGCGACGAGCTCTTCTTCCTGGCCGCCGGCTCCGCCGAGCCGGCCCTGCGTCGCCTCCTCGTCGGCGAGGGCCGCGCTCAGGGACGCTCGGAGGCGGCGGAGTCCGCCGGCACGCCGTCGTCCTGACCGGGCGAGCTGACGGACCAGGCGAGCCAGAGCCCCAGGGCATAGAGCGGCAGGCCCATCACCAGGCGGGCCACCCCGAGCGCGGTGACGGCGTCCCCGAGGTAGAGGGGCACCTGCACCGCCAGGCGCAGCGCGAACACGGCCACGAGGATCCAGGTGGCCGCGGCGTAGGCGCGGCGCCGACGCCGGTGGGCCCGCCAGCGGGTGCCCTCGGCGCGCACGAGGCCGAGCACCAGGCCCGCCGCGGGCCAGCCCACGAGGACGGACACCGCGAACGCGAGGCCGTAGGCGGCGTTGGTGACGAAGCCCCACAGGTAGTAGTCGCGGGCCTGGCCGGTGGTCAGGGAGACCACGACGGACAGGACGACGACGGCGAGGCCGGCCAGCACCTGGACCGGCGACTGGCGCTGGACGAGGCGCGCGACGCCCAGCACGAGTGCGACCACGACGGCCGCCACGCCGGAGGGCCACACCTGCTGGGTGGCGACGTAGCCGACCATGTAGACGAGGGTGGGCAGGGAGGCCTCGACGATGCCGCGCCAGCCACCGACGCTGCCCAGCGCGTCGAGGCGGCCGCGCTCGTCCAGGCGGGCTCGAGACGGCAGGGGGCCGGCCCCGTCCGGGGCGGCGGTGACGGGGCCACGCGGCTCGGTCATGGGCTCTCCTCTCGGGGCCGTGCTCAGCGCGTGGCCTCGGGCGCGTCGACCAGGTCGAACTCGGGGTTGTGCAGGGTGGGCACGCCGTCCATCTGGGTGACGCGGCCGCGGACCGTCAGCCACTCCCCCGGCATGACACCGGGCACGCGGCGCCGCCCGTGCCAGACCAGCTGCAGCGTCTCCGCGGGCGCCATGCTCCCGGGCGCGGGCAGGCGGTCGGCCAAGACCGCGCGGAAGACGGTCGCCTCGTCCGCGCCGGGCAGCGTGACGGAGGCGATGACGCCGCGGCGCTCGATGCGGCCCGCGGCCCCGACCGGGCGGGGCGCGACGGCGGAACTTACCGGATCTCCGTGATCTCCGGACCGCGCTCGGGCAGCGCGGTGGCCTCCGGTGCCGCGCCGTCCCCCGGGCCGGCGGCGGTGTCCGCGAGCACGTCCCGGCCCTCGTCCGGGGCCGGGCGGCGACGCTGCAGCGGGCGCGCGTTGGGAGGCGGACGCAGGGGCAGCAGCTCGCGCGGCGGGAGCGGCTCGTCGCCCCGCACCACGACCAGGTCGGAGAACACCTGTTCCAGCGGCTCGGCGGCCTCCGGCTGGAAGGCGGCCTCGCCGTGGAACACGCCGCGGACGAACCAGCGCGGACCGTCCACGCCCACGAACCGGGCGACGTTCCACCCCGGCGAGCCGTCCGGCAGCGCCGCCGGCACGCGCGTGAGGATCTCGATGCCGAAGCGGCCGGTCTGCTCCTGCACGGTCGCGTGGGCGGTGGTCGACAGGGAGTCGTGCAGCTCGGCGCGCAGGTCGTCCCACAGACCCGTGCGACGGGGGGCGCTGAACGCCTGGACCTGCAGGGCCGAGCGTCCGAGGCTGATGGTGGCGGCGACGATCCGCTTCGTCGCGTCCTCGACGTCGAGGCGCAGCTTCATGCCCTGGACCGCCCGCAGGCGCAGCGACCCCAGGTCGATCATGCCGGCGGGATCCGGGCGGGTGGCGACGTCGTGCGGACCGACGTCGGCTGCCTCCGGCGCGGCGGCGATCTCGAGGTCGCGCTCCTCCAGCAGCTCGGCCGGCAGGCTGACCTGCTCGTGGCGCACGGTGCGGTTGCGTCCGAAGATCACGACGTCCTCCCAGGGGTGTTGTCGGCGGTGAAGCCGCCGGTCGAGCCGAAGCCGCCGGCCCCGCGCTCGGAGTCGGGCAGCGCGTCCACGGGCTCGAAGCGGGCCCGCACGACCGGCTGCAGCACGAGCTGGGCGATCCGGTCGCCGCGGCGCAGCACGATCGGCTCGGTCGGGTCCAGGTTGATCAGGGGCACCTTGATCTCGCCGCGGTAGCCGGCGTCGATGGTGCCGGGGGCGTTGACGACGCTCAGGCCGTGGCGGACCGCGAGGCCCGAGCGGGGGTGCACGAACCCCGCGTGGCCCTCCGGGATGGCCAGCGCCACGCCGGTCGGCACGAGGGCGCGCTCTCCCGGGGCCAGGGTCACGTCGACGGCGGTGCGCAGGTCCGCGCCCGCGTCGCCCGGCTGCGCGTAGGCGGGCGGGGCCAGGCCCGGATCGAGGGCGTGCAGGGGCACGGGCAGCTCGGCGGAGTCGGTCACGAGGCCCGACCCTACACGAGCACCCGTCGGCCCGGGGCCGCGTCGAGGCGGCCGGGCGGGCGCCCTCGCCGGTGCCGCGCGGCGGGACCGGAGTCCGGATGTGGGAAGCTGGGACCCATGCGTGATCCCCAGCAGCACCCCGTCGCCGATGCCTCCCGCCGCGCCCCCGAGGGCGCTGCGGCGGGACCCGATCCGGTCCTGTTCGAGGAGCGGTTGACGCCCTCCCCGGGGGTCTGGGCCGTGGCGCTCATGCTGGCGGCGCTGACGATCCTCGTGTTCGCGCCGATCGACCTCGGGCTGGGCATCGCCGCCGCCGTCGTGTTCTTCGCCGTCGAGGTCCTGATCCTGGTGGCCACCACCCCGCGCATCGTGGTGCGCGAACGCACCCTCCAGGTGGGCCGCGCCAGCATCGAACGGCACCACGTCGGTCAGGTCACGGGGTATCGCGGCGAGGACGCCCGGGCCCAGCGCGGCCCGCTGCTGCACGGGCTGGCCTTCGTGAACGTGCGCGGCTGGATCGCGCCCGTCGTGCGGATCCAGCTGACCGACGAGCGCGACCGCACGCCCTACTGGCTGACCAGCACCCGGCGTCCGGAGGAGCTGGTCGCGGCCCTCGGCGGGACCATGGCCCGGCAGGAGGGGACGGCCGAGGGCCGCTGACCGCCCCGGCGGCGGGGGCTCAGCCCTCGCAGTCGGTGCAGTAGATCAGGCCGTTCTTCTCACGCGCGGCCTGCGAGCGATGGCGGACCAGGAAGCAGGAGGCGCAGGTGAACTCATCCGACTGGGCGGGCAGCACCCGCACCATCAGCTCTTCACCCGAGAGGTCGGCGCCGGGCAGCTCGAACCCCTCGGCGGCCTCCGCCTCGTCCTCGTCCACGACGGCGGACTGGGTGTCCGTGCGCCGTGCCTTCAGCTCCTCGATGGAGTTCTGGCTCAGCTCTTCCTCGTTCTTGCGAGGGGCGTCGTAGTCAGTGGCCATGGGGTTTCACGCTCCGCTGGTGGGGGACGGCACCGGGACCGGTGCCGGCACTGCGCGGACGGCGTCGTGGACGGGCCACGCATCACCGGCCTGCGCCGTTGCGCGTAGATTGTGCACCATGGCCGAACCCGTGCCAAATGTTGACGGGCACGCTCGCCCAGGGCGGATTCCCGCGGCCGCTCGTCCCTCGCCCGGGCCGTGGTCTGCGGCACGGCGGCTAGGATCGGGGCATGCCCGGCCGGGCGTCCGCATGCCCGGTGACCAGAACACGATGTGGGAGGGACCACCGCCATGGCAGAGCTGCGACTGACCGGACCCACCGAGGACGGCGACGCGCTGCGCCTGTCGGGGCCCGAGGGCGAGGAGCACACGCTCCCCCTCTCCCCCTATCTGCGCCGGCTGGTCATCGAGGGCGCCGCGCCCGAGGACGGGCGACCGGCCGAGGACGGCCCCGCGGCCTGGCACGACATGACGGAGATGGACGTCCCCGGGGCGGACGACGAGGACGCCGAGGGACCGGTGGACGCGGCGACGCACGCCGACGATGCCGCGGAGGAGGACGAGCGGGCTCCCGAGGCGCCCTCCGGCCCGGCCCGGCCGGACGAGGACCTCGCGCTCACCCCGCGGATCGACCCGCGGCCCGTGGCCGACGACTCGACCGCGGACGGACCGACCCCGGCGCCGCTGACCGACCAGGAGTCCGTCAAGGCCGCCGCGACCCAGGAGGCCGTGCCCCTCACCCCCCGGGAGATCCAGCAGCGCATCCGTGCGGGCGCCTCCGTGGAGCAGGTGGCCCGGGAGAGTGGGAACGCCTTCTCGCGCATCCGCACCTACGGTCACCCCGTCCTGGCCGAGCGCGACTGGATCGCCCGGCAGGCCCGCGCCGTCGAGGTCTGGGTCGGCGGGCCCGACCTCTACTCGGACCTCGTCCAGGACGGCGGCCCCACGACGCTCGGCGAGCTCGCCGCGCACCGGCTCGCCGAGCTGGGCGTGGACGAGGCGAGCCTCGAGTGGGACGCGTGGCGCGAGGACCAGGCCGGCTGGACCGTGGCCGCCCGGTTCGCCGTGGCCGGTGCGAGGAGTCTGCCCACCCGCGAGGAGCCGCCGGCGCTCTGGACGTTCCGCCCGGCCGGACGCCACCTCGAACCCGAGAACGCCTGGGCCCGCGCCCTGTCCGAGGCGGAGGCCTGGGACCTGGTCCCCCGCGCCCCCGCGGCCGAACCGGTGACGGACGACGTGGACGCCGAGGACGCCGTGACCCCCGCGGGTGCGCACTCCCCGGCCGCCGACCGCGACGCCGATCTGCTGGAGATCCTGCGGGTGCGCCGGGGTCAGCGTGTGGGCGCGGACCTGGAGTCGGACGACGCGCTCGCGCACCTGATCGCTCGCGAGCACCAGGACCGGAGTCGGCGCGAGGCCGCCCAGGCGCCCGAGCGGCTCGCCCCGGTCGACGCCGAGGGTGCCCTCACGACCGCCGACGACGCCCCGGGCGTCGACGAGCTGGAACCGGCCACCGAGACCGACCGCGCCGAGGACACTGCCGCAGACGTCGCGGACGCGGGTGTCGAGGACGAGGGGGCGGAGCCCGCGCCTCGCGAGCGTGCCGCGCGCCCTGCCATGCCGACCGTCACGCCGCGCCCCCGGGCCCGCTCGGCCGCTCGCCGCGCGTCCGTGCCCAGCTGGGACGAGATCGTCTTCGGCCGCAAGGGCGACTGACCCCGGCCCGGCCCCGGCCGCGGGGCGGGCTCAGCGGTGCCAGGTGAGCAGCGGGACCTCCCGCTCGGCGCGCGTGGGCGCGCCGTGCTGGCCCACCATCTCGAAGGCGTGCGGGGGCACCCGCCGGCCGTCGTAGAGGGCAAGATCCCCGTGCACGGCGACGAGCAGATCCCCGATGCGGGCACGGACCCGGTCCTCGACGACGGCGCCGAACCAGCCGGCGTCGACGGCCTCGTCCCGCGTGAGCACCCACGCGTGCGCCCCGTAGCGCTCGGCCCAGGTGCGCCGCACCCTCGCGCGCACGTCCGGACCCGCGTCGGACCGGAAGTGCAGCTGCACGAGGCGGGGCTCCCCCGCGGTGTGCGCGATCCCCTCGAGCAGCGCGGGGTCGGCGAGCTCCCCGGCCTCGTCCAGGGCGGCGTAGTCCACGCGGCGCGACGGCGGCACGTCGACCATGCCGTGGTCGCCGGTGGCGAGCACCACCGTCCCGGCGGGCACGCGGTCCACCAGGCGCCGCACCGCCGCGTCGATCTCCTCGAGGGCGTGCAGCCACCGTTCCGAGCCCACGCCGTCCCGGTGGCCGGCCTTGTCCAGCTCGTTGACGTAGAAGTAGACGAGCGTGGGCACGCGCGCGTCCTTCATCACGCGTTCGGCGGCCTGGGCGCGGGCGATCAGGGTGCGACCGGCCACGAACCGGCCGCCACGCAGCCCCGCCCGTGTCAGGGCCGAACGCTCGAAGGCGGGCAGCGAGACCGTGACGGCGTCCACGCCGGCCGCGGCGGCGCGCTCGAACACGGTGGGCTTCGGCTGCCACCCCACCGGGTCGGTGGCCTCGTCCCAGCCGCCCAGCTGATTGATCACCACGTCCCGGTCCGGGTCGAGCACGTCGTAGCCGGCCACGCCGTGCTCCCCGACGTCCAGCCCGGTGCCCAGGCTCGTGAGGGAGGCGGCCGTCGTGGTGGGCACGGCCACCTCGAGGACGCGGCCGCCGTCGGCCATCGCCGAGCGCAGCGTGGGGGCGTGGCCGCCGAAGCGCTTCAGCAGGGACCGTCCGAGGCCGTCCACCAGGGCGACGACCACGCGGCGGCCCGCCGGGACCGCGAGCGCGTTCTCACAGCCCGGGACACCGAGGGCGGCCGCGGCGGAGGTCAGGACGGAGCGCAGGGCACGGTCGGCGGGGACCACGCCCGCGGGGAGGGCGGGCCCCGTCACGTGGTGGCCGCCAGGTGGGCGCGGCGCAGGGCCCGGGCGAAGGCCAGGGCGCCGTCGACGGCCCCCTGCCCGTCGGCGTCGGCGGCGACGCGGATCACGAGGTCCTCGCGGGTGGCGGTGCCGGTGTAGCCGTGGTCGAGGTCGCACTGGGGGTCGGCGCAGCCGGCGGGCTGCAGGTCCAGTCGCTGGCCTCCGGCCCACATCAGCCCGAGGGTCATCTCGGCCACGGGGTCGGACGGCCGGAAGCGGGCGGGGTCGGCGTGGCCGGTGGTCAGGACCACGGAGCCGAGGGCGCGGACCGGGACCATCTCGGTGGAGACCTGGGCGAGGACCGCCTGGCCGGCCGGGTCGGCGGCGTGGTCGTCGAGGTGGACGGCCAGCAGGGTGTCCCCGGCGAGCACGAGGGCCGTGATGTGCCGGTGGATCTCCTCGTAGTCGAAGTGCGTGTCCACGTGGACGAGGTGCGCGTCCGGGGTGCGGCCTTCGAGCTCGACGGCGATGGCGTGCGCCACGAGGTCCGGGTAGAAGCCGGCGCGGACGAGCGAGGCGTCGAGGCCGCCGCTGCCGTCCAGGGTGCGGGCCTCGCGCTGCCGGCCCTCGGCCTCGGGGGCGTCGGGGCGGTGGTCGGGACGGCCGGGCTCGTGACTCCTGCGGAACGGGCTCATGTCCCCCATGCTACGGGTCCGGTGCCGGGCCGTCCGGGCCCGCTGTGGACGGCCCGGTCAGCGGCCGCGCAGCGCGCGCCGGGCCGAGTCGGTGCGGCGGGCCGCGTTGGCGACGTGCACCTCGGCCTGCAGCACCGTCACGCCCTCGGGGGCGGCCAGCACGGGCGCGAAGCGCAGGCGGGCGACCTGCGGCAGGTCGTCCTTGAGGACGCTGACGCGGCCCACGAGGTCCTCGAGCGCGGCGAGGTCGACGGGGGGCACCCCGCCGGTGCCGCGCAGCTTCACGGCGGCGCGGGGGGCGCGGACCATGCGGGCCACGTCCCGGTCCGTGAGCGGGGGCACGCGGTGCACCCAGTCCCCCAGCAGGTCCGTGGCGTCGCCGGCGATGCCGAAGGAGACCACGGGGCCCAGCAGCGGGTCCTCGAGCGCCGTGAGCATGCAGGCCTGCCCGGCGGGGGCCATGGCCTGGACCTCGAGCTCGCGCACGCCGAACGGCGCGAGCAGACGGCGCATGTGCTCGACGTTGCGGCGCAGGGAGTCGGCGTCCACCACGTTCAGGCGGACGCCGCCCAGGTCGAGTCGGTGCCGCAGGTGGGGGTCCACGGCCTTGAGCGCCACGGGGAAGCCGAGCCGCTCGGCGGCCGCCACGGCCTCGTCGGCGGTCTCGAACCGGGCCGAGGGCAGCACGGTGATCCCGTAGTGGCCCAGCAGCGTCTCGGTCTCCTCGTCGGAGAGCCGGACGAGTTCGGTGCCCTCGGCACGCGCGGCGGCCGCCTCCACGAGCTCCTCGGCCTCGTGCGGGTGCAGGCCGGTCGGCTCGAGCGGCTCGCCGACCTCCTGGCGGCGCCAGTGGACGTAGTCCGCGAGCGCGCCGAGCACGGTCATGGCCTGCTGCGGCGACGGGTAGAAGGGCAGACCGGGCTGCAGGGAGCCGGGCTCGGCGTCGTCGTCGACGGGACCGGCGGCGCCGAGCGTGGCCCCGCGGTAGCGCGGGGAGACGACGTCGGTCAGGCAGCCGAGCACGGGGATGCGGGCGTCCCGGGTCGCGTCGGCGAGGGCCTGGGCCAGCCGCTCCGGCTCGTCGTCCGCCTGGTGCAGGCCGAGGCGGGCCAGCACCACGACGGCGTCGGCCTGCTCGTGGCGGACGGCGTCCCGGACGGCGGAGACCAGCGTCTCGGCGGGCGGGGCGATGCCCTGCTCGCTGCCGACGAGGCCGACGGTGGCCGTGACCTCGAGCCCGGCCTCGGCCGCGGCGTCGCGGCCCAGCCGGTCCAGGGCGAGCGAGTCGGCCACGAGGACGACGCGGTGGCCCGTGGGCAGCGGCTGGCTGGCCACGGCCATGAGGATGTCGAGCATGGCCTCGTGCGTGTGGGCCTCGAGCACGCCGGTCTGGTCGAGCATCGAGTCCACGGTGCCCTCGGGGGCCTGGGTGGTGCGGGTCTCGTGGCCCGGGGGCAGGAAGCGCCCGGTGACGTCGGAGCGGACCACCACGACGGGCTTGGTGCGGGAGAGCCGCCGGGCGATGCGGGAGAACTTGCGCGGGTTGCCGAACGACTCGAGGTACACGCCGACGGCGGCGGTGTGGGGGTCCGCCTCGAAGAACTGCATGGCGTCGTTGCCCGAGACGTCCGCACGGTTGCCGGCGCTGATCGAGGTGGAGATCCCCACCCCGCGGCGCTTGACGCCGGCGGAGACCATGGCGCCGACGGCGCCGGACTGGCTGAACAGGCTGACGGGGCCGCGCTGGGCCAGGCCCGGGGACGGGGAGGCGTTGAGGCGGATCGCGGGGTCGGTGCGGACCAGGCCGGCCGAGGCCGGGCCGATCACGCGCATGCCGTGGGCGCGGGCGAGGGAGACCAGGCGGCGCTGGGCCTCGAGTCCCTCGGCGCCGGCGTCGGCGTAGCCCGAGGTGAGGACCACGAGCCCCTGGGCCCCGGCCGCGGCGGCCTCGGGGATGAGGGCCTCGACCTCGTCGGCGGGCACGGCGACGACGACGAGGTCGACCGGCTCGCCGATGTCGGCCAGGGAGCGGTGGGCGGTGAGGCCCTGGACGTCCTCGGCGGCGCGGTTCACGGCGTGGACGGCTCCCGTGAAGCCCGCCTCGAGGACGTGGCGCAGCACGAGCGAGCCGACGGCCTGCGGATCGCGGGAGGCGCCGACGACGGCCACGGACGCGGGCTCGACCAGCTCGGCGACGCTGCGGGACTCGGCGCGGTGCTCGCGGGACTCGACGACGGCGCGCCACCGGGCGGTGGGGTCGATGGGGAACTCGACGGCCACGACGCCGTCCTCGAACCGGCGGGTCACCTCGAAGCCGGACTCCTGGAACACCGAGAGCATCTTGCGGTTCTCGGGCAGGACCTCGGCGGTGAAGCGGCGGATGCCGTTCTCGCGGGCGGCCGCGGCCAGGTGCTCCATGAGGATGGAGCCCAGTCCGCGGCCCTGCGCGGCGTCGGAGATGTTGAAGGCGACCTCCGCGGCGTCGGAGTCCCCGTAGCGGTCGTAGCGGCCCACGCCGAGCAGGCGGCCGCCGCGGGTGATCACGAACGCCACCCGGTCCCGGTGGTCCACGTGGGTGAACCGGTCCAGGTCCTTGGCGCTCAGCTCGGACTTGTACGTGAAGTAGCGCAGGTAGATGGAGTTCTCGGACTGCCCGGCGTGCATGCGCTGCAGCTCGGCGGCGTCCTCGGGCGAGATGGGCCGCAGGTGGGCCGTCGCACCGTCACGGAGCACCACATCGGCCTCCCAGTGGGAGGGATATCCGCGGACGGCTTCGGTCTCACCCATAGGATCACTGTAGACAATCCCCGACGCCGTGAGGACTCCCCGACCACCATGATGGCCCGTTCATCCCGTTCCCGCCCCGCCGAGCAGGACGCCCCGCGCCCGCTGCCGCTGGAGCAGGAGAACATCGTCGACGTCGACGTCTCCGAGGAGATGGAGGCGTCCTTCCTCGAGTACGCCTACTCGGTGATCTACTCGCGCGCCCTGCCGGACGCGCGCGACGGCCTCAAGCCGGTGCAGCGGCGCATCCTCTACATGATGTCCCGCATGGGCCTGCGCCCGGACCGCGGCCACGTGAAGTCCGCCCGTGTGGTGGGCGAGGTGATGGGCAAGCTGCACCCCCACGGCGACGCCGCGATCTACGACGCGATGGTCCGCCTCGCCCAGCCGTTCTCCCTGCGCCTGCCCGTGGTGGACGGGCACGGCAACTTCGGCTCGCTCGACGACGGCCCCGCGGCCCCGCGCTACACGGAGGCCCGCATGGCCCCGGCCGCCCTGGCGCTCACCGCGGACCTCGACGAGGGCACCGTGGACTTCGTCCCCAACTACGACAACCAGCTCCAGCAGCCGGCCGTGCTGCCCGCCGCCTACCCCAACCTGCTCGTCAACGGCACCACCGGCATCGCCGTCGGCATGGCCACGAACATGGCCCCGCACAACCTGCGCGAGGTCGTGGCGGGCGCGCGCCACCTGCTCGCGGACCCCGAGGCGGACCTCGAGGCGATCATGGCCCACATCCCCGGCCCCGACCTCCCCTCGGGCGGCCGGATCGTGGGGCTCGACGGCGTCCGCGACGCCTACGCGACCGGCCGCGGCACGTTCCGCATGCGGGCCGCCGTCGCCGTGGAGCAGGTCTCCGCGCGTCGCACCGGCCTGGTCGTCACCGAGCTGCCGTACGGCGTGGGCCCCGAGAAGGTCATCGAGCGGATCAAGGCCGGCGTCGACGCGAAGAAGCTCAGCGGCATCGCCGACGTCGTGGACCTGACGGACCGCAAGAACGGGCTGCGCCTGCAGATCGAGCTCAAGTCCGGGTTCAACCCCCAGGCCGTGCTGGCCGCCCTGTACCGGCACACCCCGCTCGAGGAGACGTTCGGGATCAACAACGTCGCGCTCGTCGACGGCCAGCCGCAGACCCTGGGCCTGCTGCCCCTGCTGCGGGTCTACGTGGACCACCGTCTGGACGTGGTGCGGCGCCGCACCGGGCACCGCCTCGGCAAGCACCGCGACCGCCTCCACCTCGTCGAGGGCCTGCTGCTGGCGCTCGTGGACATCGACGAGGTCATCGAGATCATCCGTTCCTCGGACGACACCGCGGCCGCGCGCACCCGCCTCATGGGCGTCTTCGACCTCACCCAGGTGCAGGCCGATCACATCCTGGAGCTGCGGCTGCGCCAGCTGACGAAGTTCTCCCGCATCGAGCTGGAGGCCGAGCGCGACGAGCTGCAGGCCGCGATCGCCGAGCTCGAGGCGATCCTCGCCTCCGACGCGCGGCTGCGTGAGGTGGTCTCGGCCGAGCTGCAGGCCGTCGCCGACGAGCACGGCGACGACCGGCGCACGGTCCTGCTCGAGGCCGAGACCGCCGCGGCCCCCGCCGCCGGGCCCGCACCGTCCGGGCCCACCCCCGCCGGCGCCGCGGAGGCCGGGGCGGACCTGATGGTCCCGGACACGGCGTGCTGGGCCCTGCTCTCCACCTCCGGACGCCTGCTGCGCACCGCGGACCGCACGCCGATCGCCCCGCAGGGCCGGCGCCGCAAACACGACGCCTTCGCCTCCGTGGTCCCGACGACGGCCCGCGGCGAGATCGGGGCCCTCACCTCCGCCGGCGCGCTGCACCGCCTCCAGGCGGTCGACCTGCCGGTGGCCGGCGAGCCGTCCGCGGCCCCCGCGATGACCGCGGCCCTCCCCGCCGCGGAGCTGGTGCCCCTGGCCAAGGGCGAGACGCTCGTGGCCCTGGTCCCCCTGGACGCCGTCCTGGCGCTGGGCACCGCCCACGGGGTCGTCAAGCGCGTCCGGCCGGAGTGGCCCCTGAACCGCCAGGTCGTCGACGCCGTCGCCCTGAAGGACGGCGACGCGGTGGTCGGCGCCGCCCCCGCCCCGGACGAGGCCGACCAGCTCGTCTTCCTCACCCGCACCGGCCAGCTGCTGCGCTACGCCGCCTCCGCCGTGCGCCCCCAGGGCCCGGCCGGCGGCGGTGTCGCGGGCATCCGGCTGGCCGCCGGGGACACGGTGCTCGCGTTCGGGGTGGCCCCCGCCGCCTCCCTCACCGAGACCGGTGCGGACGCCGCGGCCCACCCGCGGCCCGCCGTCGTGGTGACCGTGACGGACGGCGAGGCGGACGTGCTCGGCTCCGCCCCGGGCTCCGTCAAGGTCACGCCGCTCGGGGAGTATCCGGCCAAGGGCCGCGGCACCGGCGGCGTGCGCGCCCACCGGCTGCTCAAGGGCGAGAGCGGCCTCGAGCTCGGCTGGATCGGCGCCGCGCCCGCGCTCGCGGCCTCCCGGGCCGGCGTGGCCCGCGCGCTGCCGATCGAGTACGGGCGCCGGGACGGCTCGGGCGTGCCCGTGGACCAGCGCATCGAGGCCGTCGGTGCCGGCGCCTCCCCCGACCTCGTCTCGGCCCCGCCCGCCGAGGACGACGCCGTGGCCGTGTCCGCGGACTGACCCCGGTCCGGGGCGAGCCTGTTCGCCTCGGGCCGATCGACGCCCCGGATGGGCGCCCCGCCCGACCCCTCCGATACAGTGGGCTGTCGTCTCACCGCAGGTGAGCGCCCCCTCCCCCGACCCCCCGCAGATTGGTCCTGGTGACGAACGTGTCCGGCAACGCCAGCTACGAGTACTCCCGCGCCGCCCTCCTGGCGGTCACCGAGGTGGAGGCCCCCGTCGAAGTCACCTCGCAGGACCTCGACGACCAGCTGGCGGAGGTGCTCACCCGCCTGCGCCTGCCCGGCTCCCTCCTGGAGCGGGTGGCCGGTGTGCGCAGCCGACGGAACTGGGACGAGACCGAGGACTTCCAGGAGGCCGCCGCCCGCGCCGGCGTCGCGGCCCTGGAGCAGGCCGGCGTCCCCCGGGAGCGGGTGGGCCTGCTCGTGAACACGTCGGTCACCCGGGCCACGCTCGAGCCCTCCGTGGCCGTGCGGATCCACCACCTCATGGGGCTGCCGACCTCGGCGACCAACTTCGACATCACGAACGCGTGCCTCGGGTTCGTCAACGGCCTCATGCTCGCCTCCACCCTCGTGGACGCCGGCCAGATCGACTACGCGGTCGTGGTCGCCGCCGAGGACGCCTCGAAGGTGCAGGCCGCCACCGTGGCCAACCTGCACGCCGAGACCACGCACCGCGGCAACTTCATGGAGCAGTTCGCGTCCCTGACGCTGGGCTCCGGGGCCGCCGCCGCCGTCGTCGGCCGCATCGAGGACCACCCGGACGCCCATCGGATCGTCCGCGGGATCACCCGCGCCGGCACCGACCACCACGGCCTGTGCGTGGGCGACCACCACGGCATGTACACCGACTCCACCGCCCTGCTCAAGGACGGTCTCGAGCTCGTGATGGACGCGTGGCACGACGTCCCGGCGGAGTGGGCGTGGCCGGAGGCCGACCGGTTCATCACCCACCAGGTCTCGCAGATGCACACCGACGCGATCGCGGAGTCCGCCCACCTGGACCCGGCGCGCATCCCGACGACGTTCCCCACGCTGGGCAACGTCGGCCCGGCGTCGCTGCCCATCACCCTCGTGCGGGAGATGGACGCCCTGGAGGACGGGGACACGGTGGTCTGCCTGGGCGTGGGCTCGGGCCTGAACACCGCGATGCTCGAGATCGAATGGTGAGCTGAAGGAGCCAGAGCCATGCCCCAGATCCCCGCCGCCCCCGCCGCCCTGCCGCCGGCCGACCGACTGCCCGGCTGGGACCCGGCGTGGTCCCGCCTCGTGGAGATCCGCTCCGCCGCGGACCCGGAGGGGACCGTGCGGACGCTGCACGTGGCGGACACCGGTCCCGTGCTCGCGGCGGCCGGGGCGGAGATCGTCGGCACGATCGTGGCGGTGCACGGCAACCCGACGTGGTCCTGGCTGTGGCGGTCCCTGCTCGCGGAGACCGTGCGCCGGGCACGCCGGGGCATGGCCGCGTGGCGCGTCGTGGCGCCGGACCAGCTGGACATGGGCTTCTCCGAGCGCCTCGCGCACGCGGGCTCCCCGTCCGCCGCGTCGATGGGCCGTGCCGGCGACACCTACCGCACGCTGGGCGGCCGCATCGCCGACCTGGACGCCCTGCTGGCGGCTCTCGGGCTGCGCGACCTGGCAGCCACCGGCCACCCGCTGATCACGCTCGGCCACGACTGGGGCGGCGTCGTGTCCCTCGGCTGGGCGGCGCGTCATCCGGAGCTGGTGGCCGGCGTCGCGACCCTGAACACCGCGGTCCACCAGCCCGAGGGGGCGCCGATCCCCGCCCCGCTGCAGGCCGCCCTCGCCGGGCCCGTCCTGCCGGCCTCCACCGTCACCACGGACGCCTTCCTCTCCGTGACGACCTCCCTCGCCACCCCGGCCCTCGACCGCGAGACCCGGGCCGCCTACCACCTGCCCTACGACACGGCGGCCCGACGCGGCGGCGTCGGCGGCTTCGTCGCGGACATCCCGGCCGACCCCGGCCACGGCAGCCATCCCGAACTGCAGCGGGTGGGCGAGGACCTCGCCGCCCTGGGCCGCACCGACGTGCCCGCCCTCATCCTGTGGGGCGCCGACGACCCGGTCTTCCTGGACCGCTACCTCGACGACCTCCGCGACCGCCTGCCCCACGCGCGCGTGCACCGCTACGAGAGGGCGGGGCACCTGCTCGTGGACGACCGCGACATCACCGCGCCCCTGCTGCAGTGGGCCCAGCTGCTGCGCGGCGGCCAGCTCTCCGACCCCGCCTCGGGGCTGCCGGGCCCCGTCCCGCACGCCACCGCCGACGCGGCCGCCGACCCGGGCCTGGAGGTGGACCTCGGGGAGGAGCCCGGAGCCCGCGAGCCCGGCGTGGTCCGGCTCTGGGACCACCTGCGCGACTGGGGCGCCCCCGGCTCGGACCACCGCGAGTACACCGCGCTGGTGGACATGGCCGGCGCCCAGGCCGGCCGCTCGCTCGTGGGAACCGCCCGCCGACCCGTGGCCGTCACCTGGGGCGAGCTGCAGGAGATGGTCTCGGCCATCGCCACCGGGCTGTGGGCCGCGGGCATGCGGCCGGGCGACCGGGTCGCCATGCTCGTGCCGCCGGGCCGCGACCTGTCGGCGGCCCTGTACGCCGTGCTGCGCGTGGGCGCCGTCGCCGTGGTGGCGGACCAGGGCCTCGGCGTCAAGGGCATGACCCGGGCGATGAAGTCGGCCCGCCCCCGGTGGATCATCGGCCGCACCCCCGGGTTGACGCTCGCCCGTGCCCAGTCGTGGCCGGGCACCCGGATCTCCGTGACCGAGCCGGGCGCCGCCCAGCGCCGCCTGCTCGACGTCTCCGACTCGCTCTACGCGATGGTCGACCGCCACCGCGACCCGGCCGCGGGCGACGCCGTCGACGAGCACGGCACCGTGCTGCCCGAGCCCGCCCTGGACGCGGACGCCGCGGTGCTGTTCACCTCCGGCTCCACGGGCCCGGCCAAGGGCGTCGTGTACACGCACGAGCGGCTGGGCCGCCTCGTGGCGCTGATCTCCCGCACCCTGGGCATCCGCCCGGGCGGCTCCCTGCTGGCCGGCTTCGCCCCGTTCGCGCTGCTCGGACCCGCCCTCGGCGCCGCGTCCGTCTCCCCGGACATGGACGTCACCCAGCCGGCCACCCTCACCGCGCAGAAGCTGGCCGACGCCGCGATCGCCGGGCAGTCGAGCGTGCTGTTCGCCTCCCCCGCCGCCCTGGCGAACGTGGTCGCGACCGCCGACGGCCTCGACGCGCCCCGGCGCGAGGCGCTCGACGCCGTGCGTCTCGTGCTCTCGGCCGGCGCCCCCGTGCACCCGCAGCTGATGCGTCAGGTCTCGGACCTGATGCCGAACGCCCGGGTCCACACGCCGTGGGGCATGACCGAGGGGCTGCTGCTCACGGACATCGACGGCGACGAGGTGCAGCGCCTGCGCACCGCCGACGACGAGGGCGTCTGCGTGGGCTCCGCGCTGCCCACGGTGTCCCTGGCCATCGCGCCGCTGCTCGAGGACGGCAGCGCCGAGGACGTCATCCTCGACCCCGCGCGGGGCCACGGCGTCCTCGGCGAGATCGTGGTCAGCGCCCCCCACCTGAAGGACCGCTACGACGCGCTCTGGCACACCGACCAGCAGAGCAAGCGCGACGGGCTGTGGCGGCGGGACGGCCGGGTATGGCACCGCACCGCCGACGTCGGCCACTTCGACGCCGAGGGCCGCGTCTGGCTCGAGGGTCGGCTCCAGCACGTGATCACCACGCCCGAGGGCCCGGTCGGTCCGGGCGGGCCCGAGAAGACCGTCGACGCCCTCGGGCCGGTGCGGCGCAGCGCCGTCGTCGGCGTCGGGCCCCGGGGCACGCAGGCCGTGGTCGTCGTCGTGGAGGCGGCCGTGCCGGCCACGCGCCCGGCGCGACGCCCGGGTCACCACCGCGACGGCCGGCCCAAGCAGGGCCTCGCCCCGACCGCGCTGGCCTCCGCCGTGCGCGCGGCCCTCGAGCCGCTGCCGGTGGCCGCGGTGCTCGTGGCCGATGAGATCCCCACGGACATCCGGCACAACTCCAAGATCGACCGCGCCCGGGTGGCCGACTGGGCGGAGGCCGTGCTCGCCGGCGGGAAGGCGGGTGCGCTGTGAGCGGCTTCGGCTACGACGTCGGCCTCGATGCCGCCGGCATGCCCGACCTCGTCGAGCGCCTCGAGTCGCGCCGCGTCCTGGTGACCGGCGCCTCGGGGCTGCTGGGCGCGGGCGTCGCCCGGGTGCTCGCCGATGCCGGCAACGACGTGACCACCCTGCAGCGGCGTCCCTCGGGCGTGCCCGGTGCGCGGGACGTGCGCGGGTCCGTGACCGACCCGGCCGCCGTCGAGGAGGCCCTGACCGGCGCGGACACCGTGGTGCACGTGGCCGCGAAGGTGTCCGTGTCCGGCCCCGAGCACGAGTACGAGGCCGTGAACGTCGAGGGCACGCGCATCCTGCTGCACGCCGCGCAGCGCCACGGCGTGCGACGCTTCGTCCACGTCTCCTCCCCCTCCGTGGCGCACGCCGGCGACTCCATCGTCGGCGAGGGCGCCGGAGCCGCCAGCCCCGAGCACGCGCGCGGACCCTACGCCCGCACGAAGGCGGCCGGCGAGCGACTGGCCCTGGCCGCCGACCGCGACGACTTCCGCGTCCTCGTGCTGCGCCCCCACCTGATGTGGGGGCCCGGGGACCTGCAGCTCACCGACCGGATCGTGCAGCGCGCGCGGGCCGGGCGAATGCCCGTGCTCGGCACGGGCGCTCCCCTGGTCGACACGCTGTACACGGCCAACGCCGTCGAGGCCGTGGTGGCGGCCGTGTCCGCGGCCGACGTGCACCACGGCGAGGCCCTCGTGGTCACCAACGGCGAGCCGCGACCGGTCGGCGAGCTGATCCGCCAGATCGCGCTGGCGGGCGGCGCCGCGGAGCCCGAACGCCGCGTCCCGGCGGGCCTGGCCCGGCGCGCCGGCGCCCTGATCGAGCGGGCGTGGGAGCGGGACCTGTTCGGGCTGCGGTCCCGGGGCGTGGGCTCCGACGACGGCGAGCCGCCGCTGACCGAGTTCCTCGCCGAGCAGCTCTCGACCGCCCACTGGTTCGACCAGCGTCGCACCCGTGAGGTCCTCGCGTGGACGCCGACCGTGAGCATCGACGAGGGCCTGCACCGCGTCGCGGCGTACTACCGCGACCGCTGACGTCCGCCGCGGTCGGAGCAGCCGCCCGCCCAGGGCTTTCGTTCGGGAAACGGCGCGGGTCACGCCGCTTTCGTTCGGGAAACGGCGGCGGCCGCGCCGCCGTTTCCCGAACGAAAGCGGAGGGTCAGGCGTCGATGCGCTCGCGGTCCAGCTCGTCGGCGTGGGAGACGATGAAGTCCTTGCGCGGGGCCACCGCGGAACCCATGAGCAGGTCGAAGACCCGCTCGGCGGCCTCCACCTCGGCGATGTTCACGCGGCGGAGCATGCGGTGGCGCGGGTCCATGGTGGTCTCGGCCAGCTGGTCGGCGTCCATCTCGCCCAGGCCCTTGTAGCGCTGGATCGGCTCGCGGTACGAGCGACCCTCCCGCTCCAGGCGGGCGAGCGTCGCGTGCAGCTCCTGCTCCGAGTACGTGTAGATGACCTCGCGTTCCTTCACGCCGCGGGTCACCGCCTCGATCCGGTGCAGCGGCGGGACGGCCGCGTACACGCGCCCGGCCTCGACCATGGGCCGCATGTAGCGGAAGAAGAGCGTCAGCAGGAGGGTGCGGATGTGGGCACCGTCCACGTCCGCGTCCGTCATCAGCACGACCTTGCCGTAGCGGGCCGCATCCAGGTCGAAGCTGCGCCCCGCGCCGCCCCCGACGACCTGGATCAGCGCCGCGCACTCGGCATTGGCCAGGATGTCCGAGACGGAGGCCTTCTGCACGTTCAGGATCTTGCCCCGGATCGGCAGCAGGGCCTGGAAGTCGGAGGACCGGGCCAGCTTGGCGGTGCCGAGCGCCGAGTCGCCCTCGACGATGAACAGCTCGGAGGAGGCGACGTCGTTGCTGCGGCAGTCCGCCAGCTTGGCCGGCATCGTCGAGGTCTCCAGGGCGTTCTTGCGCCGCTGGTTCTCCTTGTGGGTGCGCGCGGAGATGCGCGACTTCATCTCCGCGACGACCTTCTCCAGCAGCGTGTGCACCTGCTGCTTCTGGGCGCGGGCCGTGGAGGTGAGGCGGGCGGTCAGCTGCTTCTCCACCACCTGGGAGACGATCCGCCGCACCGCGGAGGTGCCGAGGATCTCCTTGGTCTGCCCCTCGAACTGCGGCTCGGCGAGCCGCACCGTCAGGACGGCGGTCATGCCGGCCAGCACGTCGTCCTTCTCCACCTTGTCCGACCCGGCCTTGAGCCGGCGCGCGTTGGCCTCCACCTGGGCCCGGAACACCTTCAGCAGTGCCGCCTCGAACCCGGACTGATGGGTGCCGCCCTTGGGCGTGGCGATGATGTTCACGAAGGACCGGAACACGGTGTCGTAGCCGACGTCCCAGCGCAGGGCGACGTCCACCTCGCACGTGCGCTGCACATCCTGCATGGAGGTGCGCCCGTCCTCGCCGAGCACCGGGACCCGCTCCTTGAAGGTGCCGGAGCCCTGGATCCGCCACACGTCCGTCACCGGGGTGGCGGGCGTGAGGTGCTCCACGAACTCGGAGATGCCGCCGTCGTACTGGAAGACCTCCTCGACCGGGCCGTCGGCGCCGGGCGTGCCGGGTCGGCGGCGCAGGTCCTTGACCGTGATCCGCAGGCCCGGGATCAGGTAGGCGGTCTGGCGCGCCCGCGCCTGGAGCTCCTCGGCGGAGAACGTCGCGTCCTTCACGAAGATCTGCTCGTCCGCCCAGTAGCGCACGCGCGTGCCGGTCTGCCCGCGCTTGGCCTTCCCGACGACGTCCAGCGGCGAGGCGTCCGTGGACGGCTCGAACGGGGCGTCCGGCGACGGGCGCGACCCGTCCTGGAAGCGGCCCGGCTCGCCGCGCCGGAACGACATCTGGTGGACCTTGCCGCCGCGCAGCACCTGCACGTCCAGGCGCGAGGACAGGGCATTGACCACCGACGCGCCCACGCCGTGCAGGCCACCCGAGGCGGCGTAGGAACCGCCGCCGAACTTGCCGCCGGCGTGGAGCTTGGTGAACACCACCTCGACGCCGGACAGGCCGGTGCGCGGCTCCACGTCCACGGGGATGCCGCGCCCGTTGTCCTCGACCTCGACGGAGCCGTCCGGATGCAGGGTGATCTCGATCGACTGCCCGAAGCCGGCCAGGGCCTCGTCCACCGAGTTGTCGATGATCTCCCAGAGGCAGTGCATGAGGCCGCGGGAATCGGTGGAGCCGATGTACATGCCCGGCCGCTTGCGGACGGCCTCGAGCCCCTCCAGCACGGAGAGGTGGCGGGCGTTGTACTCGGTGTTCGCGGGCACGGGGGCGGGCCTTTCGGTGGACGACGGCGGCCGGTCCAGCCTACTCCGCGGGCCGGACACGCCAGGATCCGAGCCGGACCTCCCGGGCCGCCCGGCCCGCGCGCTTGCGTACGCGGGTGGCGAAACGCGGGTGCGGGGCGGGCGCGCGGGGAAGTTCCCTGCCATCCTTGCTGTTCCATGGGACAAGAGGAGGACCGGCCCGCCCCACCGGCGTCGTCGCCCTCCAGCCCCGAGAGACCCGAGGAGGACACCATGTCCATCACCGCCGTGGCCGAGCCGGCCGCCCTCACCCGTTCCGACCGCTGCGACCGCTGCGGCGCGCAGGCCTACGTCCGCGCCGTGCTGCACTCGGGCGGTGCCCTCCAGTTCTGCGCCCACCACGCCCGCGCCGTCGAGGACGCGCTGCGTCCCCAGGCCGCGCTGTGGCAGGACGAGACGGACCGCCTCACCGCCGGCGCCTGACGCGCCCGGCATGACGAAGGGCCGGACCCCCGCGGGGGTCCGGCCCTTCGTCATGCCGCTCCGACTCAGTCCAGGTAGTCCCGGAGCACCTGCGAGCGGGAGGGGTGACGCAGCTTGGACATGGTCTTCGACTCGATCTGGCGGATCCGCTCGCGCGTCACGCCGTAGACCTTGCCGATCTCATCCAGCGTCTTGGGCTGGCCGTCGGTCAGGCCGAAGCGCATGGCGACGACACCGGCCTCGCGCTCGGAGAGCGTGTCCAGCACCGAGTGCAGCTGCTCCTGGAGCAGCGTGAAGGAGACGGCGTCCGCGGGCACGACGGCCTCGGAGTCCTCGATCAGGTCGCCGAACTCGGAGTCGCCGTCCTCGCCGAGCGGGGTGTGCAGGGAGATGGGCTCGCGGCCGTACTTCTGCACCTCCACGACCTTCTCCGGGGTCATGTCCAGCTCCTTGGCCAGCTCCTCCGGGGTGGGCTCGCGGCCGAGGTCCTGGAGCATCTGCCGCTGCACGCGGGCCAGCTTGTTGATGACCTCCACCATGTGCACCGGGATGCGGATGGTGCGGGCCTGGTCCGCCATGGCGCGGGTGATGGCCTGACGGATCCACCACGTGGCATACGTGGAGAACTTGAAGCCCTTGGTGTAGTCGAACTTCTCGACGGCGCGGATCAGGCCGAGGTTGCCCTCCTGGATGAGGTCCAGGAACAGCATGCCGCGACCGGTGTAGCGCTTGGCCAGGGAGACCACCAGACGCAGGTTGGCCTCGAGCAGGTGGTTCTTGGCCTTGCGCCCGTCCGCGATGATCAGCTGGATGTCCCGGCGCTCGCGGTAGTCGTCGGAGGCCTCGTGCTGCACGACGTGCTCGGCGTAGAGGCCGGCCTCGATGCGCATGGCCAGGTCCACCTCCTGCTCGGCGTTGAGCAGGGCGACCTTGCCGATCTGCTTCAGGTAGTCCTTCACCGGGTCCGCCGTGGCGCCCGCCACGACCACCTGCTGCACCGGGGCGTCGTCCTCGGAGTCGTCCATGACGAACGCGCCCTTGGACTGGGCCACCTTCTGGCCTGTGGCGGCCGTCGTGCCGGTCACGGCCTCCGCGTCCATCGCCGGACGCTCCGGAGCGTCCGAGCCGTCCGCGTCCTCATCATCAGAGTCTTCGGTGGCGGTCTCGTCCGCCACCACGTCCTCCTCGACGGCGTCCGCGGCCTCGGTGCGCTCGCGCGCCTGGACGAGCTCCTCGTCGTCCTCGGCCTGCTCGGCGGAGGCGGCGGACGCGGTGGCCTTCTTGCCCCCGGTCGTGGCGGTCTTCTTCGCGGCGGTGGTCTTGGCCGTGGCGGTGGTCTTGGCCGCGGTGGGCTTCCGGGTCGCCTTCTTCTTGGCCGTCGGCGTGGCAGCGGTCTTGGTCGCCGCCGACTTCGTCGCGGTCGTCCGCGTCGTGGCGCCCTTGGTCGTGGCGCTCTTCGTGGCTGCCGACTTCTTGGCTGCCGACTTCTTGGCTGCCGTGGAGCGGGTGCGCGTGGTCGTGGCCTCGGAGGCAGTGGTCTCCTTGCCGTCCTGCACACCGCTGGTCGTCGAAGTGGTCACTCGAGGCCTTTCCGTCTCGTCCGCGGCCACCCGCGGATCCTTGCAGTCCATAGACACGTGACCCTGTCAAGTCGCGGCCTCGGACGACCGACGTCGTCCGGGCCCGCCGACTGCAGGGTCCGTGAGTGCCAACGACGGCTGAGACCGATCTATTCCGAACCCGGGAAACGGGCTGCGGTCGGCCGTGCCGTCGTGAAGCCGCATCATTCTCTCATGGGCGGCCACCGTCGGGCCGCCACGCGGTGGCCGGGTCGGTCGCCCAGCCTGCGACGCACCCCGCGGCCACGATGCGTCGCAGGACGGAGACGAACGGGTCGCCGGGACTCAGCGCCGCCGCCGCGGTCAGGTGGGCGTCCGCGTCGGAGCCGTGGCCGCGGGCCCAGCCGACCCACCCGGCCAGCGCCAGGGCCTGCGCCGCCACGGCCGGCGTCGCGACGGGCACGAGCGCGCGCAGCCCCGCCCGCAGGGCGTCCAGCCGGTCCCAGGCCGGCGCCCGGCGCGAGGCCGCGGTGAGGATCCGTTCCTCGTCCCCCGGATCCCCCGTGGCCGCGCCGGACGGCGCGGCGGCATGGAGCAGCAGGCCGTCGCGCCAGGCCGGACGCGTCAGCGGCGAGCCCAGCACGGCGGGTGCGGGCGCGCCGCGGTCACCCACCGCGCCGGTCAGCACCGACTCCCACTGCGCCAGCCACGCGCGGCGTGCCGCGGGCGCGTCCTGCTCGGGAGGCCGCCACCGCGCGTCGTCGGCCCG
>ERZ1023359.20-NODE-20-length-30449-cov-7.094723_pt1 | contig 30449 bp, 24 predicted proteins | sample MGYA00520861_ERZ1023359 | MGnify/ENA primary metagenome ERZ1023359 (study PRJEB32759, sample SAMN07749875) | skin metagenome | biome: transportation; feature: city; material: polyester macromolecule | host: Homo sapiens | place: Hong Kong:ER line | collected...
TTGCGCGGGCCCGGCCGTGGCCATGGCCGCCGCAATCCCGACGGCCGCGACGACCAGTGGCGTCACGGACCGGCCGATCAGGTCGGCGACGCGCCGTGGCGTGGTGGTGCCGATGGTGTCGGCGATGGCCACGCGATCCGCGCCGAACGCCAGTGCTGCTGCGGCGATCTCGGTCACCCGGCTCGGCTCGGTCGGTCCGTCGAAGGGACAGTCCCACGCGGTGGCGATGATGACTTCGGCGCGGCCGCGCACGCGCTCGGCCTTTTCGATCCATTGCTGGAACTTCTCGCTGCCGTCCTCGGGCTTCTTGCCCTCGTGATAATATTCCTCGCGGAAGACGAACATCACGATGTCGGCGTCCTGCTCGATCGAGCCGGACTCGCGCAGGTCGGACACCTGCGGCCGCTTGTCCGTCCTCTGCTCGGACCCACGGTTCAGCTGGCTCAACGCGATCACCGGCACGTCGAGCTCCTTGGCCAGCAGCTTGAGGGCACGGGAGAACTCGGCGACCTCCTGCTGACGGGACTCGACCTTCTTGCCCGAGCTCATGAGCTGCAGGTAGTCCAGCACCACCATCTTGAGGTTGTTCTTCTGCTTGAGCCGCCGGCACTTGGCGCGGATCTCCATCATGGTCATGTTCGGGGAGTCGTCGATGAAGAACGGCGCCTCGTTCAGCCGCCCCACGGTCGCGGCGATCTTGGACCACTGGTCGTCCCGGATGGTGCCCTTGCGCAGGTCCTGCAGCGCGATCGTCGCCTCGGCGCTCAGGAGCCTCATGGCGATCTCGTTCTTGCCCATCTCGAGGCTGAAGAACACGGTGGCCATGTTGTGGTGGATGGCCGCGGCCCGCGCGAAGTCGAGCGCGAGCGTGGACTTGCCGACGGCGGGGCGCGCCGCGATCACGATCATCTGCCCGCCGTGCAGGCCCTGCGTCAGCTCGTCGAAGTCGTAGAAGTCGGTGGGGACGCCCGTCAGGCCCTCCCCCTGGTTGCCGGCCGCCTCGATCTCGTCGACGGCGTGCTCCATGATCTCCGCGAGGCGCACGTAGTCCTCGGACTGGCGGTTCTCCGCCACCTTGTAGATCTCGGACTGCGCCTCGTTGACGATCTCCTCGACCTCGCCGTCGCCCTGATACCCCAGCTGGGTGATCTTGGTGCCGGCGGTCACGAGGCGGCGCAGGACGGCCTTCTCCGCCACGATCTCCGCGTAGAAGCTCGCGTTGGCGGCGGTGGGCACGGACTGGATCAGCTCGTGCAGCACGGCGGGGCCGCCCACGCGGCTGAGCTCCTGGCGCTTGTTCAGCAGGTCCGCCACGGTGACGGCGTCCGCGGGCTCACCGCGGCCGTAGAGGTCGATGATCGCCTCGTAGATCATCTCGTGGCTCGGCCGGTAGAAGTCGTGGCCGCGCAGCAGCTCCACCACGTCCGCGATCGCGTCCTTGGAGAGCATCATGCCGCCCAGCACCGAGCGCTCCGCCTCCAGGTCCTGGGGCGGCAGGAAGCGTTCAGAGGAACGGCCGCCGTCGTAGGAGCCCGAGTCTCCGTAGTTCTCAGTCAACGTCCGGAGACTCCCTTCCCACAGCCCGCACGACGGCGGCCCTCGCCGGTCTTCCCGGCCCTGATTCCTCTGTTGTCACCGCCCGTGCCGCCGCACCCTCCTGCAGGCGGACGGTGCGACGGTCCCCGGGGCGACGGTCCGAGCGGATGCGCGCCTGTCAGTGGTCACCTGCGGCCAATACCCGCCCTCGCGTTGGGGATACCACGCGACACTACGCGCGCCGTGGAGGCTGGGCAACCGCGTTTCCCACAGGCCTTGTGGACAACGTGTGGATTCGGCGGCGTGTCGTGTGGATCGCCTGGGGACCGCGCTGGGGACAACCGCGCGGCCAGTCTCAGAATCCAGTTCTGACCTGGGACGATGCGATCCCCAGCGCTGTGGAGGAAGATTCTCCACCCCCCTTTGGCCCCGGCCGCGGGACTTGACAGCACCCTCGTTTGCGCCCTCATCACACCGCCTGGTACACGCCTATCCACACCGTCGTCCACACCCTCCACATCTGTGGACAACTCCTGTGGACAAGGTGCCCGGATCTGGGGACGGCGAAGTTGACAGCCTCTGCCCGCGGCCCCGGGTCCTCCCCGTGCCCTCCTCTCCCGGCCGCCCCGGACCGCCCGGCACCGATGACTCACGCACGTCAGTGACCCGCCCCAGAGTCATTGGACGGAACGCGAGCACGGTGCTTGGGTGGAACCCGTCGTCGTGTCGTCCGCCACAGTGAGGAGTCCGCCGTGCCCCCGGCCACCACCGCCCCCTCCCCGGCCTCGCTCCCCCTCGACGGCGTCCTCGTCGCCGACTTCTCCCGCGTCCTCGCCGGCCCGCTCGCCACCATGACGCTGGCGGACCTCGGGGCGCGCGTCATCAAGGTGGAGCACCCCGAGCGCGGCGACGACACCCGCGGCTGGGCCCCGCCCCGCTCGGCGACGGGCGCCACCTACTTCGAGTCCGTGAACCGCAACAAGGAGTCGGTCGGCTGGGACCTGAAGGACCCCGAGGACCAGCGGCGGGCCGCCGCCCTGGCCGCCCGGGCCGACGTCGTGGTCCACAACCTCAAGCCCGGCACCATGGAGCGCCTCGGCCTGGGCTACGACGACGTCGCGCGGGAGAACCCGTCCGTGGTCTACGCCGCCGTCTCCGGCTTCGGCGACCGCGAGGGCCGGGACCTGCCCGGCTACGACTTCATCGTCCAGGCCGCGGGCGGGCTCATGAGCATCACCGGCGAACCGGACGCCCCGATGAAGGCGGGCGTCGCCCTCGTGGACGTGCTCACGGCCAAGGACCTCACCGCCGGCGTGCTCGCCGCCCTGCTGCGCCGCGAGCGCACCGGGGAGGGCGCCCACCTGCGGCTGAACCTGCTCTCCTCGCTGCAGGGGGCGCTCGCCAACCAGGGCCAGGCATGGCTCGGCGCCGGTGTCGTCCCGCGGCGGATGGGCAACGACCACCCCTCGATCGCCCCCTATCAGCTGCTGGCGTGCCGGGACGCGCCGCTCGCCGTCGCCATCGGCAACGACGCGCAGTTCCGCACCTTCGCCGCGGCCCTCGGCGTCCCCGAGCTCGCCGAGGACCCGCGCTTCACCACGAACACGGACCGGGTCGAGCACCGCGAGGAGCTGCGCACCGCCCTGGAGGACGCGCTCTCGGCCGAGACGGCCGCCCACTGGCGGGACGTGCTGCAGGCCGAGCGGCTCCCGGTCGGCCTCGTGTCCACCGTCGCCGAGGGCGTCGAGCTGGCCGAGTCCCTCGGCCTCGAGCCGACCGTCGAGGTCCAGGACCGCTCCGGCGCCCCCGCCGGCCGGCAGTTCCGCCACCCGGTGCAGTGGGACCCGCCCGTCGCGCACCCGCGCCACGCGCCGCCCGCGCTCGGCGCGGACACGGCGGCCGTCAACACCTGGCTCGACGCCCGCTGACCACCCCGCAGAGAGGACCCCCGCCATGACCACCCCGTTCCACGCCGAAGCCGACTCGTTCCTCGGCCGCGCCGACGTCGTCGGCCTGGACTCCCTGTTCTCCGCCGAGGAGAAGGCCGTCGCGCTGCAGGTGCGCGGCTTCGTGGACGAGCACATCCGCCCGCACATCGCCCGCTGGTACGACGACGCCGTGTTCCCGCGCGAGATCGTCCCCGAGCTGGGCCGCCTCGGCGTGCTCGGCATGCCCTACGAGGGCCACGGCATGCCCGGCCGCTCGGCGGTGGAGTACGGCCTCGCCGCGCAGGAGCTCGAGGCCGGCGACTCCGGCCTGCGCACCTTCGTCTCCGTGCAGGGCTCGCTCGCGATGGGCGCGATCCACAAGCACGGCTCCGAGGAGCAGAAGGCGCAGTGGCTGCCGCGCATGACCACCGGCGAGGCGGTCGGCTGCTTCGGCCTCACCGAGCCGGGCGCCGGCTCGGACCCGGCCTCCATGACGACGACGGCCCGCCAGGAGCCCGGCGGCGACTGGGTGCTCGACGGGGTCAAGCGGTGGATCGGGCTGGCCACCCTGGCCGACGTCGCGATCATCTGGGCGCAGACCGGCGAGCCCGGCGACGGGCGCGGGGTGCGCGGCTTCGTGGTCCCCACGGACACCCCCGGCTTCCGCGCCGAGGCGATCACCCAGAAGCTGTCCATGCGGGCCTCGGTGCAGTGCGAGATCCACCTCGACGGCGTGCGCCTGCCCGCCTCCGCGATGCTGCCGGCCGACTCCGCCGTCGGGCTCAAGGGCCCCTTCCAGTGCCTCAACGAGGCCCGCTACGGGATCATCTGGGGCGCGATGGGCGCCGCCCGCGACTCCTTCGACGCCGTCCTCGACTACGCGATGCAGCGGCAGCAGTTCGGGGTGCCGCTGGCCTCCCACCAGCTGACGCAGGCCAAGCTCGCGGACATGGCCGTGGCCATCGGCAAGGGCTACCTGCTGGCGCACCAGATCGGCCGCGCCAAGGACGCCGGCCCGCTCACCCCCGCCATGATCTCCGCCGGCAAGCTGGACAACTGCCGCGTGGCCATCGGCATCGCGCGGGAGGCCCGCGAGATGCTCGGCGGCAACGGCATCACCCTGGAGCACTCGCCGCTGCGGCACGCGAACAACCTCGAGTCCGTGCGCACCTACGAGGGCACGGACGAGGTCCACCAGCTCACGCTCGGCCGGCACCTCACGGGCATCGGCGCGTTCGCCCCGGCCCGCTGAGCCCCGCGCCCGGGCTCAGGCGTCGTCGGCGGGCGCCTCGGGCGCCGGGGCCTCCTCGGCGACGGACGCGAGGATCGGGGTGGCCGGCAGCTTCCGCACGCGCTTGGGGCGGCGGGCGCGGGCGGGGATGAGGGCGCGCATGTTCTCGGTCTTGCCGAAGCAGAGCAGCCGGTCGCCCTCCTCGAGGACCTTGGTGTCCGCGGGGTTGGGGAACACGGAGGTGCCGCGGTGCAGGGTGAGCACCTGCAGGTCCTTCGCGAGCAGCCCGGAGTCCTCGATGGACTGGCCCACCCAGCCGGAGCCGGCGTGCACGGTGATCTCACCGACCCCGTACCCGGTGGACACGGCCAGGCGCTGGCGCACGTCGATGTCCGGGAAGCCGGCCTGGTCCGCCACGTAGTCGATGATCGCGCCGGCCACGTCCAGGTCCGTGGCGGCCTCGATGCCCTGCAGCCCCGGGGAGGAGTTCACCTCCATGACCAGCGGGCCGTGCTCGCCCTCGAGCATGTCCACGCCGGCCACGCGCAGGCCCATGATGTGGGCCGCCCGCACGGCGGTCTCCGCGTACTCGGGCGAGAGCTCGACGCGCTCCACGGTGCCGCCGCGGTGCACGTTGGAGCGGAACTCGTCCCCCTGGGCCCGGCGGCGCATCGCGGCCACCACGCGGTCCCCCACCACGAGCGCGCGGATGTCCGTGCCCTTGGACTCCTCCACGAACCGCTGGATGAGCACCTGCTGGTTGGTGCCGTGCAGCGTCTCGATGATCGCCTCGGCCACCTTCTTGGTCGGCGCCAGGATCACGCCGATGCCCTGGGTGCCCTCGAGCAGCTTGATCACCACGGGCGCCCCGCCCACCATGTCGATCGCCGTGGAGACCTCGCCGCGGTTGCGCACGAACACGGTGGCGGGCATGTCGATCTCGTGGCGGGAGAGGATCTGGGTGGCCCGCAGCTTGTCCCGCGAGTTCATGATCCCGGCGGCCGTGTTGGGCGTGTAGACGTCCATCTGCTCGAACTGGCGCACCACGGCGGTGCCGAAGTAGGTCACCGAGTTGCCGATGCGCGGCAGCACGGCGTCGTAGCCGGAGAGGGGGCGGCCGCGGAACATCAGATCGGGCTCGTCCGAGCTGAGGTCGATGCCGAAGCGCAGGGTGTCCAGGACCTTCACCTGGTGGCCGCGCTCGAGCGCCGCGGTCTTGAGGCGCTGCGTCGAGTAGGCGCGCAGGGAACGGGAGAGGATGGCGAGCTTCATGACCGCTTTCCTGGGAGGATGAGGGGCGTGTCTGAATCTAAGCACACGGCCCCGGCCCCCCACGGCGTGCCCCCCACCGACGACGGCGCCGCTCGCCCGGGGCTGGTGGGCTGGCGCGAATGGGTCGGCCTGCCCGCCGCCCACACCCCCTGGATCAAGGCCAAGATCGACACCGGCGCCCGCACCTCGGCGCTCCACGCCTTCGGCATCGAGCGGTTCACCCGCGACGGCGCCGCGTGGGTCCGGTTCGAGGTGCACCCGTGGCAGACCTCGGCCGCGGACGCGCGGACGGCCGAGCTGCCGGTGGCCGACCTGCGCACGGTCCGCTCCTCGAACGGCGAGGCGCAGGAGCGCGTCGTCGTCGTGATGCCGCTGACCCTGGCCGGCCGCACGATCGAGGCGGAGGTGACCCTGACCCACCGGGACGAGATGGGCTTCCGCATGCTCGTGGGGCGCACCGCGCTGGCCGCCGGCGGCCTCCTCGTGGACCCCGCCGCCTCGTACGTGGGCGGGCAGCCGCCGCGCGGCGTGCGCCGCCGGAACCGGGGACGCGCGTGAGCCGTCGCCCCGCCCGCGCCCCCTTCGCGTTCGGCGGGGTCGAGATCCCGGCCGGCCGCCGCCACGAGCTGTCCCTGCCGATCTCCCAGCTCGTCACCGGCGCGGACGTCACCCTGCCCGTGCACGTGCTGCACGGCCGCGAGGACGGGCCCACCGTGTGGGTCTCCGCCGCGATCCACGGGGACGAGGTGGCCGGCGTCGAGATCGTCCGCCGCGTCCTGGAGCGCCTGCAGCCCACGCACCTGCGCGGCACCCTGCTGGCCGTGCCCATCGTCAACGTGCTCGGCGTGATGGCCGGGGACCGCTACCTGCCGGACCGCCGCGACCTGAACCGCTCCTTCCCCGGCTCCGCCCGGGGCTCGCTGGCCTCGCGCATCGCGCACCTGATGATGACCGAGGTGATCGGCCGCTGCACCGTGGGCATCGACCTGCACACCGGCGCGGACCGCCGCTCCAACCTGCCGCAGATCCGGTGCGACCTGGAGGACCCCCAGACCCGCGCGCTCGCCGAGGCGTTCGGCGCGCCCGTGCTCTTCCACGCCCGCCTGCGGGACGGCTCCCTGCGCGCCGCGGCCCGCGAGACCGGCGCGCGCGTGCTGCTCTACGAGGCCGGTGAGGCCTGGCGGTTCGACGAGTACGCGATCGCCCCCGGCGTGGACGGGGTCCTGCGCGTGCTCGCCGCCCTGGACATGGTGGACCCCGCGGACGTCGGGCTCACCGAGCCCGGGCCGGACGCCGTCGTCGACGCCCCCGGTCCGCTGCCCGGCGAGGTCCCCGAGGAGCGGACCACGGACGTGCCCGAGGCGACCGACGCCACCGGCGAGGACACCGCCGCCGTGCACCCCGACGTCGTCGACGGCGAGCAGGACGCCCCCTACCTGGTGTGGCAGTCCACGTGGGTGCGCGCCCGCGCGGACGGCCTCGTGCACCTGGACGTCTCCCTCGGCGAACGCGTGAGCGCCGGGGACCGGATCGGCGCGCTCTACAACTCGTTCGGCCGCCGCCTCGCGCACGTGAAGGCCGAGCTGACCGGCGTGGTCATCGGCCGCACCGAGGCACCCCTGGTGCACCGCGGCGACGCCCTCGTGCACATCGGGGGATGGGACGCATGAGCACCCCCACGACGACGGCGGCCCCCGGCCCCGCTCAGGCCGGGGACGGGCGCCGGGCGATGGCCCGGCCGCCGTGCACGAGCCGGTAGTAGAGCAGCAGCGCCACCCCGACGCCGCCGGAGAGCAGGTACATCACCGGGATCCCGACGGCGGCCACCACCGCGCCGAGCACCATGGGGCCGAGGCCGGTGCCGAGGTCCAGGAGCAGGAAGAACGTGCCCGTGGCGACGCCGATCTCGGTGGGCCGGACCACCTTGATCGCGATGGTCTGGAACACGCTCACCACGGGCCCGTAGGTCAGCCCCAGCAGGGCGCCGGCCACGAGCATGCCCGCCGGCTCCCGCCACAGCGCCAGCACCGCGTAGGAGACGGCCATGCCCGCGAGGATCGGGTAGACGACGGCGTTGTCCCCGTGCCGGTCGTGCAGCACGCCCAGGACGGCGCGGCCCACGATGGTGCCCGCGGCGAAGAGCAGGAAGAACAGGCTCGGCACCATCGCCGGGTAGCCCTGCTGCTGCGCGAACGTGGCCATGAACGCGAGGATGCCGCCGTACATGAACCCGGAGGCCAGGGCCACGCCCGCCGCCGGCGCCACCTCCGCGGAGAACACGTCCGCCCGGTGCAGCCGGAACCGGCCCGTCAGCGGCGGCTCGGGCACGCGCAGGAACAGGGCGATCAGCAGGGCCATGCCCGTGAAGCCGATGCACGCCCAGAACAGGGCGTCGTAGCCGAGGGTGGTGCTCAGCTGCAGGGCCACCATCGGCCCGACGGCGCCCGCGAGCGTCATGGACGTGGAGAACCAGCCGGTGCCCTCGGAGCGGCGCACGGGCGGGACGATCCGCTGCACGGCCGTGGCCAGCACGGTGCCGGCCGCGCCGAAGCACATGCCGTTGAGCAGCCGCACCGCGGTCAGCGTGGCCAGGGAGTCCGCCCAGAGGTACGCCGCCGTCGTGAGGACGTAGCAGGCCAAGGCGACGAGCAGGACCCGCCGCCGCCCCCACGCGAAGGTGGCGGGCGTCGTCGTCATGCGGGTGAGGACCGCGCCCAGCACGAACGCCCCCACCACGACGCCGGCCTCCGCGTCCGACGCGCCGAAGGACGTGACGGCGTAGAGCGCCATCGCGGTCATGAGCGTGTAGAAGATCATCGCCACGAACAGGTAGGTGGCGCTGACGAGGATGAACGGGCGCGTCCACAGCGGCGGGCGCGGGGCCGCCGTCGAGCCGGCGGGGTCGGAGGGCGGTGGGGCGGAGGGCATGGCCTCCATGTTCCCCCACGGCACGAGGCCCCGGCCCGCTCGTGAAGAGCGGACCGGGGCCTCGGGTGCGTCGCGTGCGCGACGGGCTCAGAAGCGGATGATCACTTCTTGGCCTTGGCGGCCACGACCTGCAGCTGGACGGTCGCGATGACGTCCTCGTGCAGGCGGACCTGGGCCTCGTGGTTGCCCACGGACTTGATGTGCGCCGGCAGGGTGATCGAGCGCTTGTCCACGGAGCCGAGGCCGGCGGCCTCGATCGCCTCGGCGACGTCGGCGGTCTGGACGGCGCCGAACAGGCGACCCTCCGCACCGGCGGTGCGCTCGAGCTTCACGGTGGCGGACTGGAGCTGCGCGGCCTGGGCCTGCGCGTCCTCCAGGTTCGCCACGGCGCGGGCCGCGCGGGCCTTCTGCAGGGACTCGACCTGCTTCTCCCCGCCCTTGGTCCACACGGTGGCGAAACCGCGCGGGAGCAGGTAGTTGCGGGCGTACCCGTTCTTGACCTCGACCACGTCACCGGAGGTGCCGAGACCGGCCACTTCCTGGGTCAGGATGAGCTTTGCCATCTGGGTGTTCCTTCCTTCGCTCGCTCGATCAGCCGCGGCCGGCGCCGGCGTAGGGCAGCAGGGCCACCTCGCGGGCGTTCTTGACGGCCTGGGCGATCTTGCGCTGCTCCTGGACGGTCACGCCGGTCACGCGACGGGCACGGATCTTCCCGCGGTCGGAGATGAACTTGCGCAGCAGGGCCACGTCCTTGTAGTCGATCTCGGTGATCTTGGCGGCCTTGAGCGGGTTGGACTTCGGTTTGGGCTTGCGGAGTTCAGCCTTCGCCATCGTGGTGCTCCTTCAGAGTTCTCTGGAGCCCGCAGAACGGTTCTGCGGGATGGGATCACGCGGCGTCCCGTGCGGGGCACGGGGCCGTGTGCAGTGCGGCCCGGCGGTGCCGGGTCGCGGGTGGGATGGGCCGCCGGGGCGGCCCTCCGGGCGAGGTGCGCCCGGACGGAGAGGTCCGTGGTGTTCCGTGTCCGTCGCGGCCGTGGGGGCCGCGCCCGGTCAGTGCAGGATCAGAACGGGGGCTCGTTGGAGGACGGGGTGTCCCATCCGCCGCCACCGCCGCCGGACCAGGGGTCCTGCGGTGCGGCCTGGCCGCCGCCCTGCTGCTGGCCGCCCCAGCCGCCGCCCTGCTGGGCGCCGCCGAAGCCGCCGTCGTTGTTCCCCCCGAAGCCGCCGCCGGCCGGGGCGCCGCCGAAGCCGCCCCCCTGCTGGCCGCCGCCGAAGCCACCGCCGCCGCCACCGCCGCGCTGGGCGCGGGTGACCTTGGCCGTGGCGAACCGCAGCGCCGGGCCGACCTCGTCCACGTCCAGCTCCCAGCTGGTGCGACGGTTGCCGTCCCGGTCGTCGTAGGAGCGCGCCCTGAGGCGGCCCTGCACGATCACGCGCATGCCCTTGGTCAGCGACTCCGCCACGTTCTCCGCGGCCTCGCGCCAGACCGAGCAGCGCAGGAACAGCGCTTCGCCGTCCTTCCACTCGTTGGTCTGGCGGTCGAACGTGCGGGGCGTGGACGCGACGGTGAAGTTCGCGACGGCCGCGCCGTTCGGGGTGAAGCGCAGCTCCGGGTCGGCGGTGAGGTTGCCGACCACGGTGATGACGGTCTCGCCTGCCATGGTCACTCCTGTCTTCGGGGGTTCTGCCGGTCAGTGACCGGATCCGGGGATCCGGGACTGCTCAGCGGGGTTCCGGTGGGGGCGTCGGGGACTGATCCGATGCTCTCAGACCCTCCGGACACGGTACGAGGATCACTCAGCGGTGATCTTCTGCTCCTCCGGACGGATGATCTTGGTGCGCAGGATCGTCTCGTTGAGGTTCAGCAGACGGTCCAGCTCCTGGGTGGCGGCCGGCTCCGACTGGAAGTTGACGACCACGTAGATGGCCTCGGACTTCTTCTGGATCTCGTAGGCGGTCTTGCGGCGACCCCACACGTCGATGTTGTCGACGGTGCCGCCGGCGTTCGTGACGACCTCGAGGTACTTCTTCAGGGTCGGCTCCACGGTGCGCTCGTCGACCTCAGGGTCGATCAGCACCATCAGCTCATAAGCACGCATGCGAACCCACCTCCTCTGGGCTTGCGGCCGCGGTCTCTCCGCGGCAGGAGGTTCTGCGTTCTCCCCTTACGCATGCATCCGCACTCTTCGGCGGCACGCAGGGGATCCCGTCAAGAATACCAGCACTGCGCCTCCGCAGATGAGGTGCCACCCCTAGGGGGCCGTGGGGTGGCCGGGGCTTGCCCTCGGTCGACGACGACGTACCTTGGAAGGAGGACACACATCCTGTGTCAAACCCCTCTCACGTTTCGGAGCATCCCATGTCAGAGTCCACGTCGGCAGCGCCCCAGCCGTCCCAGTCCGTCCCCTCCCGCCGCCGAGTCGCCAGCAGCCTCGCGTGGGCGGTGCCGACCGTCGTCGCCGCCGCCGCTGCCCCCGCCGAGGCGGCCAGCCCTCTCCCGCGGATCGACCGCTCGTTCCTGGTCACCCGCGGCACCCAGGCAGCCGTGCCCGGCGCGTCGGTGTCGGCATGCGGCTCGAGTTCGACCCGCTTGAGCGTCACCACGGACAACAGCACCTACTACTACCGGATCGCCAATGTGCCCATCGGCTCCACGGTGACGAACGTGACCGCCTCCATCCTGGTGCAGAAGAGCGTGGTGGATGCGATGGGGTCTCAGAACCCCCTCACCTGGACGAACACCACGCCGTCCTGGAGCGCCCCCACCCGTGAGGTCTCCGGCACCGGCAGTCCGGTCCTGTACACCGACAACAACATCCAGTACTACCGCTACGTCAGCAGGCTCCTCACCCCGGTACCCGCCCCCGTCTCAGGCACCATCACCCTGCCGCTCATCGGGTGGTACAGCAACTGCAGCACGACCCTCGCCGGCGTGTCGGTCAACGGGCGCGGCTCCGCCGTCGTGAACGGCAAGACCTTGGTCCAGATCGGCGCCTATCGGACGCTGTGACACCGGGCTCCGCCGGCTGACGCAGACCCGCGCACGCCGCTCGTGGCGGCCGTCATCCCCCGCCGCGCCTCACACCCCGCGGAAGAACTCCCGCACGGCCGCCGTCAGGTGCTCCACGTCCCGCACGCCGCACATCTCGCGCGCCGAGTGCATGGACAGCAGGCCCAGGCCCACGTCCACGGTCCGGATGCCCAGGCGGGTCGCCGAGATCGGGCCGATGGTGGAGCCGCAGGGGACGTCGTTGTGGGAGACGAACTCCTGGAACGGCACCCCCGCCACGCCGCACCAGCGGGCGAACGCGGCCTCGCCCCCGGCGTCGGTGGCGTAGCGCTGGTTGGCGTTGATCTTCAGCAGCGGGCCGTGGTTCACGCGCGGGTGGTTCACGGGATCGTGCCGCTCGGCGTAGTTCGGGTGCACCAGGTGGCCGGCGTCCGCGGACAGCAGCCAGGACCCCGCGATCGCCCGCGCCCGGCCCTGCCCGGCCACGCCGAGCGCCTCGAGCACGCGCCCCATGACCTCCTCGAGCAGCGGCCCGGCCGCCCCGGACCGCGACGCCGACCCCAGCTCCTCGTGGTCGAACGCGGCGAGCAGCGGGATCACCGGGGCGCCGGCCGCCTCACCGGCCACCCCGCCCGCGACGGTCCCCTCGTACGCGATCGCCCCCTCGGCGCCGCCGTGCTCGCGCGCCAGCTCCTCGAGCGCCACGAGGCCCGCGTGCACCGAGCTCAGGTTGTCCAGCCGGCCCGACGCGAAGAACTCGCCCGCCAGCCCGAAGAGTCCGGGCGCCTGGGCGTCGGCCACCACGACGTCGTGCCCGCGCACCGCGGCCGGGTCCACGCCGGCGGCGGCCGCGAGCGCGGTCAGCACGTCACCGGGCACGCGGGCGGCCAGACCGTCGGCCTCCGCCTCGTCGGCGCCCTCGCCGCGCGGGGCGAGCGCCCCCACGACGGGGTTCGTGTGCCGCTGCCGCTTCAGCGTCAGCCCCTCGTTGACCTCGCGGTCCAGGTGGATGGCCAGCTGCGGGATGCGCCCCACGGGCCCGGTCGCGGCGAGCACCTGCGTGCCGTCGTCGAGGGCGAGACGCCCGGCGAAGCGCAGCTCGCGGTCCAGCCACGAGTTCAGCAGCGGGCCGCCGTACACCTCGACGCCGGCCTGCACCCAGCCGTCGGCCGTCACGGTGGCCGGGTTCGGCTTGAGCTTGAACCCCGGCGAGTCCGTGTGCGCGCCGAGCACGCGGAACACCGGCACGACGCCGGCGCTCGGCCCCGCCTCGTCCGGCCCGGCCGCGCGCGCCTCAGCACCCTCGTGGCGGCCCAGCGCCCCGGCACCCATCGGCACGATCCAGGCCACCGCCGCGCCGTCGCGCACCACCACGTAGCCGCCCGGGGCCGCCGGGAAGTCGGCCGTCTCATCCAGACGGGTGAAGCCGACGGCCTCCAGGCGGCGTGCGACCTCCTCCGCGGCGTGGTAGCTGGAGGGCGAGGCGGTCACGAACTCGGCCAGGTCCCGCAGGTGGGCGGGCAGCTCGGCGGCGGTGTCACGGGTCACGGGGGTCATGCCCCGACCGTACCGCGCCCCACCATCCGTCCGGCTACCCTGGCCCGAAAGCGGCCCCGGCCGCATCGCCCGCCCGTCAGCGCAGGAGGAGCCCGCCGTGGACATCATGATCGCCGTCGCCGTGGGGGTCTTCCTCCTGGTGGCGTGGACCGTGGGCGGCTGGGCCATCGTGCGGATGGGCTTCACCCGGGACGGGGACGCGGCCCGCACCCCCGCCCACGACGACGGCGCCGCGCGTCCGGCGCACCCCGGCGCGGCCGCGGACCCGGCCACCGACCCCCACGTGATCTGGCGCGAGCAGATGAAGGCGGCCACGGCCGCCTCCGGGGCGCAGTGCGTCTGTCCGCCGCCGCCCCGCGAGGACGGCGCCGCCGAGGCGGGGACGACCGCGGCGCCGTCGTCCCCGGACTGCCCGATCCACCGCTGGGACTACGCCTGAACCGCGGCCGGCCGGCCTGAGCGCCCCCGGGCCGGGCCGGCGTACGCGCCGGCGAGCGGGTCGGTGTCCGGGTGGCCGCCGTGGTCGCGCTTCACGAGGTCCTCGGCCGGGTGCAGCATCTCCCACACGACGCGCCCGCACAGCCACAGCACCGCGAGCATGTGCGCGAGGATCGCGGCCACGTAGACGGAGTCGTCCATGGAGTGCTGCGGCGGGGTCTCGGCCACCCCCTTGGCCAGGTACATCCACACGGCGAAGAAGTGCAGCGCCTCCACCGTCTGCCACACCCAGAAGTCCCGCCAGCGCGGCAGGGCGAGCGCCAGGAGCGGGATCAGCCAGACCACGAACTGCGGTGAGTACACCTTGTTGGTGAGCACGAACGCCGCCACCACCAGGAACGTCAGCTGCGCCAGCCGCGGGGTGTGCCGCACCCGCACGCCGAGCACGAAGATCCCGAGGCAGCACACCGCGAAGGTGCCGTAGGCCAGCAGGGTCAGGGAGTCCTCCGGCACGAACGCCCACCCGGCCTGCGCGGCGGTCACGTCCCACGCGTGCCACACGCTGGACAGGCCCGGCCCGCGCTCGCCGGAGAAGGTGAAGAACACGGACCACGCCTGGAAGTTCACGGCCATGAGCGGCACGTTGACCGCCGCCCACGCCGCCACCGTGCCCCCGGCCGCGAGCAGGAACGGTCGCCACCGTCGCGAGCGCACCGCCAGGATCAGCAGCGGCCCCAGGATCAGCAGCGGATACAGCTTCATGGCCGCGCCGAGGCCGAACAGCACCCCCGCCGTCAGGGACCGGCCGCGCGACCACGCGTACATGCCGCACGCCAGCAGGGCCACGGCCCACAGGTCCCAGTTGATGGTGCCGGCCAGCACGATCCCCGGGGCCACGGCCACCATGAGCCCGTCCGTCCACCGGCGCCCCGCCATCCGGACGGTCAGCACCGCGACGACGGCCCACAGCACCACCACGAACCCGAGGTTCACGAGCCAGAACACCACCGTGCCCTGCTCCGGCGAGAACGGCAGCGCCTGCGTGATCCAGGCCGCCACCGAGCCCACGACGGACATCAGCACGGGGTACTCGAACGTGGAGCCCGCCCGGAACGGCGCCCACGGGTCCGCCGCGAACCCGCGCCCGCCGTAGAGCGCGGCCCAGTCCGAGTAGCAGCCCGCGTAGTAGACGTCCGGGGCGCCCCAGCCGTGCAGCAGGCACGGCGACTTCTGCAGCACGGTCACGACGGCGGCCAGAGCCACCAGCAGCCCCGTCAGCGCCACGGGCCCGGCCCAGGAGCCGGTCCCCCGCCCCGGGCCGTTCGCCGCGAGGCCGCCGGCGAGCTGGAAGCGGCCGCCGCGCTCACCGGGGGCGGGCAGGGCCCCGGACGGTGCGCTGTCAGCGGAACGCCCGGCGGGGGCGCCCGGGGCGGTCACGGCGTCGCTCGGGGCGCCGTCCGCGGCGTGAGTGGGCGGCTCGCTGGGGGTCGCGGCATGCGCGGGGGCCGGTCTCATGCCCCCATCCTAGGAAGCCGCCCGGACACCGGACGGGCGGGGCCGCCGTCGTCGGTCGTAGACTGGCGGGGTTGATCCCCGGGTGAGCGCCCCGCCGAACGGTGTGGGCCCCCTGCGCGCGCTCCGCGTGCCCGCACCCGTTCCGGACAGTCGAGGAGAGAACCAGACCGTGGCCACCAACCCCATCCGCGTCGCCATCGCCGGCGTGGGCAACTGCGCAACATCCCTCATCCAGGGTGTGGAGTACTACCGCGAGGCGAAGGCCACGGACACGGTCCCGGGCCTGATGCACGTGCAGTTCGGCGACTACCACGTGTCCGACCTCGAGTTCGTGGCCGCGTTCGACGTGGACGCGAAGAAGGTCGGCCTGGACCTGTCCGAGGCCATCACCGCCTCCGAGAACAACACCATCAAGATCGCGGACGTGCCCCACGCGGACGTCACCGTCCAGCGCGGCCCCACCCTGGACGGCCTCGGCAAGTACTACGCCGAGACCATCGAGGAGTCGGAGGCCGAGCCCGTGGACGTGGCCCAGGCCCTCCGCGACGCGAAGGTGGACGTGCTGGTCTGCTACCTGCCCGTCGGCTCGCAGCGGGCCACCGAGCACTACGCCCAGGCCGCGATCGACGCCGGCGTCGCGTTCGTGAACGCCCTGCCCGTGTTCATCGCCGGCACCCCGGAGTGGGCCGAGAAGTTCACCGCCGCGGGCGTGCCGATCGTGGGCGACGACATCAAGTCCCAGATCGGCGCCACCATCACCCACCGCGTGATGGCCAAGCTGTTCGAGGACCGCGGCGTCACCCTGGACCGCACCTACCAGCTCAACGTGGGCGGCAACATGGACTTCAAGAACATGCTCGAGCGCGAGCGCCTGGAGTCCAAGAAGATCTCCAAGACGCAGGCCGTCACCTCCAACACCTCCGCGCAGCTGGGCGAGAAGGACGTGCACATCGGCCCGTCCGACTACGTGGCCTGGCTCGACGACCGCAAGTGGGCGTTCGTGCGCCTCGAGGGCCGCAACTTCGGCGACGCCCCGGTCTCGCTCGAGTACAAGCTCGAGGTGTGGGACTCCCCCAACTCGGCCGGCGTGATCATCGACGCCGTGCGCGCCGCGAAGATCGCCCTGGACCGCGGCATCGGCGGCCCGATCCTCTCGGCCTCGTCCTACTTCATGAAGTCCCCGCCCGTGCAGCACAACGACGACGCGGCGCACGAGCTCGTGGAGGCCTTCATCCGCGGCGACATCGAGCGCTGACCCGCCCGGTCCCGCCCGGACCGTGCACGACGCCGGCCCGTCACCTTCCCCGTGGAGGTGACGGGCCGGCGTCGTCGTGGGGGCGCGTGCCGCCCCGGCCACCGCGCTCAGCGCCGCGTGCCGAGCCGGTCCTCGATGGTGAGCCGGACGAGCTGGGCGTACATGGCCTGGCCGTCGGCGCGGGGGTGCACGCCGTCGGCGGAGAAGTCCGTGACGTGCTGCTTCGCCGCGGCGTCCCAGTCCGCCAGGACGATCCGGTCCGGGTGGGCCTTGGCCTGCGCCTCCATCTGCACCTGCACGTCCGCGATCCAGTCCATCGGGCCGTGCGGCACCACGAGCACGAGCAGCCGGTCCTCGCCGACGGCCGCCAGGATCTTCTCCCAGTCGCCCCGGTGGGTGGTGCCGTTGGCGCCCAGGGCCACCACGACGACGTCGCTCAGCTGGCCGTCCGCCTTGAGCTTCTCGATCTCGTCCGCGGCGTCCCAGATCTGGTAGCCCACCTCCGCCTCGAGCAGCATCCCCGGCAGCTGCTCCAGGAGCGTGGGCGCGGCCGAGAGCGAGACGGAGTCGCCGATCAGGGTGACGTCCGGGCCGAGCTCGGACGGCGGCAGGGCCGCGGTGAGCTGCTCCTTGGAGTACGTGGGGCGCGTGACGGCCGGGTCGCCGAGCCCGAGCCCGGACGGCTCGGCGGACGACCCGGGCGAGGACGTCGCACCGGCGGAGCCCTCCGCGTCCCCGGGGGCGGCCGAGCCGGGCGAGGCCGAGGCCGACGCCTCGGCCCGCTTCGACTGCTCCGCCGCCCGGGACTCGCGGGCCGCCTGCTGCGCCGCCTCGGCGGCCTTGAGGGACTCCTCCGCCTGGGCGATGTCCTGCTCGAGCTGGGTCTGCGCGGGCGAGTGCACCACGGCGGCCACGGCCGCCGCGGGCACGGCCACGAGCCCCAGCGCCGTGGCGGCGGCCGCGAGCCGGCCGATCGGCCCGGCCCCGCCCGTGAACGCCCGCCGAGCGGCTGCGCCCCAGCGACCGAAGGCACCCCTGAACCCCTCGTGGAGGATGGGCTCCTCGATCAGCCGGGTGCTCAGGTCGGCGATCAGGGCGGTCAGCAGCAGGATCGCGCCGGCGGCCACGGGCTCGACCCACCCGGGGGCGTCCACGGGCACCATCACGCGCATGATCACGAGCAGCGGCCAGTGCCACAGGTACGCGGCGTAGGAGCGGCGCCCCCACCAGCGCAGGAACCCGTTGCCCAGCACGCGCGAGAGCGAGTCGCGCCGGTCACCCTGCACCACGTGCCAGACGATGAACGCGACGACGGCGGACAGGCCCGCCAGCACTCCGCGGTACGTGCTCGCGTGGCCGCCGTCGACCAGGGCGAAGCCCGCCGCGAGCACCGCGACGGCGCCCCACGCGACAGCCACCCGCGTGGCCGAGGTCCGCGGCTCGGGGCCGCCGTGCTCGGGCCGGGGCACATGGGCCAGGCCGATCGCCACGCACGCGCCGAACAGCAGGCCGAAGGCGTGGGTGTCCGTGCCGAAGTAGAGGCGGGCCTGCTCGAACCCGTGCCACGAGCCCCAGGCCATCCACGCCGCGGAGGCCACGGCCGCGACCGCGACCGCGAGGATACGACGTCGGTCCGCCACCCGCCCCGAGTTCACCGTGCTGCGCGGCGGCCAGGTGAGCAGGAGCAGCCCCCAGAGGAGCAGGGGCCAGAGGATGTAGAACTGCTCCTCGATCGCCAGGGACCACAGGTGCTCGAACAGTGGCGGCGAGGCGCGGTTGAAGTAGTCCCCGCCCTCGAGGATCATCACCCAGTTGCTGGTGTAGGTCAGGGCGCCGAACCATTGGCGGCCCAGGCCCGCGGGGAACTCGTCCACCGCCAGCCACGCGAGCGCGGTGGTGCCCACGAGCGCCATCAGCATGGCCGGGATGAGTCGTCGGACGCGCTTCATCCAGAAGGTGCCCAGCGCCACGCCCCGGCCCGCGTCCACACCGCGGACCAGGCCGGTGGTGATGAGGAAGCCGGAGAGCACGAAGAACATGTCCACGCCCACGAACCCGCCGCGCAGGAAGGTGGGCCAGGCGTGGAAGACGAGCACGGCGAGCACCGCGATCCCCCGCAGCCCGTCGAGGGCGGTCACCCGGCCGGGGCCGCGGCTGACCCGCGTGCCGACCTTGACGGCGGGCACGCCGTCCTGGGGCGACAGGGCATGGCGGGGCACGGACGCGGTGCGCTGGTCGGAACTCACAGCGGTCGATCATCCCATCCGGACCTGGATGGGCCAAAGCCTCCGGCTATCCCCACCCGCCCCACCGCGTTGGGGGCGGTTTCCGGCGGTATTCCGCTCCCAAAGCACCGGTTTCCGCCCCGGAAGCGGGGGGCGGGCGCCGGTCAGTGGTCGCGCAGCGCCTCGATGAGCTCGTCCTTGGTCATGGTGGAGCGGCCCTCGATGTCGAGCTCGCGGGCCCGCTTCGCGAGCTCGTCCTTGGTCCAGTCCTCGTAGGAGCCGGCCTCGCCGCCGCGCTCGGCGACCTCGTCCCGGCCGTCCCGGGCGGACGCGTTGGCGATCCGCGCGGCCTTCTCCTCGCTCGCGCCCTCGCGGCGCAGCGCCTCGTAGACCTCGGGGTCCTTGATGCTGGAGGTGCCGGGGCCCATGGGGGCGCCGTTCTTCTCGGTCTTCTTCTCAGCCATGCGGCCAGTGTGGTCCCGGCCCGACGACGGGTGGAAGGTCCGCCGCGCCGCCTCAGTCCTGCTGGGCCTCCGGCTGCTCGGCCCACCAGCGCCGCAGCTCCGCCTCGGCCTCGGCCGGCTCGTGCGGGCCCTCGTCCAGGCGCCACTCGAGCAGGTGGGTGTACGCCCGGCCCACCACCGGGCCCGGGCGGATCCCCAGCAGCGCCATGATCTGCTGCCCGTCCAGGTCCGGCCGCACGGCGGCGAGCTCCTCGGCCTCGGCGATCTCGGCGATGCGCCGCTCGAGGTCGTCGTACGCGTGGGCCAGCCGCTCGGCCTTGCGCCGGTTGCGGGTGGTCACGTCCGAGCGGGTCAGCGCGTGCAGGCGGGGCAGCAGGTCGCCGGCGTCGTGGGCGTACCGGCGGACGGCGGAGTCGGTCCAGCCGGCGTCGCCGTAGCCGTAGAACCGCATGTGCAGCTCCACCAGGCGGGCCACCGCCTTGATCGTGTCGTTGTCGAACTTCAGGGCGCGCAGCCGCTTGCGGACGAGCTTGGCGCCCACGGTCTCGTGGTGCCGGAAGGTGACGGCCCCGCCCTTCTCGAAGCGGCGCGTGGCCGGCTTGCCGACGTCGTGCAGCAGCGCCGCCAGGCGCAGCACGGGGTCGGGGGTCGACGGCGCGTACTCGCCCTCCAGCTCCATGGCCTGCTCCAGCACGGTCAGGGAGTGGGCGTAGACGTCCTTGTGGCGGTGGTGCTCGTCCGACTCGAGCTGCAGGGCGGGCAGCTCGGGCAGGACGTGGTCGGCCAGGCCGGTGCGCACGAGCAGGTCGAGGCCGGCGCGCGGGTGCGCCCCGCACACGAGCTTGACGAGCTCCTCGCGGACGCGTTCGGCGGAGATGATCGTGATCCGCTCGGCCATCGCGGTCATGGCCTGCTCCACCTCGGGGGCCACGGCGAAGCCGAGCTGGGAGGCGAACCGGGCGGCGCGCATCATGCGCAGCGGGTCGTCGGAGAAGGAGTCCTCGGGGGTGCCGGGGGTGCGCAGCACGCCGGCGTGCAGGTCCCGCATGCCGCCGAAGGGGTCCACGAGCTCGAGGGCGGGCAGGCGCAGGGCCATGGCGTTGACGGTGAAGTCGCGGCGCAGCAGGTCGTCCTCGAGGCTGTCGCCGAAGGCCACCTGCGGCTTGCGGCTGGCCGGGTCGTACTGCTCGGCCCGGTAGGTGGTGACCTCGAGCTGCCAGCCGGCCTTGCGGAAGCCGATGGTCCCGAACCGCCGCCCCACGTCCCACGTGGCGTCCGCCCAGCCGGCGCCGACGGCCTCGGACGCGTCCGGGTCGGCGTCCGTGGTGAAGTCCAGGTCCAGCGACGGCCGCCCCAGGAAGAGGTCGCGGACCGGGCCGCCCACCAGGGAGAGCTCGTGGCCGGCGGCCTCGAACCTCCGCCCCAGCTCCACGACGACGGCGGGCAGGGTGGCGTCCGCGGGGAAGCCGGGGGGCAGCGCGTGGGTGGCGGTGGTCAGATCCATGATGCCTACAAGGGTGCCAGACGGTCCCGGCACGGGCCCGCGCGGGCCGGGCTAGAGTTGACGGCATGACCCGCCCCGATCCCTCCGCGCACCGGGGCGCCCCCCTGCCCTCCGCGCTGGGGGCGTGGCGTCGCCGGCCGCAGCCGCCTCTGCGCCCCGTCACCCCGGCCCCCGCGGGACCCCGTTCCGCCGCTGCCGCCTCCCTGCCCACGGTGGAGGAGGTCTCCGCCGGCGGCGTCATCGTCCGCGAGCACGACGGCGGCCTCGAGGTGGCCGTGATCGCCCGCTACAACCGCGGTGGCCGGCTCGAGTGGTGCCTGCCCAAGGGCCATCCCGAGGGCGAGGAGGACCACCGGCAGGCGGCCGTGCGCGAGGTGGAGGAGGAGACCGGGATCGCCGGCCACATCCTCGAGCCGCTCGGCGCGATCGACTACTGGTTCACGGTCGCCCGGCACCGCGTCCACAAGACCGTGCACCACTTCCTGCTGCGCGCCACGGGCGGCGAGCTGACCACGGAGAACGACCCGGACCACGAGGCCGTGGACGTCGCGTGGGTGCGCCTCGAGGACGTCGCGCGCCGCCTCTCCTTCGCCAACGAGCGCCGGATCGTCGACCTGGCCCGCCAGGTGGTCGACCAGCACTTCCCCCCGGGCGGTGCCCGGGGCCCCCGCCCCTGATCCACCGCCCCCGGCACGGGGCCTTCCGACCACGATTGGGTGACCCTTGAGCAGCAGACCCGCCCCGCGCCGAGCGCAGGACCCCGCCCACGCCGGCGTCGCCGACGAGGAGCCGACGACGACGGACCCCGCCCCCGCCACGGATCCGGCCGCCGTGGACCCCGCGGACGAGACCCCCGAGGGCGAGCGCCGCGCCGGCCGGTCCACCGCGATCATGGCCTCCGGCACGCTCCTCTCCCGCGTGCTGGGCCTCGTCCGTGCGACGCTGGTGACGGTGGCGATCGGCCTGTCCGCGGACATGGCCGACATCTTCGAGATCGCCAACTCCCTGCCGAACGTGATCTACCTGCTCCTGGTGGGCGGCGTGTTCAACGTCGTGCTCGTGCCGCAGCTGATCAAGCACGCCCGCGACGCCGACCGGGGCGCGGACTACACCTCCCGCCTGATGACGCTCGGCACGCTCGTGATGCTCGCCGGCACGGTGGTGGTCATGCTGGCGGCGGCCCCGCTCATGACGGCCCTGACCCGCGGCTGGTCGCCGGAGAAGCTCGAGATGGCCACCGTGTTCGCCCTGTGGTGTCTGCCCCAGGTGTTCTTCTACGGCATGTACGCGTTGGTGGGGCAGGTGCTCAACGCCAACGGGCGCTTCGGCGCCTACATGTGGGCGCCGGTGCTGAACAACGTCGTCGCGATCGGCGCGATCGTGCTGTACCTGGGCATGTTCGGGGCGTACCGGGCCGGGGACGACCTCGCCGGGTGGACGAGCGCACAGACGGTCGTGCTGGCCGGCGGCCACACCCTGGGCGTCGTGCTGCAGGCCGTGATCCTCTTCCTGCCGCTGCGCGGGCTCGGCCTGGGTCTGCGCCCGCGGTTCGGCTGGAAGGGCATCGGCCTGCGGGACACCGGCCGGATCGCCGGGTACACCCTGATCACGATGGTCGCCACGAACGTGGTGCTCCTGCTGTGCCAGCGGTACGTCACCTCCGCCACGGAGGCCCGCGACCGCGGCGAGCTGCGCATCCCCGGCACGGAGACCTGGAGCGCCGAGATGGCGCAGGCGGCCATCCCCGGTGTGGCCGCGTACAACATGGCGATGCTGATGGCCGTGCTGCCCCATTCGGTGTTCGTGCTCTCCCTGGCCACCGTGCTCTTCAACCGGCTGGCCCGCGCCATGGGCCGCCAGGACATGTCCGCGGTGCGGCGCACGACGGCGCAGGGTCTGCGCGCGTTCACCGTGCCGCTGATGTTCTGCCTCGCCGGCGTGGTGGTCCTGGCGGGCCCCCTGGGCCGCGTCTTCGGCTCGACGGCCGAGACGGCGATGGTGGCCGGCGTCGCGGTGGGCTCGGTCCTGCTCGCGCTGGCGCTGTCCATCCCGTTCCGCTCGGGCTCCTTCTACCTGCTGCGCGTGTTCTACGCCGCCGAGGACGCCAAGGTGCCGATGGTGGTCCAGGTCAGCGGCTCGCTCCTGATGCTGCTGCTCTCGTGGGCGGGCGCGATGCTGCTGCCGCTGTGGTCCATGGCCCTGTGGGTCGCGGTCGCCTCGTCCGTCTCGTACGTGTACCAGTTCGTCCTGACCCATGTGCTCACCGTGCGCCGGTTCGGGGACTACGGCCTCGCATCCGTGCTGCGTGCCCACGTCCAGACCGGCCTGGCCGCGCTGGCCGCGGCGGCCGCGGGCGTCGTCGTCGTGTGGCTGCTGGGCGGGTACACCGGCGGGTTCGCGTGGAACTCCATCGGGACGGCGCTGCTCACGTGCGCGGTGGCGGCCGTGGCGATGGGTCCGGTGTACCTGATGGTGCTGCGGGCCATGCGGTTCCCCGAGCTGGACGACGCCCTCCGGCCGCTCGTCGCCCGCGTGCCGGCGCTGGGTCGTCTGCTGCGCGTCGGCTGATCTCTGGCCGCGACGGCCACGCCACGTATCATCGGATTCCGACCCCGTCGTCAGGAGAAGAGCCCGTGCCCCAGCCCATCGCCGTCGGCGCCGTCCTGGGCGGCCGCTATCGCATCACCCAGCACGTGGTGACGTCCGCGGACCAGGACATGGTGTTCCTGGGCACGGACCAGGTGCTCAACCGCCGCGTCACCGTGCTCGTGGCCTCACGTGAGAACGCCACGCAGGTGGCCTCGTCCGCGCGGGAGCTGGCCACGGGCGAGCGCACCGACGACGTGCAGGTGCTCGACCTGGGCCTGTCCGAGGGCCGCACGTACCTGATCGCCGGCGGGGACCCCGACCCGGACGTCCTGCTGGGTCTGGCGTACCCGCAGGAGCTGTACGTGGAGCCGTTCCAGACGGACAGCCTCGGCTCCGAGCTGTTCGGCGAGTCGCGGACCGGAGACCCCCACGCCTACGACGACGACGAGGCGTACTACACCGACCTCGACCGCCGGCTCCGCGCGGACGAGGACGAGGCCCAGCGTCGTCCCGGGTTCCTGAACCGCCTCTCCGAGCGCCTCGCCGAGCGGGTCCGTCCCTCCGACGGCACCGCGGCGAAGGCGGCCGCCGGGGCGTCGGCCCTGGCCGCGGCGGACGCCGCCACCCGGAAGCAGCAGGAGGAGCGCGAGCGGGCGGAGCGGGAGGCCGCCGAGCGCGCAGAACGCGAGCGCAAGGAGGCCGAGGAGAAGGCACGCGCCGAACGGGAGGCCGCGGAGCGGGCCGAGCGGGAGCGCAAGGAGGCCGCCGAGCGCGCGGAACGCGAGCGCGCGGAACGCGAGCGTCGGGAGGCGGAGGAGCGTGCCGAGGAGGAGCGCCGCGCCGAGGCCGAGCGCGCCCGTCGCCAGGCGGAGCAGGAGGCTGAGGATCGGGCCGCGCGCGAGCGAGAGGCCGAGCAGGCCCGGCTGGCCGCGGAGCGGGAGGAGGCCGAGCGCCGCGAGCTCGAGCGCCGGGCCGAGGCCCGCCGTCGTGCCGAGGAGGAGCGGGCCCGGGAGGCCGAGCGGCGCGAGGCTGAGAAGCGCGCGGCCCAGGAACGCGAGGCCGCGGAGCGCGAAGCTGAGAAGCGCGAGGCCCAGGCGGGCACCGCCGCACTCCCGGCTGTCGCGGCGGGGGCCGCCGCCGCGCAGACCACCGACGCCGATGCCGACGGGGCCACGCCGCCCACCGAGCCCGTCGAGCCCGTGGCGGCCGAGAAGACCGACGCGCCGGAGCCGGTCGCCCCGGACACCGAGGCGATCCCGGTGCGGCGCCAGCGCCCCGTCCCCCGCCGAGCGATCGTGGCCGAGTCCGCGCCGCCCGTCCACGAGGAGTCCCGCGGCACGGCGGCGCCGGTGGCTGCCGGGGCCGGGGTCGCAACGGCAGCAGGCGCGGCGGCTGCCGGTTCGACGTCCGCCGCCGCGGCTCCGGATGCCCAGGCCGCCCCGGCCACCACCGGGGGCGACGACGGCGCCACGGTGGCCGACCCGGGCGACGGCAACGGCCGCACGCGCGGCGGCGGTCCGCTGGCCCTGCTCCTCGTGGTCGGCCTGCTCGCCGCACTCGTCGTGGGCGGGGTGCTGCTGGCCCAGAACCTGCGCGGCGGGCCGGCCCCGCAGGCCGCGGCCGCGTCGTCCGAGTCTGAGTCTGCGTCGTCCGAGTCCGCATCGGACACCCCGTCGCCGTCGGAGAGCACCAGCCCCTCCCCCACCCCGACCAGCGAGAGCGCCGCGGCCGCCCCGCAGCCCGTCCAGGCCCTGCGCTCGGTGCCGGACCTGCCGGAGCACGAGGCCGAGCACGACGCGGACCTGAGCAACCTCATCGACGGCGACCCCACCACCGTGTGGCGCACCTTCGCCTACGCACGGCCGAACTTCGGCGGCTATGTGGAGAGCATGAACCTCGTGGTCCAGCTCGAGGAGCGCACCGAGGTGAACGAGGTGACCCTGCAGAGCACGGGGGCCACCGGTGGCGCCTGGTTCGCCTACATCGCCGACTCCCCCGAGGGCGCGAACGCCAAGGAGATCGGCAACGGCACCTTCGACCAGGACACCGTCTCCATCCCCGTGCCGTTCGAGGGCACCGAGGCCGAGGCCGAGTACGTGATCGTCAGCCTCACCTCGCTGCCCCAGCTGGAGGGCACGACGTCGGACCTCCCGTTCGGCCTGCGCCTCGGCGAGATCGCCGTCCGCTGACCCCGCGCCCAGGCGACGGCGCGCCGGACCTTCCGGCCGCCGTCGCCGGACGTCGTCGCACCGCGGCCCCGGCACCGCGGAATACCCGCCCGTGGCTCCGCCGTTGTCCTGGAGGAGCGTCCACCACCCCGATCCACTGGAGGAACCCGTGGCCCCCACCGCCCAGGACCAGAGCGTCCACAACGTCGTGATCGTCGGATCCGGCCCCGCCGGATACACCGCGGCGATCTACACCGCCCGCGCCGACCTCTCCCCCGTCCTCGTGGCCGGGGCGGTGACCGCGGGCGGCGAGCTGATGAACACCACCGAGGTGGAGAACTTCCCGGGCTTCCCGGAGGGTGTGCAGGGGCCCGAGCTGATGGCGAACCTCGAGGCCCAGGCCCGCCGGTTCAACACGGAGGTGGTCTACGACGACGTCGTGCAGGCCGACCTGACGTCGAACCCCAAGGTGCTCACGCTCGGCGACGGCACCCAGCTGCGCACCCACGCGGTCATCCTCACGACCGGCTCCGCCTACCGGAAGCTCGGCGTTCCCGGCGAGGAGCGCCTCTCCGGCCACGGCGTCAGCTGGTGCGCCACGTGCGACGGCTTCTTCTTCCGCGAGCAGGAGATCGCGGTCGTGGGCGGCGGCGACTCCGCCATGGAGGAGGCCCTGTTCCTCACGAAGTTCGCGTCCAAGGTGACCGTGCTGGTCCGCAAGGACGAGCTGCGCGCCTCCAAGGTGATGGCCCACCGGGCCATGGAGAACGAGAAGATCGAGTTCCGCTGGAACACCGAGGTCACGGAGGTGACCGGTGACGACAAGGTCAACACCCTCCGCCTGCGGGACACCCGCACCGGCGAGGCGTCCACGCTGGACGTGACCGGCCTGTTCGTGGCCATCGGCCAGGACCCGCGCACGGACCTGGTGCAGGGCCAGGTGGAGCTCACGGAGCACGGCACGATCCGCATCGACCATCCGTCCTCGCGGACCTCCCAGCCGGGCGTCTTCGCCGCCGGCGACGTCACGGACCACACCTACCGCCAGGCCATCACCGCCGCCGGCTCGGGCTGCGTGGCCGCCCAGGACGTGGAGCACTACCTCGCGACCGTGGCCGACGTGGAGGAGGCCGCGCCGGCCGGCCCGGAGTCGGACGCGAACCCGGCATGAGCCACTGACTCATGACCCCTGACAGAGCGTCATGAGTCATGTCGATAACACCCCTGTCCACCCTCGTCAGACACAGAACAACCCCCAGGAGGCTGCCATGAGCACCATCACCGTCACCGATGCCGACTTCGACCAGAAGGTCCTCCAGTCCGAGCTGCCCGTCCTCGTGGACTTCTGGGCCGAGTGGTGCGGCCCGTGCCGCATGCTCGGGCCCGTCCTGGAGGACATGGCCGTGGAGCACGAGGGCAAGGCCGTGATCGCCAAGCTCAACGTGGACGAGAACCCGGCCATCGCCGCGCGCTACGGCGTCACCTCCATCCCGCTCGTCGTGGGCTTCCAGAACGGCGAGAAGGTCGTCGAGTCCGTGGGCGCCAAGCCCAAGGCCGCGCTGGAGAAGGAGTTCTCGGCCCTGCTCGGCTGAGCCCCTCCCCCACTCACCACGACGGCCCCGTCACCCGAGAGGGTGACGGGGCCGTCGTGCGTTGATCTTCAGGACCAGCGGCGGGTGCCCGTGGACGCCGTCCGCGGGAACTCCGGATCAGGACTTCTTGCCCTTCCCCTTGCCGTCCTGACCGCCCTGGATGAGGTCCATGATGCGGTTCAGGTCCTCCACGGTGGTGAAGTCGATGGCGATGCGGCCCTTGCGCGCGCCGAGGGTGATCTTCACGGCGGTGTCCAGGCGGCTGGTGAGCGCGGTGGCGTAGTGGTCCAGGCGCTCGTGGCGGGCGTCGTCCGTGCTGCGCCGCGGCGTGCGGCCCGGCCGGAGCCCGCCCTGCAGTTGCGCGACAGCCTCCTCCGTGGCCCGGACGGACAAGCCCTCCGACTGGATCCGCTGCGCCAGACGCTCCATGTCCGACGGGTCCGTGAGACCGAGCAGCGCGCGAGCATGACCGGCCGAGAGCGTGCCGGCGGCGACGCGGCGCTGCACGAGGGGCGGCAGCTTGAGCAGCCGCAGCGTGTTGGAGATCTGCGGACGGGAGCGGCCGATGCGCTGGGAGAGCTCCTCCTGCGTGCAGGCGAAGTCCTCCATGAGCTGCTGGTAGGCGGCGGCCTCTTCGAGCGGGTTCAGCTGGGAGCGGTGCAGGTTCTCCAGCAGGGCGTCCCGCAGGAGGTCCTGGTCCGGGGTCTGGCGGACGATCGCCGGGATGGTGTCCAGGCCCGCCTTCTGGGTGGCGCGCCACCGGCGCTCGCCCATGATCAGCTCGTAGGGGGTGGGGCCGTCCACCTCGCGCACGACGATCGGCTGCAGGATGCCGACTTCGCGGATCGAGGTGACCAGTTCCGCCATGTGGTCCTCGTCGAACACCTCACGCGGCTGCCGCGGGTTGGGGTGGATGTCCCCCACCGGGATCTCCCGCAGGACCGCGATGTCCGCGGACACGGTCCCCTCGGTCGCGGCGGACTCAACGCTCGAGTCCCCCGGTTCCTTCCTCGACGACGTCGCGGAGGTGGCACGCTTGCTGGGCGCCTTCACCGTCGGCATGGCCGGACGCCCCTTGGTCGGCCGCGCCGCGGGTGCATCCTCGGAGTCTGCGGAGAAGAACACGTCGACGGGACGCTGCGCGGGTCGCGAGGCACGCTTCGACGAGGTGGGCCCTGCCTTCGTGGCGGACGTGGCGTTCCTGCCAGTCGCAGCCGTTGATTTCCCGGCCTGTGTCGTTCGGCCCGCGGTCTTCCGCTGCGAGGCCGACGGGGCGGGCTCGTTGGACTCCCCTGGCGTCTCGGTCGTCGCGGTGCTCCGCGTCGATGTCGTGGTGGCCTCCGCTGCCGCGGCAGCCTTCGGGCCGCTCTTCACCGGCACCGCAGAGTCCCTCGGGGAGGAGGCCTCGGCGTTCTCTTCCGGGGCTTCTACAGTGCTCTGGATCAGGGCGCCGAGGCCTCGCCCCAGGCCTCCTCGACGGCTCGTCTTCAACGGGTCCTCCTGCAGTGAGTGGGTCTGCGATCAGTGTAGGTGAGCGGTCTGATCTCGATGATCCCGGGCGGCGTGAGGACACACCGCACGTTGCGCTGGCCCCGACTGTTGGTGGCCAGGCGAGGGCCTGAGCTGCCAGGGGTGCGGTGATGTTCGGGCCTCGGTTCTGGCATGCACGTCTGTGATGGACTCCGGCGACGAAGGGCTGGGCGCGCGCGTGGACGTCTGCCGCGAGAGGGAGTGTTTCACGTGGAACACTCCGAGTGGGGGCGCTTCGGAAGGGTGCCGCTGCAATCCTCAAGACCTCCTCGTGTTCCCTCTCGAGGTTCACTCGTTTCACATGAAACGCGAGCCCGCGTCGACGAGCGGACGGTATCAGAATCACGGCTGCTCGGTTTGTTTTCTATGTGCTCCCCGGCCGATCACCTCCCGTGCGGACGATACTCAGATTGCTGGTTACCCGCATGATGATGCGCCTCATCTTGTGTGAAATGCCGGACCAGCAACGAAGCACTCGTCTCACTCCCCCGCGGTGCGATGTGAACACTCGAATCACCGAGCGGATGAGCTCGGCTACTCGTCGCTTCGCCGTCAGTGCTTCCTCGCACTCGCGCAGCTGACGAATTGAACGTTGCTTCACCATCCGCGTTTCACGTGAAACACGGACGAATCTGTCATCCAAGTACGACATGAGTTCGGGTGGGCCACGTGCTCGCTCACCTGCGAGTCAGTGCCACATTCCTGCGCCATTCTCAGTCAGCTCGCTCCCGGCACGGATCGTGTGCTCCCTGGATCGCCTGGGATTGTGACCTCGCGGCACGGCGCTTTCACCCGAAGCTCGTTTCACGTGAAACGTATCGTTCGAAGAATCGACCGTGCGCTCATCCATGGAAGCTCGCCCACCAGCGGGTCGCACTCCGAGACCGGCGTGCGCAGGGTCCTCTATATCTTGAGAGGTTCAGACTTGCCGCGTCGCTGATGGTACTGGCTCGATCTAGTGAGCCCCGATCACCGGTCGTTCAGTTTCACGTGAAACGGCTGGGAGGGAACGCCGGGTCGCGGGTCGCATGTCGGGGCAGCGAGCATCCACTTCCGCCGTTGACAGTACTGCTCGATGTGGTCGCCGATGTCACGGGCGGCAGTACAGTGACGCGGCCGGCGCTCCACCCCACCCACTGACTCCATCCGTCCTGTCAGCTGAGGCCGCCCATCAAAGTTTCAGGACCGCCTCGTGGGGAAACTGGGTCTTCAATGCCTCCATCCGCGTACAGCTGCGGTCAGGGATCGACGCTAGGTGAGCGCGGAACCACCGTGTTTCACGTGAAACCCCCGGCGACCGGCCGATTACTCGACGCCCTGGTTCCCACGTCGCTGCAAGACAGAACCACACGGCCCGCCCCATCCCGCACGGAGCCGCCGCGGGCTTCCCGGGGGGCCTCCACCGCAGTCACCATTCACACGCCGTCCCCGTGCCCAGTCGTCAGACGCGACAGGAGACTGAGCAGGGCTCATCAGCACCGCAGAGGCATCTACGGCCGCACACCCTAGACGTACACTGTCCACAGATGTTGTCCACATATCAACATCGACGTTCGCTGGTGACCACGTCAAGACGCTTGTTGGCCAGCTCAACCACTTGTCTCTGTATACATTGGGGGCACACGACCGCGCTTCCTCACTGGAGGCTCTCTTTCTCCGCACACAGGAATGCACAGCCGAACTGACCTTCAGGCGCCCCCAATCGGC